>CXWJ01014392.1_pt1 | contig 13325 bp, 11 predicted proteins | sample 590841 | NCBI WGS metagenome assembly CXWJ01 (sample SAMEA3498367, study PRJEB10139) | wastewater metagenome | biome: wastewater treatment plant; material: activated sludge | place: Austria | collected 2015-01-21 | reverse complement strand
GCGCATTGGCCCGGCCAGCTTGCCGCTGTAGGTCTTGCCGCTCTTTTCCAGCGGCGCGACCGGTGTCTTGCGGCTGCTTTTCTCGCCGAAGCGCGTGGCCGTCGTGAAGAACACGCCCACGCCCAGACGGCCGAGCAAGTCCGGCGTGCCTAACCCCGGCAGGCTGCGCACCGGCGACTTGAGGCGGGCCGGGAACATGGCCGGCCACCAGAGCACCGTCGCCGGGAAACCCTTCGCCACGGCCTGATCGAAAATCGTCGTGGCATCGTACGGCTCGGCAAACTGCGTGCCGGTCAGGCCCGACTTGGTCGGCAGTAGCGAGACATTCAAGGCGTAGGTGGCCGGATCGCGATGAACAAAATCGAACATCCCGTGGCCGCCGGGATTCAAACCCGTGGCAATACTCGTCCAGGAGACTTCACTCTGCGGCGGATTGGATACCGTAAACCGCGAGTAGCCGTTCNNACGCTCAAAGATGGTTGGGTCGAATGCATCCAGGCCAATAATCAATACGCGCATCGCTTACACCCCATGCTCGGCTGGGCAGCCGAGCCTAACCCCGATCCATTACCGCACAACGGGCGAGATCTTCTTCTTTTCTTCGTCTTCGTCTTCTTCGCCGGGCAGCCCTTCGACTGTGGGATCGTCCAGCTGCATGAGCAGCATGTCGGCGTCGTCGTCCAAAATCTCGCTGTTCTGCTTTCCGCGATTGAAGAATAGCTTGATCTTATTGGCGAAGAGAAAGATGACGCCGGAGGCCATCGTAATGATCACCGCCAGCACTTGAAAGAGCATCCCCCCCGTGGCCGGGTCGATGTATCGCTCCGGGGCCGCATAAGCCATTTGGATGCCGGCGATTAACGCCACTAACACGCCCTCGACAACGATAAAAGCTCGAATCTTTCGCGACATGGTTATCCTCCGTTACGTCTTAGGTTATCTTCTATCCGATACGTTTCCCGGCCGATTCATTGGCCGGTCGTTGGGACGAGACCGAAAGCCCCTGCCCCCGGTGATCATTCCCCGGCGCGGCAGGCGGCCCCTGGGGACTCGTCCAAGCTATTAAGCAGGTTAGAGCAGTAATCTTAAGAACCGTCTTACAAACCAGCAGCCGGCCGTTAGCCCTGGTTGACCCAGGTGTTGGTCACGTTCGAGGCAATTTCTTGGGAGAGGGAGAGGGGTGACAAGTGCCGTGATCAGCGTTTCGCCAGATGCCCGGCGCGCCGCCACGAATTGCGGGCCATGCCCTGGACGTAATCCAGGCCACGCGCCCGCCACAGATCGTAATAGTGGCTGACCAGATCGACGCCGCTGCGGGCCACCCAGTAGGGGGCCTTGGCCCGGCTGCCGGGCGGCTCGGCCTGTAGCGCGTAGCCCAGGCCGGCCATCTCGGCGCGGTTGATCCGTTGGCATAGGCTGATGACATCGGCCGACAGCTTGCCGGCCCATTTGCCCACGGCGCGGCGGTCGATGCCGGCCTGGCCGGAACCGCCCTGGGCCGTGGTGTTGCTCCAGCCGACGGCCAGCATGTCCGGCGCGAAGGTCAGGCCCAGAAAGTCACACAGGCGGCGGGCCTGCTCCTCCGGGGCCGTGACGAGGTCTTCGTAGCGCAGGCGCAGGATCGCGCCGGGGTGGCGCTGGGCGGCCTCGTTGCCGGCGCGCACGGCCGCCCGCCAGCCCAGACTGTCGCGCAACGGGTCATAGCCGCGGCTCAGTTGCATCCTGGCCCCCACCGTCTCGCCATAGCGCCCGGCCCAATCGCTCTGCTTGCGCACCTTCTTGGAGGCCAGCACGTCGCGCGGGTCGCGCACCATCTCGATGATGCGCGCCGCCGGCAGGGCGGCCAGAATGGCATCGACGTGGAAGATGTGGCTGGGGGTCTTCTCCAGCCAGCGCGTTTTGCCGGCGGCGGCGGTGATGGCGCTGAAGACGTGGGCGAAGATGGCCGTGTAGTCGCGGTTGCCCCGCGTCTCGGCCACGATGCGGGCCGCCAGCTCTTCGTCCGGCTGAAATTGGGGCGGTTCCAGATCGGCTTCGGCGGCGGTCATGGGCGGCCAGTCGAAGGTAGTCTTCTTGATCAGGAAGCGCACGTAAGCCTCGTGCACGGCGTCGTCGGCCAGGTTGCGAAAACGGCCGGGCAGGCTGTGCATGAGCTGATCGAAGAACATCGTCTCGGCCCGGATGCTGTAGACCTCCGGGTGGTGGCCGATCACCTTGCGCAACAGCGTCGTGCCGGAGTGCATGTAGCCGACGATGAAGATCGGGCGGGCGTTGTCGTGGGCCGGGGTCATGGTTGTCATTACTCCGCTGGCGACGGCCGTCTCAGCGCGACTCGACCCGGACGCGGCCGGATGGGGCGCGGGCGTAGGCGTCGCGGCCCAGGCCATAGACCAACGCCGCCTTCAGTTTGGCGGCATTGGCGGCATACGTCCAATCGTGGGCGTCGGCCTGGGCTTCGCGGCCCAGTTCGGCCAGCGCCGTGCGAGCGGCCCAGACGCGGCGCAAGGCGGCCAGCAGCGTCTCCTCGGCCACGTCGTCGGCCCAGAAGGCGTAGCGGCCGGCGCCCACCACGTCGGTGTGGCATTTGTTACTCGTCGCCAGCACCGGCATCCCGGCGGCCATATACTCGAATAGCTTGATGGGGCTGGAAGCCTCGTACTTCACATCGTCCACTTCGGGCAACGACGTGACGCCGACGTGGGCGCGGGCCAGCAGGTGGGGCACGTTTTCATGGGCCACGGGCTGCTCGACGCAGACCGAGCCGTGGCTGCCGGCGGCCACGCTCGCCAGTTCCGGCCGCTGTGGCCCGTCGCCATAGAGGCTGAAGACGAAGGACATGCCCTCGGCCCCGGCCCGGCTAACGGCCCGGCACAGCGGCAACAGGTTGCGCTTGGAAAGGAAAATGCCGACGTAGACCAGGCGGATGGCCTCGCCCTGGTAGGGCCAGTGGCGGGCCTTGGCCGCGGCGGCGAAGCGGTCGGCCTCCACGCCCGACGGCCAGATGCCCCATAGTTGTTCGCGGGGGATGCGCACCAGTTCGGCCATGCGCGGCGTGATGGCCGTTTGCCCGTCGGCCAGCCGCGCCGCCAGCCGGGTGATCAGATCGAACCAGGCTGTGCGCAGCCGCACCTTGAAGCTGCCGCTGGCGAAGTCGACCATGTCGCGGGTATCCATGACCAGCCGCGGCCGATGCCGGCCCAGCAGCCGCAGCGGCAAGAGCCAGATGGCCGATAGCTGGTGGAACAGGATGACGTCATAATCGCGCCGCCGCGGCAACAGATAGCGCAGGACGTTGAGGTGGAACAGCACCTGGCCCAGCAGGTAGACCGTCGGGCGGGGAATGTTGAGCACCTCGACGCCGCGATAGGAGTGCTTGCCGGCCGGGCCGATGGTGATCAGCGTGACGTCGACGCCCTGGCGGCGCAATTCGCGCGTCGTATCGACCCAGGTGGCCGAATCGAGCTTGTCGGACGTGACGGGCGACACCCAGGCTACGCGGAGCCGGTCGCCGGTCGGCGGCATCTCGTTCGTCATCTCGTTTTTATTGCTCCCCGGCGGCTCGGATTAGTGCGCGCCGCAGGAATTCTTGAGGCCGTTGACGTAGGCTTTCTCGCCGGGGTGGAGCGGGCAGTCGATGTCATCGACCGTCGTTGCCACGCGGGCGGGATTGCCGTAGACGACGGCGTGGGGCGGCACGTCCTTGGTGACGACCGACCCCGCGCCGACCAGGGCGTATTCGCCGATGGTGACTCTGGGCAGGATGGTCACGTTGACGCCGACGCGCGCGCCGCGCTTGATCGTCGGGCCGCCGGCGCGGGTGCATTCGGCGCACAACGGCCGCATATCGTTGGCGATGGTGACGCCGGGCGCCAGGAAAGCGTCGTCCTCGATGGTGGTGAATTGGGCCACGTAGACGTTGCTGTGGATCTTGACGTTGTTGCCGATGCGGCAGCCGTAGTCGATGACCGAATTGCTCCAGATGCCCACGTTGTCGCCGATGACGTTTTCCTCACGGATGACGACGTTGTGGCCCGTTTGCAGGCCGCGGCCGATCGTCGCCCCGGCATAGATGACCGTGCCGGCGCGGACGTTGGCCCCGCCGCCGATGCGCAACGTGCGGTCGGCGATGGGCCGCCCGGTGGGATAGCCGAGGTTGACGCCCTCGTCAATCGCGTGGGGTTCTTCCAACAGGACGTGATCGAGCATCTCAAGCATGAGCCAGTTCCTTGGCCCGCCGGGCTTCGGCGGGGTTGCCGTGGCCGTTGCCGTTCAGATAGACGGTATCGCCGCCGTTCTGCATCGAGCGTTGCGCCGCCTCGACGATCTGCACCACGCGCTTGCCGTTGTGGCCGTCGGTGTCGGGCTGCTTGCCCTCGTGCACACAGTCGAGGAAGTGCTGGCATTGCACGCGCAGCGGCTCCTCGAAGCGGATGTAGGGGATCACCACGTCGCCGTAATGATAGGCGAAACTGAACTCGCCGTAGGTGTCGGTGTGGCGGATGGCCTTGACGCCCTTATCGAAGATCTTGACTTTCTCCAGCGGCTCCACGTCGTCGTAGATGACCATCTTCTTGCTGCCCACGACGGTGATGCGCCGCTGCTTCGACGGGTCGAGCCAACTGGAGCGGATGTGGGCCAGCACGTTGTTGGGGAACATCAGGGTGGTATAGGCCACATCCTCGATGCCCTGCTGCACGCACGAGGAGCCGTGGGTGTTGACGCTGACCGGGTCGGCGTCGAGCAGGTAGCGCAGGATGGAGATGTCATGGGGGGCCAGGTCCCAGACGACGTTGGCCTTGGTCTGGAAGAGGCCCAGGCTGGCGCGGATGGCGTCGATGTAGTAGATGTCGCCCAGTTCGCCGCTGGTGATCATCTCTTTGATGGCCCGCACGGCCGAATTATATTCGAAGGTGTGGCCGACCATGAGCACGCGGTCGTGGGTTTCGGCCACGTCGATCAGCCGTTGGGCGTCGTCGCTATTGAGCGTGATGGGCTTCTCGACCAGGACGTGGAGGCCGTGCTCCATGCAGTCGCGGGCGATGGCGTAATGGGTGGCCGGCGGCGTGGCGATGACCACGGCATCCAGGTCGAGGGCGAACAGGTCGCGGTAGTCGGTGGTCGAGGTCTCGATCTGCGGGAAGCGCTGCATCATGCGATTCAGCGGCTCCGGCTGCAAGTCGGCCACGGCGACGACGACCGCGCCGGGGATTTCGATGAAATTGCGAATCAGATTTGGGCCCCAATAGCCGCAGCCAATGGCGCCGATACGAAGGTCGGTCATGTTAGCGAGCACCTTTGCCGTTGATGACGGCCGTCAACGTCATAAAGATAATTTTGATGTCCAGCCACAGCGATTGGCGGGTGATGTAATCTACGTCCATGCGCACCATTTCCTCGAAGCTCGTGGCGCTGCGGCCACGTACCTGCCACCAGCCGGTGATGCCCGGAACCGTGCGCAGACGGTCGTGGTGATGGAACAAGTATAGCTCAACTTCGTAAGGAATGGGCGGGCGCGGGCCGACCAGGCTCATGTTGCCCAGCAGCACATTCCAGAACTGGGGCAGCTCGTCGAGGCTGGTCTTGCGCAGGAAGCTGCCGACGCGGGTGACGCGCGGGTCCTGCACCAGCTTGAACTTGGCTTCCTCGGCCTTCTGGGCATTCTGCAATTCGGCCATGCGCTTGCTGTCGCCGGCGATGTAGGCTTCGATGAACTGGCGGTGGATGGTCGATTTGGCGTCGGCGCGCATGGTGCGGAATTTGTAGATGGTGAAGGGGCGCTCTTCCCAGTAGACCTGACCGTTGCGCACGACGCGCCGCGCGGTCACGCGCTCCTGGCGGAAGACGGCCGGGCCGGGCGAATCCCACTTGATGAGCAGGGCGATGAAGGCCAGCAGCGGCAGGAGAAAGACCATCGACAGGATGACGATGATGAAATCCATAACACGCTTGGCGAGGAAATACGTCGCGTCGGCGCCTTCTTGTTTGGCACTGATAGCCGGACCCATTGTCCACTGTAAGACCTTTTGCTCTTCCATTTCGCTCAGTTTCCTCTCGTTCGCCAGGCCGCTCATCGCTCTCCAGAATCCTGCTCCAGCCTTATTCTTAACATCCTAAACTTACGAATAGGCTAACGGTTGGGCCGGTTCTTCTCCGGTCGGGCTTGGCGGCGGCAGCTTCTCCGATAGTAGGGTGGTCACCTTACGGCCCGTGTTAAGCTACGTTGATTGCCGTGTCTTTGTTTGTAGTCAGGCGCTTTAGCGCCGTCGGCCAACGAGAGTCGTCTCGAAGAACGCAACCGCGAATATAGGTTCCTTGCGTTTGCCGCAGCGTCTTTGTTCGTAGTAGGCGCTTTAGCGCCGTCGGCCAACGAGAGTCGTCTCGAAGAATGCAACTAAAGTTGCTGACTACAAACTATCGAATTGGGGCAAAAACAGGCCCAATGTTGTAATTCTGCAATATTTTTACATTGCAACATATTGTATTACCACAATATTTGCTTGCCATAGCCGGGGGCGGTCATTATAATGTCAACATAAGGTATCGGCGACGACACCCGTCATGCGCACCAAACGTGCCACAACCGGCGGAGAGGAAACCCAAGCGGGAAGTGCGGGGCGAGCAACTCTATCCAGCCAACGGGAGCCGGGCCATCCGGCGTCGTGCTGAGCCAATCTGCGACTATCGTCAGAGTAGTACCACAGTGATGTAGCGGATCGCGGCCGACGGCCAGCGTCCTTCTGCGAAATACCTGCGCCACAGCGGCGGGCCTGTCGTTGGCTGCCTGCCCCTGCCGGGCGCGGAGGGTGTCTGACGCATCCTCGTCGAATCAGGGAGAAAAAGAGTTATGGGCACTACGTACTACGTATCGGCCGGCAGCGGCAACAATAATCATCCGGGAACCCAGGCCGACAAGCCGCTGCGCACAATTCAGGCGGCGATCAACAAGGCCCAGGCCGGCGACACGATCACCGTGAGCGCCGGCACCTATGCCGAGCGCCTGCACATCCAGAAGCCGGGCACGACCGACGCGCCGATCCTCATCGCCGCCAAGGAAGGAGAGCAGCCGGTTATCGACGGCACCAGCCTGAACATCCCCGAAGACGCCGCCCTGGTGGTCATCCAGCAAAGCCAGGACGTGACGCTCAGCGGCTTCACCATCCGCAATTCGGGCGGGCGCGGCCTGTACGTCAACAAGGCCAGCCGCATCACGCTGCGCGGCAACACGATTGCCGAGAGTTATGCCGGCGGCCTGCAAGCGATCCAGGCCGACGCGCTGCTGGTCGAGCAATGCGCCATCCACGGTTGCGCCCGCCGCTTTCTGGCCCACGGCCCATCGGCGCTCAACGCCGCGCTGCTGGTCAAGAATTGCCAGGACGTCACCATCCGTCAGAATCAGGTGTACGAGAATTCGGCCGAGGGCATCCTCGTCTCGGTCGGCAGCCGCCAGGTCGTCGTCAGCCAAAACGTGTGCTACGACAACCGCAACGGTCAGATCGGCGTCAAGTCGGCCATCGACGTGACCATCGACTCGAATCTGTGCTACCACACCGGCCGCCAGCCGTATCTGACNNCGCGAGCAGCGCGGGCCGGGCATCACCAAGCAAGACCTGGCGCGCTACCGCACCGACGGCTCGTGGCACACCCGCGATGTGACCGTGGCGAATAACATCGTCGTCGGCTGCGGCGTGGGCTTCAGCGCCGACCAGCGCGGCGGCCAACTCAGCCGTTTCGCCCTGACCCACAACACCATCCTCAACAGCGCCGTGCGGGCCATCGAACTGGGCCGCAACGGCGGCGGCCGGCGGGCCTTCATCGAGAATAACCTGATCGCCTCCAGCAACGGCGGCGGCATGGCCCTGGCCGAAGGCAATGAGGGCATCGTCTGGCGGCACAATCTGTGGTCGACCTTCCCCGGCGAAGACGTCTATAACCCGTCGAGCGACGTGATCGAGAGCGATATCGGGCTGGTCAACATCGATGCTCCGATCAGCGCCGGCGGCGTGACGGCCGACCCGTACAAGCTGGTCGGCGCTTCCATCGCCATCGATCGCGGCATCCGCCACCACGCCGCCATCGCCCAGGATTTCTGGGGCACGCCGCGCGATACGGCCCCCGACATCGGCGCCAACGAATTTCCCGACGGCAGCGGCGATGAGCCGGTGGACGATCCCGTCTTGCCGCCGGCAGGGACGCGCGTCAACGATGGGCTGGTGGCCCTCTATGATTTCAAGCAAGGCCAGGGCCAGGAAGTGCGCGACGTCAGCGGCGCGGGTTCGGCGCTCCATCTGCGGATTATGGATGCGTCGCGCGTCAGTTGGGGCGCCCACGGCCTGACGCTCAACCAGCCTGTGCTCATCTCGTCGGAGCGGCCGGCGAAGAAGATCATTGACGCCTGCCGGGCGACGAACGAGATCACCCTGGAGGCATGGGTGCGGCCGGCCAACGTGACCCAGGACGGCCCGGCGCGCATCATCGGCATCTCCAACACCAAGACCCAGCGCAACGTCACGCTGGGTCAGGGGATGCACGGCAACCGGCCGGCCGATCTCTACATGGCCCGGCTGCGCACGACACTGACCTCCGGCAACGGCCTGCCGGCGGTGGTGACGCCGGCGGGCACGGCCAGCCAAAGCCTGACCCACATCGTCTACACCCGCCGGGCCAATCATCGCGCCACCCTCTACGTCAACGGCCAGGAACGCGGCATTCTGAACGTCGATGGCGACTTCAGCAATTGGGACGCCCAGATGCCGCTATTGCTGGGCGACGAATTGAGCGAAGACCGGCCGTGGCTGGGGCTATATAACCTGTGCGCCGTCTATAGCCGGGCGCTATTGCCGGCCGAAGTGCTACACAACTACGAGGTCGGCTTCACCAGCGATACGCCGCTGGCGGCCGAGTTCTCTATCCTGCCTGGCGACGAGTACGGCATCGCCCCCCACGTCGTTGAGTTCGATTCGGCCGACACGATTTCGACGGCCGGTATCAGCGCCCACTTCTGGGAGTTCGGCGACGGACAGACCTCCACCCGGGCCGCGCCGACCAATACCTACACCACGCCCGGCGTCTACACCGTCTCGCTGACGGTCACCGACGTCAACGGTCTGACCAGTAAGGTCACCAAGGAAGAGTTGATCACCGTCGTCGAGACGCCGGTGGCCCCGCTGCCGGCCGAGTATGCCCGGTTTGTGCTGGTCAAAGTCGCCAATTCGCGCATCAAGGCCTTCGGGATTCAATACCCCGACCTGCGCTGCGCGCTGATGTGGAACGAGGACCCGTTCCACATGATGGTCTATGCCACCGTCGATGACGTGCGCCGTATCTTCACCGCCGGCAACGCCATCGAATTGATCTGGGTTGATTCCTTAGAAGAAGAGTAGGAGAGCGCATTCCGTAACCCGGACTGCAAGATTAGCATGTAAGGTAGGATGCCAATGGCTACTTATTACGTAGATGGAAACGCGGGCAACGATGCCAATAACGGCAGCAGCGCCCAACCGTGGAAGAAGCTGGGCCACGCGATGGACGTGGTGCAGCCCGGCGACGAAGTGCGCATTCGCACCGCCGTCTATCACGAAGAGTTGCGCATCAACGTCGCCAATACGACGTGGAAGGCCGACACCGGTCACAAGCCGGTGATCGACGGCCGCTATCACGAGGGGCTATTTGAAAACGGCCGTCTGCCCACCCCAGGCGAGGGCAACGGCTATCTGCCCGAGGGCGAAGGCAACATGGTGCGCTGCCGGGGCGAGGGCGTCACGCTGGACGGCCTGACCATCCAAAATTGCGCCGGCACCGGCATCGGCGTCAGCGAATCGAACGTGACCATCCGCAATTGCCGGCTCGATTTCACCTACGACTCGTCAATTAAGGTCAACCCGACGACGACCTACATCGACAACGTCGTGGTGGAGAACAACGTCTGCACGCGGGCCAGTATGCGCTATTTCGACCCCAATCGCTCCAATCCCAACGGCTCACAGAGCGTCAACGGGGTGTGCAAGATCGGCCGGACGCGCGACGGCATCATCCGCAACAACGTCTTTGCCTACGGTCACGGCGAGGGGATCAACGTCGATAAGGGCACTTCGCGCATTCTGGTGGAAGGCAACATCGTCCACACCTGCAACCATGTCCATATCTACATCAACCACTCCATCGATCCCATCATTCGCAACAATCTGATCTATCATCTGTATACGGAAGATCACCTGGGCGAGAACGGCCGGCCACCGGCGGCCATCATCTACGGCGACGAACGCGCCGGCGGCGTGCCCTGGGCCCATAGTTCGGGCGGGTCGATCTATAACAACATCGTCATCGGTCTGGGCAAGCTGCTTATGGTGCGCAACAACGCCCACAACTATGACACCCAGCTCGACCAGGCCTACATCGGCTACAACACCTTCATCGGCGGCAGCAAGACCGAGGCCGGCATCCAGATTCTGGGCAATAGCCACGGCCGGCCACACAAAGACAGCATCTTCGAAAACAACATCATCATCAACGCGCCNNTTCCGCAACAACCTGTGGAGCGAGCAGCCCCTTCAGGCCATGCGCGGCCCCGGCGACCGCATCGGTAACCCCAATCTGGTCGACCCGCTGGCCGAGATTGAGTTCACCTTCCCCGACCCCAACACCAATATCGACCCGCGCAATTATCAGCTTACCAACCATAGCGGGCTGGCGATTGGCATGGCCAGCGACGGCTCGCAATTCAACAACCTGCGACCGCCGACGATCAACAAGGACTTCTTCGGGGCCAATCGCGACGGCCAGCCCGACATCGGCGCGCACGAATTCGCCGGGGTAGTCACCGACCTGACGGCCAACTTCAGCATCGGGCCGGGCCAGGGCGCGGGCAGCCTGCCCCACACCGTCGATTTCACCGACAAGAGCGTCTCGCAGCGGCCCATCGTCAGCCACGCCTGGGATTTCGGCGACGGGCAAACCTCGACCGAGACGAACCCGTCCCATACCTACGCCACGGCCGGCGACTTCGACGTTTCGCTGACCGTGACCGACGACCAGGGCAACAGCGACACCCTGACCCAACCCGGCCTGATCACCGTGACCGCGGAGCCGGACACGACGATTCCCGACACCTTCCGCCGCTTCGTCCTGATGCAGCCGGCGGCCCAGCAGATACTGGCCTTCGGCACGCAATACCCCGACCTGCGTTGCATCGTCATCTGGAACGACGATCCGTTCCATCTGCTCAACTTTGCCGACATGGAAGACGTGGTGCGCGGCCTGCCCGACGACACCACCGACGTGTTATGGATCGACCCCAGCGACCAGGACGAGCCGATCCTGACCGAGGACGACGCGACGCCTATTGAATCACCGGCGGCGATTCCGGCCCGTGTCCGCGTCTGATAGTTAGCAGCGACCCCCCTCTACCAAAAAGAGGCGCTCCCACTGAGCGCCTCTTTTTGTTGGGGGGCAGCCGGGGGTGGAGGGCTTAGTGCCGGCCGTCGGCCGCGGCCAGGTAGGGCCGCAACGCGTCGGGATTCTCCACCGCCGCACGGATAATCTCACAGATCTGGCCGATCTCGTCCGGCCCCACGGCCGTGCCCGACGGCAAGGACATGACCCGCTGGGTCAGCTTCTCCGTCTCCGCCAGCAGCAGATGGGAGTGGGGGAAGTAAGAGCGGTATGGCTCCATCTCGTGGCAGCCGGGATAGAAGTAGCGGCGGGCCATGACGTTTTCGGCGTGGAGGACGCGCACCAGGTCGTCGCGGCTGATGCCGGCCGCGGCCTCGTCGACCTCGACGATCATGTACTGGTAGTTGCAGCGCTCGCCGTCGTCGTAGGCGATGACCTTGACGCCGGGCAGGCCGGCCAGCCCGCGGCGATAGGCGTGGTGGTTGCGCTTGTTGGCGGCGATGAAGGTATCGACCGATTCCAGGCTGGTGAGGCCCATGGCCGCCGAGACCTCGCTCATCTTGCCGTTGGTGCCGATGTAGATGACGTTGTCGTAGCCGGCAAAGCCAAAGTTCTTCATCAGGCGAATCTTGGTCGCCAGTTCGGCGTCGTTGGTCGCCACCGCCCCGCCCTCGAAGGTGTTGAAGAACTTGGTGGCGTGGAAGCTGAAGATCNNTGCCGAAGGCGTGGGCGGCGTCGAACATCAGCTTCAGGTTGCGGCGGGCGGCGATCTCGCTCAGTTCTTCGATGGCGCACGGCCGGCCCCAGACGTGGACGCCGATGATGCCGCTGGTGCGCGGGGTGATCAGCCGCTCCACCTGGCGTGGGTCCAGGTTGTGGGTGGCCGGGTCCACGTCGCAGAAGACGGGGGTGATCTCCTGCCATTGCAAGGCGTGGGCCGTGGCGACGAAGGTGAAGGAGGGCACGATCACCTCGCCGGTCAGGCCCAGGGCGCGGATGGCGATCTCCAGGGCCACGGTGGCGTTGCACATGCAGATGACGTGCTCCACGCCGAGATAGTCGGCCAGGCGCGCCTCGAACTCCTGCACCAGCGGGCCGTTGTTGGTCAGCCACAGCCGGTCGAGCATACCCTCGATGCGATCCATGAGGGCGGCCCGGTCGCCGATGTTGGGCCGGCCGACGTGTAACTTTTCGGCAAAAGCGGGTTGGCCGCCGGCGAGGGCCAGCGGCCGGGTGTTTTCCAGGGTTAGCTCATTCATTGGCATGATTCTCCAGATGCTCCTTGATTTGCTGGGGGGAATTCCACATCAGCAGATCGATGATCGACAGGTGGGGCACGAACTCATAGCCGCGTGGCTTGTACTCCAGCGGGGTCAGCAACGGCCGCAAATTGAGTTTAACGTTCGCGGCCGTGAATTTTTCCGGTTGAAAGAAAGAGCCTCCGCCCGGCGGGTTGACGTATTCCGACGCGCCCAGGGCGCGGGAAATCTCCACCGGCCAATCGTCCGGTTCGCGGATCTCGCCCAACGCCAAATCCATTTCCGACATATAGCTGTATTCAAACGGCAGGTCGATGACCCGGCACACCGCTGCCAGACAGCGAACGTTGAGCCGGGCAATCGACGGTTCGTCCGGCTCAATGGCTTCTTTCACCAGGTTGATCACGTCGCGGTAATAGGGCGCGGTCTTCTTGTAATGTTCCAGTTGGCCCAGGATGCGCTTCTGCCACTTGCCGTCGTTGGACGCTACCTCTATATCACCGATCACCGCATCCCGGCTATAGTTTTTCACCGGGACGATGACGTATTGCCAACCCTCCTTCGGGTGCAGGATGCGGTTGCGATTGATCCAGCCATGCCGGATAAACTGGACGGTATCGAATACGATCCAGGTGTCCACCTGATTGATCAGGTCGAAATACCCCAGATAGGGGAAGA
>CXWJ01013009.1_pt1 | contig 13349 bp, 10 predicted proteins | sample 590841 | NCBI WGS metagenome assembly CXWJ01 (sample SAMEA3498367, study PRJEB10139) | wastewater metagenome | biome: wastewater treatment plant; material: activated sludge | place: Austria | collected 2015-01-21 | reverse complement strand
TTCGACTGGTGATCGACGGCGTCGTCGCCGTCGTCCGAACCATCTCGTCCTGGTTGCCCTCGGCTCCGCGCTGACATTTGGGCCAGTCATCCGGGAAGGGAACCGTCCCCTGACCCGTGAACCCCGCTCGAGTCAGTCGGTGAGGTCCCAGAACAGGCGGTTCATCACCTGGCGGGCCAGGCGGGCGCGGCGCTGGTAGTCGTCGCGGAGCAGGGAGGATTCGCCCTTGCCGTAGCCGAGGATCTGGGCGACGGCGGAGAACTCGCGGGGGTCGGTCGGGATCGTGTCCGAGGCGCGGCCGCGGGAGATCATGATCGCGTTGCGGATGCGGGAGGCGAAGACCCAGGCGTCGGCCAGGGCGTCCGCGTCCTCGGCCGTGATCAGGTCGAACGACTGGGCTGCCCGCAGCGCGCCCATCGTGTAGGGCGTGCGCAGTTCGGGGTGCGTGCCGGCGTGCTGCAGCTGCAGCAACTGCACCACCCACTCCACGTCGGAGAGCCCGCCGGGGCCGAGCTTGAGGTTGCGGCGGGGGTCGGAGCCGCGTCCGATCCGCTCGTTCTCCATGCGCGCCTTGAGCTTGCGGATCTCCACCACCTGCGCGTGCGTCAGGCCGTCCGCCGGATAGCGCAGCGGGTCGATCTCGGCGAGCAGCTGCTCCCCCAGCTCGCGGTCGCCCGCGCCCACCCGCGCCCGCAGCAGCGCCTGGCCCTCCCAGGTGGACGACCAGCGCTGGTAGTAGGCGCAGTAGGACGCCAGCGATCGCACCATCGGGCCGCCCTTGCCCTCCGGCCGCAGGTCGAGGTCGAGCTGCAGGGCCGGGTCGGGGCCGGGCTGGGCCAGCAGCGTCCGCAGCCGGGCGACCAGGGTGGTGGCCACCTGGACAGCGGCCGGATCCTCGGCGTCGATGACGATCATCCCGTCGGCGTCCGAGGAATAGGAGAGCTCCTCGCCGCCCCACCGGCCCAGCGCGATCACCGCCAGCTTCGGGACGCCCGTCAGGTCGCGGGCGGCCACCTCGACGGCGGCCTCGATGGTGGCTGAGGCCAGCTCCGACAGCGCGTGGCCGAGCGCGCCCGTGTCCAGTTCGTTGAGGATGTCGGCCATCGCCAGCCGCAGCAACTCGCTGCGCCGGACGGCGCGCAGCGCGGCCACCGCCTCCGACTGCGCCGCCTGGCGTCCGGTGGCGGCCCGCATCTCGGCCAGGATGGCCTCGCCGGTCCGCGGAGTCAGGCCGTCGGTCTCGCTCAGCCAGGCGGCGCTCTGCGGGTTTCGCAGCAGCAGGTCGACCGCGTACCGGCTGGAGGCCAGCACCTTGGCGAAGTTCTCGGCGGTGCTCCCCTCGTCCCGCAGCGCGCGCAAGTACCACGGCGAGGTGCCGAGGGCGTCCGAGACCTGCCGGAAGGCCAGCAGGCCGTGGTCGGGGTTCGGGCCGGCGGTGAACCAGCCGAGCATCGCAGGCAGCAGCTGCCGCTGGATCTCGGCCTGCCGGCTCATCCCGGTCGACAGCGCCTCGATGTGCCGCAGCGCGGCCCGCGGGTCGCCGTAGCCGAGCGCGCGCAGCCGGGTCTCCGCGCCCTCGGAGGTGAGCCGCACCTCGGAGGACGGGATCCGCGCCACCGCCTCCAGCAGCGGCGAGTAGAACAGCCGCTGGTGCAGCGCGAGCACCCGGCGGGTGGCCCGGCGCCACAGGTGGGTGAGCTCCTTGGCGTCCGGCAGGCCGATGCTGCGGGAGAGCCAGCGCTGGTTGGTCTCGTCGGTGGGCATCAGGTGGGTGCGGCGCAGCTTGTGCAGCTGCAGGCGGTGCTCGAGCAGGCGTTGCAGCCGGTAGGCGGTGTTGAGGTCGTAGCCGTCCGCTCGTCCGACGTAGCCGTGGGCGATCAGCGCGTCCAAGGCTTCGAAGGTGCCGCGCAGCCGCAGCCGCTCGTCCGCCCGGCCGTGGACGAGTTGCAGCAGCTGGACGCTGAACTCGACGTCCCGCAGCCCGCCGGCGCCCAGCTTGATCTCGTGGTCGGCCTGGATGGCGGGCAGCAGCGACACCACCCGGCGGCGCATCGCCTGGGTCTCGGCGACGAACTGGTCGTCGTCGGCGACCCGCCAGACCATCGGCCACACCATGTCGACGAACTCCTGGGCGAGCTCCAGGTCGCCTGCCATCGGCCTGGCTTTGAGCATCGCCTGGAACTCCCAGTTCTTCGCCCAGCGCTCGTAATAGGCGCGGTGCGAGGCGAGCGTGCGGACAAGGGCGCCGGCCTTGCCTTCGGGACGCAGCGCGGAGTCGATCTGCCAGATCGTCCCGGCGGTGGTCTGGGCGCCGCAGACCCGCACCATCGCCCCGACCAGCTTGGTGGCGACCTGAATCGCCTTGTCAGTGCCGCACACCGGGTTGCCGTCGGCGTCCAGGGCGGGTTCGGCGAGGTAGAGCAGGTCGACGTCGCTGACGTAGTTGAGCTCGCGGGCGCCGGTCTTGCCGAGCGCGATGACGCCCAGCCGGGCGACCTCCCAGCCCTCCACCTCGCCGCGGGCCAGCGCGAGGGCGGCGACGACGGTGGCGTCGGCCAGGTCGGCCAACTCCTCGGCGACCTCGGGCAGGACGGCGATGGCGTCGGCCGCGGTGAGGTCACGGGCGGCGATGCGCAGCAGGGCTCGCCGGTAGGCGCGGCGCAGGTCGTTGGCGCGAGTCGGGTCGGCTACCGGCTGCTCGCCCTCGGCGGCTATCGCGGCCAGCAGTTCGGCCCGCAGGTCGGCGGCGGTGCGGCGTCCGATGTCTCCGACGAGCAGATCCAGCTCCTCGGGGTGGATGGCCAGGTGCTGGGTGAACGCCACGCTGGCGCCCAGCACGCGGGCGAGCCGCCGGGCCCAGGTCGGGTCCGCCCCCAGCGCCGGGATCACGTCCGGCCGGGCTTGCGCTATCCGGGTGAGCCCGGTGAATGCCAGATCCGGGTCAGCCGATCCGGCGAGTTCGTCCAGGAGCATCGTCCAGCGCTCCTCGCCGAGCGTCTCCGCCCACGCCTCGGCCACCGGCGTGTAGCCCGAAGGATCGCCGAACCCCCACCGCGCCAGCTTGGCGGAGAGCGTCTCGGTGCGAACCATGGCGCGATCGTAACGCCGCCGACCCCTGTCGCGCGCCTGCTGACCTCGACACTTCCGAGTGGTCGTGTTCAACTTCCGTCAAATACGCCTCCTGGCCGACGTATGTGTCGGCCAGAGCGCCTATATGGCGGAAGTTGAACACGGTGCTGGGCGTAGGGTGGCGCGCGATGCCCAAGAAAGTCACCGCGGCCGAAGTCGCTGCGCTCGCCGCGACCCTGAACGGGGTTGCGCGCGGCGACGAGCCGGCCGGCCCCGCCCTGATCACCGCCGTGCGGGTGCTCTGCCGGACGCTCGGCGAGCGCCACCCCGGCGGCACCCTCGAACTGCGCGTGCCCCCGTTCGCGGCCGTGCAACTCGGCATCGGACAGCGCGGCGCCCACACCCGCGGCATCCCGCCCAACGTCGTCGAGACCGACGCCGTCACCCTGCTGCGCCTCGCCGCGGGCGTCCTCACGTGGCCGGACGCGGTCGCCTCCCATGCGGTCGCGGCCAGCGGACCCCACGCCGACCTGAGTGAGGTCTTCCCGGCAGCGCTCTAGGCACGCGGAACGACGGATGGACCCGACGAGCGCCCCCACAGGTCTCGCACAGGTTCGGCGAACGGCTCACACAGCCGGGTTTCTTAGCCTGCGGGGTAACGCCCGAGAGGAATCCCGCATGAGCCAGCAAGCACCTGATCCGACTGCGTCCGAATCGTCGCCGCCGCGACGCAGGCGGCTCACCAAGAAGCGGGTGATCGGGCTGGTGTCGATCGTCGCCGTGCTCGGGATCGGCCTGACCGCCTTCCTCATGACGCGACCCTCGCCGCAGGCCAGCGGCGCCGAACGCACCCGCACCTTCACGGCGCAAGCCCAGAGGTCGACCCAGATCCAGACCGTCACGCTCAGCGGCACCCTCGCTCCCAAGACCCAGGCGGACCTGAACTTCAGCGTCTCCGGCACCGTCACCAAGGTCTACGTGACCGCCGGCGACACCGTGACCAAGGGCCAGAAGCTGGCGAAGGTCGACGACGCCGACCTGCAGAACGCCCTCGACCTCGCCGAGGCCAACCTCGACACCGCCGAGGCCAACCTCGACGAGGTGCAGGACGATGACGACGCCAGCAGCGCCCAGCTCGCGTCAGCGAAGGCGCAGGTCCGCTCAGCCAAGGCCTCGGTGACGAGCGCGAAGTCGGATCTGGCGAACGCCGTGCTGCGCTCGACCATCGCCGGCACCGTCGCCTCGGTGGATCTCAGCGTGGGTGACACCGTCTCCGCCGGCTCCTCGGGCGGCTCCTCCGGGTCGAGCTCGATGAGCAGCTCGACGACGACGTCGACCGCGCAGGTCGTGGTGATCTCCACCGACAAGTGGCGGTTCGACGCCAGCACCGGCAGCAGCGACTTGGCCAACCTGCAGCCCGGCCAGGTCGCCTCGGTGACCCCGGACGGCGCCAGCGAAGCGATCGAGGCCACCGTCGCCTCCATCGGCATCGTGGCCACCGGGAGCTCGGACGGCTCGGCCACCTTCCCGGTCGTCGTCAACCTCAGCGGCGAACACTCGTCCCTGTTCTCCGGGACGAACGCGTCGGTGACCGTCACTGTCGCGGAGTACCCCGACGTGCTCACGGTGCCGACCATGGCGATCACCACCACCGGCGGCACGTCGGTCGTGACCAAGCTGGACGGCGACACGGCCACCGAGGTCGAGGTCACCGTCGGACGAGTGTTCGGCGAGGCCACCGAGATCACCGCCGGGCTCGCCGAGGGCGACTCCGTGCAGATCAGCTTCAGCCTGCCCGACGCCACGCAGACCACCGGCGAGCAGGGCGGGTTCCCCGGCGGCGGGGGCGGCTTCCCGGGCGGCGGCGGCGCTCCCCCGGACGGCGGCGGCTTCCCGGGCGGCGGCAACGGCAACGGCGGCGGACGGGGCAACCGATGAGCACCCTGCTGTCGATGACCGGNNCCGGCGTCCGCAAGGTCTATGACACCGGCGCGATCCAGGTCGAGGCGCTCCGCGGCATCGACCTGTCGATCGACGAAGGCGACTACGTGGCGATCATGGGCCCCTCCGGCTCGGGCAAGTCGACTCTGATGCACATCATCGGCTGCCTGGACGTCCCCACCGCCGGCCGCTACGAGCTGGACGGCGAGGAAGTCGCACAGCTCACCGAGGCCCAGCTCGCCGACGTCCGCAACCGCCGGCTCGGGTTCGTCTTCCAGAGCTTCAACCTGCTGCCCAGCCTCACGGCGCAGCGCAACGTCGAACTGCCGCTGGTGTACGCCGGCGTGGGCCCGGCCGAGCGTCGCGAGCGGGCCAAGCTGGCGCTGGAGCGGGTCGGCCTCGGGCAACGCCGCGACCACCGCCCCGGCGAGCTCTCCGGCGGCCAGCAGCAGCGGGTCTCGGTGGCCCGGGCGCTGGTCACCGACCCGGCACTGATCCTGGCCGACGAGCCGACCGGCGCGCTGGACTCGGTCTCCACCCGCGACATCCTCAGCCTCTTCGACGAGCTGAACGAGGCCGGCCGCACCCTGGTCGTCATCACCCACGAACACGATGTCGCCGAGCGCGCCAAGCGCACCGTCCACATCTACGACGGCCAACTGACCGACGAAGCGGCGCACATCCCCGCGCTGGGGAGGGCCGTCTGATGGAATGGCGCGAAACCCTCCGCACCGCGATCGACGCGCTCAACGCGCGCCGGCTGCGGTCAGCGCTGACCATGCTGGGCATCCTGATCGGCATCTCCGCGGTCATGCTGACCGTCGGCCTGGGCCAGGGCGCCGGGTCGTCCATCTCCTCGCAGATCGGGTCGCTGGGCTCGACCACGCTCACCGTGAGCCCCGGGCAGACCTCCTCCGGCGGCTTCCGCGGGGCCAGCCAGACGACCACGCTGACCACCCGGGACGCCGCGATGCTGGCCGACCCGTCCGTGGTCCCGAGCGTGTCCGGAGTCGCCGCGACCTCCAGCGCCACCGGCTCGCTGCAGTCCGCCGAGACGACCTGGACCTCGACCGTGGTCGGCACCACCCCGTCCTGGCTGGCGGTGCGCGGACGCGAGGTCGACAGCGGCCGCTTCTTCACCGAGGACGAATTGAACTCGGCCGCCAACGTAGCCGTGCTGGGCTCGGAGACCGCGGCCGAGCTGTACAGCACCGGCTCGGCGGTCGGCCAGCAGGTCACGATCAACGACCAGTCGTTCACCGTCATCGGGATCCTGGCCGAGGCCGGATCCTCGCTGGGCGGCAGCAACGACGACACCGTCGTGGTGCCCAGCACCACCTTCGCGGACCGGCTGTCGACCTCCGGCAGCGCCACCAGCGTCTCCCAGATCTACCTGCAGGCCGTGGACGACGAGAGCCTCTCGGCCGCCTACCAGGAGGTCAAGGCGGCGCTGCTGAGCGCGCACCAGGTGACCGATGAGGACGCCGACTTCACCGTGAGCACCCAGACGGCGCTGGTCGAGGCAGCCAGCTCGATCAGCAGCATCCTGACCCTGCTGCTGGGCGGCATCGCCGGCATCTCGCTGCTGGTCGGCGGCATCGGCGTGATGAACATCATGCTGGTCTCGGTCAGCGAGCGGGTCCGGGAGATCGGCCTGCGCAAGGCGCTGGGGGCGACCCCAGCCGTGATCCGGCGGCAGTTTCTGGTGGAGGCCGGCATCCTGGGCCTGACCGGTGGCGCCGCGGGCATCGCGCTCGGCTACGCCGGGGCCGCGATCCTGTCGCCGACCCTCGGGATCGACGTCACCATCTCGGTGACCGTCACCCTGCTGGCGCTCGGCGTCTCCCTGGCGATCGGCCTGATCGCCGGCGTCTACCCGGCCACCCGCGCCGCCAAGCTTGCCCCGATCGACGCGCTGAGGAGCGAATGATGAAGAACCCCCGTTCCCCGCGCCCGAAGAAGGGCCGTAACCTGCTGGTCGGGGCGGTCGCCTTGGTGACGATCGGCGCCGCCGGCACCCTGTGGGCGACCAGTTCCCAGGCCGCGAGCAACCGCTTCGCGACCGCGACCGCTGCCACCGGCGACGTCTCGCAGAGCTTCCTGGCCACCGGGACGATCTCCCGCGACAACGTGGTCGACGCCGCGTTCAGCGCCGACGGGACGGTGAAGAAGGTCAAGGTCGCGGTCGGCGACACGGTGTCCAAAGGCGACGTGCTCGCCACCCTGGACACCACTGCCCTGAAGCTCGAGCTGCTCAATGCGCAGACCGACCTGGCCAGCGCCAAGGCGAATCTCTACGCGGCGGAGAACCCGTCCTCGACGAGTTCGGGCGGTGGCGGAGGATCGTCGCCGAGCCTGCCGTCCGGCGGCGGATCGTCCACCCCGGACGGCGGTGACGGCACTGCCAGCGGCATCACCGCGAAGGACGCGGCCGTCCTCTACGAGGCGATCGCCGCAGTGAACGTGGCGAGTGCGAAGTGGAGCAGCCCGGACGCACCGACCACCTGCGACGCGATCTACACCGCCCTGCTGAACGCCAATGAGCAGGAACCGGCCGAGCCGACCGAGCCGTCTGAGCCGAGCGAACCCGCCGAGCCCAGCGAGCCCGCCGAGCCGTCGGAGCCAAGTGAGCCCTCAGAGCCGTCCGAGCCCAGCCAGCCGTCGGAACCCTCCGAGCCATCGGAGCCCAGCGAACCGTCCGAGCCCGCGGAGCCCTCAGAGCCGTCGGAGCCCAACGAACCCGCCGAGCCCAGCGAGCCCTCCGAGCCCGCACAGCCGAGCGAGCCTTCGGACCAGGACGCCAACGAGCAGCTCGCCCTGGTCGTGGACGACATCACGCTGGACGACATCAAGGCCTGCGGCGAAGCTCGCGAAGCCCTGGTGCTGGCCAATGCCGTGCTGGCCGACTACTACCAGCAGCTGATCACCACCGGCACGATCGTGCGGGAGGGTGAGGAGCCGGCGACCCCGACCCCGACCCCCAGTCCGTCGTCCTCCTCGTCCAGCAGCTCGAAGAAGTCCTCCGGGTCGTCCTCCAGCAGCGCCACGGTGTCAGAGCGGGCGGTGGCCTCCGCGGAGGCGGACGTGCTGCGAGCCCAGCAGAAGGTCGACACCGCGGAGACCGCGCTGGAGAACGCCGAACTGGTGGCGCCGATCGCCGGCACGGTCGGCTCGGTCGGCCTGACGGTCGGCGCCGGCTCGTCCTCCGGCGCGGTCACCGTCGTCGGCGAGGGCGCGGCCACGGTCTCCTTCGAGGCCCCGCTGGCCACCCGCACCGCGCTCAGCCAGGGCATGGAGGTGACCGTCACGCCGGCCGGCAGCACGACCACGCTGACTGGAAAGATCTCGTCGATTTCGGTGCTGGAGACCTCCGGCACCGCGGGCGACAGCCCCACCTACACCACCGTCGTCGTGGTGGAGGATCCGGACATGCTCCTCAAGGAGGGCGCGAGCGCCGGCGTGGAGATCGTCACCAGCACCGCCGCCGGCGTGCTCACCGTCCCCGCCTCCGCGGTCACCCCGACCGGCGCCGGGACCGGCACCGTGCAGGTCGTCGACTCGGCCGCCTCCGACACCGCGGAGACCGTGAACGTCTCCACCGGAGCCGTCGGCGCCGGCAGGGTCGAGATCACCGAAGGCCTGACCGAAGGCCAGTTGGTCGTCCTCTCCGACCGCACCATCGCGATCGACACGCTGACCTCCTCGCAGTCCACCCGCAGCTTCGGCGGCGGCGTCCCCGGCGGCGGAGCCTTTCCGCGCTGATGACGACCTACTTCGTCCGACCAGCGACCCACTCCGTCTGACCGAAGCGACCCATTCCGTCATTCCCGCGAAGGCGGGAATCTCAGGCCGCAACCCTCGGAGATTCCGGCCTTCGCCGGGATGACGGATAGGGACTCCTACAGGTTCGGCAGGGTGTTGCGGAGCTCCCACTCGGAGACGTGGCCGCGGTAGGACTGGTACTCGGCCTTCTTGTTGCGCAGGAAGAAGTCGAAGACATGCTCGCCGAGGGTCTCGGCGACCAGTTCGGAGTTCTCCATCAGGTCGATGGCGTTGCCGAGGCTGCCGGGCAGCCGCTGGATGCCGAGGGCCTGCCGCTGCCGGTCGGTGAGCGCCCACACGTCGTCCTCGGCGCCTTCCGGCAGTTCGTACTCGTTCTCGATGCCCTTCAGGCCGGCGGCCAGCACCATCGCGTAGGCCAGGTACGGGTTGGCGGCCGAGTCGATCGAGCGCAGCTCGACCCGGGCGGACGCCCCCTTGTTCGGCTTGTACATCGGCACCCGGACCAGCGCGGAGCGGTTGTTCTGCCCCCAGCAGATGTAGCTGGGCGCCTCGGCGCCAGCCACCAGCCGCTTGTAGGAGTTCACCCACGGGTTGGTGACCGCGGTGATCTCGCCGGCGTGCCGCAGCAGGCCGGCGATGAACTGGCGTCCGGTCTTGGAGAGGTTGTACTCGGCGCTGGCGTCGTAGAAGGCGTTGGTGTCGCCCTCGAAGAGCGAGACGTGGGTGTGCATGCCCGACCCGGGATGGTTCTCCAGCGGCTTGGGCATGAAGGAGGCGAACATGTTCATCAGGACGGCGGTCTCTTTGATCACCACCCGGAAGGTCATGATGTTGTCGGCCATCGTCAGCGCGTCCGCGTAGCGCAGGTCGATCTCCTGCTGGCCCGGGCCGCCCTCGTGGTGGCTGAACTCCACCGAGATGCCCATCTGCTCCAGGACGGTGATCGCCTCGCGCCGGAAGTCGGCCGCCGGGGAGGTGGTGGTGTGGTCGAAGTAGCCACTGTGATCGGCCGGGACCGGCGGCTGACCAGGCACGATGGGCTGCTTGAACAGGTAGAACTCGATCTCGGGGTGGGTGTAGAAGGTGAAACCCATGTCCGAGGCCTTGCGCAGCGCCCGCTTGAGCACGTAGCGCGGATCGGCGAAGGAGGGCGACCCGTCGGGCAGACGGATGTCGCAGAACATCCGGGCGGTGCCCTGGGTGGCGCCCCGCCACGGCAGCAGCTGGAAGCTGGACGGATCGGGATGCGCGACCATGTCCGACTCGAAGACCCGCGCGAAACCCTCGATCGCCGAGCCGTCGAAGCCGATCCCCTCGTTGAAGGCGCCCTCCAACTCGGCGGGCGCGATCGCCACCGACTTCAGGAACCCCAGCACGTCGGTGAACCAGAGCCGGACGAATCGGACGTCCCGCTCCTCCATGGTGCGGAGCACGAACTCGGTCTGCTTATCCATGGCCCCCAGTCTGCCGCCGGGATTGTTTCAGACAGGTTACGAAGCGCCGATGTCTCGCAGCGGCTACGTCCGGAACGGGCCCCAGCCGGTCTCGTCGTCGTCCTTCTCCTCGTCGGGGTCGTGGTAGCGGGGGTCGGTCTCCCACTCCTCGTTGCGCTCGGCGGCCTTCTCGATGGCCTGCGCCGCGTCCGCGGCGGTGGGGTACGGACCCAGCCGGGTGGCGCTGCGGCAGCCCTGGTAGGGCTCCACGGCGTGATGGTCGAGGCAGTAGTACCAACCGTCAGACATCGGTCACCTCCGCGAGTAGTTCGTGCGTTCTCACTATCATCGCCCGGGTGAGCCAGATCAAGCCTTACCCGATCACCCCGCGCCGGCCGGTGCCGCCGAGCATCCCACGTCCGCACTACGTGGACAAGCCGATGCCCGAGCACTACAACGGCCCGCACGTCCAGACCGGGGAGACGATCGAGAAGATGCGCGTGGCCGGACGGATCGCGGCCCGGGCCATGCAGGCCGGCGCCGACGTCATCGCCCCAGGCGTGACGACCGACGCGATCGACGCCGCCGTCCACGAATATCTGCTCGACCACGGCGCGTACCCGTCCACGCTCGGCTACCGCGGCTTCCCGAAGTCGTGCTGCACCTCGGTGAACGAGGTGATCTGCCACGGCATCCCCGACACCCGTCCGCTGGAGGACGGCGACCTGGTGAAGATCGACGTCACCGCCTTCGTCGACGGCGTCCACGGCGACAACTGCGCCACCTACTTCTGCGGCGACGTTGACGAGGACTCGCGGCTGCTCACCGAACGCACCCAGGAGGCGATGAACCGCGGCATCCGCGCGGCCCGCGCCGGCCGCCAGGTGAACGTGATCGGACGGGTCATCGAGGCCTACGCCAAGCGCTTCGGCTACGGCGTGGTGCGCGACTACACCGGCCACGGGGTGCACTCCGCCTTCCACTCGGGGCTGGTGATCCCGCACTACGACGAGCCGCTGGCCGACACCGTGATCGAGGTCGGCATGACCTTCACCGTCGAGCCGATGCTGGCCATGGGCGACCAGCGCTCGCACGTCTGGTCCGACGACTGGACGGTGGTCACCGACGACGGCTCCCGGGTGGCCCAGTTCGAGCAGTCGATCGTCATCACCCCGGACGGCGCGGAGATCCTGACCGCACCCTGACCCTCGCGGCGCCTCAAGGGGCGATCACAGAGATGGTTCCGTCCGAGCGGTTGGCGACGTAGGCGCGATGTGAGGCGGGGTCCACGGCGATGTCCGACCCATTGGCTCCCACTCGAACCGTGGTGGTCACCACCAGCCTTGCTCCGTCGATGACGGAGACCGCCGAGCGGCCCAGCAGGTCCCAGGGCTGGTGGACCGCAAAGGCGCGATCGACGCCCTGGTCGAAGGCGATGTCCGCGACCCATCCGGAGAGGCCCTGAACGTCCATGAGGCTTCGGCTCGAGATGTCGAAGACGCTCACCCCGCCGGGAACCATCGACAGGTAAAGCCGGCCATTGGCCGTGTCCAAGGCCCTGACCCAGCGGACTCCGCCCATCAGAACCGTGTCGGTGACTCCGTTTGTGTCCAGGTCGATGATCACCAGCCGACCGCCGTCACTCAGATACAAGCGCCGAGCGGCTGAGTCGATGGCGAGCCCATAGGGGCCGCCGTCGGTCGGAATCCGCGCTTCGACTGCCCCCGTGGCCGGATCGACGACCGCGACGCCGCCTCCTGACTCTGCCACGTAGGCCAGCCCGGTGACCGAGTCGACCGCGAGGCCCCAGCCCGCCTCCAAGGAAACGCTCAGCGCGGCGGTGGCCGCAGCCGTGTCGACAACGAGCAGATCGTTCCCGGCTACGATCGCTCGGTTGCGTTGCGGGTCAACCGCCACCGCCACTGCAGGGCTTGGGATGGGCACCGTTGGACTGGCCGCCTGAGTGTCAAGGTCGACGACGAAGAGCTTGTCCTCGGCGTTCGCACTCGTCGTCGAGCCTGTGACGTACAGGCTGCCCGTGAGCGGATCAACCTCGAGATGGCCGACCTCATCCGCGACACCGAAGGCCGGCGCGACCGGGTACCAGTTGAGCAGGCTGAGGAGTGTGACGACAACCGCCGCGGCCGCTCCAGCGAGCATGACGATCAGCACCCGGCGGTGACGGGCGGTGCTGGCGGACAGCCTGTGCGTCGTGGTCGCCTCGGACGCAGCCGCATTGGTCACCGGAGCGGCTACCAGCTGGACGTCCTGCGGATCCGGGCCAGGCTCCGGCACGGGCGCCGTCGGTTCCCGCTCACGCGGCACGAACTCGGTGTCCCACACCACCACCGGCGGAGCGGTCAGTTCGGCGCGCTCCAGGATCGGCTCGATCACCCGCAGCAGCCGGGAGACGTCCATCCGCTCGGCGCTGATCTGAACGGCCTGCATCCGGGCCAGCGGCGCGATTTCGGGCGGCAGGTCCGAGCCGCGCGGCATCTCGGCGGCGTCCACCAGCACCGGGATCACCCGGATCCCCCGCCGCAGCGCGGTGGCGATCTCGATGCGGACGAAGTCGGCGGGGTCGTCGAGCCGGCGGTTGCCGTGCTCGTCGGCGGCGTCCAGCCAGCGGTCGCCCATCAGCACCAGCACCACGGCGGATCTCGAAACGGCTTCGTCGAGGGTGGCCACGAAGTCCTCGCCCGGCTCGATGTCGTCGATGTCCTTGAACACCCGGTCGCCGCCCAGCCGGGCAGCAAGACGGTCGTAGAGCGCTGCGGCCGGCCAGCGGGTGTCCGCGCGGCGGTAGCTGATGAACGCGTCGCCTGCCGCCATCGCCGTCCCCTCGCCGGAGCCCGCTCCAACGCTAGGCCGCGCAGGCAGGTGCTGTGGAGCCCTGCCGAGGGTGGCATTCTTCGTGATTCGGGTGTCCGCCTCTGGCCGCGGCAGGCGGCTGTGACTAGCGTGAATGACAACGCGAAAGGTCACAACCATGCCTGCATCCACCGGGCCGACGACCTATCCAGGCGCCGACCTCACCACGCGCCACTGGCCACGCGGCGGGGGCATCGTCCAGCCCGCCCTCACCAAACTCGTCCTCCACTCCACCGAGACCGCGGCGGGCGG
>CXWJ01000357.1_pt1 | contig 13350 bp, 14 predicted proteins | sample 590841 | NCBI WGS metagenome assembly CXWJ01 (sample SAMEA3498367, study PRJEB10139) | wastewater metagenome | biome: wastewater treatment plant; material: activated sludge | place: Austria | collected 2015-01-21 | reverse complement strand
AACGATTTTGCGAAAATTCTCGTCATCACCCATCTCGAAGAATTGAAGGATGCGTTCCCAACAAGAATCGAGGTCGAGAAGACCGAACGAGGTTCGACGTTACAAATTATTTAACCGTCCGCTATGATCTATCTTGTCCTTTCATCAGTTTTTTGCATCGGGGGAATTGTCGTGGTCTATTGGCTGCACAGCCATTCCCACATTGACATCATCGTCAAACCCGCGCCGCCTCCGCAAAACACGCCGCTCATTTCGATCTGCATTCCCGCGCGGAACGAGGAGCAAAATATCCGGGCGTGCGTCGAATCGGCGCTCATGCAGGATTATCCAAACTTCGAGGTTATCGTTCTGGATGATCGCTCTACCGACGCGACTCCTCGCATTTTGGCGGAACTCGCCACCCTCGATTCACGCCTCCACCCCATCAGCGGGTCAGACCTCCCATCGGGCTGGGTCGGCAAACCTCATGCCTTGTACCAAGCCTCCACGTCGGCGCGAGGCGAGTGGCTATGCTTCGTAGACGCGGACACTTTTCTTTCGGCGCAAGCGCTCTCCTCCTGCTACGTCAAAGCGATGGAGGTTCAAGCGGATTTGTTCACCACGCTTCACCGTCAGATCATGGGATCGTTTTGGGAGAAAGCCGTTATGCCCATTGTGGTCACCGCGCTATCGGTCGGTTTTAATCCGCGCAAAGTGAACGACCCAACTTACAAAGACGCCATCGCCAGCGGACAATTCATCCTCATCCGCCGCGAGGTCTACGAGAAAATCGGCGGGCATGCCAGCGTGCGCGACCAGATCGTCGAAGATCAAGCCCTGGCGGAGCGCGTTAAATGGAGCGGGTATCGTCTCGCGCTTGCCGACGGGACTGCGCTCATTAGCACACGAATGTACACATCGTTAAGTTCCATGTGGGAAGGCTGGACAAAGAATATGTACCTCGGGCTTCGCGATCAACCTGTCTTGATGTGGCTCGGAGTCATTGGAGCGTCGCTGGCGTTGATGGCGGCGTTGCTCCTACCGATCTGGCTGGGATTGGGGTTGCTATGGATGATTAACGGCGGTGGAACGGTCGCGCTGATCGTTCTCACCGAAGCGCTGACTCTCTGGGGTGCGATTCTGATCGCGCGCGGCTGGGCGGCAAGTCAAATGGGAATTTCTCCGCTCTATTCGCTCTCCACACCTCTTGGCGCGGGCATCTTCGCCGCGATGATGATCGCATCCGCATGGCTCACGCTTTCGGGCAGAGGCGTCAGTTGGCGCGGGAGGCATTATGCCCAACTCAAATAATTCAACGAAAAGGAATCTAAAATGAAAAAAAAGTCGATCGTGTTGTTCAGTATGTTTCTGTTGGTTGCCGCCTGCGCGCCTAAGGAGGGAATTGAGATTCGCGACGCGTGGATAAGGTCCGCCCCACAGGGCGGGAACAGCGCGTTGTATTTCGTCATCCATAATTATTCAGCGGACGATGAACTAGTCGGCGTTTCCACGGAGGTCGCAAGGGCGGCGGAGATGCACGAGTCGAGCATGGTGAACGATGTGATGCAGATGCGGATGGTCGAGTCTGTGCCGTTGGTTTCAGGCGAGGATGTGGTTTTTGAATCGGGCGGGTTGCATGTGATGCTGGTCGGTCTCAAGGAAGAGGCGAAAATAGGAGATATGGTGGATATTGTCCTTCACTTCAAAAATAGCGAGGATATTCGGTTACAAGTCCCTGTGCAGGAGGGTGCGGAGGAGCATGATGGGCATGGGGGATAAGACAATAGACTTTATTGCAAATAAAGTTGGGACGCAGATAAACGCTGACCCACGCTGATTCAAAGAGAAAAATCTGCGTTTTCTGCGTTCATCAGCGTCCAAAGCAGGTTTTTAGCTTATTACCGATAAAGTCCAATTACAACTCCGAAGGAGTGAAACGATTATAGAGAGAACAAAACAGGAAAGCCAACCCCGAAGGGGTGTCATAGATTTGGCATGAAGGTATATCATCCCTTCGGGATTTGATGGTAATTGGGGTCATGTTCTATAATTCTGCCATCCCTTCGAGATTGAACTCACGTCATTTCGAGGAACATTTTTTAGCGCGTCGTCGTCTTTCTGGACAAGGAGACAAAATGAAAAAATCAATTCTTATCTTACTCGCTTTTATTCTCGTGGCTTGCTCGGCTGGCGGGAGCGAACTCTCGCGCAACCAGCAAAAATGGGAGGATGCCAACATCACTCATTATCGTTTCGAGTTGAGCATCAGTTGTTTCTGCGCATTCCGCGATCAGATGCCTTTGACCGTTGAAGTGAAAGACGGTCAGATCGTTCACATGGCGGCAGTGGATGGCACCCTCGTCCTCGACACCGATCCGAATTATGCGTTCTTCGCGCCTCACGCGACGATTGACCTGCTCTTTGCAGAGATTGACGCGGCAATCAAGGAAGGCGCCGACTCGGTCAACGTGACTTATGATGCCACGTACGGCTTCCCTGCAGAGGTGGCTATTGATGTCAGCCAGCAAATCGCAGACGAGGAAATGTATTACAGCATCTCAGGTTTCGAGGCGTTGCCATAACTGTCAGCGTTAGAGAAAGCTGGGGCGGCGAGAATGAATCAGGAAACTGAATCAGCCGTCCCTGAGAATGAAGCGACAAAAAATCCCCGAAGAATTTTCGGGGATTTTTTGTTATCTCAATGATGGTTCTTACCTGACGTCCTTATTATTTTCAAATGTATCTCTACGACGAAAAAAGATTCTTCGCTTCGCTCAGAATGACATGGCGCATGAACTGCTGGACGATCAAAGTTATATTTCTCCGAGCAGGACTGAATCCGTTCCTCTGTCTACTTCCCACGGATACACAATGTAGGCATCGGTGATGGCGGCAAAATAATCGGGGCGGTTGTTGCCGAACAAATTTCGATAGGGATTGAAATGGAGGACGCACGTTTCGGGGAAGCCGCCCGCGGCAGAGACGCGATTCTTGACCGCCGTGATGGTGCGACCCGATCCCCAGATGTCGTCTACGATGAGAGTTGGGCGACCGCGCATTTTTTCGTCGGCGGGGAATTGGATGAACTCGGGCCACGCCATGATGGATTTTTCTTTGGCGAGTTGCGCGGGGAAGTCTACCGCCGCGGTGAGGACGTGCGTGATGTCCATCGCTTCGGCGAGCATTCCCGCAGGGACGATGCCGCCGCGCGTGATGATGACCATCGCGGTGAATTCGCGTTTGAATTGCGGGATGAGGTGGTCAATGAGGCGGTCCACTTCATCCCATGAGATGAGTTCGCGTCGAGGTTCGGGTTGCATAATTTATCTTCGCCCTGAGCGGAGTGACGAGCGATAGCGAGGAACGAAGTCGAAGGGCGGGATCGTGTACATTTCTTATAACAGATACATGCGCTTCGTCTGCGCTCGCCTAACGGCTCGCTCCGCTCAGCGCGGAAACTAACCTAATACTGCCGCCAACGGCGCAGGCGCAGCGACGTGAATATCCTGCCCTGCGGTTTGCGCTTTCTCGGCTTCGCGCGCCCAGATGTACAAGCAGGTGTGATACGCGGCGTTGGTGTATGAAGAAATTACGCTTGCGATCATCACGAGGGCGAAGAAGATGAACACGCCGACCGCGATAGCAACGATAGAAACCACGCCAAAACCGCCAGTGGCGTACACCGCTCCGCCGCCGATGGCGAGGGCAATGACGAATCCGCCGAAGCCGAGGACGAAGCCGATCAGTCCCGTCACCCAGCGGATGCCGACGAAACCGATGCCGATCAGCAACAAGTTTTGTTTGGTGATGTTCCAGATGCGCTGTAAGCCGTTCTTCAAGTTCAGATCGTCAATGACCATGGCGGGCAGAACAAGATACGAAGTCTCAAGCCACAGTGCCTCCAGCACGCCGCCGAGGGAGCGTAAAAGTCCAGTGGCGAGGCTCGCAAATAAATTGTTGCGTCCGCGATTGTTGCGAGTCGCGTTGCGGAACCACGTCACAAGCGTGGACACGAGCGCGAGTGAAACAATGTCAAAGAAGTCGCGGCGCACAATTGCCCACGCATGGTCCATGCGACCGTCGCCTTCCGCGAGATAGCCGTAGATCAAGTACACGGTCATCGCCGAAAAAATGTAGGTGATCATGTATTGCACGAAGATCATCAACAAACCGAGAATGCCCATGATGATCTGTCCGAATTGCGAATCGCTGAGCAATAACGCTACGCCGATAATTGGAATGATACCGATGACCGAAACGATCATCCCAACGATCAACGCATAGATAGACGGCTTCAATAAATCTTTATCTTTGAACGCCATCGCCCAGGCTTGTTTGAGAAACGACCAACCGCGTGAAAAAGATTGCATGTAGACTCCTCTAATTTTTGGTGGTCTCGATACGTCCTTCGTCTCCGCTACGCTTCGCTCAGGACTACTCGACCACCGATGTTCAATTGATTATAGCAAACTAATCGGGTCAACTTCCACGCGCCAGCCGTCCAGCCTCATGCCGCGCAACAATTCTTTTGGATTCGATCCGCGCAAGATAATTTGCCACCTATACAACCCCGCCACTTTGGAAAAGAAACACGGGATGGGTCCGATGATGGTTGACGGTTGGTGGTTGATGGTTGACAGTTTCTCCGCGACACGTTTCGCTTCTTTCTCGGCCGACGCTTGGTCGCCGCTTCTGAATTCGAGTCGCACCAGACGCGCGAACGGCGGATAACCCAGCCGCTTGCGATTCTCCAACTCGTATTGATAGAACCCGTCCACGTCATGCCCCGCCGCAGACTGGATAACTTGATTCGCAGGGTCAAACGTTTGCAGGACAACTTTCCCGCCGCGTTCACTGCGACCCGCGCGCCCCGCCACTTGAGTCAACACTTGGAAGACTCGTTCCGCCGCGAACGGATCGGGCAGATACAGACCAACATCCGCCAACACGATGCCGACGAGCGTCACCATCGGAAGGTCAAGTCCCTTTGCGAGCATTTGCGTGCCGACCAACACATCCGCTTTGTGATTCGCAAAGTGAGTGAGGATCATTTCGTGCGCGTCTTTTTGTCGCGTCGTGTCCCAATCCCAACGAAGAGTCCGCGCTTTGGGGAACAACGCGTTGACCTCCGCTGCGACCTTTTCACTGCCCAGCCCAAACTCGCGGATCTGTTTCCCTCCGCACTGCGGACAACTCTTCGGCTTGCCGCGTTCGTATCCGCAGTGATGACAGAGCAATCGTTCTTTATCTTCAACGTGAAAAGTGAGCGGCGATTCGCAGTTCGGACATTTCAACACAAATCCGCAATCGCGGCAGAACACGTACGTTGAAGTCCCGCGGCGGTTGAGGAAGAGGATCGCCTGCTCGCCGCGCTTGAGGGTGGACTCAAGTTCACGAAGCAGAAGCCGACTGAAGATCCCGCGTTGACCCGCTTTCAGTTCGTCGCGCAGGTCCACGATGTGGACGGGAGGCAATCCTGATTCGACGATGCGTTTGGGGAGGGAGAGAACCCTCACCCCCTGCTCCTCTCCCAAAGGGAGAGGGGAGTCTGTGCGGAAGCGTTGTTCAATCGTGGGAGTTGCTGAACCCATCACGCAGACCGCGCCACATAGACGCGCGTAGATCTGCGCCGCATCTACCGCGTGATAGAACGGCGGCTCGGCTTGATGGAACGAAGAGTCGTGACATTCATCCGCGACGATGAGACCGATGTTCGGCAGAGGCGCGAACAAGGCGCTGCGCGCGCCGATGATCACTTTGAGTTTGCCCGCGCGCGCGCGACGCCACGTGTCGTATCGTTCGCCCTCCGAAAGTTTCGAATGGACAAGCCCCACCTGCCCAGGGAATCGATTCAAGAATCGCCGAACCGTTTGCGGCGTGAGCGCGATCTCAGGCACAAGCACGATCGCTTGTTTGCCGCGCTTCACAACTTCTTCAGCGGCGCGTAAATAAATTTCCGTTTTGCCTGAACCTGTGACGCCGTATAAGAGGAATGGTTTGTACTGCGTGCTTCGTATTGCGTATGTAATTTCATTGAGCGAAGTATTTTGCTCAGGAGTCAACTCAATTACTTGTTTACCTGTTTCCGTGTTTACCTGCTTACCCGTTTTCTCCAACGGATCCCGAAACACCTCGCTCTCGAACAAGCGGATCAACCCGCGCTCTTCGAGCTCTTGCAAGTCGGCGAGATTGCATCCGCTTTCGGCATACACCCATGAGACGTTGATCGCTTCGGGCTGTTGGATCAGAAACCTCAACGCGGACTGCCTGCGCGACAGCGTTTGCTTCGTCCCCAGATTCGGCATCTCGGCTTCCGCTTCCTCTGGCGTGACTGCAAGCTGGGCAACCCGAATAAACTTTGATCGCACCCTCGGCGGCGGCAACACAGATCGCGCCGATAACACACCTTTCCGCGCGAGAAATCCAGCCGTCTTGCGCCAATCCACTTTAGCGAAGTGCGTGTCAATCTGCCGTCCGCGTAATGAGCCGCGCATTCGCAACAAGTTCATCAAACGATCTTCAATCGTCAACCGTTGAGTCTTTGGGCTGATGGATTTCGAATCGGTCTGTAATTCGTAATTGGTAATTCGTAATTCGTAGAGTGTGTCAACTTGCTGGCTCAACCCCACTGGCAAAAACAATCCCACCACCGCCGCCAACGGCGCAAGCGTGGACTCCGCCATCGCCTCCGCCAGCGCGATCTGCGCTTGTGTAAGCACAGGCTCAGGGTCAACGAGCTCGACGATCTCTTTCACGTCGCGCACAGAGGGCTGGTCAATGAAGCGGAGGATCACGCCTTGAACTGTCTGCTTTCCAAATGGGACGATGACGAGGTGCCCGACTCCCACCGTCCCCGCGAGGGATTCGGGTACAGCATAATCGAACACACCCGCAATGGCTGGCACGTTGACGACGATTTGAACAAAGGAGGTCATTGCGTAGGATTGTATCGTGAAAGGGCTTGAGGTTAGGAGTAAAATAGAATTATAGTTAATCACGAACAAGGGTTGCGTAAAAAATGAAACTCAATCAGGTTGTATCCATTATCCTTCTAACCACCATAGTTAGTTGTGCTCCAACTTCCAATGCTACGGAAACCTATTCTTTCCCAACCCCTACAACAATAACGCCAACCCGCTTCCCTACAAGCAATCTTCAAATAACGTATGCCCAACTCAAAGAGTACAAGAATTTTACTGAGTTTTACGCAATTGATGTTACCTGTATTTCAACTAACGAGATATGTTTCAGTGAACCCAAACTTTTGTTCCAGTCGCTTAAACCATTAGAAACAAATCGAACTTTACCAGAGAGCTATATCACTGACTTCGATTGGGCACCAGATGGCATTAGGATCGTTCTTGAGTCAGCGGGGGATATTTTGATAGGAGATATTAATACCCAAGAATGGTTAAATATCACAAATACAGCCGAAGCCGACCATGCGCCAAAATGGTCGACTGACGGGAAGTCTATTTACTATATCGCCTGCCAAGAAGACTCTACTGGCATGTGCACTCCTCAACTTATCAGGTATGAACTTAAAAGTAAACAGAAAGTACGACTTCTTCAGGCATGGACCTCATCTTTTACATCGAATTATGCTGTGTCACCTGATGGAAAAAAGGTTATTTTCTCAGCCTCGAATCGTTCTTCATTATATGAGGTGCTCTACATAACCAACTGGGACGGTACAGATAGTCGCCAAATAACAACACTGGACGCCAACGAAACAATTTATTCGTTCTCGTTAGATGGGCTAAAAATTGTCTTTCAACGCTCCACATCTCTCATTTCTCCAGATTCAAAAGAAGTGTCTGATATTTTTGTGAATGACTTAAATTCTGGAGAGGAAAAAAACTTAACCGAAAATTTTGACAAGTTGGTATCCTCCCCTTCATTTTCACCTGATGAAAAATGGGTAATCTTCCATGCTTTCGAAGGGAATGGAGATATAAACGTTTACTTGGTTTCGGTCGACACTGGTAAAACTTTTCAAATCACAGAAGATGGCGATTCAGGATTCCCTGCCTGGCGACAGATTGCAAATTAACACAGGTTTGATTCTCTACTTTACCACCACCCCCGCCCCATACCCCACAACGGACGTAAAATCTCCCGTCACATCGCCCGAAGTGGCGTGACGCAAAATCTGCACCTTGTTCGCGCCGAGTTCACGTGATGCCCACAACACTGCGGCGACGGCGGCATGTCCGCAGGCGAAGGCTTTGCCAGAGTGTTCCGCCTCAAAAATAGATTCGGGGTCGAACGACTCGAATCGTTTGAGCATTTCTGCGTCGAGCATGTTTGCGGTGGTTTGATCGTAAAAGTGGGAGAGGTCAGTGGATGCGACCAGCAAGGCGTTTTTGTCTTTCAGAACTTTTGCCAGCGCGTGACCAAGTTTTCGAGCCACGTCCACCTCTTGCGCGCGGATCATGATGGGCAACAACTTGAATTCACCCGTCAACGCCCGTTGTAAAAATGGAAGTTCGATCTCAAGCGAATGTTCTTTATCGGCAAAGACAGGCGTGATGGGAATATCGAGATGCGACGACAACTCCGCCAGCGCGGATTTGTCCACTTCGAGGTTTCCAAGTGGAGTGCCATACGCATCGTGGGCTGTGGTGAGCAACGGATAATTTGATACATTGTGAAAAGGGGAAATGACTACAACCAAACTGAATTGCAAATTTCGAACTGTTGCGAATCCAAACCCTGCCACCGCGCCCGAATAGCGATGTCCCGCGTGCGGCGCGATGACAGCCACCACCTCCCCATCCAGCGCGGGCAATTGCGCGTTATTCAAATATTCATCAACGACACGAGCCAAATTCCTTGCATTCCCCTCATACCAAGTCCCAGCGATCGGAGACGGGCGAACGTCAAGCATAAAAAGATTGTAACGCTTTTTGCGTCGCGCGAAAAGCGAGCGGCGGCAGATTATTTTTATCGAACCATTCAACCGCGTCCGCGTCATCGTCGGGTTTCAGGTCACCTCCCAAAACTTCGGCAAGATACACGATGACAAAGTCCGCGCCGCGCGGATGCTCGCGACCTGACACAATATCGAACACGCGCGTCACTCGCACGGTCAAGCCTGTCTCCTCCAAACATTCGCGCTCCGCCGCGTCGGCAGGGTCTTCGCCGCCGTCCACGAATCCCGCAGGCAACGTCCACTGTCCGCGATGCGGTTCGTTCACGCGCCGCACCAACAACACGCGCCCATCTTGCACGATCAACGCCGCCGCGGCGACCTTCGGGTCTACAAAATGAATCCACCCGCACTGCGGGCAGACGGGGCGCACACGTCCGAACTTTTCGACGGGCATCACCGACGCGCCACAACGCGGGCAGAAATTGAGTTCAGAGGTTGACATATTGTAAGGGCGGACTTATATGTCCGCCCATATTTTAAATCAAAAAGGGCAGACACGCAGGTCTGCCCTACATATTTATTTCCAACGATTGGATGCGCTTCGGCGTAACAACGCCATCAAGGATGCGCCAAGGATCGCGATCACCGCGAATGCGGATTGCCACACGGATGGAATCATCGGCGTGGGACGCGGCGCCTCACTCGCAATTTGGGTCTGGTCCACACCCTCGGCATTTTCTGCCTCTCCGATTTTTGTTGTCGGAGTCCCTTCAATGCGCGCAGACTCTTGTGTAGCTGGCATCGCAGTTGGAAGCGGCGCAAGATCAGACGAAGATTCAAGCGGAGCCTCAGTCGCGGCTGGCGGTTCTGTTGCGGCGGCTTGTTCAAACGCGGGCGCTTCCGTCGCGGCGGCAGGAGCGGCGGAAAAAATTTCTGGTTCTGCTGGCGCGCCGCCGCCCATTCCAAACGGAGAGACTTGCGCAAGTTGAGGAGCGAGTGTGTTGACTCCAAACGTGAAGAAGAAAAGCAATGTCGCAACGACTGTCGCAAATCGAAACGCGGGATACGAACGCGGAAGCGGTGGATTCAATCCCACCATTTTGCGCGTGAGGGTGAAGTTGCGCGGGGCGCGTCGCTTAGGGAGTTGACGGAGAAGGGTTCGGGCGGCGCGTAAATCGTCGAGGGCAGAGACAAGTTCACGGTCCGATTTGAGGCGTGATTCCAGACGCGCTGAATCGGATGGAGTCAGTTGTCCATCCAGATAAGAAGAGAGGAGTTCGAGATCGCGTTGATTCATTGAGCCATTCCCTCATCCAGACGATACGGTGCGGGCAAAAGTTCCGCGAAGCCTTGCAGGCACTCACGTAATCTTAAGCGCGCGCGGGCGAGGCGACTCTTGATGGTGCCGAGCGGCACGCGGACGGCGGCGGCGACTTCGGTGTAGTCCATGCCCTGGATGTCTGCCATGACGACGACGGTTTTGAATTCAAGCGGAAGATTATCGAGGCAGTGCTGGATCGCGTGTTCGACTTCGTCGGCTTCGGCTTGTTGCGCGGGAGTCATGTTCGGGTCGGCGAGCCAGCGCGGAGAATCCATTTCTTCGCCATCGTCTGTGTCGGGTTCAAGCGGAGTTGTGGGACGGCGCTTTTGTCGGCGCAGTTCATCGTAACATGCGTTGGTGACGGTGCGCATGAGCCACGCTTTGAACGATCCGCCGCGAAACGACAAAATACTTTTGAACGCGGAGATGAACGCCTCCTGCGACGCGTCGGCGGCTTGGTCTTCGTCGCCGAGGATGCGGAGGGCGGTGTTGAACACGCTGTCTTGATAATGCAAGATGAGCGTGTTGAAGGCGTCGAGGTTGCCGCCTTGCGCGTCGGTGATGAGGGCTTGTTCGTTCATTGATGGTATTTTATCACTGAGGGATTTTTTTAAACACTAAGGACACAAAGTGCACAAAGGAATTTAAGGATAAGGGAAAGATGAAAGAGGAAAGATTGTAGGGGCGAGATTATCTCGCCCCTTTTCGATTGAGGAAGAGATAAATTCCGCGCCATACCACCATCCCCAGCGCGGACGTGGCGGCGAGGACGTTTGCAAAAATGGGAATCACCATCGAGCCGAGGATGTTCGCGCGTACGAGAGCCGCAAGCGGAGCGGCGAAGAGCATGGCAAGCGCGGGTCTCCAGAGTTGTTTGGGATTGGACGTGATCTCTGGCTGATAAAGTCCAAGCAGCGGAGCGATGAGGAACCACGCAACCGTCAACGGAACGAAGACCAACAAAACGCGCGGGAGAATGGCGAGATCGGTCTCGCCGTGAAAAGCAAAGCCCGCCAACGTGACCAACGCAATTGCAACCGCGTCGCTGATATACAAGATCGTTTTCGACATTTACTGAGCTCCTAATAAAAATACGACAATCGCTATTCCGCAGGCAACCACGCCTCCAAACGCCGCAAGGAGAAGAACGATCCGCTTGGCGCTTCCATCATCCTGCGCGAAGGGGTCGTTTCCAATCGCGGATTCGTATGGGATATTCCTCGATGGGTCGCGCGGCATGGTCGCTTCGATGCGGTCCACCGCGTCTTTTGCCTCTTTCAAGCCGATACCGTATTCTTCGCGGTAAATTTTCACCGCTTCGATCTTTTTGCCTTTAGCAAGCATGGACTTGATCTTGCTTTCAAGAACGGGATTATCGAAGTTACGCACATCGGATGGGGGTCTTGCAACTTCCATCCGCGCCATCTGTTCGACCGCCTGCTTTGCTTCCGCGAGGCTGACGCCTGTCGCTTCACGGTAGACTTGAATCGCCATGAGAATTTGTTGCGCGTCAATTAATTCGTGGATCTTTTGCACGTGTTGGGGTTGCAAGTTTGGCATGACAAACTCCTTTTCGTTATATCCTTGCGAAGGTTTAAAACCTTCGCAAGGATATTGCACATTTATTCTTCTTTCCGCAACGCGGGGAACAACAACACCTCGCGGATGGAATGTTTGTCGAGCAACAACATGGCGAGACGATCCACGCCCATGCCAAATCCGCCGTTGGGAGGCATGCCGTAGCGCATGGCGCGCAGATAATCCTCATCGAGCGGATGCTTTTCGTCGTCGCCCTCCGCGTAATCGCGTCCCATTTCGAGAAAGCGCGATTCCTGATCGAGCGGATCGTTCAACTCAGTGAACGCGTTGCACAATTCAAATCCAGCCACGTAGCCTTCAAAGCGTTCAACGGTCAGCGCGTCGCCAGGGATGGACTTCGCGAGCGGAGAAATATCGCGCGGATAGTTGTACAAGAACGTCGGCTGGATTAACGTTGGCTCGAGAAACTCGCTCAGCAGGAAATCAATCAACTTGCCGCGCGTCGCTTTCGGGTCGGGAGTTTTGTTCGGATGTTTTGCCTTGATCGCTTTGAACAACTCTTCGGCGGAGTTATGCTCGGCAATGTCAATGCCGCTGGTTTGCTTGATCCCCTCGCGCATTTCGAGTCGCTTCCACGGCGGGGTTAGGTTAATTTCGTTTTCTTTGTACTTGATTTTCATCGTCCCAAGGACTTGCTGTGCAGTGAACGAGACCATTTGCTCGGTCAGTTCCATCACTTGCAGATAGTCCGCGTATGCCCAATAGAATTCGAGCTGGGTGAATTCGGGGTTGTGTTTGAACGACACGCCCTCGTTGCGGAAGTCGCGCCCGATCTCGTAGACTTTTTCCAAGTTGCCGACGAGCAATCGTTTCAAATACAACTCGAACGAGATACGAAGATACATATCCTGTTCGAGTTCGTTGTGATGCGTCACGAACGGACGCGCCGCTGCGCCGCCGTACAACGGCTGGAGAATCGGAGTCTCCACTTCGAGGAATCCTTTACCATCCAGAAATTCGCGCAATGACTTAATGATCGCCGCGCGCTTGCGGAACGTCTCGCGGACATCGGGATTCACCGCCAAATCAGCGTAGCGTTGGCGCGCGCGCAGTTCGGGATGTTCCAACGCGGCGTGGCGGACGACGGTCCCGTCTTCGAGCGTCTCGTCCTTTGCGGCGGGCAACGGACTCACCGCTTTGGCGAGCAAATGAAAGTCGTGGACGTGAAGCGTCACCTCGCCAGATTTCGTGCGGAACATCACCCCCTCCGCTTGAATGAAATCGCCGAGGTCGAACATCTTGTTGAAAAGATCGAGTCGTTCTTTGCCCACTTCATTGGCGCGGAAAAACAATTGCGCTTTGCCCGCGCTGTCTTCGATGTGCGCAAACGAGATCTTCCCCATCGTCCGCATCGCGCGGATGCGACCCGCGAGAGTCGCTTTGACTTCTTTGTTTTCCTTCTCAGCCGATTCAAATTCAGCGATTGCCTCCGCGCTGAGATGCGTCCGCTTGGCGCGCGTGGGGAACGGCTCCACGCCCTCGGCGCGCAGTTCCTCCAATTTTTGCAAACGGGTTTTTTCGAGTTGAGTGTAATCAGTCATAATGAGCCCAAAGAGTTAACAACGGAAGATGTAGA
>CXWJ01013234.1_pt1 | contig 13351 bp, 13 predicted proteins | sample 590841 | NCBI WGS metagenome assembly CXWJ01 (sample SAMEA3498367, study PRJEB10139) | wastewater metagenome | biome: wastewater treatment plant; material: activated sludge | place: Austria | collected 2015-01-21 | reverse complement strand
CGGGCGCCGTGTCGTCACCGAGGCGCCCTGGTCTAGGTGCGCCGCCGCATGAGGCCGGACGTGCCAGCCAATCCGACGTTAGCCGATCGACAGGTAGACGTTGTCGATCAGGCCGTTGAACTGGTCTGCGCGGTTGGCGATGGTCAGACCGTCGTTCTTGGACTTGCCGCCGACGGCCAGAGGCACGGACGCCGCGGCACCGCCGAAGTCCAGATCAGTGACGTCGTCACTTCGCGCGCGGTCCACCTCGGTGTCGCCCGTAGCGAGAGAGACCACGCGAAGCACCAACGCGTCAACGACGCCTGAGGGAGCATCGTTGTCAGACACGATGTCGCGACTGCATCTCACCCGGTACCACGCGCCAGCCTCGACGGGTATGGCGACCCGGGCGGCAATGCGACCCTCGTCGCGGATGGTGCACGACGCCACGGGGCGACCGGAGTACACGTCGAACTCGATCTTGTACTGATCCCCGCCCGACAGGCCACGCTGCACGAGGTTGTTGCCGTTGTCGCGTGCGCCAGACGGCACGACCGTCTCACCCTCGTCGAGCCGCGCCTCGACCTCGAGCGTGAAGGGCGCCAGGCCCGGAGCCAGCCGGTCAGGTGCGCCGGGGGCGGTCTGCGCGACGTAGATCGCAGCATGACCGTCCTCGGAGGCGTCGAAGGCGGGGAACCTGCCTGCGGCCGTGTCGATGCGGTCCACGCCAGGCACCCCGAGGGCCAGCGCGGCAGCAATGTCTGCTATCGACAACAGCGTGTCTTCTCGCACGACATCGGCGTTGTCACGCAGAACCTGACCGGATGGGGCCTCGCCGGCGCTTGAGTGCAGCCAGCGCGCTGGGTCAGAACCGTCGAAGGTGATCGCGACTTCGGTTGGGCCGTCCACCGTCAAGGACTGGGCCGAGACCGTGCTGGAAAACGCCAGGCTCGAGGTGAGGGCGGTGACGGCAAATATGGACAGGGGTTTGTTCATGCCAAACTCCTTGCAGCGCTGGGGAATTGCTTAGAGAGTATCCGGTTGGCCAGACTTCATGCGGGGCCCCTGATGAATTCTGCGCACCTGACGACATATTCGGCGTGCGATGCGTCACTAAGCACCCGCGCATTGCGTCATTCGCTGACGTGAACGCCCTGAAGTCCAGAATTGGTCCCATTTGCGCGCAGTGAGCGGTCTTTGTTGTCAATTCGCCTATCGGGCCAGCGGCATCGACCGGATGCCGGCATAGCTCGCCTGCACGAGGGTCTCCCGCGCCACGGCGGCTAGCTCACGCAGCACCGCGGCTCTCGTTTCAGCCGAATGCGCGTCGAGTGACCGGTCGGCCTGCCAGGCCGCCTGCGCGGCCTCGGTGGTGTCGAGCAGCCACCCCGCCGCACCGAGGGCCTGCGCCACTCGTGCATCGGTCATGACCGGGAGCGCGATACCGGCGCGGCCGTTGGCGGGCGGGGGTGCAGCGTGCCATGGCAGGTCGGTGACGCGCAATGCGGTGAGTCGTTGTGTCGCGCCGGCCATGGCATCGCGCATCTCGGCCAAGGTCGCACGCAGGTCCGCAGCCTCGATGGTATGCCGAGCCACGGGTTCGGTTCCCATCTCGGCCCACGTGACCATGAGCACCTGGTCGGCAGGGTCGACCCCGCCATGAACCTGCCAGGTGGGCACGAGGACTCGCCCGAGCGTGGGCGCCACCAGGACCTGACCGCGTCATTGGCCGCCCCGATGACGTCGGCGCCGGCCCGCGGCAGTCCGTGCGCCCGTCCGGGCACTGGGAGGGCGGGAAGCACCAGACGCTCGCCGGCGTCGAGCCATGACGCCACGACGGCGCGATCCGAGCCGTCGTCGTGGGCGTCCTCGCTCATCACCAGCGCAGCGCGGTCGAGGTCGAGCGCCCCGGCATACGCAGCACTGACCCAGAACGCAGCACGTACGCACGTCGGCACGCCAGACATGGGGCCAAGACTAGGCATCCGGTCCGGCGGGTGATGGGTGAATTAGGGTGGAGGCATGAGCGACGTGCTGGCTTTTGCTGGGGTCAGTGTCGTGCGCGGTGGGGCGAGCCTGGTGACCGACATCACCTGGGAGGTCGAGGAGGGGGAGCGGTGGGTCGTCCTCGGTCCCAACGGTGCCGGCAAGACGACCCTGCTGCAGCTCGCGGCCGCGCGCATCCATCCCACGACCGGTGTGGCCGGGGTGCTCGGCGAGGTGCTGGGGGCGGTCGACGTGTTCGAGCTGCGACCGCGCATCGGTCTCACGTCCGCATCGGTGGCCGAGCGCATCCCGACTGACGAGCGCGTGCTCGACGTGGTGATGACCGCGTCCTACGGCGTGGTCGGGCGCTGGCGCGAGGAGTATGACGGCCTGGACAGCGGGCGGGCACAGGACCTGCTCAAGGCCCTCGGAGCCGACCATCTCGCCGAGAGGTCCTTCGGCACCCTGAGCGAGGGCGAGCGCAAGCGGGTGCAGATCGCCCGGGCACTCATGACCGATCCCGAGCTGATGCTGCTCGACGAACCAGCGGCCGGGCTCGACCTCGGTGGCCGCGAGGATCTCGTCATGCGTCTCGGTGAGCTGGCCGGCGACATCGAGGCCCCTGCCCTCGTGCTCGTCACGCACCATGTGGAGGAGATTCCGCCGGGGTTCACCGACGTGCTGCTGATTAGGGACGGCCGGATCGTCGCGGCCGGACCGCTCGAGCTCGTGCTCACCGAGGCCAACTTGTCAGCAACCTTCGACCTGCCGTTGTCCTTGGCTCGCCATGGCGAGCGCTGGAGTGCTCGGCGCCGCGACGATGCGGTCGCACCACTCGCACCACCCGCACCTGCAGGAGGGGAGTAGCCATGGAGTATGACTGGCTCATCTGGCTCGGGATCGCGATCGCGCTCGCCGGCATCGAGGCGCTCACCGTCGACCTGGTCTTCCTCATGCTCGCTGGGGGTGCGGTCGCCGGCTCAGCAGCGGCCGCCGCCGGTGCCCCGTTCTACGTCCAGGCCGTTGTGGCGGTCGCGGTCGCGGTGGGCATGCTGGTCGTCGTGCGACCCCGCGTCAAGGAACGGTTCACCGTCGACAAGGTCGCCAAGATCGGACCCGGCGGGTATGTCGGCCGGTCGGCTGTCGTCGTCGAACCGGTCACCCGCGACAGCGGGCTCGTCAAGCTCGTCGGAGAGGTATGGACGGCCCGCTCTGGAGACAGCCTCACCCACCCGGCCGGGGTCGAGGTCCGGGTGAGTGCGATCGACGGGGCCACGGCCGTGGTCGTGTCGGCCGCCCAACCTCCGTCGAGCGGGCTCGTCATCGACCCCAAGAACTCCTAGGAAAGAGAATCCCTGCCATGGAACCGGCACTGATCGTCGTCCTGCTGTTGATCGTCTTCGCCGTCGTCGTGCTGTTCCGCACGATTCGCATCGTGCCGCAACAGACCGCCCAGATCGTGGAGCGGCTCGGCTCCTACGCTCGCACCCTCGATGACGGGCTGCACGTGCTCGTGCCCTTCATCGACAAGGTGCGGGCCAACATCGACCTGCGCGAGCAGGTCGTCACCTTCCCGCCGCAGCCCGTCATCACCTCCGACAACCTGGTCGTCAGCATCGACACGGTCATCTACTACTCGGTCATCGACGCCAAGTCGGCGGTCTACGAGATCGCCAACTTCATCCAAGGCATCGAGCAGCTGACCGTGACGACCCTGCGTAACGTGATCGGCTCCCTGGACCTCGAGCAGACCCTCACCAGCCGCGACCAGATCAACGCTCAGCTGCGAGGGGTGCTCGACGAGGCAACCGGGCGCTGGGGCATCCGGGTCAACCGGGTCGAGCTCAAGGCGATCGACCCGCCGCACTCGGTGCAGGACTCGATGGAGAAGCAGATGCGCGCCGAGCGTGACCGCCGGGCCGCGATCCTGACCGCCGAAGGTGTCAAGCAGTCCGCGATCCTGACTGCCGAGGGCGAGAAGCAGTCGCAGATCCTGCGCGCCGAGGGCTCGGCCCAGGCCCGCATCCTCGAGGCTCAGGGGCAAGCCCGCGCGATCACCCAGGTCTTCGACGCCATCCACCGCGGCAAGCCCACACAGCAGCTGCTGGCCTACCAGTACCTCCAGGTGCTGCCGCAGCTGGCTCGAGGGGACTCCAACAAGATGTGGATCATTCCCTCCGAGCTCACCGACGCCCTGCGCGGCATCAGCGGCGCGCTCGGCGGCATCGCGCCGTCGGGGACCAAGGGCGAGGATGACGTCATGGGCGAGCTGCCCGAGCTCCCGCCGATGTTCGCCGAGGCCGTGTTGCCCGACCCTGCCACGGCTCTCGCAGAGGCGCGTGACCAGGCGGGGGCGGCCAGCGCCGAAGCCAACGAACACGGGTCTGTGCGCCCGATCCCGCCCGCCGACGCAGCGCGCGGCTGACCTCACAGTCGCGCCCTCGTGCAGGTCACCGAGGCCATCGCCATCCTCATCGCCGGCGTGGCAGCCGGGACGATCAACACCATCGTCGGTTCAGGCACTCTCATCACCTTCCCGACTCTGTTGTTCCTGGGGTATCCGCCGCTCGTTGCCAACGTCTCCAACAACATCGGCCTGGTCGCCGGGTCGGCGAGCGGGGCGTGGGGCTACCGGCGCGAGCTGGCGGGCAACGCCGCTCTCGTCCGACGTCTGGTGCCAGCCAGCCTCGTGGGTTCGGTCCTCGGGGCGACCCTGCTGCTGATCCTGCCGTCGGAGGTCTTCGCGGCCGTCGTGCCGGCGCTGATCGCCCTGTCCCTCGTCCTGGTCCTGGTCGGCCCTCGGCTCAGCCGGCGCTCGACCAGCGAAGCCCAGGGCCAGAGTGGGTCGCAGACGTCGGCATGGCTGCCGGTGGCCGTCTTCGNNCGAGCCAACGCGATGAAGAACATCCTCGCCATGGTGGTCAACCTGGTGGCGGCCATCGTCTTCGTGCTCGTCGCCCGGTCGTCGATCGACTGGACCGTCGTGGCTCTGATCGGGGCCGGCGCCCTGGTGGGGGGCATCATCGGTGCGCGCATCGGACGGCGCCTGCCGCCATCGGCGCTGCGAGCGCTCATCGTCGTCGTCGGCGTCACGGCCATCGCCCGGCTCACCGTCTTCGCCTGAGGTCCGGCGTGCCCATCGACATCACGGACCCGGACGACGAGCGGGTTGCCGACTACCTGGCATTGACCGACATGGCCCTGCGCCGCCGCCTCGAGCCCGAACGTGGGCTCTACATCGCCGAGAGCTCCAAGGTGATCAGGCGCGCGTTCGATGCCGGGCACCGGTTCCGCTCCCTGCTGATGGCGCCGCGCTGGCTGCCCGAGATGGCGGCTGACATCGAGCGGGCCGAGCGTGCCGGCATCCCGGTGTATGTCGCTGGACCCGACCTGCTGGCGGCAATCACCGGGTTTCACGTGCACCGCGGCGCACTGGCCTGTGTGCATCGCCCCGAGCTGGCCGACCCACGACATCTCCTTGCGGGCGCCCGCCGGGTGCTGGTCATGGAGGACGTCGTCGACCACACCAACGTCGGAGCGTTGATGCGCAGCTGTGCCGCGCTCGGCGTCGATGCCGTGCTGGTGACGCCTCGATGCGCCGACCCGCTCTATCGGCGCGCAGTCAGAGTCTCGATGGGCACGGTCTTCCACGTGCCCTGGACGCGGATCGACCCGTGGCCCGGCGGCATCGAGATCTTGCACGATGCCGGGTTCAGCGTGGCTGCGCTTGGTCTGGGGCCAGGTGCGCTTGCCCTCGATGACTTCGTGACCCGAATCCCCGAACGCCTGGCCCTGGTCGTCGGCACCGAGGGTGACGGTCTGTCGAGGGCGACCCTTGAGGGCGCCGACGTGACCGTGCGCATCCCCATGGCCGGTGGCGTCGACTCGCTCAACGTCGCTGCTGCGTGCGCGGTGGCCCTGTGGGCGACTCGGGCCAGGTCCGGGCCAACGTGAGGCTCATCGCGACATAGGCCAGGGCTGCGCCGAGGACAGCGACCAGGGAGGCCCCCCCAGGCGGCAGGATCGCGGCCGCTAGGGCCGTAGCCGACACGAAGGCGACGTTGTAGAGGATGTCGTAGAGGGAGAACACGCGCCCGCGGTAGACGTCAGGGACATCGCGCTGGATGACGGTGTCGACGCACACCTTGACGCCTTGGGTGCACACCCCGAGAACGAATGCCGAGGTGGCGAGCAGGACGGGACGGTAGCCGATGGCCAAGAGCTGGGCCGCGGCACTGACCGTCGTGAAGATGCGCATGGCCCGCACCAGGCCCACACGCTTGGTGACAAGCGGCGTGACGACGGCTGCCGACGCCAGCCCCACCCCGGCCGCGGCGACGGCCGTCCCGAACCCCACCAGACCGGACCCTCCCGTCGCGCGGAAGAACAGGATCATCGACACGATCATGACCCCGACCGGGAAGCGGATCGCGGCCATCAGGCCCAGCCCGATGGCAGCCGTGCGCGGCAGGTTGGCGCTGGCGTCGGAGATGGCCGAGATGACGCCGCGCACGGCCACGCGCACACTCGCGTCCGCCGCCTCGAGGTCGGGACCAAGATGAGGCATGCGCCGGGCGACCAGGGCGGCGGCCGCATAGCCGACTGCCGCGACGACGAACGGGGCCCAGGTGGCACCCAACCCGGTGATCGTGCCCCCGGCGAGCAGTCCGACCACATAGGCGATGGTGCCGCAGGTCGGGGTGATCGAGTTGGCCGTCAGGAGCTGGTCCCGCGGGACGACGTGAGGCAGGGATGCCGAGAGCCCCGAGAGCAGGAAGCGGTTGAGACCGAGCACGGCCAGCACCGGGATGACATCGGCGCTGGGGGGCAGCCCTAGAGAGTGGGCCAGCGCGAGACCGAGGAGGAGCCCGGAGCGCAGAATGTTGGTGCTGACCAGGACGGTGCGCCGGTTCCACCGGTCCAACAGCACACCGGCAAACGGACCGAGCACGCTGAAGGGCAGCAGGAGCACGGCGAACCCGGCGGCGATCGCGGTCGCGCTCGGTGCACGTTCGGGGTTGAAGAGCAGCGAGGTGGCGAGTGAGGCCTGGAACACGCCGTCGGAGGACTGCGAGGTCAAGCGCACGGCGAGGAGCTGACGAAAACCGCCATAGTGGAGCAGCCGTCCGAGGTCGGTGGCAAGGCTCACGGCGTCAGTGAACCACGCCCGGTGTCCGGATGCCGCGCAGGCCGCCGTCGGGGCCGGCAACCAGACCGGTCAACCACCTGCTTGGCTGCGGGGTGCCGGTGGCTAGGTCGTCGCAGTGAGCACCTGCTGGCACTGGCGGGCGATCTCCCACTCCTCGTTGGTGGGGATGACGAACGCGGCGACGGCGCTGGACGCGCTGGTGATGCGGCGTTCGCCCGAGCCGCTGATGTTGGCGTCGGCGTCCAGGGCAAGCCCCAGCACGCCGAGCCCGTCGATGACATCGGCCCGCAGGCCGGGGTTGTGCTCGCCGATGCCGCCGGTGAAGACCAGGGCGTCGACGCGGCCGAGGGCGGCGGCATAGGCGCCGGCATACTTGCGCAGCCGGTAGGTCACGAGATCCAACGCCGCCTGTGCCTCGGGGTCGCCACCCTGGGCGAGGTCCTTGACCTCACGGAAGTCGTTGGTGCCGGTCAGGCCCTTGAGCCCGCTCTGGGTGTTCAGGGCCGTGTCGAACTCCTCGAGCGTCATGCCGGCTGACCGCGACATGTGCGCCGGCAGCGAGGGGTCCAGGTCGCCCGGACGGGTGCCCATGACCAGGCCCTCGACGGGCGAGAGTCCCATCGAGGTGTCGATGCTGCGTCCGGCCTGGACCGCGCACGCACTCGCTCCGTTGCCCAGGTGCAACACGATGACGTTGGTCTCGGAGACCGGGCGGCCGAGCAGGTCTGCGGCGCGGCGCGAGACGTAGGCATGGCTCGTGCCGTGGAACCCGTAGCGGCGCACCCCGTGCTCGACCCGCCACGAGGTCGGCACGGCGTAGGTGTAGGCGTGCGGCGGCATGCTCTGATGAAACGCCGTGTCGAAGACGGCGATCGACGGGATGTGCGCGAAGCTCGCGCGGGCGACCGCGATGCCCTCGAGGTTGGCCGGGTTGTGCAGCGGGGCAAGGGGGACCAGCTCGGTGATCGCCGCGACCACCTCGTCATCGACCACCACGGGGGAGTGGAAGCGGGCTCCGCCATGGACGACCCGGTGGCCGACCGCCACGACGGGGATGACGGCCAGGTCGGGTCCATGATCGGCGAAGGCACTCAAGACAGCGTCGAACGCCTCCTTGTGCGTGGCGAAGCGTTCGCTCCTCCCGTGGCTCACACCGTCGACCGAGTGTTTGGACACCCCCATGGGCTCGCCGATCTTCTCGACGGTGCCGGCTGCGGCCACAGCCCCGGACTCGGCCTCGATCAGCTGGTACTTCAGCGACGAGGACCCTGCGTTGACGACGAGGACGCACGCGGCGCTCATCCTTCTCCTCCGGCCTGGATCGCCGTGATGGCGATCGTGTTGACGATGTCCTCGACGAGCGCCCCACGCGAGAGGTCGTTGACCGGCTTGTTCAGACCCTGCAGGACCGGACCGATGGCGACGGCGGATGCCGAGCGTTGCACGGCCTTGTAGGTGTTGTTGCCGGTGTTGAGGTCGGGGAAGATCAGGACGGTCGCCCGACCCGCCACGAGACTGTCCTTGAGCTTGGTCTTGGCCACCGCGAGGTCGACTGCGGCGTCGTACTGGATCGGACCCTCGACAGACAGGTCGGGCGCGCGCTCACGCACCAACGCCGTCGCCGTCCGCACCTTGTCGACGTCGGCACCGGTGCCCGACTGCCCGGTCGAGTAGCTCAACATCGCGATCCGCGGCTCGATGCCGAACTGGGCCGCGGTCCGCGCCGAGGAGATCGCGATGTCGGCCAGTTGCTCTGCGGTTGGGTCGGGGTTGACGGCGCAGTCGCCATAGACGAGCACCCGGTCGGACAGGCACATGAGGAAGACGCTTGACACGACCGAGACCCCCGGCACGGTCTTGACCACCTCGAGGGCCGGCCGGATCGTGTGCGCCGTGGTGTTCACCGCGCCAGACACCATGCCGTCGGCCTCACCCAGCAGCACCATCATGGTGCCGCAGTATGACGAGTCGACGACGATGTCGCGGGCGGCTTCGACCGTGACGCCCTTGTGGGCCCGGCGAGCCGCATACTCGACCGCAAACCGCTCTCTCATCGGCTCGCTCGTCGGCTGGACGATCGTTGCGGCGTCGATGGTGATGCCCAGGGCAGCCGCCTTGGCGTGGATCGTCGCGGGGTCGCCGAGCAGCGTGAGTCGGGCGATGCCCCGGTTGAGCACGATGCCGGCCGCGATGATGATGCGCTCCTCCTCGCCCTCAGGCAGCACGATGTGCGCGTTGCTGGCCCGCGCCCGCGCGAGCAGCCGGTGCTCGAACATGAGGGGAGTGACGACATCCGAGATGCTGACCTGCAGGCGGTCGAGCAGGTCATCGACGGCCACGTGACGGTCGACGACCTCGAGCGCCGTGTCGATCTTGCGGGTGGAGGTCGTGGTGATGCGCCCGTTGACCTCGGCCAGAGTGCTGGCGACCTCCATCGTGCCGCCCTCGGTCACGATGATGGGCAAGGACGCTCCCAGACCGTCGATGAGCCGCCGCACCTGCGGCGACAGGGCAAAACCTCCGTTGAGGATCAGCCCCGAGGCCGTGGGAAACGTGCTGGAGTGGTGGGCCATGAGCACGCCGAGGATGACGTCCTCACGGTCCGAGGGCGTGATGACGACTCCGCCGTCGACGAGCCGGTCCAACACGTGCGGCATGGTCATCGCCGCCACCACGAGGCCGAGGCTTTCGCGGTCGAGCAGCAACGGGTCACCGTGGATGAGTGAGCCGCGGCAGGCCTTCATCAGGTCGGCCACCGTCGGGGCGACGAGCAGGGGAGTGTCCGGGATGACGAAGGCCGGCACGTTCAGGCCGCCCAGAGCATCGAGGTAGGGACGGGTCGGGTCAACCGAGCTCGCGTCGACGTCGGGTGCGCTGTCGGTGGTGGTGCCCTTGGCGGTGTCTGTGGCAATCAGCTCGGCCCGGTTGGCCACGACCGCCAGGACCTTGGCATGGTTGGCCCGGGCCTCCCCGACGGCAAGGTCGACGCTGACCCGCACCTCGCCAGGCGTCAGCCCGTTGGCGCGGACGATGATGAGCATCGGCGACCCGAGGTTGGCCGCCACGCGCGCGTTGAAGCTGAACTCGGTGTTGGTGACGACGTCGGTGAAGTCCGACCCGATGACCAGGACGGTGTCGTAGTCCGCCGCCACGGCGTGAAAACGGTCGACGATCCGAGCCATCGCCCCGACAGCATCCGCGTGGATCTCGTCATAGGTCACGCCGTAGGCGCGCTGCACGGGTTGGTCGAGGCGGGACCCGAGCAGCTCGAGCAGCTCGTCGGGTTGATCGGCGGAGTGTGCGGTCACGACCGGCCGGAAGATGGCCACCCGTCCGGCCCGACGCATGAGCTGTCCGAGGAAGCCGAGGGCGATCGCGGACTTGCCGGACTGACCCTCGGCCGCGCCGAGGTAGATGCTCGTGGCCATGCGGGCAACGCTAGTGCCGGGGGTCCAACTTCGCAGGGTGGGCCGGTGGCGCTGCCGCGGTCAGCGACCGCGCGTCGCACGACGGTCGACTCGCGCGCGAGTCGGGTCGATGCCGCCGGGGATCGGCGCCCGGACGCCCCCGAGGGACTTGAGCCGCTTGTTGACGACCGACACCTCGGCCTTGGTCAGGACGGGCTTGAGCTTGCGCATGGCCTTGGTCAGGTCGCGGATGGCGACGTCGTTGGCCCCACCGTCGGCACCCACTCTCATGAGTGTCACCGGCACCCCAGGAGCGACCCGCTCGATGCGCTTGCGTTCGGACTGGAGCAGTCGCTGGCACCGAGACACCGGGCCTTCGGCGACCAGGACCACTCCGGCCCGGCCGAGGGCACGGTAGACGATGGCCGCCGACTTGACGTCCCCCGGCTTGGCCACGTCGGCTGCGACGGGCTGCTCCTCGATGTACCACCCGCGCTTGAGTGACCCCATAGCCGCACCTGCGGCACCTGGCTGGCCCTCGATGCGTCGGTATGCCGCGCGTTCGGCTCGACGACTCAGCACCAGGGTGGCCGCGAGCAAGGCGATCGGCAGGCCGAGGAAGGCGGCATACACCGGAGCGTTGAAATAGAAGCCGATCCCCACGACGACTGCGAGCGTGAGGACGGCTGCGCCGATCATCCACCACCCGATGGCCGGATCGACCTGGCGGGCGCCCTTGAAGATGTTGACGATCTGCTTGAGGCGACCGGGCGCGGCGTTGGGATCCTTGGGCTTGCGTCGCAAGAACGATCGGCGCGGCTTGCCCGAGGAGTTGGCGGTGCTCAATGTGGCCACCTTGCGTGATGGGTGAGAGACGGCAGACCCGATCAGGATACGGTCGGAACCGACCGGGCCACCAACGCGCTCGCCTCCTGGCGGGCCGGAGCGGCCGCTGCCGCCTGCAGATGCGCGAGGTTGGCCGGGATCGGTCGGCCCCATCGATGCATGGCCGTCGCCCACAGCCGGCCGGCGCGGTAGGACGAGCGCACCAGCGGTCCGGCCATGACGCCCTTGAAACCGAGGTCCTCGGCGCGTTGCGACCACGACACGAACTCGGCGGGCGTGACCCATCGGTCGACCGGGTGATGGCGCGGCGAGGGGCGCAGGTACTGGGTGATCGTCACGATGTCGGTGCCTGCCGCGTGCAGGTCCACCAGCGCCTGGTCGATCTCGTGGTCGAGCTCACCCATGCCGAGGATGAGGTTGGACTTGGTCACGAGCCCGGCGTCGCGGCCCATGGTGATGACGTCGAGCGAGCGCTCATAGGTGAACGCCGGACGGATGCGCTTGAACACCCGAGGCACCGTCTCGACGTTGTGCGCCCACACCTCGGGGCGAGCGTCGATGACCTGACCCACGAGCTCCGGGATGCCGTTGAAGTCGGGAACGAGGATCTCGACCCCCGTGCCCGGGTTGAGGTCGTGCACGGCTCGGATGGTCTCGGCATAGAGCCAGGCGCCGCCGTCGACCAGGTCGTCACGCGCCACGCCGGTGATCGTCGAGTAGCGCAGACCCATCTGACGCACGGACTCGGCCACCCGGCGTGGCTCGTCACGGTCGAGGTCCGACGGTTTGCCGGTGTCGATCTGACAGAAGTCGCACCGGCGGGTGCACTGCTCGCCGCCGATGAGGAAGGTGGCCTCGCGATCCTCCCAGCACTCGAAGATGTTGGGGCAGCCGGCCTCCTGACAGACGGTGTGCAGCCCCTCACTCTTGACCAGCGAGTGCAGCGCGGTGAACTCGGGACCCATCTTGGCGGTGGTGCGGATCCATGACGGTTTGCGCTCGATCGGAGTCTGCGCATTGCGCGCCTCGACCCGCAGCATCCGGCGTCCCTCAGGAGCGATTGTCACCCGCCCAGCCTAGCCGGGCACCTCCAGTCTCCACCCCCCGGCACCCACGACGCCGGACGAGTGGTGGTCAGGAGACGTCGCGACGGCGGAAGACGAGGGTGGCCACGAGTGCGAGGACCAGCGTCAGCCCGAGGAGATAGAACCCGCCGCTGGCCTGCGACACCAGCCGTTCGACGGTCTGACAGGTGAACCCTTGCGCGCCGGTGGTGCATTCGAGCGCCTGGTAGGGAGCGCCCCCCAGCACCCAGGCGTGCAGGTTGGGCAGGATGAGCCACCGTTGCAGCTCTGCCAGGTTGCCGACCTCGGAGTAGGCCCAGATCTGGGCAAGGATGCCCTCGACGACGACCCCCCACCCCAGAGCGATCCCGATCGCGCCGGCCGTATGCCGAGTGAGGGCACCCATGGCGGCCCCGCACACGCTGGCGAGCATGGTGGCGGCCACAAGACGCAGCCCTTGCAGGGCAACGGTCGTCGTGTCAGACGCCGCGATGACGCCTTGAGCCNNCGGTCATCATCGCGCCGACCACGACCGGAGTCGCGACCAGCTTGCTCACGAGCACCCGCGTGCGCCGGGGCACGAAGGTCAGCCAGAGGCCCAGTGACCCCGTGGTGAACTCGGCCGCCACGCCACTGGCCCCGATCAGGAAGCCGAAGAAGGGCAGCGCACTCGCCAGCGACCCGACGAAGTCGCCCAGCGCCTCGCGCAGGGTCGGCACGGGCCGGATGAACATCGAGAGCTCGGGCGGGCCCAGCTGGTCACACTGGAAGTCCGCCGTCGCGTCACCCCCCTCGCGGGCCTCGGCCTGCGCCGTCTCACACTCGAGCACCTGGTCGGCCCCGTTGACCTCCCAGTCACGCAGTGCCTGCTGGTGGCCCGAGGTCGCCGCAGCCAGCTCCTCGCCCGCGACCGGGCGCAG
>CXWJ01015730.1_pt1 | contig 13354 bp, 10 predicted proteins | sample 590841 | NCBI WGS metagenome assembly CXWJ01 (sample SAMEA3498367, study PRJEB10139) | wastewater metagenome | biome: wastewater treatment plant; material: activated sludge | place: Austria | collected 2015-01-21 | reverse complement strand
CCTCCGGCTATGCCGCTGCAGAGTGCTTTGGCGAGCGTCATAACATCGGGGGTGACGTCAAAATGCTGATAAGCAAACCAATTTCCTGTTCGACCACATCCTGTCTGGACCTCGTCAAACATGAGTAATAAGTGGTGCCGATCGGCCAGCTGGCGGAGCCCCGGTAAGAAGTCGGCCGGCGGAATATTAACGCCCCCTTCTCCTTGGATTGGCTCGATAAGGATCGCGCAGGTCTCCTCATCAATGGCTCGTTCCACGGCTCCTAGATCGCCGAACGGAACATAGCGAAAACCAGCCAGCATGGGACCAAGTCCTTCGTGATACTTGGGCTGCGCGGTTGCGGCTGTGGCTCCCAACGTCCGTCCGTGAAACCCTTTCTGGAACGTGATGATCTTATGTCGCTTTGGGTGGCCATAGAGTCGTGCGAGCTTGATGGCAGCCTCATTGGCCTCGGCTCCTGAATTGCAAAAGAAGGCCTTTCCGTGGAACGAGCGTTCGCTGAGCATTTGGGCCCATCGAGCCTGGGCTTCCATGTGCCAAGTATTTGGGACGTGGATCAAGGTAGCTACTTGCTCCTGCACCGCACGTACAACGCGGGGCGGACAATGTCCTAGAAGGTTACAACCCCACCCGGGGAAAAAATCGAGGTATCGCTTTCCTTCGGCATCCCAAATTACGGAACCTTCCCCTTTGACGAGGCTGACGGGATAACGGTTGTAATTGGGGATTACATACTCTTGAAAGAGATCAATCGTTTCTCGTGTGGTGGATCCTTCGGTCGTTGGTAACATCTAGTTCCCCCCTTGAACAAACTGAGTTCCGACCCCAGTGTTCGTATAGATTTCGAGCAACAAGGAATGACGGATCCGACCGTCGATGATGTGAATTTTACGCACGCCTCGGGCAAGTGTGGCGAGACAACCTTCCACTTTCGGAATCATCCCTGATTCAATTTTGCCACTGGCGATCAACTCTTTAGCTTCTTTTTCATTCAAAGAGTGGATGAGCGAGTCTGGGTCATTTTTTTCTCGACGGACACCATTGACATCGCTCAGGAAGACTAGCTTTTCCGCGTTGAGAGCTTCGGCGACTGCGGTAGCCGCCGTGTCGGCATTGACGTTCAGCTTGTCGCCGGTTTTCTCATCCAAACACATGGAAGGAATGACAGGAACTTGTCCGGCGTAACATAGCCGTTCGATCACACCTCGATCCACGCGCGTTACCTCCCCAACATAACCCAAGTCGAGTTCGGAACCGTCTGTATCTGGAAGTTTTAGTCGTTGACCAAAGAGTACGTTCGTTGTCAGGAAACTGAGGTTGATTGCCCGTCCCTCAAGTGATTCGATTTGAGCCGCGATCTCCGCATTGACGTCTCCCGCCAGGACTTGTTCGACGATCTGAAGAGTTGGCAGGTCTGTAACTCGGCGTCCTCGGATAAAGTGTGCTTTCAGTCCAGCGGCTTCCATAGCCCGCGTAATGGCCGCGCCAGCTCCATGGACAATCACCGGCCGCATTCCGACCGTTTCCATGAAAACGATATCTAGGAGTACATGCCGCAATGCGTCTGGCTCTTCCATCACGCTTCCACCGAGCTTGATGACAGTGACTTTATCGCGGAAGCGACGAATCCAACCGAGGGCTTCGATCAGCACATCTGCCNNGATCATCCTTTTCGCCGAAGATGCGCGACCTGCCGCCGCTTGAGGGGAAAAATCCCGAATTGTACGCTAATGAAGGATGGTGTCAATTGTCGCGGTTATCGCTATGAACGGACGATCCGTAGAGAGGCGTTACGCAGCCCCTGAAGAACAAAGTCCACGCTTCGCTGCGCCATCCGGTCGAAGTACTCCCAGGAGTGCCCGCCCCCCTCCATTTCTAACTCGTGGGTAAGCGGGATACCAATCGAATTCAATTTCATTCTCAATCGATCGGCACTGTCGAACCAAAAGGTGTCCGAGGGGTCACAGCACACAAATTGGGCTGACGGCCAATTCAAAGGATGAACCGCCAAGATGGCGGTATGTTGCCGAGCCCATTCACGTGAGCCAAAAGTCTCCGTCAGAATTTCGTCCTCATGTGGCACGAGTAAGTGAAAATCTATCGCCGGTGCGATCGCTGCGACCGCTGGAAATCGACGGGGGTGCCGATACGCCAACGCCAAGGCACCCTGCCCTCCCATTCCGACGCCCAGAATTCCCATTCGCGATTCTGCGCCTTCCGTGACTGGCGCCAAAATTGGGAGTACGTGATGAATAATGAAATCTTGGGGGGACCAACGAGGATCGAATGGAGGGATGACTTGATCGAGCCACCAATAGTGTCCCCCTTCGGGTGCAATCACGCGGACCGACGCCTTCGTAAAGACGTCGTTCCAGGCTGAACGATCAAACGGAATGGTTTGATCGCAATCGTGGAGGAAAAGGATTGTTTCCGCTCGTTCGGTTGATGTTTCAGGCGTAAATATCCAAACACCATGTCCCTCAATCTCCATGCGTACCCAACCTACAGCCGCTTTGTCAGTAGAAATACTCAAACAGCTACCCACGCTTCTCGTAAAAGGAAATTCGAATGCAAATCGATCTCCAGCCAATACAACGAAATATTCGATTTCAAGAGCTACTCATTTTCGGGGACTCTTCAAGGAGCCTGCCTTATACATTGAAAGTTCACTAGCAGAGGTCCCAGGCGTTTTGTGTGCCATCCGCACATTCGCAGGGGGTTGCGATTTCTTGCGAGACTTGGTGTGCCGTCACCATAATTGGAAATTAGGCCTGTGTCTTGGGGGTCTTCGTCACACTGGTGGCTTACAACGAGAACATGGTATCCTGATAGAAGACCAAGTTTGAAGTTAACCTTTGGGGCTCGGACTTTAGCTATTGTTACGCGACATGACAGAAAGCAAAGAAAATTCATGAAGACGCTGTTGACGGAAGAAATGCTGAAATCGGGAGTCCAGCGGATGGCTCGTGAAATTTCCTCCGCTTACGGGAGCGAGCCATTGACCATCGTAGGTGTTCTGACGGGCAGCATTGTCTTGATGGCGGATCTTATTCGTCTGCTGGAAATGCCACTTCGCGTGGGAGTGGTTTCCGCGAGCAGTTACCGAGGCGAGGTCTCTCGGGGCGACCTTGCCATCAATTCGGATCTCTTGCTTGATATTACTCAGCGACATGTTCTGATCATTGACGATATTTTCGACACGGGGCATACCCTCTTAGGGTTGACCACGCGACTCAAGAATCTGAATCCGGCGACGGTCAAGTCGGCCGTCTTGCTCCGGAAGGCCAATCGTTGCGAAGTCCATTGCAAGCCGGATTTCGTTGGGTTCGACATACCTGACGAGTTCGTAGTCGGCTATGGGTTAGATTATCGTGATGAGTACCGTAATCTACCGTTTGTAGCTGCCTTAGAGCCCGACGAAATCTCCGCGCCTAATTCCTAGGTGACCATGCGACCACGGATAGTGCATGTCATACCAACGCTTAATTGGGGGAGTGCCGAATCGGAACTTCTCGCGACCGTTTGCCTGTTGGGAGACCATGCGGAAACACATGTCTGCACAACGCGTGTTTCCCATCATTTTCGTACCCTTGCTGAATCCTATGGAGCTACTATCCATGGCATTCGATCCTCGCGATGGACAGGATCGCTCGAATTTAGGCACTTGAGTCGGACAATTCGGCGTTTGCGTCCAGACATCCTCCACCTTTGGCGCGTCGAGGACGGGGAGTATCTGGCAACGGTGATTCCATTTGTTGCGGGGACACGCCTGATCGTGGACCAACGGCAATCGCGTTACCATCGATCCGATGCAGTCAACGTGGGGCGGTTGTTGTTGGGGCTTGCGGCCCGGGCACTCCATACTGAGCCAAGCACTCCCGCCGTCATCTGTAAATACATTGTGTCCTTTATGGACGATAAGAACGCTACGCCAGAGGGGTCGGATTCGAGAAGCTCATTACACGAACGTTTGGGACTAGCCCCCTCGACACCGGTCGTGGCGGTTGCCGGATGGCTGTGTAGGCACAAGCGAATCGAGGACATCATTTGGGCGATCGATTTACTGCAGGTCGTGCGAAATGATGTCCACTTGGTCGTTCTAGGATGCGGGCCGGATGAAGTTCGGTTGCGACATTGGGTGCAATTGACGCAGACGATCGGACGGGTCCATTTTGTGGCCGATATTGCTTTTCTTGGAGGCGTATGGCCGGAGTTTTCGGCGATGATTTTTGCCTCTGAGCTCGGAGATCCTCCCTTGGCCTTAGCCGAGGCGATCCTGAATCATGTGCCGGTCATCGTGTCGCGAATCCCCGGGCACGAATGGTTCTTGGGGACTTGCACCTCAAAATTAGCCGAGAATGGACTGTTTTTTGAGGTAGGGGATCGCGCAGAAATCGCACGCGCCATCGAACAAGTCATCGACTTTCCTGATGAATCTGCGGCGCGCGCCGAACGTGCGATGCAACAGTTGCAAGAAAACCACCCGATTATTCACATCGCAAATATCGACCCCCGGCGGAAGACGCCGTGCGAGTTCCAACGGTCCGATGCGGAATTGAACTGCATTCGTCAGATATTTCAGCGATACGGGATTGAGGTCTAAAGCAGGCAACTGACCTTTAGCACTTGGGCGTATGACAGTAAGATACCGCGAGATTACAACGAGAAATTCTTGGTTTTTAGGCCAGTCTTACGCATAGAAACGGAAACGAGTGGATGATGCGTGATTGCGTTACGCTGATATTGGCTGGCGGAAAGGGATCTCGATTAGATCCACTCACGCGCGATCGCGCAAAGCCCGCTGTTCCGTTTGGGGGAGCTTATCGCATCATCGATTTCGTTTTATCGAATTGCTTGAATAGCTATTTGCGGCGAATTCTCGTTCTGACTCAATACAAGGCGATGAGCTTAGATCGCCACATTAATCTCGGATGGCGGCGATATTTTTGCCATGAACTCGACGAGTTCCTCGATATTGTCCCCCCCCAACAACGTTTTCACGAGCATTGGTATCAGGGGACGGCGGATGCCGTTTACCAGAATATCTACGCGATCGAAAAAGAGCGGCCTCGGCATGTAGTCATCCTGGCGGGAGATCATATCTACAAAATGGACTACATGCGAATGATGCAGTTCCATCAGGAATCGGATGCTGTTCTCACGATTGGGACCCTCCCTGTCCAACTCCATGATGGCAAACAATTTGGCGTGATCCAAATGACGGCAGATCATCGGGTCACAGGCTTTCAGGAAAAGCCCGCAAATCCCACCTGCATGCCGGGCGATCCATCGCGCTGCCTTGCCTCGATGGGAATCTACATTTTTGACGCCATGGCCTTATACGAGAATCTGATGGAGGATGCGAATGATCCTCAAAGCCATCATGATTTCGGTCGAGACGTTGTCCCCAAGATGGTCCAGCATGGCTCGCGTGTTTTTGCCTTTCCCTTCCGAGACGAAAATCGAAAACAAGATGCATACTGGCGCGATGTGGGGACACTCGATGCCTATTACGAGGCCAGCATGGACCTCGTCTCTGTCGATCCACTCCTGAATTTGTACGATGAGGCTTGGCCGATTCGTTCATATCAGCCGAATCTCCCTCCGCCAAAGTTTGTATTTGATTCCGAAGGGAAGGATCATAGTATCGGCCGCGCTGTCGATAGTGTGGTTTGTCTCGGAACAATTGTCTCCGGCGGATATGTTCGACACAGCATCCTTGGGGCCGATGTACGAGTAAATCGGCATGCTGTCGTGCAGGATAGCCTCCTTTTCCATGGCGTCGACATTGGCGAGCATGCCATGGTACGGCGTGCAATTGTCGACAAAGACGTGCGAATACCGCCTGGCTTTACCGTGGGATATGACCTTACCCAAGATCGAGAGCATGGATTCACAATCAGCGAAAGCGGGATCGTTGTCGTTCCTGCTGGCTGGGGCGGGAATCGCTAAGTAGGCTGGCACCGCCCGAATCAACGATGCTCTAGCCTTCATTGTAAGGGAAAATCCATTGAACGACCCACAGCCATGTGATTCGCAAACGAGCGTGCAGGATCTCAAAGACCTCGTGCAACAGTTTGTTACCGAACGCGATTGGGAACAATTTCACACGCCCAAGAATCTAGCCATGGCGTTAGCAATTGAAGCCGCTGAGATCATGGAGCATTTTCAGTGGCTTACAAGCGACCAATCTATAGACATGAACAAGTCGCATGTTGCCACGCAGGCGGTTGGTGAAGAAATAGCTGATGTCGTTTGTTATGCCCTCGCGTTAGCGAATGTACTCAAACTCGATCTTGCTCGTGCTATGTTCGACAAGATGGCAAAAAACCGTCTGAAATATCCGGCCGACACCTTTAAAGGACGGTACAAGTAAGGTCGTTTGCTTACATGGGTGTTTCAGTACTTCGTTTGGTCTGTGCGTGCGTCGATTCGCTACGAGAGGGTTTCACATCTTCGCCATCGTGAGTTGCAAGCGCTTCCGAGCCCTTCTAATATGAACCGTGGCGAGTATTCACACGGCTTTTGGATATTCACGTAATCTCGATGAACGACTGTGATGGGCGGTACGATGCCATACCTTGAGGCGATCGGTGGTGTTCCTATTCAGGAGCTTGCGGACCGTTTTGGCACGCCTACGTATGTTTATGATGCGAGCATCATCCGCCGGCAGTTTGAATCGCTACAGCCATTTGATGTCGTCCGCTATGCACAGAAGGCCAATAGCAATCTTTCCATCTTGCGACTGATTCGTGAATTGGGAGGATTCGTAGATGCGGTGAGCGCTGGGGAAATTGAGCGGGCCACTGCGGCCGGTTTTTCTCCGCAGCAAGCGGATCCGCCGGAAATCGTATATACGGCGGACGTCTTGGACGACCCATCCAAGGCTTTGATCAAGGAAAAGCATATACATGTCAATGTGGGATCGCTGGATATGCTCGTCCCACTTGCGGAGTTAGGTGGCCAACGCGAGGTTACAATTCGCCTCAACCCGGGCTTTGGCCATGGTCACGGCCCAAAAGTCAATACAGGCGGTCCCTGGTCCAAGCATGGAATTTGGTTTGAACAACTCGAAGAGTGCCAGCAAATAGCCAAGCGATGTGGGTTACAGATTACTGGCGTTCATCTACATATTGGATCAGGATCGGATCTTGAGCACCTATCTTCGGTTGCAACGGCCGCTCAACAACTTGCTGCAATGTGTCCGCAACACTTACAGATGTTAAGTTGCGGTGGAGGGCTCCCGGTTCCCTATCGAGATACCGATCCAAGGATGGATGTGGCGGAGTATTTTGCTTGTTGGGATGCATCGCGACGGGGGCTTGAGGAAAAGCTACAGCGTAAACTGCGGCTTGAAGTCGAACCGGGACGATACTTGGTTGCCGAATGTGGTTGGCTGCTCAGTCGAGTCCTGTCTACGAAGCGGATCGACGGGAGGATGTTTTATTTAGTAGATGCCGGGTTCAATGACCTCGTGCGGCCTGCATTCTATGGGGCTTTCCACCCAATTTACGTTGGGGCAGAATCTAACGAGTGCGCACTTTCATCGTCATGGGAAGAGGCCGTTGTCGCCGGCCCGCTATGTGAATCCGGTGATGTCTTTACTCAAGGGCTGGGTGGGAAGATTGAGCCTCGTCGGCTTCCGCTGGTCTCCCCTGGGGACATCCTGGTCATCGGGTGCGCTGGGGCCTACGGGTTTTCTATGGCATCGAACTACAATTCCAAACCCTTTGCTGCCGAAGTTCTGGTCGATAAGCAATCCAGTCGCTTGATTCGCCGCCGCCAGTCGTCAAGCGATCTGTTCGCCCTCGAACAGGGATTGTAAAGGGAGCAATCGCAAGAAGCATGAATACGAGTGCATTTCCGGAAAACCTAGGTCCCTATCGCTTAATCAGCCCACTCGGACGAGGGGGAATGGGAATGGTCTATCGCGCTCTGGACCCAAGCGGAAAAGAAGTCGCTGTCAAAGTCCTGGCGCCAAGTATCGGAGGGATCGAAGGGTTTCGTGAACGCTTTGAGGCGGAGATTCAATCGCTGGAGCGGTTGCGACATCCGCATATTGTCCAAATGTATGGCTATGGCGAACAAGATGGGCATTTATTCTATGCGATGGAACTCGTGCCCGGTGACACACTCCAATCACAGATAAACCGTGGTACGAGATTCACCTGGCAGCAGACGGTACAGATTGGCATTGAGATCGCGAGTGCCCTAAAACATGCTCATGATCACGGTATCGTCCACAGAGACATCAAGCCAGCCAATTTGTTAATCGACGAACATGGGGGAATCAAACTCACCGATTTTGGAATCGCAAAGCTCTTTGGATCGACGAATCTTACGGTTGGCGGGGGCGTTATTGGAACAGCTGATTTCATGTCGCCCGAACAAGCGGAGGGAGAAATTGCAACGCCTCGCTCCGATTTGTATAGCCTCGGAGGGGTGATGTTTGCACTGCTCGCTGGCCGTCCTCCCTTTCGTGGGCGATCGATCCCAGAAGTGATTCATAAGGTGCGGTTTGACGCTCCGAGTCCCGTAGGGCGCCTCGCTGAGAATGTACCGCAGGAACTTGAACTGATCATTGACAAACTATTGGCAAAGGATCCAGCGGAAAGGATCCCAACCCCAATTGCCCTGATGAAACGCCTCCAATCTGTATTGGAAAATCCTCCCGTAGAACCGGCCTCGATGAAACTACCCCGCGATTTATCGACAGGTATGCTGGTGGCAGAGAAAGGTGCAACAGAACTTGCTGGAGTGGAAGTCAGTCAGTCGGAAACCGTCCTGATTCCTGCCGATGCCAATGAAGGCGTGTTGGGATTCCCGTCGAAGTCGACGATGTCACCTAACGGGCCGCGCGGTCGATTTACGAAAGTCGAGCCAACCGTGAAGTTGCCTGATGAAGCCAGCAATCCGTTTGCTCGGAATACCCTGGCTGTCGCGGCCTTCTTTCTTGGGATCGGCGCTTTATTGGGCGCTGCCTGGCTCGTTTCGCGCCCTGCGACGGCTGATCAACTGTATGCTAAATTCGTTGCCTCCTCGGAGGCCAGTGAAGATGGACTTCCCGATAGTCAGGATGATCTCGAATCGTTTCTTTCACGCTTTCCGGCCGATCCACGCTTTACGGAAGTCTCAGCGTGGCTCCGTTCGAAGCAACTCGCCAAATTAGAACGCCAATTTCAGCTTAGGATGAGACACCATACGCGGGCTCGTCCTCCTACCGTTATCGAGGAGCTGGTTGGGAATGCCATTGCCAAGGAAATCATGTATCCCGATGTGGCCATCCGGGAATATAAGATGATCCAGGGGTTATTCGCAGACAGCAATGATGGAAAGGAACTCAATCGAGTGGAAAGGAGTTGCATGGACTTGGTTCGTGAAAAACTCCGCCAGCTTGAAGAAAGTTCACAACCGCGACAACTCGCGCATCGAAAGGTTCTGGAAGGCCGGTTGCAGGCCGCCGAAAAGGCACCGGAGGAAGAAAGGGGGGAAATCCTCGAGAGTATCCTGTACCTCTATCAAGACCAACCGTGGGCAGAGGATCTGCTACGTCGGTCAAGACAACTCCTGGAAAGGTCGCCTGCCACGGCAAACGACACTTCAGATATGACTGGCAACGCCAAATCCGTCCCGTAATTTCATCATCGCACGCTGTTCGAGCTGACGAGCACGCTCTTTGGAGACGCCGAGTAACTTGCCTAGGGTTTGGAACGTGGGCTTTTTTCCCAGATTGGTAAACCCAAATCGCGCATCCACGATAAATCGTTCACGCTCGTCTAGACGCGAAAGCTGGTGCTTCAGATTCTCTGGTTGTTCCGTTCCTTGACTGATCCATTCATCCAATGTCGGCGGTTCGGTAATCACCGGGAGTTCCGCCACACTTAGACAATCGTCGAGAGACGTTACGCAGCGAGTCCGAAGCTTGTGATTCTTTCGAATGAATCTCCACAATTCACGACGAACGGATCGTGTCGCGTAGGTGCTAAATCGGAAGCCTCGATTGAAATCAAACTTTTCGACCGCCTTCATCATGCAGGTGATCCCTTCACTCACCAAATCGTCCATGGAGTTCTTCGAGTTCGCAACCTGCCGGGCGATTGAGACGACGAGCCGAACATTCGCATGGACGATGCGGTTTCGCAGTTCACATGCCTCGCTCAAGAGAGATTGACAGTGGGTATATTCTGTGAGCTTGGCTGGGCTACGCAAGAGTTTTACGCGCAATCGGTTGGCTTGAAACTTCAAATAGTTCATCTTGCAAAAGAGCGATTTTTCCTCGGCTGGCGTCAACAATGGAACCCCGCAAAGCCGCTCGTAATGAGCAGAACTCTTAATCCTTGAGGGTTCGACATGTTCCTGTTGCCCAGTACTTCGATCTGCAATCGATGGGGCGGCCTCGTTGGCCGGAATGTCTTTTCCCTGTGCGAGCCAACGTGAGAATTGCCGATTCGGAATAAACGGAATTTCCTGTTGAAGGAAGCGATGAACGGCTTCGGCACGGACCTTCCTTCCGGACGCCGCAGCTTTTACTCTCACACGTCGATTTGTTGTCGCTGATACGATCATGCCCATCCTCACGTATAGAAAGTCTCCGTCAGCCCCTGAGTATCCTAACGCAATCCTCCCGACTTGTTAACTCATAAATCATTCAAAACGGTCAGTTTGAAGGATTTTGTCGTCGCACCCAAACGGTTGGGTTCTGTCCCACACCTTGAAGCCCCGCCGAGTGACGGGCACCATTCCTCTAGAAATACAGAGATTTAAAGGCAGATCACGGGATTTTGCATTTCTCAAGGTCGCTGGCGATCGACGAGTCCGGTCGAAACCGCCCAAGCAGAAAATCGTTCAAAACATTCTGGCGAAGTCTTATTGCATCGGCACGTGTTTGGGGGCTACTGCCAGGGGACGCGGAAATTGCTGCGGCCGATCGAGGAGAATGCGCTGGGCCGTGCGGATCGGGGTCATAGGACGCGTAACGACTGCTGTGTTTGGTTGGAGCCGATAAAATTGCGATGCCGGACAACACCGCTTTCCGCTAACGTTTCCCAACTTGAGCCAGTTGCCAAATCCCCGTATACTCCGCCGCATGACCAGTTATCATCTCACCCATTTACAGCAACTCGAATGCGAAAGCATTCACATCATGCGCGAGGTGGCGGCGGAATTCGAAAACCCCGTCATGCTCTACTCGATCGGTAAAGATTCGGCCGTGATGGTCCATTTGGCGATGAAGGCCTTTCATCCCGCCAAGCCACCCTTCCCCCTCCTGCATGTCGATACGACTTGGAAGTTTCGCGAAATGATTGAATTTCGCGAGAAATATGCGCGGCAACAGCTCGGCTTGGAGGTTCTCGTTCATATCAATGAGGAGGGGATCAAGAATGGGATCAATCCCTTTGATCACGGAAGCAAGAAGCACACCGATATCATGAAAACGCAGGCGTTGTTGCAGGCGTTATCCAAATACAAATTTGACGCAGCCTTTGGTGGAGCTCGGCGAGATGAGGAGAAGTCACGAGCGAAGGAACGGGTGTATTCTTTTCGTGACAGAAACCACCGCTGGGATCCGAAAAACCAGCGTCCCGAGCTGTGGAATATCTATAATGCTCAAGTCAATCGTGGCGAGAGTATCCGGGTGTTCCCTCTTTCAAATTGGACGGAGTTGGATGTCTGGCAATACGTTCACCTTGAGAACATTCCGATTGTGCCATTGTATCTCGCCAAACCGAGGCCCGTGGTCGAGCGGGACGGCGTCCTGATCATGGTCGACGATGATCGGATGCCCATGAATCCGGGCGAGAAGCCGCAGCTACGAACGGTGCGATTTCGCACCCTGGGTTGCTATCCGCTCTCTGGCGCTGTGGAATCGAATGCCACGACGCTCCCCGAAATCATCCAAGAAATGCTCTTAGCTCGCACCTCAGAGCGACAGGGTCGGATAATTGACTATGACCAGTCGGGCTCAATGGAGGAGAAGAAAAAAGAAGGTTACTTTTAGGGGACTTGCCGCGTGACGCATCAGTCGGAACTTATTGAAAAAGACATCAATGCCTATCTTGCGCAGCATGAGCGAAAAGAGTTGCTCCGTTTTCTCACATGTGGCAGTGTCGATGACGGCAAGAGTACGCTGATCGGAAGGTTGTTGCTTGATTCAAAAATGGTCTACGAAGACCAGCTCGCTGCAGTTCGCAAGGACTCCGTCGTCCATGGAACGACCCAAGGCGACATAGATCCGGCACTACTCACAGACGGTCTTAAGGCGGAGCGTGAGCAGGGGATCACAATTGACGTAGCTTATCGATATTTTTCTTCCGCGAAGCGCAAGTTCATCATTGCGGATACGCCTGGGCACGAACAGTATACGCGAAACATGGCTACGGGTGCGTCGACCTGTGATCTGGCCATCATCCTCATTGATGCGCGATATGGAGTCCTAACGCAGACCAAGCGGCATAGTTTTATTACCTCTCTCTTGGGAATCAAACATGTCGTTGTGGCCATCAATAAAATGGATTTGGTGGGCTACTCGGAGGAGCGCTTTGAACGAATCAAAGGGGATTACACTGACTTCGCTGCTCGGATGATGGTCGACGATGTCCATTTTATTCCGATCTCGGCACTCAAAGGGGATAACTTATTAGAGCTAAGTCGTGAGATGCCCTGGTATCAGGGCAGCACCCTCATGAATCTTTTGGAAACGGTGCACATCGCATCCGATCGGAACTTGATCGACTTTCGTTTTCCAGTTCAACTCGTCAACCGACCGCATCTCGACTTTCGCGGATTCTGTGGGACCGTCGCCTCCGGAATTGTGCGCGCGGGAGATGAAATTATCGCACTTCCGTCTCGCAAGAAGAGCCGAATTCGGTCGATTATTTCGGCCAACGGAGAACTCGATGAGGCGTTCGCTCCACAGGCGGTGACTCTCACTCTTCAGGATGAAATTGATATCAGCCGCGGCGACATGATTGTGTCGCCTGGCAATCAGCCGCAAGTTGGGGACCATTTCGAAACAATGCTCGTGTGGATGGATGAGGATCCACTAGTTCCAGGCAAGCAATATCTGTTCAAACAGACACACAAGATGACGACGGGGTGTGTTTCGACGATTCGCTACCAAGTCGATGTTAATTCACTTCGACGGCAGGAATCTCCCACTCTGGGTTTGAATGAAATCGGACGTTGCACGGTACAGTTGACACAACCGATTGTATTTGACCCGTATTCGCGGAATCGATCGACGGGTGCATTTATCGTGATTGATCGGTTATCCAATCGCACGGTTGGGGCGGGGATGATCATTGATCGCAGTTTAGGTGATGGCGGTCGAGACCACTGGGGCCCCACAGCGGAG
>CXWJ01017873.1_pt1 | contig 13364 bp, 14 predicted proteins | sample 590841 | NCBI WGS metagenome assembly CXWJ01 (sample SAMEA3498367, study PRJEB10139) | wastewater metagenome | biome: wastewater treatment plant; material: activated sludge | place: Austria | collected 2015-01-21 | reverse complement strand
CGGCAAGGCCGAGCGCCGCAGGCGGGCGAGCGCGGCGCCCACCGAGCCCGCCGCCGTCGACCCGGTGGCCCGGGTGCTCGTCGACCTCCCGCTGGCGCACCTGGACCGGCCCTTCGACTACCTGGTGCCCGCGGCGATGGGCGAGACGGCCGTGCCCGGTTGCCGGGTCAAGGTGCGCTTCGCCGGACAGGACGTCGACGGGTTCGTGGTGGAGCGGGCGGCTCGCTCCGACCACGACGGCCGGTTGACGTCGTTGCGGCGAGTGGTCAGCGCCGAGCCGGTGCTCTCGCCCGAGGTCGCCCGGCTGTCGGCACGACTCGCGGAGAGGTACGCCGGCACCCGCTCGGACGTGCTGCGGCTGGCGGTGCCGCCCCGCCACGCGACCGCCGAGAAGCAGCCGTCCACGCCCGCGCCTGACCCGACCGTCGACCTCGAGGCCGCTCGGGCGGCCTGGGCCGGCTACGACGCCGGACCGGGCTTCGTGGACCACCTCGCCGAGGGTGGGACCCCCCGGGCGGTGTGGACCGCGGCGCCGGGGGAGCACTGGCCCGCACTCGTGGCCCGGGCCGTGGCCGCCACCCTCGCCTCCGGCCGAGGCTCGATCGTGTGCGTCCCCGACCAGAAGGACGCCGAGCACGTCTCAGCGGCGCTCACGGTCGCGCTGGGCCCCGGGCAGCACGTCCTGCTGGCGGCGGACAGCGGACCCTCCGCGCGCTACCGCGACTTCCTGTCGGTCTCCCGTGGCGCCCGCCGCGTGGTCGTGGGCACTCGTTCGGCAGCGTTCGCCCCGGTGCACGACCTCGGCCTCGTGGTCGTCTGGGACGACGGCGACGACCTGCACGCCGAACCGCGGGCACCCTATCCCCACACCCGGGAGGTGCTGCTGCTGCGCGCCCAGCAGGAGGGCGCCGCCGCCCTCGTCGGGGGCTTCGGCTGCAGTGTCGAGGCGGCCTACCTGATGCGCACCGGCTGGGCCCGCGCGCTTGCCCGCCCGCGCTCGGAGCTGCGCCAGAGGGTCACGGTGAGCGTGGCCGGCGCCACTGAGCAGGAGCTGGCGCGGGACCCGTTCGCCCGAGGTGCCCGGGTCCCCACGGCGGCCTACCACGCGATCCGAGACGGCCTGGAGCGCGGTCCGGTGCTCGTGCAGACGCCTCGGTCGGGGTATGCCCCTTCGCTGGCCTGCGAGCGCTGTCGCACGCCGGCCCGGTGCTCCCAGTGCGCCGGCCCGCTGCGGTTGAGCCGCGCGGTGGCGCCCCCGGCGTGCGCCTGGTGTGGCACCGCAGCCGAGGGCTGGGCCTGCGGGGAGTGCGGTCACCGGGGGCTCCGGGCCCCTGTGCAGGGTGCCGACCGGACCGCGGAGGAGCTGGGCAGGACCTTCCCGCAGACGGTGATCGTGCGCTCCAGCGGTGACCTCGTGCGCGCCAGCGTCCACGGTGGCCGCGAGCTCGTGGTGGCCACGCCCGGGGCCGAGCCGGTGGCTCCTGACGGGTACGCCGCGGTGGTCCTGCTCGACACCTGGCTGAGCCTGGCTCGCGCCGACCTGCGGACGGAGGAGGAGGCTCTGCGGCGCTGGCTCAACGCGGCCGGACTCGTCACGCCGGGCGGCGTGGTGGTGGCGGTGGGAGACCCGGGGCGCCCGTCGTTGCAGGCGCTGGTCCGCTGGGACCCGGTCGGCTTCGCGGAGCGGGAGATCCTCGAGCGTCAGAGTGCGCGGCTGCCCCCCGCCGCCCGGATGGCGACCCTGACCGGTCGGCCGGGGGCCATCGACGACGCCCTGTCGCTGGTGGTGCTGCCCCCGGCGGCGGAGGTGCTGGGCCCGGTGCCCCACGGCGCGGCCGACGACGGCGAGTGGCGCGCAGTGCTGCGGGTGCCACGCTCTCAGGCGATCGCGCTGTCGCGGGCGCTCGGTGAGATGCAGCGGCTGCGCGCTGCCCGCAAGCTGGAGGCGGTCCGGGTCCAGGTGGACCCACCCACGCTGTGAGCCGTCCCTACACTGGGGTCGCCTCGGCGCCGCGCGCCGACTCGTCCCCGTCTTCTCAGGAGCAGCCGTGTCCGTCCAGCCCATCCGTCTCTTCGGCGACCCGGTGCTGCGCACGCGGGCCGTGGAGGTGGTCGACTTCGACGCCGAGCTGCGCCGGCTGGTGGCCGACCTCACCGAGACGATGCAGAACGCGCCGGGGGCAGGGCTGGCGGCCCCGCAGATCGGGGTGGGGCTGCGCGTGTTCACCTGGTCCGTCGAGGGGGAGGTGGGCCATCTGGTGAACCCCGTGCTGGACCTCTCCGAGGAGATCCAGGACGGCCCGGAAGGCTGCCTGTCGATCCCTGACCTCGTGTTCGACTGCCGCCGGTCGCTCTCCGTCGTGGCCCGGGGCTTCGACCAGCACGGCGAGCCGGTGACGATCGCGGGGTCCGACAAGTTGGCGCGCGCCCTCCAGCACGAGACGGACCACCTCGACGGGATCCTGTTCGTCGACCGGCTGGACGAGGCCGCCCGCAAGGCGGCGATGAAGGCCATCCGTGAGGCCGAGTGGTTCGGGCTGGACCGGCCGACGGTGAAGGTGTCCCCCCACCGCACCCATGGCCTCGGCCTCTAGCGATGCGCGTCGTCTTCGCCGGCACCCCCGAGGTCGCCCTGCCGTCGCTGGAGGCGATCGCGGACTCCGGACACGACCTCGTGGGAGTGGTCACCCGGCCGGATGCGCCCGCGGGCCGGGGTCGCCGGCTGACCCCCTCGCCGGTCGCCGTTCGAGGCGCCGAGCTCGGCGTCCCCGTCCTCAAGCCCGCTCACCCGCGCGATCCCGGGTTCCAGGCCGGGTTGCGGGAGCTCGCCCCCGACTGCTGCCCGGTGGTGGCCTACGGTGCCCTCGTCCCACCGTCGGCGCTGGACATCCCGCGGCTGGGGTGGGTCAACCTGCACTTCTCCTGCCTTCCGGCCTGGCGGGGCGCGGCGCCGGTCCAGCACGCGATCTGGGCGGGGGACGAGGTCACCGGCGCCACCACCTTCCGGCTGGTGACCGAGCTGGACGCCGGGCCGACGTACGGCGTGATGACCGAGCGGATCCGCCCCGACGACACCGCGGGCGACCTGCTGACCAGACTGGCCGAGGGCGGGGCCGGACTGTTGATCGCGACGCTGGACGGGCTCGCGGACGGGACCGTCGAGGCGAGGCCGCAACCCGAGGAGGGGCTGTCGTTCGCGCCGAAGGTCTCGGTGGACGATGCGCGGGTCGACTGGCGGTTGCCGGCGATCGCGCTCGACCGACAGGTGCGGGCATGCACGCCGGCTCCGGGCGCCTGGTCGACCCAGGACGGCGAGCGACTCAAGCTGGGGCCGGTCAGCGTGGTGACCGAGGGGCCGACGCTCCCGCCCGGAGTCCTGGAGGTCGGGAAGCACCGAGTGCTCGTCGGGACCGGCACCATGCCGGTGCTGCTGGGTGAGGTGCAGCCGGTCGGCAAGCGGCAGATGCCGGCGGCGGACTGGGCCCGCGGCGCGCGGCTCGCCAGCGGCACCGCCCTGGGCAGCGGCTAGCGACCAAGGATCGCTAGGGTCGCGACCATGAGCCGGCCCGCGACCCCCGACGACGTGGACGCGATCTGCGGCGGTCTCCCGGAGACCGAGCTCGGCACCTCGTGGGGCGACGTGCCCACCTGGAAGGTGCCTCGCGGCGAGCGGGGCAAGGGCTTCCTGCTCTATCGCCGACCCCACCACACCGCGGTCGACCCCGGGACGGGGGAGCCCTACGACGACCTGCTCGTCGTCATGGTGCCCGACGCCGGCGTCAAGGCGGCGCTGGTGGACGACCCGGGCACGCCGTTCTTCACGATCGACCACTTCCGCAGCTACCACGCCGTCCTCGTGCAGCAGGCGCGGCTGGACGAGCTCGATGTCGACGAGCTGCGCGAGGTTCTCGTCGACGCCTGGGCGACCAAGGCTCCCAAGAAGCTGGCCGCCGCCTACCTCGGCGGGGATGGCTGACCCGCGGGGCCGCCGGCCGACGCGGGGCGGCCGAGCGGCTCCACGGCCCCGGGCCGTGGAACCCGCTCGCCGTGCGGCGTACGACGTGCTGCGGGCCGTGCGGGTCGACGACGCGTACACCAACCTGGTCCTGCCGCGGGCACTGCGGGCCCAGGACCTCACCGGACGCGATGCCGCGTTCGCCACCGAGCTCGCCTCCGGAACGCTCCGGAGGCGAGGCACCTACGACGCGGTCCTCACCGCCTGCGTGGACCGCCCGCTGTCGAAGGTCGAGGTCAAGGTGCTCGACGTGCTCCGGCTGGGGGCCCACCAGCTGCTGGCGATGCGGGTGCCGCCGCACGCCGCGATCAGCACCTCGGTGGACCTCGCCCGGGACCGGGCCGGCGCCGGGCCGGCCGGGTTCGTCAACGCGGTGCTGCGCCGGGTCTCCGAGCACGACCTGCCCAGCTGGGTGCGGCTGGTCGCCCCCGACCCGGCCGCGGACCCGGTGGGATTCGCGGCGGTCGCGCACAGTCATCCACGATGGGTCGTCGAGCGGCTGGCCGAGGCGCTGGGCGACCAGCGCGACCAGCTCGACGACCTGCTGGCCGCCGACAACGAGGCTCCCGCGGTCGTCCTGGTGGCCCGACCCGGGCGCGCGACCCCGTCGGAGCTGCCGGGGGAGCCGACCCGCTGGTCGCCGTCCGGCGTGGTGTCGGCCGGCGGCGACCCGGGCGCGATCCCGGCCGTGGCCGNNACCTGCCACACCGCGGAGCGTTGGTGGCCCGGGCCCTCGCCGGGTCCGCAGGAGTCCGCGGGGTCCTGGTCGCCGACGGGCGGACGCCGCCGTTCGCTGCCGGCACCTTCGACCGGGTGCTCGTGGACGCACCCTGCACCGGGCTCGGCGCCCTGCGTCGTCGACCCGAGGCTCGCTGGCGGCGGGGCCCCGAGGACCTCGAGGTGCTGGTGCCGCTGCAACGGGCGCTGCTCGGGTCCGCGCTCGACCTGGTGCGACCGGGCGGGGTCGTGCTCTATGCCACCTGCTCGCCGGTGCTGGCCGAGACCCGCGACGTGGTGGCCGGGGCGCTCGAGGCGCGCCCCGACGTGTTCCTGGAAGACGTCGGTCCGCTGCTCGACGTCCCGGACGCCGCCGGGCCGCTGCCCCGAACCGCCCAGCTGTGGCCCCACCGACACCGCACCGACGCGATGTTCCTGGCCCTGCTGCGACGTTCGCTAGCGTGACGGCATGCCCAGCGCGCCGCCCGCGGTCGAGATCGAGGTCGACGACAAGGTCGTCCGGGTCTCCAACCCCGATCGGGTCTACTTCCCCGAGAGCGGGGCCACCAAGCTGGACCTGGTGGACTACTACCTCGCCGTCGGCGACGGCATCGTCAACGCCCTGCTCGAGCGCCCGTGCATGCTGCACCGCTTCCCCCGGGGGCTGGCCGGAGACAAGGTCCACCAGAAGCGACTCCCGGCCGGAGCCCCACCGTGGGTCGAGACGGTGCGGCTCTACTTCCCCCGGTGGCAGCGCACCGCGGACGAGCTCTGCGTCACCGAGCTCGCCTCGGTGATCTGGGCGGTCCAGATGTCGACGGTGGAGTTCCATCCCTGGAACAGCCGCCGCGCCGACACCGAGAAGCCCGACGAGTGGCGGATCGACCTCGATCCGGGCCCGTTGTGCGACTACGCCACCGTGCAGCGGGTGGCCGGCGTGGTGCAGGAGGTGCTCGACGAGCTCGGTGCCGTGGGCTACCCCAAGACCAGTGGCAGCAAGGGACTCCACGTCTACGTCCGGATCCCGCCCGAGCACGGGTTCGCCGACGTACGACGGGCGGCGCACGCGTTCGCTCGCGAGGTCGAGCGCCGTGCCCCGGAGGACGTCACCACGTCCTGGTGGAAGAAAAACCGCGACCCGCACCACGTCTTCGTCGACTACAACCAGAACACTCGCGACCACACGATCGCCGCGGCCTACTCCGTGCGTGGCCTGCCCGACGCCCGGGTCTCCACCCCCCTCGCGTGGGACGAGGTCGACGTGGCCGACCCGCGCGACTTCACGATCTTCACGGTGCCCGAGCGCTTCGCGCGGCTCGGTGACCTGCACGCCACCATCGACGCCCACGTCTTCGACCCGGCGCCGCTGCTGGAGTGGGCCGAGCGGGACGAACAGGACGGGGCGGCGCCGGCCGGCCCCGACGAGGTCACCCACGGTCTCCCCCCAGCGGGCGAGGGCGACAGCGGACGACGGATCTAGACTCACGCCCGTGGGCATTCAGATCACCCCGAGCATCCTCAACGCCGACTTCGCGCACCTCGGCGACGAGGTGGCGCGCATCCCCAGCGCCGACTGGGTGCACGTGGACATCATGGACAACCACTTCGTGCCCAACCTCTCCTTCGGCCCGACGATGGTGGCCGCCCTGGCGAAGGCCACCGATCTGCCCCTCGACGCGCACCTCATGATCGAGAACCCCGACCGCGAGGCACCGGCCTACGTCGAGGCGGGGTGCCGATCGGTCACGTTCCACGTCGAGGCCAGCCGGGCGCCGGTTCGCCTGGCCCGCGAGATCCGGTCGCTGGGCGCCCGGGCCAGCATGGCGCTGAAGCCCGCGACCCCCATCGAGCCCTACGCCGACCTGCTTCCCGAGCTCGACATGGTGCTGCTGATGACCGTGGAGCCCGGCTTCGGGGGGCAGCGGTTCCTCGACCTGGTGCTGCCCAAGATCCGCCGCACCCGGGACCTGATCGCCCGACACGGCGGCGACATCTGGCTCCAGGTCGACGGTGGCGTCTCGGCGGAGACGATCGAGCGGTGCGCCGAGGCCGGAGCCGACGTCTTCGTCGCAGGCTCGGCGGTCTACTCCGCCGACGACCCCGACGCGATGGTCGAGCGGCTCCGAGCGCTGGCCACGGGTGCCGCCGGCGCGTAGCGCCCGGGCCGGGGGCCGTCCGGGCGAGGGCGCTGTGGCAGACTGGATGCCGAACGAGTTCTCGCAACTCGCGTGCTCTGGGGGCGGTGAGATTCCGCACCGGCGGTGAAAGTCCGCGACCCGGCCGCAGCCAGCGGCCGGTTGACCAGGTGGAACTCCTGGACCGACGGTCAAAGTCCGGATGGGAAGAGCAACGCGGCCGGGTCGTCGTCGCCTGTGGTGACGCCGTGCCGGCCGGGTGCCCCGGAGTCCGTGACCGGACACGAGGGGCCACCGATGGGAGCGACCGCCGCCGAGCAGCGCGCGATGCAGCGTGCGCTGGTGCTGGCCGCGACTCCCGGGGTGCCGCTCGGTCCCAACCCGCGGGTCGGGTGCGTGCTGCTGGACGACGAGGGCACCACGCTCGCCGAGGGCTACCACCGCGGCGCCGGAACGCCCCACGCGGAGGCCGCAGCCCTCGCCGCGGCGTCCGGACGGACCCAGGGAGCGACCGCCGTGGTCACGCTCGAGCCCTGCGACCACACCGGCCGGACCCCGCCGTGCACGCTGGCGTTGGTGCGGGCCGGCGTACGCCGGGTGGTGTTCGCCCAGCGCGACCCCAACCCGGTGGCCGCCGGCGGGTCGTCCACTCTGCGCGCCGGAGGCGTCGAGGTCGTCGGCGGTGTGCTGGAGGAGCAGGCCCGGGCGCTCAATCGGGTCTGGACGTTCGCGACGGACCACGGCCGGCCGTTCGTCACCTGGAAGTTCGCCACCACCCTCGACGGGCGCAGCGCGGCCGCCGACGGCAGCAGCCGGTGGGTCTCCTCGCGTCCCGCTCGGATCGACACCCATCGCCTGCGCGCGCGGTGCGACACGATGCTGGTCGGGACGAACACGGTCGCCGTCGACGACCCGGAGCTCACCGTGCGCGACGAGCACGACCAGCCGCTGGAGGCACAGCCGTTGCGGGCGGTGATGGGGCTGCGTGACCTCGACCCCGGTCGCCGGGTCTTCAACGACCGGGCGGAGACCCTCCGACTGCGGACCCGGGACCCGCGCGGGGCCCTGGTCGACCTGTTCGCCCGCGACCGGCAGCACGTGTTCCTGGAGGGTGGTCCGACGCTGGCCGCGGCGTTCCTGCGCGAAGGACTCGTCGACGAGGTCGTGGCCTATGTCGCGCCGATGCTGCTCGGGGCCGGACGGACCGCGGTCGGCGACCTCGGGATCGAGACCATCGGCAATGCATGGCACCTCGACGTCACCGACGTCACGGTGCTGCCGGGGACCGACGGCGCCGGCGGCGCCGTCCAGGACACCAACGTCCGGTTGACCATGACACCCCGACCGAGGGGAGCCGCCTGATGTTCACCGGACTCGTCGAGGAGCTCGGCACGGTCCTGACCGTCGACCGGCACCCGGATGCCTGTCGCCTCACGGTGGCCGCTGCGACCGTGCTGGAGGACGTGCGGCTCGGGGACTCCATCGCCGTCAACGGCTGCTGCCTGACGGTGGTCGCGCTGACTCCGGCCGACGGGACCCGGCCCGCGACCTGGACCGCCGACGTGATGCAGGAGACCCTCGACAAGACCGCCCTCGGAGGGTTGGTGCCGGGGGACAGGGTCAACCTCGAGCGCGCCGTCCGCGCCGACCAACGGCTCGGCGGGCACCTGGTGCAGGGGCACGTGGACGCGGTCGGCACCGTGCTCGCCCGTCGCCCGAGCGAGCACTGGGAGGTGGTCGAGATCGGCCTGCCGCGGGCCCTGTCCCGCTACCTCGTCGACAAGGGCTCGATCACCGTCGACGGCACCAGCCTGACGGTGGTGGACGCCGGGGACGACTCTTTCACGGTCTCGCTGATCCCCGAGACGCTCACCCGGACCACGCTCGGGTTCCGGCAGCCCGGGGACCCGGTGAACCTCGAGGTCGACGTGCTGGCGAAGTACGTCGACCGACTGCTGGCGCATCGGCGGCTGACACCCGAGGACGCCGACCTCCACCACTCCAGCGAGGAGCCCGGATGAACCTGCTCGAATGGCTGCTCAACGGGCAGCTCCACGTGGCCGGCGGCACGCTGTCGGTGCGGGAGGTGGTCGGGAACCTCTTCGGCCTGGCCAGCGCCATCCTCGGCATGCGCCGCAAGGTGTGGGCCTGGCCCGTCGGCCTGGTCGGCAACGCCCTGCTGTTCACGGTGTTCGTGTCCGGGGAGCTGAGCGGGGTCAGCAGCGAGCCGCTGTGGGGCCAGGCCGGCCGCCAGGTGTTCTTCATCGCCGTCTCGCTCTACGGCTGGGCGCGGTGGGCGAGGCTCCGCGCCGAAGGAGGAGCCGCCGACGGCGGCGCGATCACGCCCCGCTGGGCGACCCGGGGCGAACGTGTCCAGCTGCTGCTGCTGGCGATCGCCGGGTACGCCGCGGCGTACGCACTGCTGGTCCGGATCGGATCCTGGGGACCGACCACGGAGGCCTGGATCCTCGCGGGCTCGATGCTCGCGACCTACGGCATGGCGCGCGGCTGGGTGGAGTTCTGGCTGGTGTGGCTGCTCGTCGACGTCGTGGGGGTGACCACCCTGGTCCGCGCCGGCTTCTATCCGACCGCCGCGATGTACGTCGTGTACGCCGGCTTCGTGGTCGTCGGCTTCCTCACCTGGAGCCGAGCGAGCCGGGCCGCCGAGCAGGTCCGAGCCCCTTCCGCGGAGGTGTCATGAGCAACGCCACACCGTTGCGCCTGGATCCCGTCGAGCGGGCGATCGCCGACATCGCCGCAGGCAAGGCGGTGATCGTGGTCGACGACGAGGACCGTGAGAACGAGGGCGACATCATCTTCGCTGCGTCCAAGGCGACGCCCGAGCTGATGGCGTTCACGATCCGCTACTCCAGCGGGGTGATCTGCGTGCCGATGCCGGCGGCGATGCTGGACCGCCTGGAGATCCCCCTGATGACCCCGCACAACAAGGACCGACTGCGGACGGCCTACACCATCTCCGTCGACGCCCGCGACGGCGTGACCACCGGGATCTCGGCCGCCGACCGGGCACGCACCGTCAAGGTGCTGGCGGACTCCGCCACGGAGCCCTGGGAGATCACCAGGCCGGGTCACGTGTTCCCGTTGCGCTATCGGGACGGCGGGGTGCTGGTGCGCCGCGGCCACACCGAGGCCGCCGTCGACCTGGCCCGGCTGGCCGGGCTCACCCCGGCCGGGGTCCTGGTCGAGGTGGTCAACGACGACGGCACCATGAAGCGCGGCCACCAGCTGCGCGCCTTCGCCGACGAGCACGGGCTGGCGATGATCTCCATCGACGACCTGGTGCGCTACCGACGCCGGACCGAGCTCCACGCCGAGCGGGTCGCCGAGACCCGGCTGCCGACCGACCACGGTGACTTCACGGCGTACGGCTATCGGGTGAGCATCGACGGGAGCGAGCACGTCGCGCTCGTCCACGGCGACCTGGGCGGTCCGGAACCGGTGCTGGCCCGGGTGCACTCGGAGTGCCTCACCGGCGACGTGTTCGGCAGTCACCGGTGCGACTGCGGACCCCAGCTCCGGGAGGCGATGGCGCTGATCGTGGCGGAGGGCCGCGGCGTCGTGGTCTATCTGCGCGGGCACGAGGGCCGCGGCATCGGGCTGGTCGCCAAGCTCGAGGCGTACGCGCTTCAGGACTCGGGACGCGACACCGTCGACGCGAACCTCGACCTCGGACTGCCCGCCGATGCCAGGCACTACGGCACCGCGACGCAGATCCTGCGCGACCTCGGCGTGGAGCGGGTGCGGCTGCTCACCAACAACCCCGACAAGACCTCCAGCCTCGAGGACTACGGTATCCCCGTGACGGAGCGGGTGCCGCTGACGCCGCATCCCAACGACCACAACATCGCCTACCTGCGGACCAAGCGCGACCGGATGGGTCACGACCTGCCGCACCTGGACGAGCAGCGAGGAGTCGACCGATGACCGGCGCCGGAGCCCCCGACCAGCGACCCACCGACTGCCACGACCTGCGGGTCGCGGTCGTCGCCGCCAGCTGGCACCAGCAGGTGATGGACGGGCTGATCGACGGCGCCCTGCGCGCGCTGAAGGACTACCGGGTGGAGGCGCCGGTGGTGGTGCGGGTCCCGGGGGCCTTCGAGCTGCCCGTCGTCGCGGCCGCCCTGGCCGGGCAGGGGTACGACGCCGTGGTGACGCTCGGCGTGGTGATCCGGGGCGGGACCCCCCACTTCGACTACGTCTGCCGGGCGGCGACCGACGGCCTCACCCGGGTGGCGCTCGACCACGCGACCGCGATCGGGTTCGGCGTGCTGACCTGCGACAGCGAGGAGCAGGCGCTGGACCGCGCGGGTCTGGTGCAGTCCCACGAGGACAAGGGCTACGAGGCAGCGGCCGCGGCGCTGGTCACTGCTCAGACCCTGCGCAAGATCCGATCGCGCACCGCCTAGGCTTGCGGACCGTGAAGACGTTCGAGGAGCTGTGGACCGAGCTCAGCGAGAAGGCACGCACCCGTCCGGAGGGCTCGGGCACGGTGCGCGAGCTGGACGCCGGCGTCCATGCCATCGGCAAGAAGCTCGTGGAGGAGGCCGCGGAGTCCTGGATGGCCGCCGAGCACGAGTCCCCGGAGCGCACGGCGGAGGAGCTGAGCCAGCTGCTCTACCACGCTCAGGTGCTGATGCTGGCCGCCGGCCTCAGCCTCGACGACGTCTACGCCCACCTCTAACCCCAGCAGGACACCCACGATGAGCCTTCCCACCACCCCCGGCCTGCTCCGCGTCGCCGTCCCCAACAAGGGATCGCTGTCGCAGGCGGCCACCGAGATGCTGCTGGAGTCGGGCTACCGGCAGCGCCACGACACCAAGACGCTCACGCTCACCGACGCCGAGAACGGCGTCGAGTTCTTCTACCTGCGTCCTCGCGACATCGCGCTGTACGTCGGGGAGGGCACGCTCGACGTGGGCATCACCGGCCGGGACCTGCTCCTGGACTCGAGGGCCAAGGCCGAGGAGGTGCTCGAGCTGGGCTTCGGCCGGTCCCGGTTCCGGTTCGCCGGCCCGATCGGGCAGTACGCCGACCTCGACCAGGTCGCGGGCAAGCGGGTGGCGACGTCGTACGACGGGATCGTGCGCGCCTTCCTCCAGGAGCGCGGGATCGACGCGTCGGTCACCCGGCTCGACGGTGCCGTGGAGACCTCGATCCAGCTCGGCGTGGCCGATGTGATCGCCGACGTGGTGGAGACCGGCACCACGCTGCGGGCGGCCGGGCTCGACACCTTCGGCGAGGTGGTCCTCGACTCCGAGGCGGTGCTGGTCACCCGGGCCGGGGTGGCGGCGCCTCTGGGCTTCGAGGTGTTCAAGCGGCGCCTCGAGGGGGTGCTCGTCGCCCGCACCTATGTGCTGATGGACTACGACATGCCCGCCGACCGGGTGACCGACGCCGTGGCGCTCACCCCGGGCTTCGAGAGCCCGACCGTCTCTCCCTTGCATCGCGAGGGGTGGGTCGCGGTCCGCGCCATGGTGCCGCGGGCCGCGGCCCAGCGGGTGATGGACGACCTCTACGACATCGGCGCCCGCGCCATCCTGGTGACCGACATCCATGCCTGCCGCATCTGAGGGACCGTCCGGAGCCGGTGGGCCGGCAGCCCCGGCGCTGCCACACACCTGGCGACCGCTGGGCGTGCGGCTGGCCGGTTGGCTGTTCGGGGTGTCGCTCCTCGTGGTGGTGACCGTCGCGTGGCTGACCGTGCCCGAGGGCGTCCGGGAGGCGACCTCGCTGTCCAAGCGCCTCACCCTGCTGGGGTTCGCCGGCCTCGCGGTGGCCGTGCTGCACGCGCTGATGCGCAGCAAGGTCCAGGCGACGAGCGACGGACTGGTCGTCGTCAACGGCTACCGGCGGCACGAGCTCGCCTGGGCGCAGGTGCTGTCGGTGTCGCTGCCGGCCGGAGCCCCGTGGGCGACGCTCGACCTGGCCGACGGGACGTCGGTGTCGGCGATGGGCATCCAGGGCTCGGACGGGCAGCGCGCTCGGACCGCCGTCCGTGAGCTGCGAGCCCTGCTGGAGCGGTGAGCCACCCGGGCCGTCACTCCAGCGCGCGGACCCCCCAGGCGAGCGAGAGGGTGTCGCCCTCGCTCCCGGCCGCGGCCAGCTCCCGCAGGCTCTCGCCGCTGTTGAACGCGTCGGGCGGGGCCGACATCGGCTCCACCGCGATCGAGCGCCGAGCAGTCGGGGTGCCGTCGTCCTTGCTGAAGACCTGGAGCCACTCGTGCTGGTGGTCGCCCCACAGCGCGACGCCGAGCCCCGTGGAGGGGTCCCGCAGCGTCACCGTCACGCCGCCGGCCGGGTCCTTGGTGAGATCGGTGAAGGCGTCGTCGAACACGGTGGTGCGCAGCGGCCGGGCGACCCGGAAGTCGTAGTCCGTCGCGTCGACCGGCGTCCGCCCCACCGGAAGCAGCCGATCGTCCGCGAGCAGCCGGGTGGCGGCGGGCAGGGTCAGCTCCAGGCCGTCGATGCCCGCATCG
>CXWJ01014238.1_pt1 | contig 13378 bp, 13 predicted proteins | sample 590841 | NCBI WGS metagenome assembly CXWJ01 (sample SAMEA3498367, study PRJEB10139) | wastewater metagenome | biome: wastewater treatment plant; material: activated sludge | place: Austria | collected 2015-01-21 | reverse complement strand
GACGACGAACTCGTCGATACCGGCCCGTGTCAGCGTGCCTGCGATGAGGTCGACCAGGTATCTCTTGCCCGCCGCGCCGACATCGATCACCACCGGTCGGTTCGTGATGAGCGTGGCACCGTCGTGGCGCAGGTCCGCGCCCCACGCGTCCCGCCTATGGCGAGCGGCCATGCCAGCCTCGTCGGGGATGAGCGTGTAGTGGGCGTCGTAGCCCAGCAGCTGGAGGTCGCGCCCGACGAGCGGATCCACCGCCGAGTCGGTGGCAGCGACAAGGCGGTCGTAGAGGTTCACCAGTGACACGTCTCTGGCGGGGATCTCGAACCGTCCCCCCTCCTGGGCCTGCGCGATCCGGGTTACCGTGGAGTCGGCACGGAAGCGGGACCAGACCTGGTCGAAGTCCTCGGTGACCACGTCGATGCCGCGCCGCACACTCTCGGGTAGCGAGTGCGGGGTGTCGATCCGCCAGTCAGTGCCGATGGCGGTGAATCGGAGCGAACGGGAGGTCACGCGGCCCAGAACCAGGACAGCCCGTTGTACGTGTACTCGCTGGCAGCAAGCCCATCGTGGGCGTAGCCCTCCTTGACGCGGAAGGCGAAAGTCCCGTCCTGCTCGGTGTCGGACTCGGTGAAGCCGCGTGTGTTCCGCATCAGGGCCACCCGCCTCTGATCGAAGGGGTGGGCGAAGTCGTCGGTGCCGGTGATGACCCAGACGAAATGGTCGGCGGGGTCGCGGCTGCGAGCGGCGGCAAGGATGGTGTCCATGTCCAGCGCGGTTCCGCAGCTCATCGGCAGGAAGTAGCGGAAGTAGTCCAGGCCGTGCTGGAAGGTCCGCCAGGTGGCCACTGCGCCCATCGAGAACCCGCCGAAGCCGCGGTGGTCCCGTGCCGCTATGAGGCCTTGCGGGGTGACGTCCTCGGCGTAGCCGGCCCACCGGCTCTCCACCGCCGGGATGAGGTCGTTCAGCAGCTCGCGGTGATAGTTCTCATTCAGCGTCAGCGCCAGACCGAAGCTCGCGCTGTCCTCGGGGCTCGTGTTGTTGTAGGTCGGGCACACGACGATCAGCGGCTGGATCCGCCCTGCGGCGATCGCGTGGTCGAGCACGTTCTTGAAACTGGACGGATTGCCAGGCGTGCCGAGCGTGGTCGTCTCATTGCCCCAGCCGCCATGCATCAGATAGAAGACGTTGTACCGCGTGTCCTCGGTGTAACCGTCCGGGACGTACACGATCGCCCGCTTGCGCAGCGCCTGCGTCTTCTGCTCGTATGAGGACGACTCGTAGGTGTCGTACACCAGCTCGACCAGAGTCCCCGGCCGGTCGGCCGCCCCGGTGAACCCCTCCGGAATGACGGCCAGCTCGGCCGGAATCGCCTGGCCCCCGGAGGCCGTCCGGGTCGGAGTGAGGTCTGTCGCAGCCCCGGACGACACACCCCCATCAGTGCCCGCGGTCCCGGACGTCCCCCCATCGCCGGTGCAGGCGGCGAGCACTCCCGCGACGACGATGCTGCCGCTCACAGTGAGGCCACCGCGCAGCAGCGCGCGTCGGCCGAGCTGGTGAGGCTGGTTCATCGTGATCTCCATCCTTCTCGCTGCGGTGCACCGGTCTTCGGCGGCAACGGATCCTCTGGTGGAAAGGGGTTGGGGCAACTGCGACCAGCTGGACGCGGCCACCCCGCTCGTGGGCTCATGCCGGCGCAGGCTGCCTCTTGGGCAGTCATCGGTCTACGAGCCGCTGCAGCCGCTCCGGGTAGCGCTCGCCGTGGACCTCGATGGAGTCGGCAGCCCGGGTCAGCTCCTCGAGCTCGTCAGCGGTCAGCTCGACCTGGGTGGCACCGAGGTTCTCCTCCAGCCGAGAGACGCGGCGGGTGCCGGGGATCGGCACGACCCATGGCCGCTGGGCCAGTAGCCAGGCCAACGCGATCTGCGCCGGTGTCGCGTCCTTGCTCGCGGCGACGGCGCCGAGCAGGTCGACCAGCGCCTGGTTGGCCTGGCGGGCCTGGGCGCTGAACCGTGGGATGGAGGAGCGCAGGTCACCGTCGGCGAACGAGGTGGTCTCGCTGATCGTGCCGGTGAGGAAGCCCTTTCCGAGCGGGCTGAACGGCACCAGCCCGATGCCGAGCTCATGGAGCACGGGGAGGATTTCGGCTTCGGGCTCACGCCACCACAGCGAGTACTCGCTCTGCAGGGCGGTGACCGGCTGTACCGCGTGCGCCCGGCGGATGGTGGCGACGCCAGCCTCGGACAGGCCGAAGTGCTTGACCTTGCCGGCGTCGATGAGCTCCTTGACGGTGCCGGCGACGTCCTCGATCGGCACGTCGGGGTCAACCCGGTGCTGGTAGAGCAGGTCAATGCGGTCGGTGCGCAGGCGGGTCAGTGAGCCGTCGACGACCTCCCGGATGTGGTCGGGCCGGCTGTCCAGTCCGCTGCTGCGGCCGCCCAGGGTGAAGCCGAACTTGGTGGCGATGACGATGTCGTCGCGGTACGGCTCGAGCGCGCGGCCGACGAGCGCCTCGTTAACGTAGGGCCCGTAGACCTCGGCGGTGTCGAAGAACGTGACACCTCGCTCGACGGCGGCTCGGATGAGCGCGACGCCGTCCTGCTGGTCCACGGCCGGGCCGAGGCCGTAGCTCAGACCCATGCAGCCCAGGCCGAGGGAGGAGACCTCCAGGCCGCTGCGGCCGAGTGTGCGTTTGTCCATGCTGACCTCCAGTGGGGGTGGTGCGGGTTCGGGACGGTGGCGGGGCTCAGCGCTCGGCGCGACCGTTGAGCCAGGCGACCATCGCCGGGTCGCGGTGGTCGAAGAACAGCGAGGCGCCGGCATCGAGGGTGGCGACCTGTGTCATCTGCTCGTCGGTGAGGTCGAAGTCGAAGATGTCGAGGTTCTGCGCCATCCGCTCCGGCCTGACCGACTTGGGGACGACGACGCCGCGCTGGGTGAGCCACCGCAGCACGACCTGCGCCACCGACTTGGCGTGGGCTGCACCGATCGCCGCGAGGACGGGGTTGCTGAACAGGTCGTTCTTACCCTCGGCGAACGGGCCCCATGACTCGATCTGGACGCCGTGCTCGCGCATCAGGTCCTGGTCGCCGAACCGGGCGTAGAACGGGTGGGTCTCGACCTGGTTCACGGCCGGGGTGACCTCGTTGTGGGCGATGAGGTCCACGAGCCGGTCGCCGTGGAAGTTGGAGACCCCGATCGCGCGGATGGCGCCCTCGTGGTGCAGGTCCTGCATGGCCCGCCAGGCGCTGTAGTAGTCGCCCAGCGGCTGGTGGATCAGGTACAGGTCGAGGTGGTCCAGGGCCAGACGCTGCCGGGAGGAGTCGAAGGCGCGCTTGACGGCATCCTCACCGGGTTGGGCCTGGATCCACAGCTTGGTGGTGACGAACAGGTCGTCGCGGGCGATGCCGCTGGCCGCGATGGCTCGCCCGACGGCCACCTCGTCGCCGTACGAGGCGGCGGTGTCCAGATGCCGGTACCCGGCCTCGAGCGCCTGCTCGACGACCTGCTGGGTGTCCTCGGCGGGGACCTGGAAGACGCCGAAGCCGATGATCGGCATGAGGACGCCGTTGTTCAGGGTGACTGTCGGAGCGACTGTGGCGGTGCTCATCTGGTGTGCCTTTCGTTGCGGTGTGCATCAAGCACACCGCGAAACGACCGGATCAGGGAGTTGCTGCTGACCCGGGTACTGGCAGCACCTCCCATCGCGTCCGATGAACGCCGTACCGTCGTGGTGTGGACGCCCGCGCCGAGATCCGTGACTTCTTGATCTCCCGGCGTGCCAGGATCACCCCGCAGCAGGCCGGCCTGCCCGACTACGGCGGCCAGCGGCGTGTCCCGGGGCTGCGGCGCAGCGAGCTGGCGACACTGGCGGGCATCTCGGTGGAGTACCTCACCCAGCTCGAGCGCGGCAAGGTCGCCGGAGCATCCGAGGCCGTCCTGGACAGCCTTGCGCGGGCGCTGCAGCTCGACGAGGCCGAGCGGACCCACCTGTTCGACCTGGCCCGCGCGGCCAGCACCCCGCGACGCACCACCGGCGGGCGCCGGTCCGCGCAGGTGCGGCCCAGCATCCAGCGGATCCTCGACGCCCTCACCTCGCCCGCATACGTCCGCACCGGCTACGGGGACATCATCGCCGTCAACACCGCGTGCACCGCGCTGTACGGCGACCTCCTGCGCCCGCAGGCCCTGCCGCTGAACATCGCGCGGTTCGTGTTCCTGGACCCGCGGTCCATGGAGTTCTTCCTCGACTGGGAGACCGTGGCCGACGACACCGCCGCCGCACTGCGCATCCATTCCGGGCAGGCACCCACCGACCGCAAGCTCTCCGATCTGGTCGGAGAGCTCGCGACCCGAAGTGACGCCTTCGCCACCCGGTGGGCCAAGCACAACGTGCGCCTGCACCGGACCGCCACCAAGCGACTGCACAACCCGATCATCGGCGACGTCGAGCTCACCGGCGACGCCCTGCAGTTCCCCGGCGACGACCTCACCCTGATCGTCTACACCGCCGCGACCGGCAGCCCCGACCAGGAGAAGCTCGACTTCCTCACCCGCTGGTCCAACCCACCGGCCACCGAACCGAGCACGCCGACCGTCGCCGACGTGCCAAAGACCTGATGATCCCCACCCACGCGGTCAGCCGCGGCCGCCCCCGGATCGCCTCAGGTCCCGGCGTGAACGCCTTGCCCAACGGCGTTGAGGGCAAGCCAGCCACGACAACCGGATATATAGCCTCGGCGCAGAGACACGCCCAGGATGCAAAACGCCGGCTAATTTATGGAATCAACATCACTTCCCACAGTTTTTGACTGCATCTCGACAGTTGAAGAGTCATCTCGATTCCGTCATCAACACTTGTTGTCGAGATGCAGCGAAGTCTGCACGATGTCGTGCGGCGCACTTTGCAGAGATCGGCTCGTCCGGTGGGGTCGTGCCGTGTCCGTGCGTGGCCCTCCGGCGTAGTCTCAGGTGATTGTTTGTGCGCGGAGGCGGAGGGCGTTGCCGATGACGCTGACGCTCGATAGGGCCATGGCTGCGGCGGCGATGATCGGTGAGAGAAGGAGCCCGAAGACGGGGTAGAGGACGCCGGCGGCGATGGGGATGCCGAGTGCGTTGTAGACGAAGGCGAAGAAGAGGTTTTGGCGGATGTTGGCCATCGTTTTCGCGGAGAGGTGTCTGGCTCGCACGATGCCGGTGAGGTCGCCTTGGAGGAGGGTGACGCCGGCGCTTTCGATGGCGACGTCGGTGCCGGTGCCCATGGCGATGCCGACGTCGGCGGCGGCGAGGGCGGGGGCGTCGTTGACGCCGTCGCCGGCCATGGCTACGACGTGGCCTTGGCTGCGGAGCTTGGTCACGATGTCGCATTTGTGGTCGGGCAGGACTTCGGCCTCGACCTGCTGGATGCCCAGGGTGGCGGCGACGGCGTGGGCGGTGACTTGGTTGTCTCCGGTGAGCATGACGACGTGGATGCCGTCCGCACGCAGTGCTTTGAGGGCGTCGGGGGTGGTGGCTTTGATGGGGTCGGCGATGGCGAAGAGTCCGGCGAGCTGATTGTCGATGCCGATGTAGATGACGGTGGCCCCGTCGCCGCGCAGGTGGTCGGCTGTTTCCCGGGCTGCGGTGCTGTCGATGCCGTGGGAGTCGAGGAAGGTGGCGCTGCCGAGGACGATCCGGTGCCCGTCGACGGTGCCTTGGGCGCCGCGACCGACGGGTGAGTCGAAGTCGGTGACGTCGGGAACATCGAGGCTTCGGGTCGTGGCGGCTTCGACGATCGCCAGGGCCAGGGGGTGTTCGGAGGCGCGTTCGACTCCGGCGGCAAGGCGGAGCAGGTCGTCTTGGGAGCGGGTGCCTGTGGCGACGATGTCGGTGACGGTAGGTCGGCCTTCAGTGAGGGTGCCGGTTTTGTCGACGACGAGGGTGTCAACCCTCTCCATCCGTTCGAGGGCTTCGGCGTTTTTGATCAGGACGCCGAGGCTGGCGCCGCGGCCGACGCCGACCATGATCGACATGGGTGTGGCCAGTCCGAGTGCGCAGGGGCAGGCGATGATCAGCACGGCGACGGCAACGACGAGGGCGTGTGCCAGTTTGGGGTCGGGTCCGACCAGGCCCCACACGATGAACGCGATGATGGCGATGACGATGACGACGGGCACGAAGATGCCGGCGACCTTGTCGGCCATCCTCTGGATGGGTGCGCGGGAGCGTTGCGCTTCTGAGACCATGGCCACGATCCGGGACAGCATGGTGTCGATCCCGACCTTTTCGGCTTCCATCATCAGCGCGCCGCTGCCATTGATGGTGCCGCCGATGACGGGGTCGCCGGTGGTCTTGGTGACCGGCATCGACTCGCCGGTGACCAAGGACTCATCGACAGCGGAACGGCCATCGATGACGGTCCCGTCGACGGGGACGGCTTCGCCCGGGCGGACGCGGAGCCGGTCGCCGCGTTGGACGGCGTCCAGCGGGATCTCTTCGTCGTCGCCGCTGTCGGTGATGCGACGGGCCGTCTTGGGGCTGAGGTCGAGCAGTGCCTTGATCGCCCCGGAGGTTTGCTCGCGGGCCCGCAGCTCGAGCACTTGGCCGAGGAGGACCAAAGTGGTGATCACGGCAGCGGCCTCGAAGTACACGTCGACGGTGCCGTCGTCGCTGCGGAAAGAGGTGGGGAAGATCCCCGGCGCGAGTGTCGCGACGAGGCTGAACAGCCAGGCGATGCCGGTGCCCATCGCGATCAGGGTGAACATGTTGAGGTTACGGGTCCGGACCGAGGCCCAGCCGCGCACGAAGAAGGGCCACCCGGCCCAGAGCACGACCGGGGTGGCCAGTAGCAGTTGCGCCCACACCGAGGCGGTGGCCGGGATCAGGTCGTGCAGCCACGGGACGAAGTGGCGGCCCATCTCGAGGATGACGATGGGGATCGTCAAAGCGGTGGCGACCCAGAAGCGGCGGGTCATGTCGGCCAGTTCCGGACTGGGCCCGGCGTCAGCGGTAACAGTGACCGGTTCCAGGGCCATCCCACAGATCGGGCACGACCCGGGGCCGGGTCGGCGGATCTCGGGATGCATCGGGCAGGTCCACTCCGCGACCTCACCCCGCACTGGCGAGGTCGCGGGGGGGATGCCGCCTGGGCCGCCGACGGCTTGGGCATAGGCGGATGGGTCCTGCTGGAACCGGTCGCGGCACCTCTGGGAGCAGAAGTGGTATGCCGTGCCGTCGTGCTCGAGGGTCAGCACGCTCTCGCGGTCGACGTCCATCCCACAGACGGGGTCGGTCGCGCCCGGTCGGGTGGGCACGTTGTCGTGCGGGGCGAGTTGGTGTTCGTGCTGCATGTCCGCTGCTCCTGACGGGCGCTCGGGATGTCAATGAAATGAAGGGCCGGATCGTGTGGGTCAGCGACGGCTGGCGGCGTAGCCGGCGTCGGTGACCGCGCGGATGACGTCTGCGTCGTCGACTGGGAGATCGCTGGTGATCGTGAGTTCGCCGTTGGCGGCGTCGACGGTCAGGTCACGGACACCGGTCACCTTGGACACCTCCTCACGCACGCTGCTTTCGCAGTGCCCGCACGTCATTCCGGTCACGAGATAGGACTGGGTCGAGGTCATGGTTGACACCCTCTCTGCTTCGGGGGAACGCTCCCAGTATACCCCCATGGGGTATATGTTCGTTCGGTGTTCACATGGCGATGCGGTGGTCTCAGTGTTTGGGTTGGTTGTTGCCGTGGTTCATCCAAGCCATCATCAGGCCCATCATGAGCAGGCAGCCGGCGGCGTAGATGAGCCCGCCGAGGCCGAGGCGGCCGGTGGCGATCAGGGCACCGACGAGCAGCACCATGGGCAGGCACATCAGCCACATGAGCCAGTGCTGGCGGGCGCCGTGGTGCGCGTGTGGGGCCTGGGTGTCTTCGGCGGCGGGCGTGTTGGTCGGTGTGGTGAAGGCGGCGTACTCGTCGGGGTGTCGGGTCGAGTGGTTCATCGTTCCGCTCCTTGGGTGTCTTCCCGGGCGGGTGCCTGGGTGTTCTCAGCCTGCGCAGCTGTTGCCGAGGTGGGGCCGTGGTGGCGTGAAGGTCTGGTCAAGATCGCGTCGCCGGATCAGGGCAGGAGGTTCTCGGTGGTGGTGCCGCCATCGAGGGTGCGCAAGACCTTGCTGTCGGCGACGACGACGATCTCGAGGCCCCCGTCGCTGCCGCGCCGCGCATGCAGCGCCTCGGCAGGGCCGATGCGTGTGGCGTTGAGACTCCAGGTGGCTCCGGCGTCGCTGCTGACGCCCAACTGCCCGGTTGTGGTGGCGATGACGATGGTCTTCTCGTCGGCCCAGGTGACGGCCAGGGCGGTCCCGGGCGGGGACAGTGGTCGCCAGGTGCTGCCGGTGTCGCTGCTGGCCAGGAGCCCGGCTTCGGTGGTGGCGAGCAGGGTCCCCGAGGTGGGGGCCGCAGCCAGTCTGCGCGGCGGAGCCGGGATCGAGCGGGTGGTCCACGTCGTGCCGTCGGTGCTCGACCGAAGGACACCGTCGAAGCCGACCACCGCGGCAGGGCCGGCGGTCAGGGCGTGGAAGTCGGACTGGCCGCCGCGGGAGGCCACTCGCCAGGTTCGGCCGGCATCGGTGGAGGTGAGGAGTCCGACCGGCTGTGGGAGATCGACCCCGGCGCCGGGGTGTCCGGAGGCGTAGTAGGTGCCGTCGGGGGCGACGGCAAACCCCATCAGGTCGATGACCTGGCCGTTCTGAACCAACTCGCCGTTGACGTGGCGGAAGAGTCCTTCGTGGGTGGCCAGGAGGAGTTCCCCGGAGTTGGGGTCGCGGGCCACGGCGTGGATGTGGGTGATCGCCACGGGAGGCCGGCTCGACGAAGTCTCCGCCGGGGACGTTGCCGCGGCCGTGGCGGCGGGCGCTGTGGCAGGGGACCCGCCGCGTGCCGAGGGGGTGGCGGCGCCCGTGGAACCACAGGCGGTCAGCACGGCCAGTGTCGCGAGGGCGCTACCGGCGAGGAGGAACCGACGGCGGGCGCGGGTGTTCATGTCGCGTACTCCAGCGCGATCATCATGCCGGCTTCGGCGTGGTAGATGTTGTGGCAGTGGATCATCCAGTCGCCGGCGTTGTCGGCGTCCAGGTCGATCGCGAAGGACTGCATCGGCGCCATGAGGACGGTGTCCTTGCGCAGCCCGGAGGGCAGGGCGAAGGTGTGCCCGTGTAGGTGCAGCGGGTGGGTCATCATCGTCTGGTTCGTGGCGTTGATCCGCAGCCGCTGGCCAGCCTTGACGGTCAGTGGTTCGTTCTCCCCGAACTTGGCACCGTTCATGCCCCATTGGTAGGGCTTCATCGAGCCTTGCAGCGCCAGGTCCACGGTGGCATCCGGGGCCCTGTCCGGTAGTTTCGCGGACTCCGCCGGCCGCAGCTGGGAGCCGATGAGGACCTGCCCGGACAGCTCCGCCGGAGCGGCGTCGACGGCGGGCGCGCTGCCGCTGCCGGTGCGGACCACCGCGATCGCCTGGCCGCCGCTGGTTTTGCCGAACGGGCGGGCCACGAGCGGGAACACGCCGTCGCCGAGGGTGACGATCGCGTCATAGCGTTCACCCATCCCGATGTAGAACGCGCCGACCTCGGTCGGTTCGACGGCGTGGCCGTCACTGTGGGTGATCGTCAGCCGGTGTCCGCCAAGCGTGACGGTGAAGATGGTGTCAGAGGCGGCATTGATGACGCGCAACCGGATCCGCTGACCCGGCTTGGCGGTCAGGACATCGGGGTCGGTGGGTGGTTTGCCGTTGATCAGGAAGAACGGGTAGGTCACGTCCCCGGCATCTCCCCACGGGGGCGTCCCCATCGACATTCCGCCCATCGACCCATGGTCCATGCCGCCCATCGACCCGTGGTCCATCCCGCCCATGCCGCCGGAGGAGGCGGGGCCGCCGTCGGCGATGAGTTTCTTGAGGACGTCATCGGGTGTGGTGCCGGTGCCGTCGATCCAGTCATCGAGGACGACGATCCACTCGGCGTCATAGTCGCCGGCTTCGTTCGGGTCGTCGATGATCATCGGTGCGTACAGGCCTCGGTCGAGCTGGACCCCGACGTGGGGGTGGAAGAAGTAGGTGCCCGGGTCGGGTGCGGTGAACTCGTACACGTATTTGGTTCCGGAGCTGATCGGGTCCTGGGTCAGGCCGGGCACGCCGTCGGCGGCGTTGCGCAGCCGGATCCCGTGCCAGTGGATCGTGGTGTCGGCCGGGAGCTGGTTGTCCAGGGACACCCGCAGGAAGTCCCCGGCAGTGGCCCGGACCAGCGGCCCGGGGAGGGTCCCGTCGTACGCCCAGGTCGACACGGTTCGACCGCCGAGGTCGAGACTGACCGGCTTGGCCACCAAAGTCTTCTCGACGAGACGTTGGCTCGGGGACGGGGAGAGCGGGGCCGGGGCGCCGAAGGTGCGCGACGGCATACCTGCCTTCCCCGGCGCCGGTGTGGTGCATGCCGCCACGGTGGCGGTGGCGGCGATGCCGAATCCGCCGAGGAGGATGTTGCGTCGCGAGAGCAGGGGGGAGGTCATGGTGCCTTTCACGGTGGGGTCAGTGGCCATCAACGATCAGGCGGCGTCGTTGCTCGTATTCCTCGACGCTCACCTCGCCGCGCGCCAGGGATTCCTTGAGCAGCGTCAACGGATCGGGGCGATCCATGCCGCCCCCCTGCCGATTCCGGGCCGGGAGCAGGGCGCGGACCACCAGGACCACGGCGATCCAGAACGTCAGGGTTCCGGCGGCCATCAGCAGCCACATCCACCAGCCCATGCCGTACCCGTTGCCCCACATCATCGGTGCTCTCCTGACCCTGTCCTGCCCGCCTCATGAGGAGAGGCGGACAGGACCACTGTCCGTGGGTGACCTCAAGGCCCGGCCGTGGTCACGTTGAGATTTGACGAAGATCGTCCCCTGAGAAGGCCGGGAGTGGACGAGGTTCGCTCTTGAGCCGGGAGACTGAGGCGGTGAGCACGAACCCCACACCACCACCGGCAAGGGTGCTGGTCATCGAGGACGAGACCACGCTGGCCGGGCTGATCGCCGCCTACCTGTCCCGGGCCGGGTACGCCACGACGACCGTCCACACCGGGCCCGACGGGGTGCAGGCCGTGCGCGAACACGCCCCCGACGTCGTCATCCTCGACCTGGGGTTGCCCGGGCTGGATGGCATCGAGGTATGCCGCCAGATCCGAACCTTCTCCGACTGCTACGTCATTGTCGTCACCGCCCGCAAGGACGAGGTCGACACCCTCATCGGCCTGTCCGTGGGCGCGGACGACTACGTCACCAAACCGTTCAGCGTCCGCGAACTCCTCGCCCGCGTCCAGACCGTGCTGCGCCGCCCCCGGACCGGGTCCACGAGCGCATCAGAGACCCCGAGCAGCGAACCGATCCGAGTGGTCGGGGCACTCCGTGTTGACCCCAACGGTCATCGCGTCCACCTGGCCGACACCGAGGTGGCCCTCACTCCGACGGAACGGGACCTCCTCATCACGCTGGCTCGACGACCCACGATGGCCTTCACCCGTCGCCAGCTCATTGACGTCATCTGGGGAACCGACTGGGTCGGGGACGAGCACCTCGTCGATGTCCACGTTGCCCACCTGCGCCGCAAACTCGGCGACGACCCCGACACCGGCCGCTACGTCACGACCGTGCGAGGCATCGGCTACCGGATGGGACAAGGATGACCACCACCCACAGTCCCTCGTCGACCGGCCTCGCGACCAGGCTCCTGGCCGGGCAGGCCATCGTCCTGGTGGCCGGCGCGCTGACCGTGGGACTGGTCGCAGCCGTCATCGGACCCCCGATCTTCCACCAGCACCTTCTCGAAGCCGGACACCAGCAGAACTCCCCCGAGCTCGTGCACATCGAGATGGCCTACCGCGACTCATCCCTCATCTCCGTTGGGATCGGTCTGCTCATCTCGCTGCTCGCCGCAGGCGCCGTCACCTGGTTCCTCACCCGCCGACTGCGCCGCCCCCTCGAGCAAGTCACCCACGCGGCCCGCGAACTGACCCTCGGGCACTACGCCACACGCGTCCCTGCGATCGCTGCCGGCACCGAACTCGAAACGCTCGCCGCAGCCTTCAACACCATGGCCGCCCGGCTCGACAGCGTCGAAGACACCCGTCGCAGAATGCTCTCGGACCTGGCCCACGAACTCCGCACCCCCATCGCCACCATCAGCGCGTACCACGAAGGCCTCCACGACGGCGTGACCAGCCTCGGTCCCGAGTCCAGGGCCGCACTGGAGGAACAAACCCAACGGCTGGCCCGTCTCGCCGACGACATCGACGAAGTCTCCACCGCAGAGGAAGGCCGACTTGCGCTCGACCTCCGGAGCCACCACGTGTCCCACCTGCTCTGGGCGGCCCACGAAGGCATCCGCGACCGGTACGCCGCCAAAGGCGTGAATCTCCTCGTCGACGACCGATCAGTGGCCGGACTCCAGGTGCTGGTGGACAGAAGCCGCATCGGACAGGTCCTGACCAACCTGCTGAACAACGCCCTACGCCACACCCCGGCTGACGGCACCGTGATCATCTCGGCCGTCAGCGACCGCGACCACGTCAGCATCACCGTCAGCGACAACGGTGACGGCATGACCCCCGAGCAGCTCGAGCACGCCTTCGAGCGGTTCTACCGAGCGGACTTCGCCCGCACGCACGACCGCACCGGCTCAGGCATCGGCCTGACGATCAGCCGGGCCATCATCAACGCCCACGGCGGCAGCCTCACCGCAGCCAGCTCAGGCCCGGACCAAGGAAGCACGCTCACCATCAACCTGCCTACCCCGTAGCGGCACCCAGATCGGCGCGTCAGCTGCCTCGGCGGCGAGCGAAGCAGACATAACGTCACGTTTGGTCACCCGGAGCAGGGCAACGCTGCGCGTTATTGCTGCAATAGTCACGCCACTTTGCAATCTTCGCTGCATCTAGACAACATCAGATGTCGAGATGCAGCCAAGACTGCACGATCTCGTGCGGCGCACTTTTGGGCCTGACCCCGTTTCGCGGACATCCTGACTGGCCAGCTTCGCCTGGCAGGAGAGGATGCCCTCATGGGTGCAACGAGAAGGAAGTACACCCCGCAGTACCGGCGTGATGCAGCGCATCTGGTCATCGATACGGGCCGCACGATCCGTGCAGTCGCGGAGGAGATCGGTGTCGGGGAGCAGCTGCTGGGTCGGTGGGTGGCTGCTGAGCGGGCCCGGATGGATGACCCCCCGCCGGCGGTGGACTTCAACGAGCGTGCCGAGTTGGAGCGGTTGCGGGCCGAGAACGCGCAGCTGCGGATGGATCGGGAGTTCCTGAAAAAAGCAGCGGCTTATGCAGGTGATCGGTGTCAAGCGGGGGTGTCGTCGAGGCGTTTGAGCAGGGCGTCAT
>CXWJ01001562.1_pt1 | contig 13383 bp, 11 predicted proteins | sample 590841 | NCBI WGS metagenome assembly CXWJ01 (sample SAMEA3498367, study PRJEB10139) | wastewater metagenome | biome: wastewater treatment plant; material: activated sludge | place: Austria | collected 2015-01-21 | reverse complement strand
GGCTTCGCATTTTGGGCATTTCAGCATCGCTCGATTTTAGCCCACTCTTTTTGCCACTCTCTGGCTAAGTAAGATTCACGTTCACAAGAGGGATGATGATAAAATCCGCTACATGCCCAAGCCAGTCATCTTTTCGATAGACGACGACGCCTCCGTTTTGAACTCCATCGAACGTGACCTGCGCTCGCACTACGGGCAAGACTATCGCATCCTCCCCATCAACTCGGGCAAAGCCGCTCTCGAATATTTGAAGAAGATGGAACAGCGCAACGAAACTGTCGCGCTGTTTTTAGTTGACCAGCGCATGCCCGAAATGAGCGGAACGGAATTTCTCGCGGAGGCAATGAAGTCCTATCCGCAAGCCAAACGCGTTTTGCTCACCGCCTACGCCGACACGCAAGCCGCAATTGACTCGATCAACGAAGTGCGACTTGATTACTATTTGATGAAGCCATGGCATCCGCCCAGCGAACGGCTGTATCCGATTCTGGATGATCTGCTCGAAGACTGGAAAGCGCACGCGCGATTGCCATACGAGGGGATTCGAGTCGCAGGAACGCTGTGGTCATTGAGCAGTCATCAAGTGAAAGATTTTCTCACGCGGCATCAGATTCCCTATCAATGGCTTGATATTGAAAAAGATGAAAGCGCGCGCAAGTTGGTCGAGGGCGTAACGACTGAAACGAAATTGCCTGTCATCTTTTTCCCCGATGGAAAAGTTTTAGTTGAACCGAACTTGCAAGAACTCGCGGACAAGGTCGGTTTGCAAACGCGCGCCGCGCTTCCGTTTTACGACATCATCGTCATCGGTAGCGGACCTGCAGGTCTCGCCGCGGCGGTGTATGCAGGCTCGGAGGGATACAAATGTTTGGTCATCGAGAAAGCCGCGCCAGGCGGGCAGGCTGGCTCGAGTCCAAGAATCGAAAATTATCTCGGCTTCCCAACGGGAATCTCTGGCGACGATCTCACGCGCCGCGCGGTGACGCAGGCGAAAAAATTCGGGGTGGAGATTCTGTCGGCGCAGGAGGCAAGCCAAATCGTCGTCAAAGACTCGTATCGAATCGTCCAGTTAAAAGATGGGGCTGAGATATCCTGTCACGCGGTGTTGCTTGCCACGGGCGCGTCGTTCCACACGTTGAAGATGCCAGGCGCCGACAAACTCACAGGCGCGGGAATTTATTATGGCGCGGCGTACACCGAGGCGATGAATTACAAAGACGGCGATGTGTTCGTTGCGGGCGGCGCGAATTCTGCCGCGCAGGGCGCGATCTATCTCAGTCAATTCGCGCGAAAGGTCACGGTGTTGGTGCGCGGACACGAACCCACCGCGTCGAAACATCTTGTGGACGCGATGCGCGGCAACGCAAAGATCGAAATTCTCACCGACACCGATCTGATCGAAGTGAAGGGAAGCAACACGCTCGAAGCGATCGTCATCAAAAACACGAAGACGGATGAAACGCAGACATGCGACGCTTCGGCATTGTTCGTGTTCATCGGCGTTCGCCCGCAAAGCCAACTGGTCGCGGATTTGGTGAAGCGCAGTGACAAGGGATATGTGTTCACGGGACCCGATGTGATGGTGGATAAAAAGCCGCCCTTCGATACGGCTTCGCCACTCAGGGCAACGCCTCAGAACTGGACCCTCGAACGGGATCCGTTTCTTTTGGAAACCTCCACGCCTGGAATTTTCGCGGCAGGCGATGTGCGCTACGGAACGAATCATCGCGTCGCGTCCGCCGTCGGAGAGGGCGCCATTGCATACGCGTTGATGAAGGAGTATTTGAAATCTTTATAAAATCTGTTAGTCGAGGAATGAAACTATCGACATGAAAATGCCTCCGTTTTCGCGGAGGCAGGAAAAAGTTATTTAGATTTCTGTCGTTCTTTTACAATCTGTTTGCCAATTTCCCGTACAGTTTTCTTCGGCAACCATTTTCGGCGGTCACGCGTGTAATCGCCGCGCCCCGTTTCGTATTGTTGGATGAAGCGAATCGCTCCAGCAGGACCTAACTCGCGGAGCAAGGCTTCAAAACCAAGAGTTCTGATTTCATTGAGAGTCAAATAAGTGGTCGTCATTTCAAAACCTCTTCCAGCCATTTTACTGGATTTTCAACAACAAAGGAGAGCAAATTTCTTCTGCGGCTGGCAATTTTCAGTATTTGATCGTCTGTGGTCAGGAAAACGTCAGCCTTGCCAAATTCAGCAGAAGCAAGATGAATAGCATCATATGAATCAAAACCTGCCTCATCAAGTTCCTCGGCGCGTTGCAGGATTTTCTCAGTAGTGTCTATCACTTTATGCGTCAATGATGCAAACGATAAAACCCGTTGTCGGTTTTCCAAATCAGGGTTTTGATTGATTTCGTAGAGAAGGATTTCACTGCCAACCCAATCCCATTCACCTTGGGATAACTTCTCCAAAACAAGCGCAATCGCCTCGGTTTCCAAGCGAACGCGCGGTTGACTTTGATCGTCAAACAGTCGGTTCAAGCAACAAGCGTCAAGATAAATTCTCATTACAATTTAAGTATAGCATATTCATTTATGAACCTCCAAGACCTCCGCAAATCGCCCCTATTTCAAGGCTTGACCGACTCCGAGTTGCAACAACTCATGGAGGATGCCAAGCCCGTCTCTTTGCGAGCGGGGGAGTTTCTGATGAAGCAGGGAGATGACGGCGAGGCGGCGTTCGTGGTGGTGAGCGGCGAGTTCGAGGTCAGCAAACAATCGGGGCAATCGCTCATCAAAATTGACGTGCGGAATCCAGGCGACGTGCTGGGCGAGATGGCGTTGCTCTCGCGTTCGCCGCGTTCGGCAAGCGTGGTGGCGATCACCGATTGTGAAGTGTTGCGCATCTCGCCCGAAGCGTTCGAGAATTTACTGTCCACAAGTTCGACGGCGGCGTTGGCAGTTTTGCATTGGGTGATGAATCGACTCAGTCAGAACGATGCGTTGCTTCATCAACAGGAACGGATGGCGGCGTTAGGTACGTTGAGCGCGGGACTGGCGCACGAGTTGAACAATCCCGCCGCGGCGGCGCAACGGAGCGCGGCTGAATTGCAGAAAACACTCGTCAAGTGGCGGACGTTGACTCACGAGATCGAATCGGTCGCGTTCAAAGAGAATCAAACTGAATGGCTGGATCAATTAATGAGCGAGTCCACGCGGCGGCTTGAGTCGCGGGTGAGACTCGATGCGTTGGAAAAAATTGACTTGGTGGACCAGCTTCAGGCGTGGTTGGAAGCGAGCGGGGTTGAGTCCGCGTGGGAGCTTGCGCCTGCGATGGTCAGCTTTGGGTGGGGCGTCGAGTCGCTTGAAGAGTTGAAGGCATCCGCATTGTTCAAGTTATCCATTCAATGGTTGGGCGCGAGTTGTTTGCTGATGGATCTGCTCACCGAAGTGCAACACACGACGGAGCGCGTGTCTGAAATTGTGCGCGCGATGAAATCATATTCGTATCTCGATCAGGCGCCGCTGCTCGAAGTGGATGTGCACGAGGGACTTGAAAATACGCTGGTCATCTTGCAGCACAAATTGAAACAGGGCGTGACGGTGAAGCGCGAGTATGCGCCGAACCTGCCGCGCATCGAAGCGTATGCCAGCGAGTTAAACCAAGTGTGGACGAATATCATTGATAACGCGGTGGATGCGATGATTGGCAATGGAGAAATTATTTTGCGAACGCGCGTGGAAGATAATCGCGTCGTCGTCGAGATCGTGGACAACGGCGCGGGCATCCCCGAGGATATTCAGGAACGAATCTTCGAGCCGTTCTTCACGACAAAACCGCCAGGGAGCGGAACGGGACTCGGCTTACACATCTCGCACGACATCATCGCAAATCATCATCGCGGACAATTGCTGGTGAAGTCGAAGCCAGGCGAGACGGTGTTCAAAGCGGTGTTGCCGATCAAGATTTCATAGATAATACATCGCTGGTTGAGTAGGGCTGAGGCGACAGCCGAAGCCCGTATCGAAACCAGCAGGATTCAAGTTACGGATCGTTCACATGCAACGTGGTGGTCTCGATACGACACTCGCTACGCTCGTGTCTACTCGACCACCAAGGTATAAATGAATAGGAGAATAAACATGAACAGCGAAAAAGAAATGAAGGAGATCCTCTTATCAGCAAAAACGGTTGCGGCGGTGGGATTGTCGTCGAACCCCGCAAAAGAGAGTTTTGGGATCGTGCAATATTTGAAAGATCAGGGATATAAAATCATCCCCGTGAATCCAACCGCGACGGAGATCATGGGCGAGAAGGCGTATCCCGATCTGTCTTCGATTCCCGATCCAGTGGATGTAGTGCAGGTCTTTCGCAAGCCTGAGGACGTCCCGCCTGTTGTGGATGAAGCCATCAAAATCCGCGCAAAAGTGGTGTGGATGCAAGAAGGCATAGTCAATGAAGAAGCCGCGCAGAAAGCGCGCGATGCGGGATTGCAAGTTGTGATGGACGCATGTATGCGCTCCGCGCATCGCAGATTCCTTGGGGCGAAGCCGATCGGCTTGTAGAAGCGGGGCGAGGAGATTGGGGTAGAATTATCCCGATGAATCTCAATAAGCAAGGTCTATTCTGGATACTTCCGACTGCCCTCGTTTCGGGGGCAGTTTTGTCGTGGTTTCAGGGCGCCGATTGGCTGTCTGGCTGGCTCGGTTTCTCTGTTCTCTTTTTTCTTACGTTGATGGCGCTTGCCTCCTCCACAAAATGGGCGGGAAGGGGGAGAACTTTGGCTTGGATCGTCGCGTTTACATTTTCCCTCCGTTTAGCGGGCGGCTTGGCGACGTATCAGTTGTTGCCGCTCTATGGGCATCAAGACTCCCGTGATGGGCTGGCAGGCTACACCTACACCGACGCGCACAAGCGCGACGAGCAGGCATGGAAACTGGCGTCTTCAGATAACTCGATCCTCGATGCGTTCAGCGGAGAATATTCATCCGATCAATACGGCGGATTGCTGGCGTTCGGCGCGCTTGTCTATCGCTATCTCTCGCCCGACGCGCATCGTCCGTTGATGCTGGTTCTGCTCGCGGCATTTGTCGCCGCGTTGGGTGTTTCGTTTTTTTGGAGGGCGGCGAATCAAATCTTTGGCGAAAAGGTCGCGTGGGCATCGGCGTGGATCTTCGCGCTGTATCCCGAATCCGTTTTGCTGGGCGGGTCCGCGATGCGCGAACCGTATTTGATCACCCTGTCCGCGATCGCGTTTTGGGGATTTGTTTTTGGAGTTCAGGAGATTGCTCCTATATCGGACGGCAAGCCGTCTGACTCCAAAGCGCCGCGAATTGCTCTCGGTCTCAGCCTCCTCGGCATGTTGCTCCTCTCACCCGCCGTCGCAGTCTTCACATTGATCCTCTTCGCAGGCTGGATTTTCTTCTCACGCGAACGCGCAAGCATTTCGTGGAAGCCGATCATTATTTTCGCGCTTGTGTTTCTCGTTGGTTTGTTCGCGCTGTCGTCGTCGCTTAATCGCAAAGGTGTGTTCGATACAACTTCGCCCATGTCCGTGCTCAACGATTGGATTCAACTCTCGGTCAAATGGAATGTCTATCAGATCGAGCGCGAATCGGGTTGGGTACAAAAACTTTTCGATGAAATGCCCGAGGGGGTGCGACTTCCGTTCGTTGCGGTGTATGGGATTCTTCAACCCGTGCTCCCCGCCGCGCTGGTCGTGCCGACGCTCCCGATCTGGAAGATCATCTACGTGTCGCGCGCGCTGGGATGGTTTGCACTGCTTCCGCTGTTGATCCTGTCATTCGTAACTGGATCAAGCCTCCCCGTCGAAAAGAAGCGGACTCTCTTCATCTGGCTCTCGCTTCTCGTCTGGACCTGGATCCTGCTCGCCGCTCTACGAGGCGGAGGCGACCAGTGGGACAATCCGCGCTATCGGACGATCATGTTCATGTGGCAGGCTCTCGTTGCTGGATATGTGTGGGTATGGTGGCGTGAGACGCGTAACGCGTGGTTCGTGCGCGTTGTGGCATGTGAAGTTGTTTTCATTTTGATCTTCACCCAATGGTACGCGAGCCGATATTTTTATGTAGGCGGACAGTTGCCGTTCGCGGTGATGATCGCGTTGATCGTCGGGCTGTGGGGGGCGATTCTGGGCGGCGGCTGGTGGCTGGAGAAAAAGCGCGCGTGACGCGGGCGAATTGTGGGTTATAATTCAGTCACTGAATTTTGGACTAGGAGATTCAATGCCAACTGCTCTCATCACAGGCATCACAGGTCAAGACGGGTCGTATCTCGCGGAGTTGTTGCTTTCCAAAGGCTATCGCGTGATCGGCGTGGCGCGTCGTTCAAGCACGATGACCTCTGAACGCATCAATCATTTATTAGACGACATCACCGTTGTTCAAGGCGACTTGCACGATCAGGGTTCTTTGCTTTCGTTCCTCGAAGAATATAAGCCCACCGAAGTGTATAACCTCGCCGCGCAATCGTTCGTGCCGACCTCATGGAACCAGCCCGCATTGACAGGCGAGATCACCGCGCTCGGTGTGACGCGCATGTTGGAGGCGATCCGCTTCATCAACCCGAAGATCCGTTTTTATCAGGCGTCGTCGAGCGAGATGTATGGCAAGGTGCTCGAAGTGCCGCAAAGCGAAGAGACGCCATTCTATCCGCGCAGTCCGTATGGCGTGGCGAAAGTGTACGGGCATTGGATCACGGTCAACTACCGCGAGTCGTTCAATATGTTCGCCGTGTCGGGGATTCTGTTCAATCACGAGAGTCCGCGCCGCGGATTGGAATTCGTCACGCGCAAAATTGCCGATGGCGTTGCACGCATCAAACTCGGACTGGCGAAGGAACTCCGCCTCGGCAACCTCGAAGCACAACGCGACTGGGGCTTCGCGGGCGATTACGTCGAAGCGATGTGGCGCATGTTGCAACAGGACGACCCCGACAACTTCGTGATCGGCATGGGCGAGACTCACGCCGTGCGCGAGTTTTGCGAGGTCGCCTTCGGTCACGTGGGCTTGGACTACAAGGAATTTGTCGTGCAAGATGAACGCTTCTACCGCCCCGCCGAAGTGGACTTGCTCATCGCCGACCCAACGAAAGCGCGATCCAAGTTGGGATGGGAACCTTCTGTCAGTTTCAAGGAACTGGTCACGATGATGGTGGACGCGGACATGGCGCGGTTGAACGGCAAATAACATTCAATGAAGTCTGAAAGAAAAATTCCGCTCATCGAGATCATCACAGTGTTGGGGGTGATTCTCTTTACAGCGCGATCGTTGTATTTTGCTCACTCATCCCTCTCCATCGGCGACGAAGGCGCGTATCTCTTCAAGGGACTTGTCTTCGCCCGCGGGGAATTTGCTCCCTTTGAAGATTACGGCTACTGGACGAACAAAGCGCCGCTCGCATTTTTAATTCCAGGCGAGATTCAATATTGGTTCGGCGCTGGTCTGCGCGAGGCGCGTTACTTTGCGCTTGCGGTCAGTTTCTTCATGCTGGCTGGCGTGTGGATTTTGGCGAATCGCCTGGGCGGAAAAAATTGGGCGGCTGTCGCCATCTGGGTCTTCGCGCTTTCCGATGCGAACACATCAATTTATAGTCAGGCATTGTCGCAAGGACTCGTCGCTTGTATGCTCACATGGGTCTTCGTTTGCGCGCTTGGCGAGAAACGTCCGTTGTGGCAATTGATCGTTGCGTCACTGCTGTCCGTTATCATCGTAATGACGCGGCAGAATATGGTCGTTTTCCTCCCCTTGCTTGTATTATTCATCTTTTGGCAACACGGAAAAAAAGCGGACGCATGGTCGCTGGCTTCGAGCGCGGCTTTATTCATCTTCTTTCATATTATCTATTGGCCCAACATCATGCAGTTGTGGTCGTTGTGGCTGCCCGAATCATTGACCCCGTTCTTGAACTATTCTCGTCCGTTCGCTGTGTTCGGCTATGACACCTTTGAGATTGGCAACTTGAGTCGCTTCCAATCCGTTGCCATTGGCATTCAACATCACTTCTTCCTTTTGTGCGGATTCGCGGGCGCGTTGATCCTCTTTCCATCAAAATGGAAGAGCGTGAGTCAATTCAAGACCGCGATATTTTTGGGCTTGTCGTTTATTTCGCTGTTCCTCATGCACACGTGGGCGTCATTGTTCAATCAATTTTGCATCCAATGTTTTTCGCCGTATCAAATGTTTTATTCCGTTGCAGGATTTTTATTCATCGTCATCGTATTTTCCAACGGCGTCGGCGATTCAAAGATCCGCCGCGCGATTCTCTTCATCGTCTTGTTGTTTTTCGCCGCAGGCTTGGGCTCGTATTATTTTCAACGCACTGGCGCATGGTCGCTAGCGGCGATTCAATTTCCGCGCATAAGCGACACGGGTCAATTCACGTTCGCATCGTTGGGCGAAATCCTCACGTACATTTTCAACTTACCGCTCGACATTCAAAAACGCGTCGGCGCGGCATTCGCTGGCGCGCTTGTTGGACTCGCCCTCATCATTCTCTACTGGATCGCTCAACGATTCACCTCCATCAAAAAATGGACGGGACAAAACGCTTCGCTTGCGACCCTCAACCTGTTTCTCCTCATCGGCGTTATCCTCCCCCCCGCCGCCAGTGCAGGGACGTACGCCACTCCATGCTCCACGAACTTCCTCGCGTATTACGAGCAAGCAGGACGCGCCCTCGCTGACGCGATTCCGCCCGATAGTTTGATCTACTGGAAAGGAAGCGGCAGGCACATTGCCATGCTCCTGTACATGGACGATGTTCGCTATTTTCCTCCGCAGATCACGGCGGGAGCGGGGTACGTCCGCGCAGGCGACCCCGAACGCTTGCTACGCTTCGGCTTGTTCAGCGACGAAATGGATTCGCAGTGGCGCGAATCGGCTGATTACTTTATTATTTGGAAGGGCTACCCAAACACGAACTTGGACGATTTTCAAAACGACCCGCGCTACGAGCCTGTCCCGTTCGATATGGAAAACCTTGCCCAGTGCGAAGATGTGCTGTACTTATTTAGGAACCGTCCATGAATCTCTCCCTTGTGATCCCCGTCTACAATGAAGCGGCAAGCCTGCCCTTGCTATATGAAGCGATTGAAAAAGCGCTGAAGCCTCTCAAACAAAAATGGGAGGTCATCTTCGTGGACGATGGAAGCCGCGACAACAGCCTCGACGTGTTGAGGTCGCTCGCCGAAAGGAATCCGAACCATGTTTGCGTGCTGGTCTTCCGCCGCAACTTCGGGCAGACCGCCGCCATCTCGGCAGGCATTGACCACGCGCAAGGCGACACCATCGTGCTGATGGATTCCGATTTGCAAAACGATCCCGCAGATATTCCAAGATTGTTGGCAAAGTTAGACGAAGGCTACGACCTCGTCAGCGGCTGGCGCAAAGATCGAAAGGATAATCGCCTCACGCGCACCATCCCCTCGAACATCGCCAACGGACTGATCTCGACCGTCACGGGCGTGCATCTGCACGATTACGGTTGCACGCTCAAAGCCTATCGCCGCGAAGTGTTGGGCGGATTCCGCTTGTACGGCGAAATGCACCGCTTCATCCCTGTGTTCGCGCATTCCGTCGGCGCGCGCATCACCGAGATTCCCGTCAGCCACCACCCGCGTAAATTCGGCAAAGCAAACTACGGCTTGGACAGAACCGCGAAAGTCATCCTCGATCTGTTCACTGTGAAATTTCTGCTTGAATATTCCCACAAACCCATCCGCTTGTTTGGCGGCGCGGGCGCGGGACTCATGCTGTTGGGTATGCTTGACCTCGCGTATGTTTTCGTCCGCCGCACATTTTTTGGCGTGCCTGCGTCCACGTCGCCGTTGTTGTTGATCGGCGTGATGTTATTTATCCTCGGCTTTCAATCCATCCTCATGGGTTTGATCGCCGAACTGCTCGCGCGGACGTATCATGAGTCGCAACAAAAACCGACGTACACCCTGAGGGAGATCATTCAGGGGAAAAAGAAGAAAAAATGATCGGCTGGTTTTCCAAAAACAAAAATTTGATCATCCGCATCTTCGGCACCGCGCTGGCGGTCGCTTTGATCGTCCTGCTCATCGAACGCGAAGGGTGGAGCGAGATCACGAATTTGTTGCAAGAAATTTCATTCCCCGTTTTTGCGTTGGCGTTGCTTACCTTGTTGGTCTCGCGCTTGTTCGTTATTTTGCGCTGGCATGTTCTGCTCCGTTCAGGCGGCGTGGACATTCCATTTTCGAGGACCGCGCAATTAACCCTCACAGGTTTGTTCGCCTCCAATTATCTGCCCACCACCATCGGCGGCGACGTGGTTCGATTGGGCGGAGCCATGCGCCTCGGCTATGACCGCGCGGTTTGTCTCGCCTCCATCGCCGCAGATCGCGTCATCGGCATGGCGGGCATGTTCTGCGCCGTGCCGTTCGGGCTTTTCCCCGCATGGAATATCCTTGGCGCGTCAACGATTCAACTCAGCGCCATGCCTCCGTTCGTGGCAAATCTTGTCGACTTCATCCGCCGCACATTTCATTCGTTTTCCATCTGGCTCAAACAACCCGCCGCGTTGGTCTCGTCCCTCTTGTACACATGGGGCAACATGATCTTTATCTTTGCCTCGTTGTACATTCTCATCGAAGGTTTGGGCGAACACGTTCCATACGCGCTCGTCGCGGGCATTTGGAGTCTCGCGTATTTCGTCACGCTCATCCCCATCTCGATCAACGGCTATGGCGTGCAAGAACTTTCGCTCACGTTTTTATTCTCGCGCGTCGCGGGTCTCACGCCCGCGCACAGCCTCGCCGTCGCCGTGTTGATTCGCATCGTCTTCCTGTTGGCAAGCCTCCCTGGCGCGGCATTTCTCCCGTCCGTGTTATCCGCCATGTCCGACCCGAATGCAAATTCATCCAAAGGGTCCTCGTAAACATGCGCATCCTCGTTTTGAATCACGAGTTTCCTCCGATCGGCGGCGGCGGCGGGCGCGCAGCGGAAAGCATTTGCCAAGCCCTCGCCAAACGCGGACATGAAATTAAAGTGTTAACTTCCCACTTCAAAGACCTGCCGCGCGAAGAACAACGGGATGGATACGACATCATTCGGATTCCCACACTGCGGACTCAACCCTTCCGCGCCAGCTTTCTCTCGATGGTCGTCTACGTTCTTTCCGGACTTTGGGCTGGGCTCCGCCTCGTCAACCTTTTTCGCCCCGACGTGATCCATGTCCACTTTGCCGTGCCAGCCGGCGCGCTCGCGTGGATGCTCTCACGATTCACAAAAGTCCCCTACGTGTTGACAGCCCACCTCGGCGACGTGCCCGGCGGCGTCCCCGAAAAAACGGGTGATTGGTTCCGTTGGATATTTCCAACCACGCGCTGGATCTGGCATGATGCAAGCGCGCGAGTCGCTGTTAGTGAATACACGCGAAACCTCGCGCTCAAACACTACAACGAAGAAGTACTCGTCATCCCGAACGGGATAGATATTGATGGAGATAACAGCATTTCGATTCGAGTCAATTCTCCGCCAGTGATCGTCTTCGCTGGTCGCTTCATGGAACAAAAATCTCCGTTGCAAGTGATCCAGACTTTGAATGAAATCAAAGACATCTCGTGGAAATGCGTGATGATCGGCGACGGACCTTTGATGTCCGAGGTGAAACATTCCATTGCGGAACTTGGGTTGGGGGATCGCTTCATATTGACAGGCTGGATCACGCCCGATGAAGTGATGAAACAATTTGGGCAAAGCGATATTCTCTTCATGCCCTCGCTTTCGGAGGGGTTGCCCGTCGTCGGCGTGCAAGCGCTGTCCAAGGGACTCGCCATCGTTGCCAGCCGTATCGGCGGGTTTGTGGACTTGGTGCATGAGAATCAAAATGGATTCCTGATTGAGGTGGGGGATAAGGAAGGATTCAAAACAAGGTTACAGGAATTGCTCACAAATCCCAGCCGCCTGTTATCATTACGCCAAGCCAGTTTGAATAAGGCAAAATCGTTCGAGATCACACAGATCGCTGAGCAATACGAAAAGATTTTCGAGGAAACCCTCAATAGCTCCAAGATGAATTAATACGATGATTTCGTGGGGCGGGATGTGATCCCGCCCATGAACAGTAACGCGGGATTCCATCCCGCGCCACGTTTGAAAGGACAACTATGACCGGGAAACAAACAATACTCCTCACCGGCGGCAACGGATTCATCGGCGCGAACCTCGCGCGTATGCTGGTGAAAAGCCGAAATTATCGCGTCGTCAACCTCGACGCGTTGACGTACGCCGCGAATCCTCTCTCGCTGGCAGACTTGGACGGAAACTCCGATTACGTTTTCGTGAAAGGGAGCATCACCGACCGCGAACTTGTTGCTTCGCTCTTCAAACAATATCAGCCGGTGGGAGTTCTTCACCTCGCCGCCGAATCGCACGTGGATCGTTCCATCGTCAACGCGGAAGATTTTCTGCAAACGAACGTCATCGGCACATTTACCCTGCTCGAAGCCGCGCGAGTGTATTGGAACGATTTGACCGGCGAAGCAAAAGAATCATTTCGCTTTTTGCATGTTTCAACCGATGAAGTCTTTGGCTCGCTCGGCGCTGACGGATATTTCACCGAAGAGACTCCCTACGCGCCGAACTCGCCCTACTCCGCCTCGAAAGCCTCCAGCGATCATTTCGTGCGGGCTTTCCACCATACGTATGGTCTGCCGACAGTCATCACTAATTGCTCGAATAATTATGGTCCGTATCAATTCCCTGAGAAGATGATTCCCTTGATGATTCTCAATGCGCTTTCGGGCAAGCAACTGCCGGTCTATGGGGACGGCTCGAATGTGCGCGATTGGTTGTATGTGGAAGATCATTGCCGGGCAATTCAACTCGCGTTTGAAAAAGGCGTGCCGGGCGAAGTGTATGTGGTGGGCGGGAGCAACGAACAGAAGAACCTCGATCTCGTGAATCAAATTTGTGTAATTCTCGATGAGGTCGCGCCGCCCGAGGAAGTGAATCAACTGCGCGAGCAGGGATTGAAGAGCTACAAAGAGTTGATCCGTTTTGTGACCGACCGCCCGGGACACGACCGCCGCTACGCGATCGACGCGGGCAAGATTCAGCGCGAGTTGGGGTGGCAGGCTGAGGTCCGGTTTGAAGCGGGTTTACGTCAGACGATTGAATGGTATTTGCAAAATCCAGAGTGGGTAGATCAAGTGAGCGGCGGCGCGTACGGCGAGTGGATCAAGAAAAATTATGCGTGGCGCGCCGAGAAGGAGTCGAAGTGAAAGGAATCATTTTGGCAGGCGGCAAAGGCACGCGGCTCTATCCATTGACGATTGCCATGAGCAAACAGTTGTTGCCCGTGTACGACAAGCCGATGGTGTACTATCCGCTTTCGATGTTGATGCTGGCGGGGATACGCGAGGTGTTGATCATCAGCACGCCCGAT
>CXWJ01003786.1_pt1 | contig 13384 bp, 9 predicted proteins | sample 590841 | NCBI WGS metagenome assembly CXWJ01 (sample SAMEA3498367, study PRJEB10139) | wastewater metagenome | biome: wastewater treatment plant; material: activated sludge | place: Austria | collected 2015-01-21 | reverse complement strand
GGCTCGCCGCGAGCGACGAGCCGGTGCTGAACCTGGACGCGCTGACCTACGCCGGCAACCTGCGCAACCTCGAATCGCTGCGTGGCGATGCCCGCCATGTCTTCGTGCAGGGCGACATCGGCGACCGCGCGCTCGTCGAGGCCCTGCTGGCGGCGCACCGCCCGCGCGCGCTTGTGCATTTCGCCGCCGAGAGCCATGTCGACCGCAGCATCCACGGCCCGGCGGCCTTCGTGCGCACGAACATCGAAGGCAGCTTCACGCTGCTCGAAGCCGCGCGCACCCATTGGTCGGCGCTGGCCGGCGAGGCGAAGGCGGCGTTCCGCTTCCTGCACGTCTCGACCGACGAGGTCTACGGCACGCTCGGCCCGGGCGATGCCGCGTTCACCGAAACCCATCCGTACGCGCCGAACAGCCCGTATTCGGCCAGCAAGGCGGCGAGCGACCACCTCGTGCGCGCCTGGCACCACACCTACGGGCTGCCGGTGCTGACGACGAACTGCTCCAACAATTACGGCCCGTATCAGTTCCCCGAGAAGCTGATCCCGCTGATGATCGTCAACGCGCTCGCCGGCAAGCCGCTGCCGGTGTACGGCGACGGCCGCCAGGTGCGCGACTGGCTCTACGTCGGCGACCACTGCGCCGCGATCCGCGAAGTGCTGGCGCGCGGGCGCGTCGGCGAGACCTACAACATCGGCGGCTGGAACGAGCAGCCGAACATCGACATCGTGCAGACGATCTGCGCGCTGCTCGACGAGTGGCGCCCCGACGCCGCCGGGCCGCGCGCGCGCCTGATCACGCATGTCGCCGACCGTCCCGGCCACGACCGCCGCTACGCGATCGACGCGCGCAAGATCGAGCGCGAACTCGGCTGGCGCCCGGCCGAGACCTTTGCCAGCGGCATCCGCAAGACGGTGCGCTGGGTGCTCGACCATCCCGACTGGATCGCGAGCGTGCAAAGCGGCGCCTACCGCGACTGGGTGGCGGCGAACTACGGCGCGCGCGACGCCGCCCGATGAAGATCCTGCTGCTCGGCAAGAACGGCCAGGTCGGCTGGGAGCTGCAACGCTCGCTGGCCCCGCTGGGCGAACTGGTCGCGCTCGGCTCGGCCGAACTCGACCTGGCCGACGCCGGCGCGCTCGACGCGGCGCTGCGCGAACTCGCACCCGACGTGATCGCGAACGCCGCCGCCTACACCGCGGTCGACCGGGCCGAGGCCGAGCCGGCGCTCGCGCACGCGCTGAATGCCGAGGCGCCCGGCGCCCTCGCCCGTTTTGCCGCCGCGCGCGGCGCCTGGCTGCTGCACTACAGCTCGGACTACGTCTTCGACGGCAGCGGCAACACGCCCTGGCGCGAGGACGATGCGGCCGCTCCGTTGAATGCCTACGGCCGCAGCAAGCTCGCCGGCGAAGACGCGATCCGTGCCAGCGGCTGCCGCCACCTGATCCTGCGCACCAGCTGGGTGCACGGCGCGCGCGGCGCGAACTTCGCGAAGACCATGCTCAGGTTCGCCGCCGAACGCGAGCGCCTGAACGTCGTCGACGACCAGTTCGGCGCGCCCACCGGTGCCGAGCTGCTCGCCGACCTCGGCGCGCAGCTGCTGCGCGACGCGCTGCGCCGGCCTGGCCTGGCCGGCACCTACCACGCGGCGGCCGGCGGCGAGACGAGCTGGCACGGCTACGCGCGCCACGTCATCGAGTTCGCGCGTGCCGCGGGCCAGCCGGTGCGCGTGGCGCCCGAGGCTGTGATCGCCGTGCCGACGAGCGCGTTTCCGACGCCGGCGCGGCGCCCGGCGAACTCGCGCCTGAACACCCGCAAGCTGCGCGACACCTTCGGCCTGACGCTGCCCGACTGGCGCGTCGGCGTCGATCGCGTGCTCGCCGAGCTGTTCGCCCACTGAAGAGTCCGAGCGCTGGCCCGACGAGACCATGAGCGACATTCCTGCACGCAAAGGCATCATCCTCGCCGGCGGCTCCGGCACGCGGCTGCACCCGGCGACGCTGGCGATGAGCAAGCAGCTGCTGCCGGTCTACGACAAGCCGATGGTGTATTACCCGCTGGCGGCGCTGATGCTCGCCGGCATCCGCGACATCCTGCTCATCAGCACGCCGCAGGACACGCCGCGATTCGAGGCGCTGCTCGGCGACGGCAGCCGCTGGGGCCTCGCGATCCGCTACTGCGTCCAGCCCAGCCCCGACGGCCTGGCGCAGGCCTTCATCCTCGGGCGCGAATTCGTCGCCGGCCAGCCGAGCGCGCTGGTGCTCGGCGACAACATCTTCTACGGCCACGACTTCCAGCGCCTGCTGCACGCCGCCGCGGCGCGGCCGAGCGGCGCGACCGTGTTCGCCTACCACGTCAACGACCCGGAACGTTACGGCGTCGTCGCCTTCGACGCGAACCGGCGTGCGCTCAGCATCGAAGAGAAGCCCGCCGCGCCGAAGAGCCGCTACGCGGTCACCGGGCTGTACTTCTACGACGCGCGCGTGTGCGACATCGCCGCGGGCATCCGGCCCTCGGCGCGCGGCGAACTGGAGATCACCGACGTCAATGCGCGTTACCTCGCCGAGCAGCAGCTCTCGGTCGAGATCATGGGCCGGGGCTACGCCTGGCTCGACACCGGCACGCACGACAGCCTGCTCGAAGCCGGCCAGTTCATCGCCACGCTCGAAAAGCGCCAGGGACTGAAGGTCGCGTGCCCGGAAGAGATCGCCTGGCGCTCGGGCTGGATCGACAGTGCGCAGCTCGAAGCGCTGGCCGCGCCGATGTCGAAGAACGGCTACGGCCAGTACCTGATGCGCCTGATCGGCGGCGGCGTGTATTGAATGAATCCCCCCCGAAGCGGCTTCGCCGCCCCCCCCCGAGGGGGCGCCGCCAGCGGCCCGGCAAAGCCGGTTCCGCGGCGGCCGCTTGCCGCATGGGCCCGATTCATGCGTCGCGGGTCGCGCGAAGCGCGGCGGGGCCACTGACATGCGCATCGTGCCCACCACGATCCCCGAGGTGCTGATCGTCGAGCCCAAGGTCTTCGGCGACGCCCGCGGCTTCTTCATGGAGAGCTTCAACCAGGCCGCGTTCGACGCCGCCGTCGGCCAAGCCGTCACCTTCGTTCAGGACAACCACTCGCGCTCGGCGCGCGGCGTGCTGCGCGGCTTGCACTATCAGCGCGCGCCGCACGCGCAGGGCAAGCTCGTGCGGGTGGCGCAAGGCTGCGTGTTCGACGTCGCCGTCGACCTGCGCGCCGGCAGCGCGACCTTCGGGCGCTGGGCCGGCGTCGAACTCAGCGGCGAGAATCACCGCCAGCTCTGGATCCCGCCGGGCTTCGCGCACGGCTTCCTGGTGCTCAGCGAGCGCGCCGACTTCCTCTACAAGACGACCGACTACTACGCGCCGGAGTGCGAAGGCGCGATCCGCTGGGACGATCCGACCCTGGCCATCGCCTGGCCGGACACGGGGTTCGCACCGCAGGTGTCGGCCAAGGACGCGGCGGCGCCGCACTTCGACCCGGGCGCGCTTGCGGGCTGAGCCCGGCCGTCGCGCACCGGCGCCGGTGCGGCCCTGCCGCACAATCGCGCCCTGACCACCCCCACCGATGCAAGTCAGCAGCCTTCCCGCCATCCCGCGCAAGCGCAGCCCGCTGAGGATCCAGCGCGCCGTGCTGCTCGCGCTGGTGATCCGCGAGCTGCGTGCGCGCGTCGAAGGGCGCTGGCTCGGCCTGCTGTGGATGCTGTTCGAGCCGCTCGCGCACGTGCTGCTGATCCTGGCGCTGTTCGGCTTCCGCCACCACGCCACCTCGCCGAACGTCGAGTTCCCGGTGTTCCTCGTCACCGGGCTGCTGCCGTTCTTCATCTTCCGCAACCTCGCCCGGCGCCTGCCCGCGGCGATCACCGCGAACCGCGGCCTGTACGCCTACCGCCAGGTCAAGCCGATCGACGCGCTCGCGGCGCGCGCCGTCGTCGAGGTCGGCCTGTACAGCGCCGTCTATCTGTGCGCGCTGATGCTGCTCGGCTGGCTCGGCTACCACTGGCTGCCGCACTCGCCGCTCGAATTGATGGCAGTCAGCGCCGCGCTGCTCGCGCTCGGCCTCGGGCTCGGGCTGGTGTTCGCGATCGCGTCGAACAACCGCCCCCGGGTGCAGGCCATGATCGGCATCGCCTTCATCCCGCTGTACCTGCTGTCCGGCGTGATCTTCCCGCTGCACAACCTGCCGCCCGACGTGCGCCGGTGGCTGCTGTGGAATCCGGTGCTGCACCTGATCGACCTGTCGCGCGGCTTCTTCATCGACCAGCACCAGGTGCTCGAAGGCGTGAACGCCGGCTACCCGGCCGCCTGGGCGCTGGCGACGCTGGCCTTCGGCCTGAGCCTGTACCGCGTCTACCGCCACCGCCTGGTCGCGGCGAGCTGAACGATGCTGCGCCTGCGCAACCTCACGAAGTGGTACCCCACGCCGCACGGCCGGCGCTACGTGTTCCGCGACCTGAACTTCGAGTTCCCCGACAAGACCAACATCGGCCTGATCGGGCGCAACGGTGCCGGCAAGTCGACGCTGATGCGGCTGCTCGCCGGCATCGACACGCCGAACGCCGGCAGCATCGTCACCGACGCGCGCATCTCGTGGCCGGTCGGCCTGAGCGGCGGCTTCCAGGGCACCCTCACGGCGCGCGAGAACGTGCAGTTCGTCAGCCGCGTGCACGGCGCCACCGGCGTGGCCATGCGCCGCGTCATCGACTTCGTCGCCGACTTCGCCGAGATCGGCGACTACTTCGACCTGCCGGTCAACACCTACTCGTCGGGCATGCGCGCGCGCGTGGCCTTCGGTCTGAGCATGGCCTTCGACTTCGACTACTACCTGATCGACGAGGTCATGGCAGTGGGCGACCCGCAGTTCAAGGCCAAGAGCCAGCGCGTGCTGCGCGAGCGCCTCGCGAGCGCGAACGTGATCATGGTGTCGCACCTGATGCCGACGATCCGCCGCAACTGCGACATGGTCGTGCTGGTCGATCGCGGCAACACCGTCCTCTACGAAGACGTCAAGGCCGGAGTCCTGGCCTATCGGGGCGTTCAACCCACTCCCGCATGAAAGACCTGAAAGCCCTCACGCCGCGCCGCCTGAAGCTCGCGATGATCGCGCTGCCGATGGCGATTGCGCTGCTCTACTTCTCGCTCGTCGCCGCCGACCGTTTCGTCAGCGAATCGACGGTCGCGCTGCGCCAGTCCGGCAACGACGCCTCGGCCATGCCCGGCGCGGCGCTGCTGCTCGCCGGGCTGGCCCCGCCCTCGCGCGAGGACACGCTCTACCTGCGCCAGTACATGCACTCGCTCGGCCTGCTCCAGAAGCTGGAGTCGCGGCTGCAGCTGCGCGCGCACTACGAATCGCAGACCACCGACGTCGCGACGCGGCTGTGGCGCGGCGCGAGCCAGGAGCGTTTCCTCGAGCACTACCGCGAGCGCGTCGAGGTCGGCATGGACGAGTTGTCGTCGACGCTGACGGTGCGCGTGCAGGGTTACGACGCCGCGTTCGCGCAGCGCCTGAACCGCGCGATCCTCGCCGAGAGCGAGGCTTTCGTGAACGAGCTGTCGCACCGCCTGGCGCGCGAGAAGCTCGACTTCGCCGAGACCGAGCTGAAGCGCGCCGCCGAGAAGCTGCAAGCCGCCAAGGCCGAGGTGCTGGCCTTCCAGACGCAGAACCGGCTGCTCGACCCGGCGGTGCAGGCGCAGGCCAGCGGCACCGTCAGCGCCGAGCTGCAGGCCTCGATCACCCGGGCCGAGGCCGAACTGCGCAGCCTGCGCAGCTTCCTGAACGACGACGCGCAGCAGGTCAGGTCGCTGCGCAGCCAGATCGACGCGATGCGCGCGCAGCTCGACCTCGAACGCAGCCGCGCCACCGGCGCGGGCAAGCGCAGCGACCGCCTCGGCGAGCTGACGATCGAGTTCCAGGGCCTGCAGATGAAGGCCGAGTTCGCGCTCGACGCGTACAAGCTCGCGCTCGCCGCGGTCGAGAACGCGCGCATCGAAGCGACGCGCAAGCTCAAGAGCCTGGCGGTCATCGAGCCGCCGACCCTGCCCGAGACGGCCGAGTACCCGCGCCGCCTGTACAACCTGTTGACCCTGCTCGTCGGCACGCTGCTGCTGTACGGCGTCGTCCGGCTGGTGCTGGCCACCATCCGCGAACACCAGGATTGAAGCCATGCCCCTCCTCGACACCTCCCCGAGCCCGCGGCGGCTGCCGGCCCTGGCCGCGGCCATCGCCGTCGCGCTCGCCGCCGCCCTGCCCGCACGCGCACAGTCCACCGACCCGCTGAACACCGGCCCGCGCGGCCTGACCGACCTGCCGGCGCAACGCCCGGCCTTCGCCGCCTCGCAACCCGCGGCGCCCGGCGCGCTGGCGCCGCGTCCGGCGCCGGCCGCCGTCGTCCCGGCACTGCCGCCCGACCCGGCCACGTCGGCGCGGCCGCTGATGTTCGGCTCGCAGATCTTCACCGGCCGCTTCGGCGCCGAGCCCTTTGCCGGCTTCAACCCCGAATACCAGATCGCCGCCGGCGACCGCGTCAGCGTGCGCATGTGGGGCGCCTTCACCTTCGAGGCCACCCAGGCCGTCGACGTGCAGGGCAACATCTTCATCCCGAACGTCGGCCCGGTAGCCGTGCGCGGCGTGCGCAACGCCGACCTGAACCGGCAGATCGAGGTCCAGGTCAAGCGCATCTTCCGCACCAGCGTCGGCGTGTACGCGACGCTCGAGGCGGCGCAGCCGGTCAAGGTCTACGTCACCGGCTACGTGCGCGCCCCCGGGCTGTACGGCGGACTCTCGTCGGACTCGGTGCTGTACTACCTCGACCGCGCCGGCGGCATCGACCCGGACCGCGGCAGCTACCTGCAAGTCGACGTGCTGCGCGGCGGCAAGCCGCGCGCCAAGGTCAACCTCTACCGCTTCCTGCTCGACGGCCAGATCGAGCCGCTCCAGCTGCAAGACGGCGACACGCTCGTCGCGCAACCGCGTCGCCACGCGGTGACGGTCGGCGGCGAAGTGCTCAACCCCTATGTCTTCGAGATCGAACGCCCGCAGGTCAGCGCCGCCGAGCTGCTGGCACTGACGCGCCCGCGCCCGACGGCCACGCACCTGAGCATCGTGCGCAACCTCGGCACCGAGCGCCGCAGCGAGTACCACGCGATCGCCGATGCCGCCTCGGTGACGATCCGCGACGGCGACGAGGTCACGCTCACGTCCGACAAGTTCCCGGGCACGATCCTCGTGCGTGTCGAGGGCGCGAACCTGGGCGAGCGCACGCTGGTGATGCCCTACGGCTCGAAGCTGCGCGACGCGCTGGCGCGCATCAAGCCGGCTCCGCAGGCGCGGCTGGACGCGCTGCAGCTGTTCCGCGCCTCGGTCGCGGCGCGCCAGAAGGAGCTGATCGACAGCTCCTTGCGCAGCCTCGAGACCTACGCCTTGACGGCACGCTCGGCCACCAGCGAGGAGGCCGCGCTGCGCGGCCGCGAAGCGACGCAGATCCTCGAATTCATCGAACGTGCACGCCTGGTGCAGCCGCGCGGCCAGGTGATCGTGGCGCAGGGCGAAGCCGCCGGCGAGACGCTGCTCGAGAACGGCGACGTGCTGCGCATCCCGGAGCAGAGCAACCTGGTGCTGGTGAACGGCGAGGTGCTGTTCCCGAACGCGCTGGTGTTCGACCGCGCGGCCGGCGCCGAGGACTACATCGCACGCGCCGGCGGCTACACCCAGGGCGCCGACCGCGCCCGGCTGATCGTCATGCGCCAGGACGGCAGCGTCTCGGAGGCCGCGAAGGTCACGCTGCAACCCGGCGACGAGATCATGGTGCTGCCGAAGATCGAGACCAAGAACATCGAGATCACCCGCGGCATCACGCAGATCGTCTATCAGATCGCGGTCGCGGCGAAGGTGCTGTTCGGTCTGTGACGCCGACGCCGGCCGCCCGGCCCGCGTCGGCAGGTTTGCGATAATCACGGGTTTGCACGAATGGCGGACCGGGAAGAGGATGAAAGTACTGACGGTATTCGGCACCCGGCCCGAGGCGATCAAGATGGCGCCGCTGGTCAAGCACCTCGAAACGGTGCCGGGGGTGCTCAGCCGGGTGGGCGTGACCGCGCAGCACCGGCAGATGCTCGACCAGGTGCTCGAGCTGTTCGACATCCGCCCCGACCATGACCTGAACATCATGCGCCCGGGCCAGGACCTGTACTCGATCACCACCGAGATCCTGCAGTCCATCCGCGGCGTCTACGAAACCGAGCGCCCCGACGTCGTGCTCGTGCACGGCGACACCACCACCACCTTCGCCGCGACGCTGGCGGCCTTCTACCAGCGCATCCCGGTCGGCCATGTCGAGGCCGGGCTGCGCACCGGCAACCTGTATTCGCCCTGGCCCGAAGAAGCGAACCGCAAGCTGACCGGCGCGCTCGCCAGCCTGCACTTCGCGCCGACCGAGACCTCGCGCGCCAACCTGCTGCGCGAGAACGTCGACGCGGCCTCGGTCGTGGTCACCGGCAACACCGTGATCGACGCGCTGCTCGCGGTGAAGGCCAAGCTCGAGTCCTCGCCGGCCCTGTCGGCATCGCTCGCCGCGCGTTTCCCGTTGCTGCGCGAGGGCGCCCGGCTGCTGCTCATCACCGGCCACCGGCGCGAGAACTTCGGCGCCGGCTTCGAGCGCATCTGCGAGGCGATCGCGCGCCTCGCGCGGCGTTACCCCGGGATGGATCTGGTCTACCCGGTGCACCTGAACCCGAACGTGCAGGAACCCGTGAATCGCCTGCTCTCGGGCATCGCCAACGTGCACCTGATCGAGCCGCAGGACTACCTGCCCTTCGTCTGGCTGATGGCACGCTCGACGCTGATCCTCACCGACTCGGGCGGCGTGCAGGAAGAAGCGCCTTCGCTGGGCAAACCGGTGCTCGTGATGCGCGACACGACCGAGCGCCCCGAGGCCGTGGCCGCCGGCACGGTGCGGCTGGTGGGCACCGACACCGACGCGATCGTCGCCGGCGCGAGCCTGCTGCTCGACGACGCCGACGAATACCGCCGCATGAGCGTCGCCCACAACCCCTACGGCGACGGCCGCGCCTGCGAGCGCATCGCGCAGGCGCTGGCAGCTCGCCTGAAGGCCTGAACGGCCCCCCAACGGATCCGCCCCATGAGCACGAACGACAACTTCCAGACCATCTCGATGATCGGCCTCGGCTACATCGGCCTGCCGACCGCCGCGATGTTCGCCGCCCGGCGCCGCCAGGTGATCGGCGTCGACGTCAACCGGCATGCCGTCGACACCATCAACCAGGGCCGCATTCACATCGTCGAGCCCGAGCTGGACATGATCGTGCACAGCGCCGTCAACGAAGGCTTCCTGCGCGCGACGACCCGGCCCGAGCCGGCCGACGCCTTCCTGATCGCCGTGCCCACGCCCTTCAAGGGCGAGCACGAGCCCGACGTGAGCTTCGTCAAGTCCGCGGGCGAGTCGATCGCGCCGGTGTTGAAGCGCGGCGACCTGGTGGTGCTCGAATCGACCTCGCCGGTCGGCACGACCGAGCAGCTCGTCGGCTGGCTCGCAGCGGCGCGGCCCGACCTGCGCTTCCCGCTGCAGGGCCACGCCGAGATCGACGTCAACGTCGCCTACTGCCCCGAGCGCGTGCTGCCCGGCCACGTGGTGCGCGAACTGGTCGCGAACGACCGCATCATCGGCGGGCTGACCGAGCGCTGCTCGCAGCGCGCCGTGGCGCTGTACCGCAGCTTCGTCGAAGGCGAGCTGCTCGTCACGAACGCGCGCACCGCCGAGATGTGCAAGCTCACCGAGAACTCGTTCCGCGACGTCAACATCGCGTTCGCGAACGAGCTGTCGATCATCTGCGACAAGCTCGGCATCGACGTCTGGGAGCTGATCCGCCTGGCCAACCGCCACCCGCGCGTCAAGATCCTGCAGCCCGGCGCCGGCGTCGGCGGCCACTGCATCGCGGTCGACCCGTGGTTCATCGTCGACAAGACGCCCGATGAGGCGCGCCTGATCCGCACCGCGCGCGAGGTCAACGACGGCAAGCCCGGCTGGGTGCTCGACAAGGTGTCGCAGGCCATCGCCCAGCGCCTGGCCGCGAAGCCCGGCGCCGACGAAGCCGAGCTGACCGTGGCCGTGCTCGGCCTGGCCTTCAAGCCGAACATCGACGACCTGCGCGAAAGCCCGGCGCTGCACGTCGCCGAGCACCTGGTGCGCCACACGAAGGCGCAGCTGCGCTTCGTCGAACCGAACGTGAGCCGGCTGCCGCGCACGCTGGAGGCCGGCAAGCTCGTCGACCTGGCAACCGCGCTGGCCGAGAGCGACGTCGTCGTCGTGCTCGTCGCGCACCGCGAGTTCGCGGGGCTGCGTTCGCAGCTTGCCGCGCGCCAGGGCGTGATCGACGCGGTCGGCGTGCTGGCCTGACCGCGCGCCCGCCCCGACAGTACCCGCGGCCACCGATCGAACCCATGACCGATCTCGACGGCCGCGCTCCCGCCACCGTCGTCGAACTGGCGGTCGACGGCCGACGCTACGCCCTGCAGTTGCCCGATGCGGCAACCGACTACATCCAGAAGAAGATCGCGACCGAAGGCCAGCCCTACGAACGCGAGATGCTCGACGACATGCGCTCGCGCCTGGCCGCCGGCGACCTGGCGATCGACGTCGGCGCCAACGTCGGCAACCACACGCTCTATCTTGCGGCCGTGGCGGGCTGCGACGTCGAGGCCTTCGAGCCGAACCGCCGACTGTGCGACGCGATGCGCGCGAGCGCCGCGCTCAACGCCCTGAGCGAGCGCGTGCATGTCCACGATGTCGGCGTGGGCCGTGGCGCTGCACGCGCACAGTTCGAGAAGACCCTGCCCGACAACCTCGGCGCCCAGCGCCTCGAGATCGGCGAAGGCGAGATCGAGGTCGTGGCGCTCGACGCGATGGTGTTCGACCGGCCGGTGAAGCTGCTGAAGGTCGACGTCGAGGGCATGGAGATGGACGTGCTGCACGGCGCTCGCGCGCTGATCGAGCGCGACCGGCCGATGCTCTACATCGAGTGCATCGGCGAGCCGCAGCTTCGCGAGGTGTCGCGCTGGGCAGACGAACGCGGCTACTCGTACTGGGACACGTTCAACGCGACGCCCACGCACTTGTTCCTGCCGAACGAGCGCATCCGCGTCGAAAGCCGCCTGTCGCGGCTGCAGCTGATGGCCTGGCGCGAGCAGACGCGCAGCGTGCAACTCGTCGCGGCCGTGCGGCAAAAGCTCACGCGCGCTTACGACAACGAACGCGAGGCCAAACAGCTAGGCGCCGACCTGGCGCGGGACCTCGCGCTGCGCAGCGCCGAGCTCGACCAGGTCACGCAGCGGCTCGACGCCGAACACAAGGACGCGCAGGCGCGCGCCGCGGCCGACCTGGCCGCGACGATTGCGCTGAAGGACGATCTCGCCGCCGCCAGGGCGCAAGGTGCCGCCCTCGGCACCCGCCTCGCGGCCGCGACGAGCGAGCTCCAACGCACGCAGCGCGACCTGGCCGCCGCCGGCGCGCAGCGCGACGAACTCGCAGCGCAACTCGACGCCGTGCGGCGCACGCTGCTGGCCACGCAGCAGCGCGTCGCGACGATGCAGGCCGAGATCGACGCGCTGTCGGCCCTGCGCGTACAGCACCGCCAGGTCTGCAGCGAACGCGACCGGCTGGACGCCGAGCTGCGTTCGAGCCGGGCCGAGGCGGCCGCGTTGCACAGCGCCGCCGGCGAGGCGGCATCCCGCATGGCGGCGCTCGAGCGCGCGAAGGCCGCCGAACACGGCCAGCTGAGCGGCCGCATCGCGCACCTCGAGCACCAGCTTGCCGAACTCCAGGACGATCGCCGCAAGCTCCAGCGCGCCCTGGAGTTGAAGGCCGGGCGCCTGGACGCCACCGAGAAACGCTTCGACCGCGTCAAGGCCAGCAGCTCCTATCTGGTCGGTGCGGCGCTGGTCGGCGGCACGCGCTCGTTGCCGGCAGCGCTCGGACTGCCGGCCCGGCTGTGGCAGATCTTCCGCAGCGCCGGCCAACGGCGCGAAGCGCGCAAGGCCATGCCGGTCGTTCCCGTGCTGCCCACCGCGCCCGCTGCCCCCGCTCGCGTCCCACCGACCGCGAAGACCCTCGCCGCCGCTCCAGTGCCTATCCCCCCGGTGCGCCCGATGGCGGGTGCGCCGGGCCTGCGCGAGCTCGCCGCGCTGGCCGACCTGCGCGTCGCGTGCATCTTCGACGAGTTCACGTTCCACTCGTTCGCGCCCGAGTGCGAACTGCTGCAGCTGCGGCCGGACGATTGGCAGCGTCAGGTCGAAGCCTTCGCGCCCGACATCGTCTTCATCGAGTCGGCCTGGCGCGGCGTCGACGACCGCTGGCAGAAGAAGGTCAGCGACATCTCCGGCGAACTGCTCGCGTTGATCGAATGGGCGCTGCGTGCCGGAGTGCCCAGCGCATTCTGGTGCAAGGAAGACCCGGTGCACTTCGCACGCTTCCTGCCGGTAGCGCGGCTGGTCGACCACGTCTTCACCACCGATATCGACTGCATCCCGAAGTACAAGGATGCGCTCAAGCACGAGCGTGTCCACCTGCTGCCCTTCGCGGCGCAGCCGGCCCTGCACAACCCGGTCGAGACGGCGCCCCGTGCCGACGCCTTCTGCTTCGCCGGTTCGTACTACCCGCACTATCCCGATCGGCAAGTCGATTTCCGCGCGCTCGTCGGTGTCGGCCGGGCACTCAAGTCGGTCGAGATCTATGACCGCAATGCCGACCGGCCCCTGCCGCACAGCTTCGTCTTCCCCGACGAGTACCGCGCCGAGATCCGCGGCACCCTGCCGTACACCGAGATGGACCGGGCTTACAAGGGCTACCGCTACGGCATCACGGTGAACACGATCAAGCAGTCGCAGACCATGTTCGCGCGCCGCGCGTTCGAGCTGATGGCCTGCAACACCGTGGTCGTCAGCAACTTCTCCAAAGGCCTTCGCCTGTTCTTCGGCGACCTCGTCGTCGCTTCGGACGACGCGAGCGAGCTCGAACACCGCCTTGCACCGCTGTGCGGCGACGACACGCTCTACCGCCGCCACCGCCTGCGTGCGCTGCGCTGCGTGCTGTCGCAACACACCTACGAGCACCGCCTGGCCTATGTGGCAAGCCGTCTGGCGGGGCGACGCATCGAGGCGGCGCTGCCGCGCCTGGCCCTGTTCGGCGAACCGACCACGGCTGCCGACGCGTTGCGTCTGGCCGAGGCCCTCGCGCGCCAGTCGCTGCCGCGCGCGGCGCTGTGGCTTGCGGGAGCCGCCGCGGCCGCGGCCGCGGGGCGCGAAGGAGTGCGCGTGTTCGCCGACCGCGCTGCGGTGCTCGCCGCATTGGGCGAGCTC
>CXWJ01029077.1_pt1 | contig 13393 bp, 8 predicted proteins | sample 590841 | NCBI WGS metagenome assembly CXWJ01 (sample SAMEA3498367, study PRJEB10139) | wastewater metagenome | biome: wastewater treatment plant; material: activated sludge | place: Austria | collected 2015-01-21 | reverse complement strand
GCCGATGCCCCCGCGGATGACGACGGCGTGCCACCCGCCGATGCTGCACGTATGACGGCTCTGCCCAGCCTCGCGTCGCTGACCCACGTCACTGTCCTGTCCGGCGGCATCACCAACCGCAACTACCGAGCCACCCTGGCCGACGGCCGGGTGGTCGTCGTGCGGCTCTCGGACCCCGACACCTCCGACCTGGCGATCGACCGCGAGCACGAGCACGCCAACTCGCGGGCAGCCGCGCTGGCCGGAGCAGCACCGGCAGTCGTGGACTACCTGCCAGGAGCCGGCGCGCTGGTCATCGCGTGGGTCCCGGGCCGCACCCTGACCGACACCGACCTCGCCGACGCGCAGACCCTGCGCCGCGCCGCCGCCGCGTGCCGCAGGCTCCACGCCGGACCGGACTTCGGCAACCGGTTCGACATGTTCGACATCCAGGAGCGATACCGGCGCCTCGTCGGCGAGCGCGGCTACCGGCTCCCCGACGGGTATGACGAGTTCGCGCCTCACGTGAGGGCGTTGCGGCGGGCGATGGCCCGGCATACCGAGCCGCTCGTGCCGTGCAACAACGACCTGCTCTCGGCCAACTTCATCGACGACGGTGATCGGCTGTGGCTGATCGACTACGAGTATTCGGGCATGAACGAGGCGAGTTTCGAGCTCGGCAACATCTGGAGCGAGGCGACCCTGGACGAGGAGCTGCTCGACGTCCTCGTGGGCGCCTACTGGGGTGGTCCGAGCCCGGCCAAGCGGGCGCGATCCCGGGCCTGGGCGCTGATGAGCCAGTACGGCTGGACCCTCTGGGCGAGCATCCAGGCGGGTCAGAGCACGATCGACTTCGACTACTGGTCGTGGGGGATGGAGAAGTACGACCGGGCCGTCTCCTTCTTCGACAGCCCGCGGTTCGAGGCTCTGCTGACCGAGGTCTAGGCCGGGTCTCAGCCTGGCCTGAGACCCTGACGAGGCCTCAGTCCAGCCCCGGTCTGGGCCTGGCGCAGGACACGATTCGGCGGCGATCCGAACAATCCCGTAAAGGGTCTGCCGCTAGACCACAAACCCTGTTAGTGTCCGAGCGCGGGGGGCATAACGGGCAGCCGGAACCGTCGCCACACGTGACCGGCCACGGCTGCAGGAGTCGCTAGGAGGCTGTCAGTGCAGGACCAGAGCACACTGAACGAGGACGAACGGCGCCTCGCCGAACTCGGCTACAAGCAGGAACTCAAGCGAGACTGGTCGGGGTTCTCCAACTTCGCCATCTCCTTCTCGATCATCTCGATCCTGGCGGGGTGCTTCACGACCTTCGGCCAGGCCTGGAACAACGGCGGCCCGATCGCCATCTCGATCGGCTGGCCGATCATCTCGGCCTTCATCCTCGTCATCGGCTTCTGCGTGGCCGAGCTGGTCTCGGCCTACCCGACATCCGGGGGCATCTACTGGTGGGCGAGCAAGCTGGGCGGCCCCAAAGCGGGCTACTACACCGGGTGGCTCAACCTCATCGGCCTGCTCGCCGTGTGCGCGTCGGTCTGCTACGGCTGCGCGACCTTCTTCGACCTGGCGCTGTCCTCACTCATCCCGAGCTGGGCTGAGAGCTACTCGTTGCAGCGCGTGTTCGTCATCTTCCTCTTGATCCTGGCCGGCGTCGCCGTCCTCAACATCTTCAGCGGCCACCTGATGGCCGTCATGAACAACGTCTCGGTGTGGTGGCACGTCGCCGGCGCGGCGATCGTCGTCCTCATCCTCGTCTTCCTGCCCCCGACCCACATGAGCATCGTCGACGTCTTCTCCATGCGGGTCAACAACTCGGGCGGACTCAACAGCGGCAGCACCGACGGCATCGGCTTCTGGTTCTACGTGCTGCCGTTGGGCTTCCTGCTGACGCAGTACACCATCACCGGGTATGACGCGTCGGCCCACCTCTCCGAGGAGACCCAAGGCGCCGCCGACGGCGCCGCCAAGGGCATCTGGCGCTCGATCTTCTACTCGGCGATCGGTGGCTGGATCCTGCTGCTGTCCTTCCTGTTCGCCGTGCAGGACCCCGACGCGGTGACGGCCGGGGGTGGCGGCGTCGCGGTCATCTTCGGTCAGGCGCTGGACCCCAAGGTCGCCGGAGCCGTGTTGCTCATCTCGGCCATCGGCCAGTTCTTCTGCTCGACGGCCTGTATGACGAGCACGTCACGGATGCTCTTCGCGTTCAGCCGCGACGGCGCCGTGCCCCGGGCCAAGCTCTGGGCCAAGCTCAACTCGGGCAAGGTGCCGGGCAACGCCGTCCTCGTCTCGTCGGTCATCGCGGCACTGATCACACTGCCGGCCCTGATCGAGGTCAACATCGGTTCGGCCGAGTCGCCGATCATCGTCCCCACCGCGTTCTACGCCGTGGTGTCGGTGGCGGTCATCGGCCTCTACCTCGCCTTCGCGATCCCGATCTACCTGCGCTGGAGAGTCGGCGACGCGTTCGTCCAGGGCTCCTGGAACCTCGGCACGAAGTGGCGGTGGATGGCTCCCCTCGCCGTCGCCGAGATCGCGATCGTCAGCGTCTACTTCGTCCTGCCGTTCACACCAGCCGGGTGGCCGGGCAACGAGGCGTTCGAGTGGAAGTTCGTCAACTACGCGCCGATCCTCACCGGCGCCACTCTGATCGCGTTGTGGATCGGCTGGCACATCTCGGTCAAGAAGTGGTTCACCGGCCCCAAGACGACGATCTAGCGCGACGTCAAGCCCGGGCGCGTTCCCTCCGCGCCCGGTCCCGCGACGCCGGATCCCCTTCCTCCGGTGTCGCGCGTCGTGGCCGCCGTGGCACATCGCCCGGCGGCCACGATGTCAGCGCAGCGGAGGCCGCAGGCTGACCCGGCACGACATGACCTGCCCGTTGACGTCGACCGCCCAGTCGCCGGACTCGACGTAGGCGGGGTCGACGCTGCCGCCACCGGGGCGCCATACGGTCGCCAGGCCCACGGTCGACCCGACGGTGGCGCCGTATGCCGCGCTGGTCACCTGACCGGCCCCGACCCCGTCACGCAGCATGAGCTCGCCACCCCACACGGTCACCCCGGGATCGTCGATGACGAACGACACCACCCGGCGGCTCACTCCCCGCGCGCGCGCCGCCGACACTGCCTCGCGGCCGAGGAACGGCGAGTCCCCCCGCAGCTTGGTCGCGAACACCAGGCCCGCCTCGACCGGCCCGAGATCGGGGGTCAGCTCCGCGCCGAAGGCTCGGTAGCCCTTCTCCAGCCGCAGCGCGTTGATCGCGTGGTAGCCAGCGAGGGTGAGCCCACCCGCCGCGCCGGCCTCGGTGAGCAGCTCGAAGACCCCCACCGCGAACTCAACGGGCACGTAGAGCTCCCAGCCGAGCTCACCGACATACGTCATGCGGGTGGCCCGCACGGTGGCGTAGCCGAGGTCGATCTCCCGGCTGGTCGCGAACCCGAACCCCGTGTCGCTCAGGTCGGACCGGGTCAGCGAGGCCAGCAGCGTTCGTGAGCCAGGCCCCATGACCCCGAAGACGGCATAGGCGCCCGTCACGTCGACCACCGTGACGTGCTGGTCAGGTCCGGTATGCCGCTCGAGCCAGTCGCGGTCGCGCACGGGAGAAGCCGCCCCGGTCACCCAGAGGAACTCGGTGGCCGACACGCGCGTCACGGTCACGTCGGCCTCGTAGCCCCCACGAGCGTTGAGCACACCGGTGTAGACGACCTGACCCACCGGCACGTCCACCTCCGCGGTGCAGACCCACTGCAGCAGGGGCAGGGCGTCCCGGCCGGTCACCAGCAGCTTGCCGAAGGAGGACTGGTCGAACAGCGCGACGGCTTCGCGAGCGGCCCGGTGTTCGGCGCTGACCCAGGGGCGCCAGTCGGGGATGTCCCAGGTGTCGGCGGCGGGAGCCGCGCCCGTGGGGCGGAAGTAGCTAGGGCGTTCCCACCCCATCTTGGAGCCGAACTCGGCTCCCGCCGCGGCCAGCAGATGGTGCACGGGCGAGCGACGAAACGGGCGAGCCGTGGCGTGCTCGCGGGTCGGCCACGGCACCGCGTAGTGCAGACCCAGGACCTCGCCCACCCGGTCACGCAACCACGGCACGTTGCCGTTGAACCGGTCGAAGCGCCGGATGTCGACAGCGGTCAGGTCCGACTGAGGCTCGCCGCTGACGATCCACTCAGCCAGCGCCTGGCCGGCGCCCCCGGCCGAGGCGATGCCCACCGAGTTGAAGCCAGCCCCGACGAAGAACCCACGAACCCCTGGCGCTTCACCGAGGATGAACTGGTTGTCCGGGGTGAAGCTCTCGGGACCGTTGTAGAACTTCTTGATGCCGGTCTGTTCCAGCACCGGCACCCGGTGGATCGCGCTGGCCATGAGCACCTCGAAGTGCTCCCAGTCCTCGTCGAGCAGCTGGAACTCGAAGGGGTGCGGCAGCCGGTCCGGCGCCACCCACGGTTTGGCGACCGGCTCGAAACCTCCGACGACCAGCCCGCCGACCTCCTCCTTGAAGTAGGTGTAGCCGTCCGGGTCACGCAGGATGGGCGCCATCCGGGCCATCCCCTCGATCGCCTCGGTCACGACGTAGAAGTGCTCGGCCGAATGCAGCGGCACGCTCACGCCTCCGACCAGATCGCCGACGGCCTTGGCCCACTGACCGGCACAGTTGACGACGATGTCCGCCTCAACCTCGCCCGCATCGGTGCAAATACCGGTGACCCGCCTGCCGCGCCCCGAGGACGCCGCGGTCGTGAGGATGTCGGTCACGCGAACTCGTTCGACGACCCGAGCGCCGCGCTGACGGGCGCCTTTGGCCAGCGCCTGGGTGACATCGGCCGGGTTGACCGTGCCGTCGAGTGGGAGCCACAACGCGCCGGTGAGGTCGTCGGCATACAGGTGGGGATAGATGTCCANNGCGGTGCGGCGCAGGTGCACCATGCGCTCGGGCGTGCGAGCGACGGTCAGCCCGCCGCACTGCTTGTAGCCGGTGGCCAGCCCCGTCTCGGCCTCCAGCGACGCATAGAGCCGGGCGGAGTACTGCACGAGGCGGGTGCCGCTCTCGGTGGCGCGCAGCTGGCCGACCAGGCCGGCAGCGTGCCAGGTGGTCCCGGAGGAGAGTCGGCCCTGTTCGACGAGCAGCACGTCGGTCTCACCCAGGGCGGGGAGGTGGTAGGCCACACTGCAGCCGACCACGCCCCCACCGATGATGACGATGCGGGCGCGGGCAGGCAGGTCGACCACATTCGCACCCTAGTGGCGTGGGAGTGCCTCGGGTTTGCCACGGCCCGGTCGGAGCCCGGCGTCGGTGTCTCTGGTGTGAGCGACGTGCACCGGCCGGTCGCCGGGCGAGCGGCGGGGTGCGCCGACGACGCGACGACGCGCGGGCCGCGACATCGGGCAGGATGAGACGTATGGCGCCAGCCGACTCTGACCACAGCCGAACCGACCGCGCTCGGGTCGTCGTCGTCGGCATCGGTGCCGACGGGTGGGTGGGGCTCCGAGCGGTGTCTCAAGACGCCATCCGACGGGCCGACGTGGTGCTCGGCGCCACGCGTCAGCTTGACCTCCTGCCCACCGACGTCGCAGCGACCCGGACGCCCTGGCCCTCACCGCTGCTGCCGTCGCTGCCGGGGCTGCTCGACGAGCACGCGGGGGGACGCCTCGTCATCCTGGCCAGTGGTGACCCCATGCACTACGGCATCGGGTCGTCGGTGATCGCCCATCTGGGGGCAGAGCGGGTCCACGTGATCACCCACCCATCCTCCGTGGCCCTGGCCTGCGCCCGTCTCGGCTGGCCGGTCGAGTCGGTCGAGGTGGTCACCGCCGTCGGTCGACCGCTCGACCTCGTGCGCAGAGCACTGACGCCTGGTCGACGAGTCCTCGTCCTCGTGGGCACGAAGTCCGCGGCAGCCGACCTCGCGCGCCTCGTCGTCGACGAGGGCTACGGCCCCAGCCCGATGACCCTGCTGACGCACCTGGACGGTCCCGACGCCAAGACGTGGTCGAGCACGGCCGCACAGTGGGAGGTCCCCGCCCACGACGCTTTGGCCATCGTCGCCATCCACGCCTTGGCGGACCCGTCAAGCAGCCCTCGGTCAACCGCTCCAGGGCTGCCAGATGACGCCTACGAGCACGACGGTCAGCTCACCAAGCACCACGTCCGCGCGGTCACCATGGGCAGCCTGGGGCCTCGACCGGGGGAGGTTCTGTGGGATGTCGGCGCCGGATCGGGCAGCATCGCGATCGAGTGGATGCGACACCATCCGTCCTCGCACGCCGTGGCCGTCGAGCCCGATTTCGAGCGGGTGCACCGCATCAGGCGCAACTCCGCTCGGTTGGGCGTGCCGACGCTCGACGTTCGTCAGGGGAGCGCCCCTGAGATTCTGTCGTCGTTGCCGGCGCCCGATGCCGTGTTCGTCGGCGGCGGAGTCAGTCGCGAGGGAGTGCTGCAGGCGTGTGTCGACGCTCTCGGGGACCGTCGGCATACGCGTCTGGTCGCCAACGCGGTGACCCTCGAGTCCGAGGCGGTGCTGTCGGGCTGGTACGCGACGCTCGGCGGCACCTTGACCCGGCTGCGGGTCGAGGAGGCCAGCCCGGTCGGCGGCTTCACCGGATGGCGTCCCGCGATGCCGGTCACCCAGTGGCGCTGGTCGCCGGCCGACCCGACTGCCGGGAGCGCGCGATGACCGTCCACTTCGTCGGTGCCGGGCCGGGTGCCCCGGACCTGCTCACCCTGCGGGCGGTCGAGATCATCGGACGCAGCCGCACCTGCCTGTATGCCGGCAGCCTCGTCCCGCCTGAGGTGCTGCACCACTGCCCGCCCGGGGCACTGTTGATCGACACGGCTCACCTGACACTCGACGAGATCGTCGCCCACATCCAGGCCGCGCACTCGCGCGGTGACGACATCGCGCGGCTGTGCAGCGGCGACCCCTCGATCTTCAGCGCCGTGGCGGAGCAGATGCGCCGTCTTGACGGGCTGCGCATCCCCTACGACGTCATCCCGGGGGTCCCCGCCTACGCGGCCGCCGCCGCGACCCTGCGCCGCGAGCTGACCGTGCCCGCTGTCGGTCAGACGGTCGTGCTGACCCGCACAGCGCAGCGGGCCACCCCCATGCCCGAGGGCGAGGACCTGAGCGCACTTGCCCGCACCGGCGCGACTCTTGTGCTGCACCTGTCGGTGCAACGCATCGACGCAGTGGCCAGCGACCTGCTGCCTCACTACGGCGCCGACTGCCCGGTCGCTGTGGTCGCCTACGCGAGCCGACCCGACGAGGTCGTCATACGGAGCACCCTGGCCGAGATCGCGAGTCACGTGGCCGAGGCGGGAGTGCTGCGCACCGCCGTGATCATCGTGGGTCGGGTCCTGACCGCCGAGACGTTCCCCGACAGCCACCTCTACTCCGCAGATCGCTGCCGGACTCCGTGAAGGTGTTGATCCTCGGGGGCACAGCCGAGGCACGCAGCCTCGCGGCACGGCTCGAGCAGGACTCCGACGTCGACGTCGTGTCCTCCTTGGCCGGGCGGGTCAGGGACCCACGCCTGCCGGTCGGCCAGACCCGAATCGGCGGGTTCGGTGGCCCGGAAGGGCTGCGCGCCTATCTACTCGACACGGATGTCGAGTGCGTCGTCGACGCCACTCACCCCTTCGCGGTGCAGATCACCCACCATGCGGTGCAGGCCTGCGCGGCGGCGAACGTGCCGTACCTGCGGCTGCGGCGTCCCGCGTGGGAGCCGACCAGTGGGGACAGGTGGATCGAGGTGTCGAGCACGAGCGAGGCCGCCCAGCGAGTGGCCGACTCGCCCTGGAGGTCGGTGATGGTCACGACGGGTCGCCGTGACCTTGCCGCGTTCGCCCACGACGCCACCCGGCACTATCTCATCCGGGTGGTGCAGGACCCCGACGGCCCGCTCCCCTCACAGCGCACGGTGGTGCGCGACCGAGGGCCCTACGCGCGCGCAGACGAGCTGGCGATCATGCGTCAGCATGCTGTCGACGTGCTGGTCACCAAGAACAGCGGCGGGCCCCTCACGGTCGCCAAGCTCGAGGCGGCCCGCGATCTGGGTCTGCCGGTCGTGATGGTCACGCGGCCGGAGGAACCCTGCGGAATCACGGTGCTGTCAGGGGTGGATGCCGTCGCGGCAGCGCTCCCCATGGTTACTCATCAGTAGATATCGCAGCGATTCTCGGTCAGGGTGGTCGTCAAACGTTCAACTAGAGAGATTGGCGGGATATAGGGGCCAAATTACCCGGAACCACTTGCGTCGCCTCCCCTATTTCTTTACGCTTCCTTTACCGAGCCGGGCCTAGTCCGGTGAGGGGTGACTGGACGGGGGTTCGGTCACAACGGCGGCTTGAGGGGCATCAGGCTGCACGGGGGGACGGCAGGGCGGGGNNGGCGGGGCGCTTCGCGCCCCGCCCTCGTCGCATTCTTGGGCCTCGTTCTTGGCCTCGGTGTCGTGCCTCGTTGTTGGGCCTCGGTGTTGGGCCTCGTTGTTGGGCCTCGCCCTACCTGCCCGGCCCACGAGATCCCACACGCCCCTCGCCTGCTCGCCGGCGCGCCCGTCGGCTGCCGGCTGGGCGGTCAGGGTCGGGGGTAGGACCGTGGGGTGAACACCTGTCCGTTGGCCAGCACCCGGGTCTGGGACGAGCCGACGATCAGCAGGCACCGCATGTCGACCGAGTCGACATCGAGCTGCGCCAGGGTCGTCACCACCACGGACTCGTCAGCCGACCCCACGGCCCGCCCGACCACCACGGGCGTTGTGGAGTCGCGATGGCGTGACAGCACGGCCAGCGCCTGCGTCAGCTGTGACCGGCGGGTCGTTGAGGCCGGGTTGTAGATCGCGACCACGAGGTCGGCCGCCCCCACGGCCTCGACCCGGGTCAAGATGACCTCCAGCGGCTTGAGCCGGTCCGACAGCGAGATGACGGCGAAGTCGTGGCCCAGTGGCGCGCCGACGCGAGACGCGACCGCCTGGGCCGCGGTGAGTCCCGGCACCACCGACACGGGCACGTGCGCGTAGGCGGGGTCACTCGCGGCCTCGAGGACGGCTGCCGCCATGGCGAAAACGCCCGGATCACCCGAGGACACCACCGCGACGCGCGCCCCTCGCGCCGCCAGGTCCAGGGCGAACACCGCCCGCTCGAGCTCGGCCATGTTGTCCGAGGCGTGATGGCGCTGATGCGCCCGCGGTCTGACCCGGTCGACATACGTGACGTAGCCGATGACGTGTTCGGCGCGAGCCAGGACGTCGGCGGCCTGCGGGGTGAGCCACTCGTCGGGCCCCGGGCCGAGGCCCACGACGTCGACCCGACCGGTGCCGCCGGCGTNNACGACACCCATGTAGGGCACCGCGCTGGGGTCAGCGTCTGCGACCGGGGTGACGCGCTGTCCGTCTCGGCTGGCCCGCTCCACGAGGATCGCGTCCTGCAGTCGACCCGCATCCCGCAGCGCCCGCACAACTCCGGCGAAGTCGGCGCTGACCTTCATCACGACGGCGGCGTCGGCGTCGCGCAGCGCCCGCGTCAAGGTCGCCGAGTCGAGCGTGGCGGGCAGCACGGCCAGCCGCTCCGTGGCCTCGACGAGAGGCACTCCGGCGGCCGCCGCTCCCGCTGACACCGACGTGACGCCCGGCACGACGAGCGTGTCGAACCGAGCACTGAGCCTGCGGAACATGTGCTGGAACGAGGAGTAGAACAACGGGTCACCCTCGGCGAGCAGGGCCACGTCACGACCGTGCTCGAGATGCGCCGCAAGCCGGTCGGCCGCCTCGGTGTAGAAGTCGGCCATCGCGCCGGCATACCCGCCGGGATGGTCGGTCGTCTCGGTGGTGACGGGGTAGACGAGCAGCTCCTCGACCTGGTCACCGCGCAGGTATGGCGCGGCGATCGAGCGTGCGATGGACCGGCCGTGCCGGGCCGAGTGGAACGCTACGACGTCGGCCGCCTCGATCAGGCGAGCCGCCTTGACCGTCACCAGCTCGGGGTCACCGGGGCCGACGCCGAGACCATAGAGGGTGCCCAGCCGCGAGCGCGTCATTCGACATCGCTCGCGAGGGCGTTGACCGCCGCGGCCGCCATGGCGCTGCCGCCGCGCCGACCGTGCACGACGAGGAACTCGGTGCCCCGCGGACGGGCGGCAAGCTCGGCCTTGGACTCGGCCGCACCGATGAACCCGACTGGTATGCCGAGGATCGCCGCCGGTCTCGGCGCCCCTGCGTCGAGGAGCTCGAGCAGGCGGAACAAGGCGGTGGGAGCGTTGCCGATCACGGCGACGGCACCCTCGAGCCGGGGCAGCCACAGGTCGACGGCCGCCGCCGAGCGGGTGGTGCCGAGCTCGCGAGCCAGAGCCGCGACCTCGGGGGCGCCCAGCGTGCAGACCACGTCGTTGTCGGCGGGCAGGCGAGACCGGGTCACGCCGCTAGCCACCATCGTGGCGTCGCAGAGGATCGGGGCCCCGTCGCGCAAAGCGGCCTGGGCGCGCGACGCCAGGCCGGGCGATGCCTCGATGGCGGCGGGGAGGTCGACCATGCCGCACGCGTGGATCATGCGCACGACCACGCGGGCGAGGTCGTCGTCATAGGCCGAGAGGTCGGCCTCGGCCCGGATCGTCCGGAACGAGCGCCGATAGATCTCCTGGCCGTCCTTGACGTAGTCCATCTGGCTGTGCACTGACCTGCCTGCTCGCTTCGCTATCGACGTGCGCCTGCGGCGAACGTCACGTCATACCCCGACTCGGTGGCCACGACGTCGACCTCGGTGTCATGGCCGCGACCGCATCGGCGGCCACAGCCGCTCCACCGTACCCGCAAGTCGCCGAATCGACGTACGTCCGCGACGGCGTCGGTGCGCACATCGGCCAGGGCCGAGGCGCACCCCGGCCGGCCCGTGCAGGCCGACACGGTGACGTAGGGCGAGGTCGCCACCTCGCCGAGCCCGACGGGGGACAGTGCCTCTCGGGCGGCCGCACCCTCGTCGTCGCCGCCCACACCGGGTATGACGACACTGCGCCAGGGCGTGACGCGCAGCGCCTGCCGAGCCCCTCGCGCGAGCGAGACGAGGGCGTGGGTCTGCTCCGGGCGCAGCACCCCGAACGGAACGGTCACGACGATGGCTGCGGACCCGTCGTCACCGAGCACGACCCCCTGCGGTCGTGCGACCAGCGGCCGGTCCGGCGCGGCCCATGATCCGCCCTCGAGATGGCGGTCGGGCCAGGTCTCCCGCACCCGGTCGGCCACCGATCGGCCCCGGTCGGCAAGGTCAGACATCCGCCATACCGAGCGGTCCCCCTCGCGCGCCGCCAAGAAGGCCGCGGCGACGCTCAGCAGGGCAGGGACGACCTGCTGAGCCGAGACCCGCAGAGCACCGGGGTAGACGGCGAAGTCGTGCGGGCCGATGGCCGTGGCGAGGGCGTCAGCGTTCATCACCGACATATCGCCCCGACCGTCGTCGAGCGCGAAGAGGAACCGGCCGGGCAGGTCGGCCAGCTCGGGATCTGCGCACAGCGTCCGGTCGAGCTCGAGGCAGAGGTCGTCGAGCTCGACCACTCCGTGGGGACCGGAGGTCACCCCGGCCAGCGGCGTCGCGACAAGGTTGCGGACCCGTTCGTGAGTCAGCGAAGGCAGCAGCCCGGCATCGGCCAGGTCGCCGGCGATGCCCGGCCGGCCCTCGGAGGCGACGCCCCGGATCTCGACGCTGCCGCGGGCGGTGATCGTCAGCTCGCCGTCGCCGTAACGCTCGCTCGCACTGGCCAGCTGAGCCAGCTGGTCGGCGGACAGGCGGCCACCCGGCAGCCGCATCCGAGCGAGCAGACCGTCAGCGGCCTCGTGGAGCCGAAGCGCGCCCGGGCAGCGGTCGGCTTGGTCCGTCACGGGCCAAGGGTACGTCCCGGTGGGCTGGGCACGACCGGGCGCCGACCCACGGCGGCCTTCGCCGCCGAGCGGCAGTCGACCCAGGGCAGCCTTTTGACCTGAGGGCCGCAGGGGTTCCAGAAGTCCTCCCAGGACCCCACGCGGGGTGCTTGGTGTGCCACCTGCGCAAGATAGCCCTCCTCTGGCACACCCAACCGGCGCCAAAGGGGTCTACGCCGGGTCTACCGCTCGCCCAAAGGGGTCTACGCCGGGGCTACGCCGGGCCTATGCCGGGCCGGTCGGGTGGTGCAGGCGACGAACGCTGACGAGCACCTCGCCGCAGCAGGCGCACGCCACCTCGACATCCGTCGTGGGTTCGGGGTGGTGGGCCGCCGATGTCGTCGGCACCGTGACGATCGGCAACGTCGGCTCCGACACTGGCAAGGGCGACGTGGTCTCGGCGCTGTTGTCGACCTCGTCGACGTGATCCGGCGCGGTCGCCGCGATGCGGCTGGCGCCGATGAGCATCTGTATGGCGACCAGCAAGGCGACGACGACACCCACCGCCCAGGCCAGGCGCCCGGGCGACATGTCGTCGCCCCAGGTGAAGATGACGACACCGAGCGCCAAGGACGCCCAGCGCAGCCAGGTCGCGTAGGTCGCCACGAAGCCGCCCGCCACACGCAAGGGACCGGCGGGTGCCGCCGTCCCGACCCGCTCGAGAGTGTCCGCCACGTTCGCCCTCACGTCAGTCGCCGGACGCGAGCGTCCCATGAACCAACCGACCGCCACGGCCAGCACGCCGAGCCAGGCCAGCACGGCGAAACCGCTCTGGAGGTAGCGCAGCAGCGTGTCGAAGAAGATGCCGCTCGCGAGCGCGAACTCGGAGTCGGCCAGGCCGTTGACGAAGAGCTGCCGCCCGACCGACAGCGCCAGCGCCACGAGCACGGCGTTGACGAGCAGCGCGGCGCCGACCCACATGGTCGCTCGCGGCCGGTTGCGGGCCAGGGCGAGGCCCACGACATACAGCACGATGACCAGCGGCAAGATCCACTGGGCGACGGGGTTGGCAACCGCCCAGATCGTGCGGGCCTGACGCAGCTCGGGAGCATCGAGCAGGACGATCTGCGCGTCGATCGCGGGAATCGGCACGTTCTGCACGACGGTGAGGCCGCGCTGGACCAGCCGCTGCTTGACCAGCTCGACGACCCCCGAGACGTCGAGCACGACCTGGTCGCCTTGCAGGGACACCGGCCCGGAGGCCTCCCCCTCGAGCAGCCGGATCAGACTCTGCTGCGCCGTCGTGTTGACCGTGACCCAGATGTCGGCGAACGCCGGCGACGCGACGAACTGGCGCACCTGCCCCTCGACTAACCCGTTGACTCCCCCGGCGACGACACCGGCCAGCTGGGCCCGTCGCGCCTCGTCCGTCACGACGCCGGCAAACAGGTTGTCGACGATCGCACCGACGTCGACCTGGGACTCGAGTGCGGTGATCACCTTGGCCGTGATTGCCTCTTGCACCGCGGGTTCGTTGATGAGCGGCTCGACCGTGGCGAGATACCGCTGGGTGTCA
>CXWJ01000079.1_pt1 | contig 13403 bp, 13 predicted proteins | sample 590841 | NCBI WGS metagenome assembly CXWJ01 (sample SAMEA3498367, study PRJEB10139) | wastewater metagenome | biome: wastewater treatment plant; material: activated sludge | place: Austria | collected 2015-01-21 | reverse complement strand
GATCGCACCCGTCAATGGATAGCAGCCGAGCGTGCGAAACCGCACCAGAAGCTCCTCGATCACTTCGCCCGGCAGCAGCTTCATCCGCTCGTCGTCGCGCATGATCAACGCACCGTCCCGCTTCACCACCGGGCGCTTCGCTGCAAAATAAAGCGGCACGATCGGAATGTCTTCGGCCAGGATGTATTCCCAGATGTCGAGTTCGGTCCAATTCGAGAGCGGAAACACCCGGATGGACTCGCCCTTCTTGATCCGCGCGTTGAACAGGTTCCAAAGCTCAGGCCGCTGATTCTTCGGATCCCACCCATGGGCGGCGGTACGGAAAGAAAAAATCCGCTCCTTCGCGCGACTCTTCTCTTCGTCCCGCCGAGCGCCGCCGAACGCCGCATCGAAGCCGTACTTGTCGAGCGCCTGCTTCAGACCTTCGGTCTTCATCACCTGCGTATGCACGGATGAACCGGAGTCGAACGGGTTCACACCGGCGCGCACGCCGTCCTCGTTGATGTGCACGATCAGCTTCAACCCCAGCCGCTTCACGGTCTCGTCGCGGAAGGAGATCATTTCGCGGAACTTCCACGTCGTGTCGACGTGCATCAGCGGAAACGGCGGCTTGGCCGGGTAGAACGCCTTCATCGCCAGGTGCAGCATCACCGACGAGTCTTTGCCGATCGAATAGAGCATCACCGGGTTCGCGAACTCGGCCGCGACCTCGCGCATGATGAAGATGCTCTCAGCCTCAAGCCGCTTCAGGTGCGGGCTGCGCGAGCGCGGTGTTGGACTAGCCGCCGACAAGGTCCAAGAATCCTCGAATACAGGGGGAAAATGGTACTCATCCCCTATTTGTGCAACTGCACAGTGTCAATCGGAGATCACACCGCAGGCCGTTGTGAAATACGGCCGCGAGTACCCAGAAGGTCCGATTCGGTCGAGCGGCTTCGGCTCGCTAATTGATCGGCAAATGCACCAAGCCCGCCTTCTGGAACAGATAGCCGACGTAGGCCAAGTACCCTGCAACCAGCAGCAGGCCGTAGAACCGTCCCATCCGGTTCGCGAACAGCAGCGGGAGAAACAGTGCAGCCGTCGCAGCCAACATCACCCACATATCGACGGCCCTGATTTGCTGATCGATCTCGACCGGCCCGAGCACTGACGCGACGCCCAAAATGGCCAGAATATTGTAGATGTTCGAACCGACCACGTTCCCCAGCGCGATATCGGGGTTCCCGCGCAACGCCGCAACCACCGACGTTGCGAGCTCCGGAAGCGACGTGCCCGCAGCAATCAGCGTCAACCCAATCACGGTCTCGGAGATGCCGTTCTCGCGGGCGATCGTGATCGAGCTTTGAACCAGAACTTCGGCCCCCAAGATAAGCAGCGCGACGCCGACCAAGATCAAGCCAATGTCGACCAGTGCGGAATGCTCGAGGGGGCGCTCCTTCATGTATCTGGAACCGTCCGGCTCGGTTCCGGCGGCGCTCTCCTGCGCGTAGCTGATCAAGAGCATGGCCAGCAAAACCGACAGCATCAGCACGCCTTCGAACCAGCCGAACTCCGGCAGACGCAGCGCAAGCCAAATGAAGAGACCTGCAGCAACCAACGCGAAGATGCCCTCGCGCCCGATCGCGCGCGGCGAAACGGTGATGGGCGCAACGAGCGCCGTCAGCCCCAAAATGCCCAGGATGTTGAAGATGTTTGAGCCGACCACATTGCCGACCGCAATGCCGTACGCTTGGTTGACCGACGCGTTGACGCTGACCAGCAGCTCGGGCGTCGAAGTACCATACGCGACGATAGTGACGCCGATCAGCAGGGGCGAGACATGCAACCGCCGCGCGATGGCAACACCGCCGTGAACGAGCGCTTCGGCGCCAAAAATAAGCAGCGCAAACCCCGCCGCTACCAACACATACTCGTTCATCGCGCTCCCCCGATATTCCTCAGAACCTGAAAGGGATGCGATGAATCGTCAAGCTAGCGCAAAAGGCGAACCCGGACCGGTCTCTACCCCGCCTGCGCGATGTAGTCCCGCATTGCATAGCGCTCGAGATCGGCATCCTCGATACGCCGCTTCACGACGTCGCCAATCGAGACGATCCCGATCAGCCGGCCACCCTCGACGACCGGTACGTGCCGGAAGCGTCCGACGGTCATCGTTTCCATCAGCGATTCCGAACTGTCGGTCAGGCGGCAGGTCGCAACCTCGCGCGTCATGACTTCGTCGATCGTATTCGTCAGCGCCTTGGGGCCTTCCTGCGAAACCGCCTGCACGATGTCGCGTTCCGACACGATGCCGATCACCTCGCCTGCGGCCCCGGTCACAACGGCAGCCCCAATGCGCTTCGTCGTCAGCAAGTCGCAGACCTGCTGCAGCGTCGCAGTCGGGCGAACGGTTTCGACCTTCGCCCCTTTGTGCTTCAAAATGGTGGCAACGGTCATAGTTCCTCCTTCGCGAAAGGAGAGCCGCCAGCACGTCACGGGAAACGCCGGAGGACGGACAAACTGGCACAAAGGCTCTCTTGTCTGACGAAGAGCATGCGCCGAATTCGCGCGCCCGGCAATGGCCTCGCTTCGCACTGCACAATTCCGTGAAGGCGGTCACATTCGTCTGTGTACGGAAGCTCCGTAATAATGAACGGTCGAAACGTCAGGCGCCTGGCAGCACGACGTTATCGATGAGCCTCACCGAACCGAACCGGACGGCGAGCGACACCAGCGCCCCGGTGCCACCGACACGATCGAGCTCGGCCAGCGTTTGCGGATCGGCNNGCCACAACACCGGCGCCGCCGCACGATCTTCCACCGTCAGCAGTGCATTCCGGCTGCTCATGGCAAGGCCGTCCGGCTCCCGCATCGTCGGGCCCGGCACGATCTCCACTGGCAAATCGAGATCTCGCACCAACCGCCGGATTACAGCCAATTGCTGCGCGTCTTTCTGCCCGAACACGGCATGCGTCGGCCGCACGATGTTGAGCAGCTTGGTCACCACAACCGCGACCCCATTGAAATGGCCCGGCCGCATCGCCCCTTCGAGCGGCCGCGTCACAGGACCCACATCGATCGACGTCGAAAACCCCTCCGGGTAGACCTCGCCGGGTTCCGGCGCGAACACGACATCGCACCCCGCCCCGCGTAACAGCTCCATGTCGCGCTCCAGCGTACGCGGATAGCGTTCCAAGTCGCGCTGTTCGTTGAATTGCGCCGGGTTCACGAAAATGCTCGCGCCCACGCGGGGACACCGCTCCCGCGCCAGCCGAACCAAGCTTAAGTGTCCCTCGTGTAACGCCCCCATCGTGGGTACGAAGCCGAAGGGCGCATCGAGCGGTGCGCGGGCCTCGCGCATCGCCGCGATCGTCCGGACGAGTTTCACGGTTCCTCGAAGCCTTTGAGCGCTTCCGCGAGCGTGCCCGCCGCAATCGTCGAAGCATTGGCCCGCGTCGGAAACGTACCCGCTTCGACTTCCTCNNGTCGGCACAAGCTCGAGCACCACAGCAAACGCACCCGCCGACTGCAGTGCCAGCGCATCGTGCGTGATGCCGCGCGCGCCCGGCGCATCCTTACCCTGCACCCGAATGCCGATCTGATGCGTTGCCTGGGGCGTATAGCCGAGATGCCCCATAACTGGGATTCCAAGCTCAACCAGACGCCGCACCACTTTCACGACCGGCCCGCCGCCTTCGACCTTTACGGCCTGGACCCCGGCCTCGCGCATCATGCGCCCGGCCGCGTTGATCGCATCGTCGATGCCCGAATAGGTGAGAAACGGCAGGTCGCCAACAACGAGCGCTCCTTCGGTCCCTCGCACGACCGAAGACGCATGCCGCACCATGTCGTCGAGCGTCACGGGGATGGTGGTGTCGTGCCCCTGCATGACCATGCCAAGCGAGTCGCCCACCAATATGAGCTGAAACCCCGCCCGTTCCGCGAGCTTCGCCGACGCAAAATCGTAGGCCGTGACCATCGCGACGCGTCGGCCTTCACCCTTCATTTTGGTCAGATCGAGAATGCTGGTCCGCATCGCAAGCGCCTATGCTGCAGGTGCGGAATCTGGGCTGAACGCCCCGGCGATGCAAGCAATTGCAGCATCGATATGCCCAAACACGGTCAACGTGTTAACGATCTTCCTCGCGCGCATCCTTGACCGGTTCGATCTTGATGCCACGCGCTTTGAGTGCCTCGCGCAGCAGAAACTCGATCTCCGCGTTTACACTGCGCAGATCCGCGCCCGCCAAACGCGCAATGGCGTTGAAGAGCGCGGGATCTAGACGCAGCGCGAAGGCTTTGCGATCGGACGACATGACACCTTACTGGTAAATCGTGCCCGCGTTCACGACCGGTTGCGTTTGGCTGTCCGAGCACAGCACGACCAGCAGGTTCGACACCATCGCCGCGCGCCGCTCGTCGTCGAGCTTCACGACGTCGCGCTCCGAAAGATGGTTCAGCGCCTGCTCGACCATGAGGACCGCGCCCTCCACGATCTTTTGCCGCGCGGCCAACACCGCCTCTGCCTGTTGCCGCCGCAACATCGCGCTCGCGATTTCCGGTGCATAGGCCAGGTGCGAGAGCTTCGCCCCGTCGATGGTGATCCCGGCGATGGAGACCCGCTCTTGCAGCTTCTCGCGCAACAGCGCAGACACCTGATCCGAGGCGGCACGGAGCGTGGGCTCGTCGTGCTCCGCATTGTCGTAGGCAAAGTGCGAAGCGATTTCGCGCACAGCCGTTTCGATCTGGATATCGACAAAACGTTGATAGTTGTCGACGTCAAACAGCGCGCTCGCCGTGTCGTTCACCCGCCATACGACCACGGCCGCAATTTCGATTGGGTTGCCGCGCCGGTCGTTCACCTTGAGCTTCTCGCCGGTCACGTTGCGAACGCGCAGCGAAATCTTGTGCCGCATGAACCAGGGCAGCACCCAGCGCAGGCCCGGGGCGCGGTCCGTACCCTTGTAGTTGCCGAACAGGGTGATCGCCGCCGCTTCGTTGGGCTGCAGCGTGTAGAAACCGCCGAGCATCACCGACGAGACGGTGAGCAGCAAAATGGGTAGGGCCAAGTACCAAGCACTGCCGCCGGCATCGATTGCCTGTATCCCGGTGATCAACAACCAAATGCCGGCACCCAGCGATAAAAGTGCCACGAGCAGCATCAAGCCACCGTTCATCGTCTGGGCGCTGCGTTCCGTCGTCTGCTTAAGCGCTTGCGTGGTCATGGAAATCCTCACTTGCAATCATTATGATATCACCATAGTATCGGCGCGCTTAACATTCAAGAGGCCAACAAGCCAAAACCATCCGCCCCGGTGATCGCACAGCCGCCGAACGATTGAACGATGTTCAAATCGCCGCAGTAATATGTCACCGAATTAAGAGATCGCGCCTGACATCCGCCACGTTGCGCATCCCATTGCAACGTCGAAAAGACGCGCTGTTCCGATTGCGCAACTTAGAATCGCGTGCGGCAATGGCGCATTGTTGAGTCGCGAGGTATGCGTAACATGACCAGTCACTCTTTCCTGATAGCCCGTCCCGACAAGCGACCGCTGTTTGCGAGCCCCGACGGCGTGAACGAAATCGCCCACGCCAGCGATTGGATCCCCATCGGTTGGCTCGCGATGTTCGAACCGCGCGACGTGCAGCTCGTCGAAGAACCGCCTGAATCGCATACCTATGACCCTGAGACGATCACGCGCTGCCCAACACTCGTGCGCAAGAAAGAAGCGGCAATCGACATGCTGCAAAAGCGTCGCGCGAAACTATCGAAAGTTCTGCCGCCCCACCTGCAGGAGCAGCTCGGCGGCCTCGAGAAGGCGGTCCGCTCATCGCCGCTGCCCTACGTGCAGCTCGTGGTCAGCGATCTCGACATGTTCGCCTCGCCCGGCTCTGAACGCAGCCTGCGCCAGCTCGTCTCCACGCTCGACAGCGACGACCTAAAACAATGGCGCAGCCTGCTCGCGCATGTCGACACCGAGATGGGAAAAGACTTTTCGAAGGTGCAATTCCCGGAACTAAACGGCACTGCAGCGATCGTGGGCTATCTGCCCGAACAGTTCACTGTACCGACCAAACCGGACGTTCCGAAACCGCAGCCCAAGCAAGCCGCGAATGGCAAACCGGTCCAAAAGCCAAAATCTCAAACAGTCAAGAAGGCCCGAGCCGCCGCCGAATCGAAGAAACCCTGGTGGAAGTTCTGGTGAGCTAAGGCCCGCCACAATTCGCCTCTCCGGCAAGAAGAGGCACAGGCGCACAAAACCACCGCCCGTTCCGCGCGAGTTCTCATCGAAACTCGCCCGGCGGGGCGTTTATCCCAAGCCCGTACTCTGCTTGAACGATTTCCAGATTGGCGCCTTCAGTCGTGGCCCCTAAAGAGGCGCCAACTCAGAAGGAGTCACACGCATGTTCGCGCGCAAAGTTCTGTTCGCAACCACCGCAGCCGTCGCCCTCACCCTACCCGCCGAAGCACACGGTGATCGTGGCTCGCGCGCCAACCTTACGGCCGAAAGCGAACACGCACTGCAAAAGCTCTACCGCAGCGAACCGTTTGCCGAAGCGGTCGCCTCCCAAGCCAAGGCGATCCTTGTCTTCCCGAACATCGTCAGAGCCGGCTTCATCTTCGGCGGCTCGTTCGGCGAGGGCGTGCTGTTCTACCCGGACCAGCAATCCCAGTTCTACAACTCGCTCTCCGGCTCCTGGGGCCTGCAAGCCGGCATCCAAAGCTACGGCTACGCGCTGTTCCTCATGAACGACCGCGCCCTGGAATACCTCGATAAGTCCGATGGCTGGGAACTCGGCATCGGGCCTACGATCGTCGTCGTCGATGCGGGGGCTGCCAAAAATCTGACAACAACGACGTTGAACGACGACGTCTACGCCTTCACCTTCGACCAAGAAGGCCTCATGGCCAGCCTCGCCATCGAAGGCTCGAAGATCTCGGAAATCGATCCTTAGGCTTGCTCTGGCTGACAGGCGAATGCCAACCTGAAGTAAGTGGCGGAGCCGGAGGGATTCGAACCCTCGATACAGCTTTACAACTGTATAACGGTTTAGCAAACCGCCGCCTTCAGCCTCTCGGCCACAGCTCCGCACGCCCGCGAGGGTGTCGCGGGGGCGTCTTTTTGCCCTTAACCGTGCCGCGATGCAACCCCGCACCGCGGGGCCTGGGATCGCCTCCATCCGCGAAGGCTCAGCCGATTTTCTTGCCCATAAAGCCGATGACTGCGGCCGCGACGCCGATTCCGATGACGACGCCCGAAGTTTGCCCCACGATTGCCATCAGCGCTTGCGGATCGGTGGACTGCCCCGCCATGCCCAGCATCACGAAGTAAAACACGACGGCGAGCCCGACCAGAACGCCACCCACAGTCACCAACCGCCAATTCGTTTGACGCATTGCCCCCTCCAATTTCGGGGACATGTATAGCCGGTATCCGTCGCGGCTGGCCAGTGGCGGCCGCGCGGGGGCCCCTCGGCTCAAGAATCAGTGCGCGCCATCACACGCAACCGCCAATCCAATCCTCAATGACCAGGCCTGTGACGCCCGGCACTCGTGACTCGCGCCAGGACATCCGACCTTGTGCCCGGCGATCCCGGGAAAACCCATGCGCGTAGGTCTCAAACTGGCAGTTTTTGCAGCGGCCCTGTTGCCCTTGGTTCCCTCTGCGTACGCAGCCGTCGGCGACATCGACTTTCAGAAGGTAGACGTTACCCTCAGCAAAAAGAACGGCCGCCCGGAGGCGCCGGTCATCACTGCGACGAATGCGACCGGCAAGTGGCAAGCGACAAACACGCCGATCGTATTTCGCCTGCGTGTCGCCACAAGGGTCAACGCCGGCTCTCGCATCGTGCGCATTGTGCTTGGAATCCCGGCCATCAACACGTCGTCTTGGACAATATATGAAGCCTCGGACTGGAACACGCCCGCCCGGGAGGTGAACATTGATCCGAGCGTTCGCAGCCGCACAACAAGTGAGCTGGGCATCCCGGGCCTGGCGGCCGCAGGGCGGTGCGCTGAGGCGCACGCGAGCGGTGGGAGCAGGCCAAGCACTTTCGAATTGAACTTTGCGTTGGATGCTCAGGTTGGGGTCAAAGCCGTTCGCGGCATCACGAACAACGAAGATCGTTGGCGCGTTTTCGACCGCACGATCCCGACCAAGATACTCTGCATCGCAACGTCGCAATCTGTGGCCGAGCCGCAGCGCACGCCTGGCGCACCACAACGTACGCCAGGCGATCCTAGGCGAACACTCTCACCATATCGCCCGCTCAGCGCGGAACTCGCGTTCGCGCGCGTCGGCAACACACCCGGCTGCCCGGTCGACATCCGTCGGAGTATCCGCATCGTCTCGCCGGGGCCGGGTACGGCAAAGGTTTACCTCGTCCGCCAGGACAATCCGGGCGTCCTCGGTGCACCGATCTATGTGGAGATTGCCACACGCATGCCCGACGCAAAGTATGTCGGCGTCTCGCGGAAGACCGTTCGCCTTACGACGAACCTAAAGAGCGCCTATCGTGTGCTCGCCATCAATCCATTCGGCGAGCCAGTTCCATCTCCATGGACGGTCCTAGACGTGAAGTGTTGAAGGCCTCGGCGCAACCTTCCAAAGCCCACCGAACTAGAACGCCACAACGACATCGGCCACGTCTCTAGCGGGAGCAATGTGGTCCGTGAAGTTCCTGAGATTTACCTCAACCCAGACGGCATTGAGAACACTCAATCGGTGTTCGTGCGGAACTGTGTTTAGCGGATGCTCTGGGTCTTGAGCTGCGACCCGCAGCACGCGTTCTTCATAGCGGGCGCGAGCGACCTCAAGGTCCGTGTCCAAGAACACTTTCAAGTGCAGCAACTTTGCAAGCTGAGGAGCAAGCGCAATGACACCTTCGAGAATAAGGATGCCACCGGATTCGACCGGCGTTAGAGCGTCCACCACATCGTTGGCGGCATGGTCGTAGCCGGGCACACGAACCGGCCTGCCCGCCCGCATCTGCGCCACATCGCCGACAAGCCGCACGACATCGAAGCTCTCCGGAAACCCCTTCCGGTGCGCGAGACCCGCCGCTTGCAGCGCCGCATTCGACTTGAGATAGCCGTCGAGCGAAACCACCTGCGCCGCCAAGTCGCGACCCGCCAGCTCTGTCGCAAGGTTTGCGGCGAAGGTGGACTTTCCGGCCGCAACGCCACCTCCGACACCGACGAGAAACGGCTGAGAGCGCACCGCGCGCTCGATGATTAGTGACGCGACTTGCTTAACAGGGTCGTCCAAAGAAGCCTCACCGCACTCAGGCCTACCGATCCTTCCAGCGGCTTCGCGTTTCGGCAAGCCGGTTCTCGGCAAGCAACTCGCGTCAAACCGTCTGGAAGTCGAGCCGATACGCGTACCCGCGCATCACGGGCGTGTAGGTCATCTTGCCCCGGCCCGCGCGGACCTGCGCTTCGAACCACTCGCGCACCTCGGGCCGGAAGCGCACATGGAATTGGTCGAGCCACGTGCCCAGCATCTTCTTGAACCATGAGGGCATCCCCTCTTGGTTTCCGAAGTCCACGACGTGGATCGTGCCGCCCGGCTTCATTTGCTTGAATCCGTGCTCCAGCGCCTGACGCCAATCGTCCATCATGGAGAGCGAGTAGGAATAAATCAGCCGGTCGAACTGCCGCGAATGGCCAAGTTTGGCCGGCGTGAAGTCAGTCGAAAGCGCGGTTGCAAGCTTAATCCGCTCGCTCAAGCCCGCACCGGCGACCGACTCGGATGCCGTCTTCAACATTTCCGAAGACGCATCGATCCCGTAGAACGTGGCGTTCGGGTTGCGCTTGGCGAGCAGCACGAGGTTACGTGCAGTGCCGCAGCCGACCTCGCAAATATGATCCGTCGCCCCGACAGGCAGCTCTTTGATCAGCTTGTCGCGCCCAAACAGGTAGTACTTGCGCGTCAGGTCGTAGATGTACCGCTGGTGGCGGTACATGTTGTCCATCGCCGCATGCGCATTCGAACTCATTGCGGCGTTTTCAAACTGTAAACGTGGAAACCGCCATAAATCGAAGAGCGATCCTTCTCGAAATAGGTCTGTGCGTCATCCGCCTCATAGTGCCAGCGGCCTATGACGTCGGCTGGCAGCTTGCGCTCCAGCGGCGAATCAGGCCCCGCCGTGCGGAAAATCACCCGCGCGCCCGGCGCGGCCGTCCGCGTGATTTGCTGCCACAGTGCAGTGATCTGCTCCTCGTTCATCCAATCCTGAGCGTCGAGGAGAACGTAACGGTCCAGACTCTGGGCGGGCAAACCGGCGAGATAGTCGGTCATCGAAGCGAGATGCGTCTCGACACGGTCCGTACGCTCGCGAACGATCTTGTAGGTCTCCTCCTGCAAATACGCCGGAACCGCTCCGCGATCTTCCGTGTCGTAGCGCCGGCCGAACGCTTGCCACGCGAAGTAGTTCTCGGTGATCGGAAAATCGCAGGCGAGCTTCTCGATCCGCCGCCGGATCAGCCCAGCCGGATCGCCGCCCGACGCCTTGTTCAACTCGTCATACTGCGCCGGCGGAATGCCCAGCGCATAGAACGACACCGGCATCTTCGACAGCGCCTTCACAAGCTTCGAATCGAACAGGGGCGCGATGGTACGGTTGAAGATCGCCCGCTGCTCCTCGGGCGTACGGGCCGTCAGCATCTCTTTCAGCTGTTTCCCATGCAGCCGCGCGACCGTCTGCAAGATGCCGAGAAACCGGCCGAGCAGCCCATAACGATAGAGGTTCCGCGCGAACATGTTGATCCGGCGCCCACGCAGCGGAATCCATTGCTCCCAATATTTGCGCGATGTCTCGTCCAACCGCTCGACCAGGAAGCTGTCGTAGTTCTCGCGGTTCCCCTTCGTGTTCGCATAGCCGAAGAACTGGAAGAAGTCCTCGTAAGTCGGCAGATGCGAAAGCGCCGCAAGCTTTAGCCGCGTCAGCGCGATATGGTTCGGGTTCAAATCGACCGCGATCACCTTCGCTGGGTTCGCGGCCAGATAATTCACCACGTTGCAGCCGCCGGACGCGATCGTAATGATCCGGCTGGTCGGCTGAATTCGAAGTGCGGCCATATCGACGTCGGGATCCTCCCAAATTTGGTTATAGACAAACCCTTGGAACATGAGCGTGAACAGCCGCTCCAAGACGCCGCGCTTTGTGGTCACGCTGTGGTTGACCGCGGCTTCCTTCAGAAGTTTGTTACCCATGGGATATGGCGCTGAGGTCCGAATTGAAAAAAAGCGCCCTCTTGAGCGCCGACCGAAACGGCACCCTGGAGCGCGAAGCAGTTACTTAATGCGGGATCACTAGGCTTGCAAACGCGTCGCCCGGCCAAGAAGGGCCCAAAACCCCCGAAATCCCCTACGGCGAGCAAACCGGCGCTGACGGCTCCCGTGTCGCAGGCACTCCTCACGGCCCTGCTGGCCCAAGAGGAAGGCACCTCGCTCGACCAAGCGCTTAGCCGTGCTTTGAAACACGCCCGAGACTTGAGCACAGCAGACCGCCGAAAGGTTGTTCAGAGCCTTTACGAGCTGAACCGCCGCCGTGCACGCCTCAGCTGGCACTTGGAAGCCGAACGTTCCCGCATCAGCCCCCACCACCTCTTGCTCGCGTTTGCAGCGCTCGAAACCGGCGGCGAAGCGAAGGGCATGCGCTACAGCGACAACGACCTCGCCCTCACACAAGCTCTGGCCCACCGCAAGCTGAACGATCCGCGCATGCCGGAAGCGGCGCGCCTTGAGTGCCCGCCGGCTTTCGAACCCGCCCTGCGCGAAACGCTTGGAAGCGACTTCGAAAATGAGATGCGCGCCTCACTCGAACCGGCGCCCGTCGATTTGCGTGTGAACCTCCTCAAAACGACTGTTGAGAGCGCGCGCAAGAAACTCCGCAGCGAAGACATTGCAACCCGGCTCACTCCGTTCAGCCCCTGGGGCCTGCGCGCCGAGCCCGGCGCCAACGTCTCGGCGACGGAAGCCTTCCGCGACGGGCTGATCGAGTTCCAGGACGAAGGTTCGCAACTCGGAGCCCTCCTCTGCGATGCCAAGCCGGGCCTGCAGGTTATGGATTTCTGTTCCGGGACCGGCGGCAAGACGCTGGCGCTCGCCGCCGCGATGCAGAACAAGGGCCATATCGTGGCGACCGACATCAGCGAAACCCGCCTCGCCCGCGCCAAGCTGCGCATGAAACGAGCCGGCGCCGAGAACGCCGAACGTAAACTGTTGCCCGCAGCCGACGACAAGTGGATGAAGAAACACTACGCCCGTTTCGACCGTGTCTTCGTCGACGCCCCTTGCTCCGGCACCGGCTCGTGGCGCAGAAACCCCGACGCTAGGTGGTCGAAGCAAGCCGCCAATCTGTCCGAGCTCACGGCCCTTCAAGACACCATCATCGCGCGCGCCGCCAACTTCGTGAAACCCGGCGGACATTTGATCTACGCCACATGCTCGCTCTTGCGTCGTGAAAACGACGATCGCGTGACGACGTTCCTTGCCTCGCGAAAAGACTTCGAACGAATCGACGCCCGCGCCCTTTGGCCGAATGACCGCGACTGGCCGTGCGGCGAAGAACAAGTCCTGCGCCTTTCGCCTGCCCGCCACGGCACCGACGGCTTCTTCGCAGCGGTTTTGCGGCGCGTCACAATTCCGGCATAGTTCGCCCCGACATTTGGGGACATTAGAGGCACCACATGCGCCCACCCTTCTATCTGCGCCAGTTGAAGCGCGACCTCGACACCTGGATAGCCAAGGGCCTCGTCGACGAGGCCAACAAGGACGCGATCCTGGCCTCCGTCGGCGCGGGCAGCCAAGTCCGCACCATGGACGTCATCCTGGCGGTCTTCGGCGTGATCCTGATCGGCGCGGGCGCCATGTCGTTCGTGGCGGCGAACTGGGCGGCCATGGGCAAGCTCGAGCGCCTAATTGTGCTCTTCGGCAGCTTGTGGGCCGCTTACGGCATCGCCGGCTGGTTCATGGCCAACACCCGCGGCGCCATCGGCCAAGCGTTTGTGCTCCTTGGCGTTATCCTGTTCGGCGTCAACATCCACTACGTCGCCCAGACCTACAACATCCAGGCCCACTACCCCGACGGCCTTCTGCTTTGGGGGGCGGGCGCGATTCTCGCCGCTGCTATCGTCCCCTCCCGCGCATCGCTCGCGCTGGCCCTCGGTCTCGGCGGCTGGTGGACATGGCAAGAGACCCAACACTACGACGCTGTCCTACACACCCCGTTCCTGCTCTATTGGGCAATCTGCACGGCGGTGGCCTGGGTCCTGAACTGGCGCCCAGGCATTCACCTCTCGGCTCTGACGCTGCTCGGATGGTTCATCATCAGCTTCGAAGCGTTGCAGCGAATCCTCGGCTGGGGCGATGCGGAGGTGTTGACGATCTTCATTTTCTTGCCGCTCGTCATCTGGT
>CXWJ01004085.1_pt1 | contig 13405 bp, 10 predicted proteins | sample 590841 | NCBI WGS metagenome assembly CXWJ01 (sample SAMEA3498367, study PRJEB10139) | wastewater metagenome | biome: wastewater treatment plant; material: activated sludge | place: Austria | collected 2015-01-21 | reverse complement strand
GGCGCAGGCCCAGACCGCGTCGCCGGACTTGCTGGCTAAACAACCGCTGCCCGATTTCGTACTCGGCAAGGCCGATGCGCCGGTCACGATCATCGAATATGCCTCGATGACCTGCAGCCATTGCGCCGCCTTCGCCAAGACCACGTTTCCCAAGCTGAAATCGTCCTATATCGACACCGGCAAGGTGCGCTATGTGCTGCGCGAATTCCCGCTCGACAATCTTGCCGCCGCCGTATTCCTGCTGGCGCGCAAGGTCGCCGGCAGCGACGCCGCGCGCTATTACGCGCTGGTGGACCTGTTCTTCCATACCCAGGACGAATGGGCGGTGCGCAATCCGATCGAGCCCTTGAAAAAGGTCGCCAAGCAAGCCGGCATCACCGACGAGCAATTCGAGACCGCCATCAACGACCCCGCCTTGCTCAAGGGCATGGAAGAGGTGCGCGAACAGGGGGTGAAGCTCGGCGTCAATGCAACGCCGACCTTCTTCATCAACGGCACCAAGGCCAGCGGCGCGATCGGCTTCGAGGAGATGGAGAAGCTCCTCGCCCCGCTCATCAAAAGCTGAGGGATTTGTCCACAGCTTTGCGGCTGANNAGGCACGGCCATTGTCGCGCTCAAGCGATAACCTGATCGCGACTCGAAGACCTGATCGCGACTTAACGGCTGCGGCCTAATTTCCGGCGCTGCCTGCCCTCCCGGTTGATCCGGCGCCGGCGGCACGCCCCGACGAGACCAGTACCCTCATGAAGCTCACTCGCCTGCGTCTGCACGGTTTCAAATCCTTCGTCGAACCGACCGATTTCATGATCGAGCCGGGACTCACAGGCGTGGTCGGACCCAATGGTTGCGGCAAATCCAATCTCGTCGAAGCGCTGCGCTTCGTCATGGGCGAAACCTCATACAAATCGCTGCGCGGCGGCGACATGGATGCGGTGATTTTCTCCGGCTCCGGCAATCGCCCTGCGCGCAACCATGCCGAAGTCACGATGACGATCGACAATGCCGAGCGTTCGGCACCCGCCGCCTTCAACGAATATGATGCGCTCGACATTTCCCGCCGTATCGAGCGCGAGCAGGGTTCGGCCTATCGTATCAATGGTCGCGACGTGCGCGCGCGCGACATCCAGATCATGTTTGCCGACGCCGCCACCGGCGCGCGTTCGCCTGCCCTCGTCCATCAGGGCCGAATCGGCGAAATCATTCAGGCCAAGCCATCGCAGCGCCGCCGCGTGCTCGAAGATGCCGCCGGCGTCGCCGGCCTTCACGCCCGCCGTCACGAAGCCGAATTGCGTCTGCGCGCCGCCGAAACCAATCTCACCCGCGTCGAGGACGTGATCGGCCAGCTCGCCGGACAGATCGACGGCCTGAAGCGCCAGGCGCGCCAGGCTGTGCGCTTCCGCGAAGTCGCCGCCAAGGTTCGCAAGGCCGAGGCGATGCTGTTCCATCTGCGCTGGCTCGCCGCGCAGGCCGACGTCGCGGAAGCGGCGCGCGCGCATGATCTTGCCGTGCGCGAACTGGCCGAGCGCACCCGCGAACAGGCCGAAACCGCGAAGCATCAGGCGATCCGCGCCGCGGCCATGCCGAACCTGCGCGAGGAGGAAGCCAAGGCCGCTGCCGCCTTGCAACGCCTCATCAGCGCCCGCGATCATCTCGACCGCGAGGAAGCGCGCGCCAAGGAGCGCCTTGGCGAACTCGATCGCCGCATTACCCAATACGACGCCGACATGGCGCGCGAGCAGCGCCTCGTCGCCGATGCCGATGTCGCGCTCGAACGCCTGCAAACCGAAGAAGGCGTGCTGCGCGAGGAAATCAAGGCGCGGCTCGAAGCCCGCTCTGGCGTTGAGGCGCGCGTCAGCGATGCCGAAAGCGTGCTGGCGGACGCCGAGCGCGTCTTTGCCGAACTCACGCGCACGATTGCCGACCTCACGGCCAAGCGCAATCACACCGAGGCGAATGTGCGTTCGCATCGCGACCGCACCCAGCGCATCGCGCAGGAGATTGCCGGCGTGGAGAGCGAAATCGCCAAACTCGCGCAAGCCACCAATGGCTTTGGCGACCTTGCTGCGCTTGCCAGTGCGATGGAAGCCGCGCAGACCGCGCTCGCGCAGGCCGAAGCCGCGACCCACGCCAACGAAGCCGCTCATCGCGAGGCCCGCACCCGCCTCGACGCCGCGCGCGCGCCGCTTTCGGAAGCCGAGAAACGGATGCAGCGCCTCGAAACCGAAGCGCGCACCATCTCCAAGCTGCTCGATGGCGAAACCAAGAATATGTGGCCGCCGATCATCGACGGCGTGCGCGTCGCCAAGGGCTATGAAAAAGCCATGGGCGCGGCTCTGGGCGACGATCTCGACGCGCCGGTCGATCCTACTGCGCCGATGCGCTGGAGCCTGGTGAGCGGCGAAGGCGATCCCGCTCTGCCCGATGGCGTCGAAGCGCTTGCTGCTCATGTCGAAGCGCCGCACGAACTCAAACGCCGCCTCGCCCAAATCGGCGTGGTCAGCCGCGAGCATGGCGCCGAACTCGCCAAGCAACTCAAAACCGGCCAGCGGCTTGTGTCGCTCGATGGCGATCTATGGCGCTGGGACGGTTTTGTCGCCGCCGCGCACGCGCCCACCGGCGCCGCGCGCCGTCTCGCCGAGCGCGCCCGTCTCGTCGATATCGAAAACGAACTCGAAGCCGCCAAGGGCGATGCGCTCGCCAAGCGCGAGGCGCTGGAGGCGGCCGACGCCGCACTCAAGATTGCCGGCCTTGCCGAAATGCAGGCGCGCGAGACGTGGCGCGCCAAGCAACGCGAGGCCGATGGCGCGCGTGAGCGCCATGCCAGCGCCGAACGCGAGATCAACCGTCATGCCGCGCGCAAATCCGCGCTCGACGAAGCGCTTGCCCGCCTCAGCGCCAACCGTGACGAAGCCGCCGCCGCGCTCAGCGCCGCGGAGGCTGCATTGGTCGATCTGCCCGCGACACAGGACAGCGAAACGCAGCTTGCGCAGGTGCGCGAGGATATTGCCGGCCACCGCGCCAAAGCCGCGCAGGTGCGCGCCGAAGCGCAGGCGCTCGCGCGCGAGGCCGAACTCGCCGATCGCCGCTTGCAGGCCGTGGGGGCCGAGCGCAACGAATGGCAAAACCGCAAGTCCGGCGCCGCCACCCAGATCGCCACGATCGAGGAGCGTCTTGCCGACGCGCGCGCCGAACGCACCGCGCTCGACGAAGCGCCCGCGCAATTCGCGCAGCAGCGCCGCGCGCTGATTTCCGAAATCGAGACGGCAGAAGCGGCGCGCCGCGCGGCCGCCGACGCGCTCGCCAAGGCCGAGAACGACATGGCCGAGGCCGACCGCGCCGACCGCGCCTCTCGCGAAGCTCTCGCCAATGCCCGCGAAGCGACCGCGCGCACCGAGGAGCGCATGGAAGGCACGCGCCGCCGCGTGGAGGACATCGCCCGCGAGATCCACGACATTCTCGAAGTCGAACCGCAACAGGCGGCGCAGCTTGCCGACATCGCACCGGGCAGCGATCTACCCGCGATGGGCGAGGTCGAAACCGAACTCGAACGCCTGCGCCGCGATCGCGAGCGTCTTGGCGCGGTCAATCTGCGCGCCGAGGAAGAGCTCAAGGAAGTCGAAACCCAGCACACCACGCTCACCACCGAGCGCGACGATCTGGTCGAAGCCATCAAGCGCCTGCGGCAAGGCATCCAGAGCCTCAACAAGGAAGCGCGCGAGCGCCTGCTTGCCTCGTTCGAAATCGTCAACGGCCACTTCACGCGCCTGTTCACGCAATTGTTCGGCGGCGGCACGGCGGAGTTGAAACTGATCGAAAGCGACGATCCGCTCGAAGCGGGCCTTGAAATCATCGCGCGCCCGCCGGGCAAGAAGCCGCAAACGCTTTCGCTTCTGTCGGGCGGCGAACAGGCGCTCACCGCGCTGGCGCTGATTTTCGCGGTGTTCCTCACCAACCCGTCGCCGATCTGCGTGCTGGACGAAGTCGACGCGCCGCTCGACGACCACAACGTCGAACGGTTCTGCGATCTCCTCCACGAAATGACGCAATCGACCGACACGCGCTTCATCATCATCACGCACAATCCGATCACGATGGCGCGGATGAACCGGCTCTATGGCGTGACCATGGCGGAGCGCGGCGTGTCGCAGCTTGTTTCGGTCGATCTCGAAGGCGCCGTGCGCATCCGCGACGCGAGCTAAGGCACGCCATGCTCGCGCCCGCCAAGCCCGCGCGTTTGTCGGTCATCGTCATCACCAAAAACGAGTCGCTCTCGATTGCGCGATGTCTCGGCTCGGTCGGCTTTGCCGATGAGATCATCGTCGTCGACAGCGGCAGCACTGACGGCACCGTGGCGCAGGCGCGCGCAATGGGCGCGCGCGTGATCGAAACGGCCGACTGGCCGGGCTTCGGCCCTCAGAAAAATCGCGCGCTCGATGCCGCAACCGGCGACTTCGTGCTCTCGCTCGATGCCGACGAATGGATCGAGCCGGAACTGGCGCAGGAAATCTGCGCCGTGCTTTCGCTATCCGACGCGCTCAATGGCTATGAAATGCCGCGCCGCTCGCGCTTCTGCGGCAAGATCGTGCGGCATAGCGGGTGGTGGCCCGATTACGTCACGCGGCTGTTCCGGCGCGGCCATGCGCGCTTTTCGGACGATCTGGTGCATGAGCGCGTGATCGTCGAAGGAACGACGGGCCGCTTGCAGGCGCCGATCGAACACGATTCCATCACCAGCCTCGACGATGCCGCCGACAAGATCGAGCGCTATGCCCGCGCCGGCGCAGCCAGCCTGCTGGCCCGCGGCAAGCGCGCAAGCCTCGCCAAGGCGCGCGCACGCGGCGCGGCGGCCTTCGCCAAAACGCTGATCCTGCGCGCCGGCGTGCTCGACGGCGCCACCGGCTGGCAGGTGGCGCTGTATAATGCGCGCTACACCTACCGCAAATGGCTGTATGTCGCCCGCCCACCGGCGGGTTGAACCATTCGCCCGAACGCACGTTTTCCCATCACGACAAAAATATGACCGTCACGCCGCGCGCGTGAACCGGAAAGCATGAACCTGGCTGCGCCGGATCGCGACCAAGCCATGCCGGGATTATTCGGCGGCGGGCTGCGCGCGGCCCGAATTTGGGCTAAGCTCGCGCGCATTGTCCGCCCGCAAGGGGTTTTTCAAGGAGCACCACACCATGTCCACCAGCCTGATCATTCTGGGGATTATCGTCGTTATCGCCTTCTGGCTGTTCGGCATCTACAACCGCCTTGTGGCGATGGGCCAGCGCGTCAGTCAGGCTTTTGCCGACATCGACGTGCAACTCAAGCAGCGTCACGATCTCATTCCAAACCTCGTCGAAACCGTGAAGGGCTATGCCCAGCATGAGCGCGGCACGCTCGAAGCGGTCATTCAGGCGCGCAATTCCGCCCTGTCGGCGCAAGGCCCGGCGCAAATTTCCGCAGCCGAGAACCAGCTCTCCGGCGCGCTGCGCCAATTGTTCGCGCTGTCGGAAGCCTATCCCGACCTCAAGGCGAATGCGAACTTCCAGCAATTGCAAAACGAACTGACCGACATCGAGAACAAGCTCGCCGCCGCGCGCCGCTTCTTCAACAATGCGGTGCAGGAATTCAACACCGGCATCCAGCAATTCCCGGCTGTTCTGTTCGCGGCTACGTTTGGCTTCCACCCCAAGGAATTTTTCGACCTGGGCGAGAGCCGCGCGCAACTCGATCAGGCGCCCAGCGTCAAGTTCTGATCGCGTTGAACGACATGATTTGCAACCCGACGATCCGCAACCCCGCGCAACGCACGAAGGAGCAATGAGCGATGGCCTCTTATGGTCTTTATACGCACATTGCCTCGAACAAGCGGCGCTCGGTCTTGCTGCTCGTCGGGTTGTTCTTTCTGATCTACGTCATGGTGTTTGCCGGCGCGCTCATCGCCGAGACGATCAGACATAAAAATGCGCCGCTGGATTTTTATCTCTATTCGGCATGGAATGATTTGATCCTTGCGTCGCCCTTCGCCACCATCGGCACGCTCATCTGGATCGCGATCGCCTATCGCTATCACCAGTCCATGATCGACGCCATCACCGGCGCTCACGATGTCACGCGCAAGGACGAGCCGCATCTATACAACCTGCTCGAAAATCTGTGCATCTCGCGCGGCATCACGATGCCTTCCCTCAAGGTGATGGACAGCGATGCGCTCAACGCCTTCGCCACCGGCCTCAATGAAAAGCAATATTCCATCACCGTCACCAGCGGCCTCAGAAATACGCTGAACGACGAGGAAATCGAGGCGGTGCTCGCCCATGAATTGACTCATATCCGCAACGGCGACGTGCGGCTGATGGTCATTGCCGTCATCATCGCGGGTGTGGTCGGGTTCGTCGCGGAACTGTTCTTCCGCATGTTCTTCAATTCGGGCACGAGCTACAGCAGCAGTTCCAGTTCATCGTCGTCTTCCAGCAGCGACCGCAAGGGCGGCGGCGCCGGCCCGGCCATCATTATCGCCATTGCGCTCATCGCGCTCTCGTGGCTGCTCTCGGTGATGATCCGCTTTGCGTTGTCGCGCTCGCGCGAATATCTCGCCGACGCCGGCTCCGTCGAATTGACCAAGAATCCCGACGCGATGATCAGCGCGCTGCGAAAAATCGAAAATCGCGGCGAACTCAATGGCGCGACGTCTGCCGTGATGGAAATGTGCGTGGACAATCCGCGTCAGGGTTTTGCCGACCTGTTCGCGACACACCCTTCGGTCGACGACCGCATTCAAGCCCTGATCGCCTATGCTGGCGGCCACGATCCCGGCCCGATCGACGTGCTGCCGCGTGGCGCCGATGGCGCGCCCGCCCTGCCGTCGGACGATGCCCCGCAACAGCCGCCCTCCGGCCCGTGGTCGGATCACGGAGCCGCCACACCGCCCGCTGGCGTGCCCGGCGCAGGCAATGCCTCTCCCGAAAGCCTGCCGCCCCGCTCCGGCTCCGCCAATCCCGCGCCGCTACCGCCCATCCTGCCGATTCCCGGTGCTCCTGATGGCCAGCCGCCAGCGGGGGGCAACGCGCCGCGGCGCTCCCCATGGGGGAATATCCCCAACCCATGGCGCCGATAGTGCGAACCGCGCTAATATTAAGGAAATTTCGCGCATTCGGCGCTCATTTCCCGATCAAGAATTGAATTATCCTTCGATTCTGCCATGTTGCCGACGCAACATTGCGGTTAATCGCTGACGTGACGATCTCACGGAGGCGAGATGCAAGCAAAGGCCGCGAAAGCGCAAAATCAAGGGTGGGACATGGCAAAACCGGCAGTCATCGTCGTGGGCGCGGACAAAGGCGGCGTGGGCAAGACGACAGTCTCGCGCACCGTGCTGGATTATTTCACCGCCAACAACATCCCGACCCGTGCCTTCGACACCGAAGCGCCGCGCGGCACCCTCAAGCGCTTTCATCCCGATATTACCGAGATCGTCGATATGACATCGACATCCGATCAGATGAAAATCTTCGATACGCTCAACACGGCCACCGCCAGCGTGACCGTGATCGACGTGCGCGCCGGCCTGCTCTCCCCCGCCCTCGCCTCGCTGCGCGATATCGGCTTTCTCGACGCCGCTCGCGCCGGCCAGATTACCTTTGCGGTGTTTCACATTCTCGGNNTTTCGAGTGGGATCAGGCAACCTATAATTCCTATTTCCACCGCATCAAGGATGCGACCGAAATCACCATCCCCAAACTCAACGAAATGGCCTACGAGCAGGTGGAAGTCGCTTCCGTGCCGTTCCTGCAATTTGTCGCCAACAAGGACCCGCGCGGACAAGCCGCCAATTATTCCTTCGTGCTGCGCGGCTATGTGCGCCATTGGCTCGGCAATGTCTGGGGCGAATACGATCGCATCAAGCTGACCGACATTGTCGGCTCCAAGGACAAGGGTGGCAGCACCCGCGTCGGCGGCGAGCAATAATCCGCCGCACGCCATCCCTGGCGCGATTGACTTGAGCCATCTCACGCCGCTGGCGCGGCGCTATTGCCTATCTCACGCCGCTGGCGCGGCGCTGTTGCCTCGCCTATAAAATGCCATGCGTCGCACTCCGGTTTACATCATCGCCTCTCCCCGTCCGCGCGTGGGCAAAACGCTGCTGGCGCGGCTGCTTGTCGAATTTCTGACGCTGGCGCACCGGCGCGCGGCAGGCTTCGACATCAACATGAGCACGCCTTCGCTGATTGACTTTCTGCCGCATCTGACTGAAACCGCGAGCATCAGCGATACGCGCGGCGAAATGGCGCTGATGGATCGCCTGATCGTTCATGATGGCGTGCCCAAGGTGGTGGATCTTGGCTATCCCGCCTATGACGGTTTTTTCCGCATGATCGAGGAGATCGGCTTCGTGAAGGAAGCCGAACGCCGCGGCATCGAACCGATCGTGCTGTTCATGCCCGACCGGGATGCGCTCTCAAGAGTCGCGCTGGCGGATTTGCGCACACGCTTTCCACGTTGCGCCATCGTTCCGGTCAACAACGAGCATGTCATGCTGGGCGACTGGCCGCGCGAATGGGCGCAGGAGCGCGCGCTCGCAATGCCGATCCTCCCCGGCTTTCTGCATTCCTATATCGAGCGCATGAATTTTTCATTCGCCGGCTATCTGCGCGGCCCGAACGATCCGTCTGCCGAATTGCATCAATGGATTCGCAAAATTTTCCTAGGCTTTCGCGAGCTTGAACTCAACCTCATTCTGCACAAATTGCAAGGCAGCTTGCGCTAAAGGTTGCGCAATCTCGCGCCGCCTCAATGCTCTTCAAACGCAACAAGCGTATGCACCGGCACATCGAGCGCGCGCAATTTGCCAGCTCCGCCAAGGTCAGGCAGATCAATCACGAAACACGCTGCGACGATCTCCGCACCCATGCGCCGCAACAGCTTGATAGCGGCCTCCGCCGTCCCGCCGGTCGCGATGAGATCGTCGACAAGCACCACGCGCTCGCCCTTAAGCACGGCATCTTCGTGCATTTCCATTTCGTCGACGCCATATTCGAGCGAATAGGCCACGCTCACCGTCGCGTGCGGCAGCTTGCCCTTCTTGCGGATCGGCACGAACCCCGCCGACATCTGATGCGCCACCGCACCGCCCAATATGAATCCGCGCGCCTCGATGCCCGCCACCTTGTCGATTTTGGAACCGGCAAAGGGTTGCACGAGTTCATCGACGGCACGACGAAATGCCCGCGCATCGCCCAGCAATGTGGTGATGTCGCGAAACATGATCCCGGCTTTCGGATAATCGGGAATGGTACGGATCGTCGCGCGAAGATCGGAAGCAGGCGGAAGCATATCGAATTTTCCTTGTCGGCAGGCGGTTCATAGGCGCAATCTGCGTCGGATCAGAGCAGCCATCCGCATCAACGTCAATTGATGCATGGCAGGTCTTGGCATCCCAGGATCGGATGACAACAACAGATTTCAAGAGGCGCGCATGTCCACACCTTCGTCCAAGCCCATGCAAGTCAATGCCCTTCAGCCGCCTGATCCGATCATCGCGTCGAAGGTTGATATTTTTACACGCTTCGCAAGCGCGATTGCGCGCATGGCGGGACATCCATCGGCCTTCCTCACAGCGCTCGGCATCATCGTCGTGTGGGGACTGAGCGGCCCTCTGTTTCATTATTCTGACACATGGCAATTGGTCATCAACACCGGTACGACGATCGTGACATTCCTGATGGTGTTCCTGATCCAGAATTCGCAGAATCGCGACGGCGCCGCCATTCAGGCCAAGCTCGATGAATTGATCCGCGTCAGCAGCGGACAGAACAGCTATATCGGCATCGAACATCTGAATGAAAAGCAGATCGACGAATTGCGCCGTCGTTGCGAAGAGCGCGCGGTCGAACTTGCCTCCGCCGATGTCGAGGAAGATTAAGCCTCGCGCGCCACGTCAGCCATCGCGCGAAAGAATGCGTCCCGCCACGGCATCGAGCTTTCGCAAAAGCGCCGGATCGCGCGCTTCGGGCGCGGTGATGAGGGCGGTGTCGAGCGCGCGGTCGGAACCGATCGGACAGGCTTCATGATCGCGCGGAAAATCCTGCGCCAGCCGCGCGACAAGGCGCTTTGCCTTATCAGCATTCTCCATCAGCACTTTGATGATGTCCTGCACCGTGACGGCATCGTGGTCCGGGTGCCAGCAATCGTAATCCGTCACCATGGCGACGCTCGCATAGGATATTTCGGCCTCACGCGCGAGCTTGGCTTCAGGCATGTTGGTCATGCCGATCACATCGTAGCCGAGCTTCTGATAGGTAAGGCTTTCGGCGAGCGTCGAGAATTGCGGGCCTTCGATGCACACATAGGTGCCGCTGCGGGCAATTGCGATGCCTTCGGCTTCCGCCGCATGCGCAAGATGCATTCGCAGACGCGGCGCCACGGGATGCGCCATCGATACATGCGCCACGCACCCTTTTCCGAAAAACGAGGACTCGCGCTTGTGCGTGCGATCCACGAATTGATCCACCAGCACGAACATGCCCGGCGGCAGATCTTCGCGAAACGAACCGCACGCCGAAAGCGACACGAGATCGGTGACGCCGGCGCGCTTGAGCGCGTCGATATTGGCGCGATAATTGATGTCGGATGGCGACAGGCGATGGCCCGCATCGTGACGCGAGAGAAACACGATCGGCAGCCCCGCGATCTCGCCAACCCGCAACGGGCCGGATGGTTCTCCCCATGGACTTGCGATGCGCTCCTCGCGCGTATTCGACAGCCCCGGCAGATCGTAAATGCCGGAACCGCCGATAATGCCGAGCACTGCACGCGCCATGCGCTCAGCCCAGATGCGCGCGCAGGAATGTGAGCGTGCGCTCCCATGCCAGCGCCGCCGCAGGCCTGTCGTAAACCTCCTGACGCTGTTCGTTCATGAAGGCATGCGAGGCGTCGTAGCGGAAGATCACGGCATCCTTCCCGGCGGCTCTCAGCCCCGCCTCGAACGCATCGACGACATCCTTGGTGCACCAATCGTCCGTATTGGCGAAGTGGCCTTGCAGCGGCACCTTCACATCTGCCGGCTTGGCAACGCTTTCGGGCGGAATGCCATAAAACGGCACCGCTGCGCTGATTTCAGGAACGCGGCAGGCGCCCAAAACCGTCACCGCGCCGCCAAGGCAAAAGCCCGTCAGCCCCACTTTCGCTCCGCCCGCCTTGAGGTGCAGCACGGCGCCGCGCACATTCTGATCGGTCGCGTCGAGGAAATTGAGCGAGTTCATTTCACGCCCCGCGGCCTCGCGATCGTGATAGGGCACGACCGTGCCGGCATAGAGATCGGGCGCAAGCGCATTGAAACCAGCAGCGGCAAAGCGATCGCACATGCCCTTGATCTGATCCTGCAAGCCCCACCATTCCTGCACGACGACAAGCCCCGGCGCATTGTCGCGCGCGGCTTTGGCGAGATAACCGGCTGTGTCCTTGCCGTCAGGACGTTTGAAGGTGATGTTGCTGCCCATTGAAGCGTCTCCTCAAGATCATCGTTCGCCCTAGCTTGCCGCGCCTTGGCGCGTGATGCAATCCGCGCGCGGGAATTTGACCATGGCCGAACCTGCACGGCGCGAGGCGATAGCAATGCCAAACAAAAAGGCCCCGCAAACGGGGCCTTTTCGTATTCGTGACAGGGTTGGCGGCTTAGTGCGCGCTCGCCCACACGCGCTTCTTGGTGAAGTACAGCATGCCCGAAAGCACGATCAGGAAGATNNAGTTCGAACCGGCCGGCAGCGCGAAGCCCTTGGGGGCATCTTCGTAACCGTTGAGCAGCGCGACGATGTAGTCCGGTCCCTGCTCCTGATATTGCGTGACGATGTCGATCAGGAAGGTCGGGAAACCACGCTCATAGGTACGCGCCTTGGCGATCACCGAGAGGTCGGGCGGAGACGCACCACCATTGGCCGCACGCGCCGCGTTGTCGTTGGGGAACGGCGCAGGGAATGCATCGGCCACGCGACCGGGGCGCTCGAACATGTCGCCCGCATCGTTGGGACCATCCTTGATCTTGTATTCGGCAGCGACAGCCTTGGCCTGTGCCTCGGTGTAACCGGGGCCGCCCTTTTCCGCGAGGTTGCGGAACGAGACGAGCGAGAGCGAGTGACACGCCGCGCAGACTTCCTTGTAGACCTTGAAGCCGCGCTGGAGCTGGCCCTGATCGAACTTGCCGAACGGGCCGGAGAACGACCATTTCTGCTCCGGCGGACGCGGCGCACCGTGGGCGTCATCCGCAGCCATCGACGACGACGCGCCCAGCAGCAACGTGCCGCCAAGCATCGCGACCGCAATCATGGCCGCCATCGCGCCGCCCTTCTTCTTCGACAGCACGTCGTCGGCAATCGAATTGGGAACGGGACGGGTTTTCTCGATCTTGCTCAGGATGGGCAGGATGATGAGGAAGTGCGCGAAGTAATAGGCTGTCAGGATACGCGCGGCGATGACATAAATGCCTTCCGCCGGCTTGGCGCCAAGCCAGCCAAGACCAATGCTCACGGCCACGAACACCCAGAAGAACTGCTTGAACAGCGGGCGATAGCGGCTCGAACGGACCTTGGAATTATCCACCCAGGGCAACAGGGCGAGGATCGCAATCGAGGCGATCAGCGCCAGCACGCCGAGCAGCTTGTTCGGGATCGCGCGCAGAATGGCGTAATAAGGCAGGTAATACCATTCCGGCACGATGTGCGCGGGCGTCACCGCCGGGTTGGCGGGGATGTAATTGTCGGCATGGCCGAGGAAGTTCGGCATGTAGAACACGAACCAGCAGAACACGATGAGGAACACCGCCATCATGAAGCCGTCCTTGACGGTCGCATAAGGCGTGAACGGCACCACATCCTTGTCGGTCTTGGGTTCGACACCCGCCGGATTGTTCTGACCCACCACATGCAACGCCCAGACGTGCAGGATCACGACACCCACGATCACGAAGGGCAGCAGGTAATGCAGCGAGAAGAAGCGGTTGAGCGTCGGATTGCCGACCGAATAACCGCCCCACAGGAAGGTCACGATCGATTCACCGACATACGGGATCGCCGAGAACAGGTTGGTGATCACGGTGGCGGCCCAGAAGCTCATCTGGCCCCACGGCAGCACGTAACCCATGAAGCCGGTGGCGATCATGAGGAGCAGCAGGATGACGCCGAGAATCCAGAGGATTTCGCGCGGCGCCTTGTAGGAACCGTAATACATGCCGCGGAACATGTGAATGTAGGCGGCAAGGAAGAACATCGACGCGCCGTTGGCGTGCACATAGCGCAGCAGCCAGCCGTAATTCACGTCGCGCATGATACTCTCGACCGATTTGAAGGCGAGATCGACATGCGGGGTGTAGTGCATGACCAGCACGATGCCGGTGATGAGCTGGACAGCCAGCATCATCGAAAGG
>CXWJ01006628.1_pt1 | contig 13407 bp, 12 predicted proteins | sample 590841 | NCBI WGS metagenome assembly CXWJ01 (sample SAMEA3498367, study PRJEB10139) | wastewater metagenome | biome: wastewater treatment plant; material: activated sludge | place: Austria | collected 2015-01-21 | reverse complement strand
TATACTTGCCTGACGTACCCTGGCCGGTTTCGTCCGGAGGGATGGCAGAGTGGACGATTGCAGCGGTCTTGAAAACCGCAGTGGGCGCAAGCTCACCGGGGGTTCGAATCCCTCTCCCTCCGCCTGATTGACAATTCATAGCGATACGGCTACACCCAACCAATGGGGAGGTGCCAGAGAGGTCGATTGGGGCCGCCTGCTAAGCGGTTACCGGGGTTAAACTCGGTCATGGGTTCGAATCCCATCCTCCCCGCTCCGTAACGATAACGGCGCGATTCGTCAAATAGCCGCGCAAGCTTAACGTCCCTTGTCAACGAGGGGCAGTTCTGCTACTCTTTATTGATTGTACACGCGCCCTTAGCTCAGTGGATTAGAGCGCATGGCTACGAACCATGAGGTCGGGGGTTCGAATCCCTCAGGGCGTACTTATTTTAAGAGCCACATTTCACAATGTGGCTCTTTTTCGTTTCAGATCAGGATTTGCACCGTCTGGACAGTACCGGGAGCAGCCACCGGCAACACGTCGCCGTTGTGGCGGCGGCCGTCCACCAGGCAGCCCGGCGCTTCCCCATCACCCACCCGGCGCACCTCAATCTCATAGACCGCCCCGCGAAAATGACGCCGCAGCCGGAAGACGTCCCAGTCAGACGGCAGATCGCCGGCCACTTTTAGCCCGTCGGGCGTGGCGCTCACTCCCAGCACGCCATCGACCAGCGCGCGCAAATACCAGGCTGCCGAACCCGTGTACCACGTCCAGCCGCCCAGGCCCGGTTGCGGCGCGTGCGGGCCGTTGATGTTGCCGGGCATCACGTAAGGTTCGGCGGCATAAATGTCGGGCGATTCGGCGCGGCGCGGCGGGCAGAAGCGCCGCCAGAGGTCATAGGCGGCCGTAGCCCCAGCCATGTGCCGCTCGGCCAGCACGGCCCAACAGGAAGCATGGACGTAGACGCCGCCGTTTTCGCGCGTGCCGGGCGCGTAGCGGGTCAGATAGCCCACATTAGGATCGGGCCGGCTATAGGCCGGGAAGAGCAGCAACGCGCCGTAATCGGTATAGAGGTAGTGGCGCGCGGCGGCCATCGCCGCCCGGCCCCGCTCCGTGGGGGCCAGGCCGCTCAGTACGGCCCACGTCTGGGCGTTGAGGAAGATGCGCCCTTCCTCCCGTTCGGCCGCGCCCAGGCGCACCCCTTCATCAGTCGTGGCCCGCCAATACCAGCCGCCGTCCCAGGCATGTTGGTTCGTCGCCTGCTTGATTCTTTCGGCTTCTTCCTCAAAATGGCGACGCTGCTCGGCGGGGATGGGCAACGCGGCCCAGCGGGTGAGCAGATAGTAGAGGAAATGGGCCATCCAGATGCTCTCACCGCGCCCGGCCGGGCCGGTGGCGTTCATGCCGTCGTTCCAATCCGCCTCCAGGATCAGGGGCAGCCCCCGCTCGCTCCGCCGCCCCAGAGCGACCTCAAACGCGCGGCGGCAATGCTCCCACAGGGAAGCGGAACCACCGTCATAGAAGGGAACTTCCTGCTCCAGCGCGGCAAAGTTGCCCGTCTCCTGCACATAGTAGTAGAGGACAAAGGGCAGCCAGAGCAGATCGTCACTGTAGCGGGAGCGCAATCCGGTTTCGGCCATTGGGTGCCACCAGTGCAATACGATACCATCCTGATACTGGTGGGCGGCGTGGAGGCGAATCTGATCCAGCGTCTTTTCGGGCCGGCCGAGTAGCAGCCAGGCCAGACTATCCTGTAACTGGTCGCGGAAGCCATAGGCCCCGCCGGTCTGATAGTAGGCCGACCGCCCCCACAGCCGCCCGATGATAGTCTGATAGACCAGCCAGCCATTCGCCATGACGTTCAGGTGCGGATCGGGCGTCTCTACCGCCAGACGATCAGTCATCTCCCCCCAGAAGGTCTTTACCCGCGACAATTCCCGCCGGGCGGCAGCCGGCTCGCGGTACTTATCGGCCAGGGCCAGAGCTTCGGCTTCATCAGTGGTCGCGCCCAGGGTGAAGACGACCTCGGCCGAATCGCCGGGCGGAATCTCCAACAGCGTTTGCAGGCCGGCGATGGCGTCTCGTCCCCGGCCGGTGGTATTGCTCAGACGGCCCTCGCGCAAGGCGCGCGGCGCGGTCAGGCTGCCGTTGCGACCAAGAAAGGCCGCCTTATCCCCCTCGTGGCCGGCCGGCGGCCGCGAACTGCTGTGGAAGGCGACGTAGGGCCAATCCTGGTTCCAGTGCGGCCCGGCCTGGCCCGGCAGTTCCCAGAGCACTTTGGTTGCCAGCAGGGCGTGGTGGGCGGCGTCGTAGCGCGTCTCGATGAAGAGGCGCTGGAACTCCCGGTGCCAATCGGGGGCCGCGCCGAGCAGCCATTCCAAGTAGGTGAACAGTTGCAGGCGACGCGGCGCGTCGCCCTCGTTGTCCAGCCGCAACAGCCACAGTTCGCAGGGATCGTCGAGCGGCACGAGGTAGGTGAGCGAAGCCCGGAGCGAGCCGCGCCGCCACTCGATGACGGAGTAGCCGAAGCCATGGCGCACGCGATATTCCTCCAGCGACTCCCCGGCCGGCTGCCGGGCGGCCGACCAAAACGAGCCGTCGTCGGCGTCGCGCAGATAGAGATACTTGCCCCAATCGTCGCGCACCAGGTCTTGCGACCAGCGCGTCAGGCGGTTGAGCGAGGCATGGCCGCGCCAACTGTAGCCGCCGCCGGTCTGGGAGATGGTCAGCCCGTAGTCGCCATTGGACAGGACGTTGATCCACGGCGCGGGCGTGTCGGGGCGGGTGATGACGTATTCGCGGCCGTCTTCACTGAAATGGCCGTACTCATTGAATTGCATTGTCGTTTCCTGTGAAGGCAGACCGCGAGGTGAGCGGCCTGGCGAGGAACCGCGCCGGCGCGCGGTTCCTCTTACTTACTTACCGATTGAGTTGGTGCACAAGGGCAGCGATTCGTTTTTACTACTCGCCGGCGGTGAACTCCTCCAGCGCCAGCAGGGGCCTGATCTCCCGTTTTATTTCGCCCTTGGTGAAATAGCGGATCATGTCGTCATTGCTCAGCCGGTTGCCCAACGCGGCCATGATCATCCCCTGATCCAGCGCCAGATAGTAGCGCGAGACCTGGCCGGTATCAACGTTTACCGCGTCGTAGAAGCCCATCTCGCCATAGACGTCAAAGTCTTCGCGCAGATTGCGCATGTTCTTCAGCGCCTCGCGCGGTGCGAAATCGAGGGCCAGGAAGACGGCGTGGGGTGTCACGACGCCATTGGTGTAGGCCGAGGCGGGCGGGATGGGTTGCCCCGGCCGGCATTCGCCGAAGCCGTAGTCAACGTAGGTATTATCGTTGTTCGAGGCGTAGCCGTCGGTATTCATGCCGATGGCGTCCACGCCGTATTCGCGGTAGCCGCCGGAGGGATTATTGGAGGGGGAGAAACCCCAATAGCCATATTCCGCTTCTTCCAGACCGTGCTCGATCTGCGCCCGCACGTAGAGTGGGTGGTTGACGCCCCAACTCTGCGGCCCCCACTCTTCTTCGGGAACCAGCAACGTGACCATGAGCGCCTCGAACATGCTGCCGCCCCACGACGGGACGATGTTCATCCCCCGGTAGGTGTAGTGGCCCTCGTAGACGTCGATGCCCAGATAGTTGCGCATTACGCCCTCAGGTTTCATTTCGGGCCAGCTCCAGTCGCACGTATCGGGGAATGTGCGCCACATCTTGAAGTAATGGGTCGGCGGCACCTGGCCCCAGGCGATGCCGATATAGCTGGCGATGCGCGGCTCCGTGTTCAACGTGCCGTAATGGTGGCAGGTGTAGTAAACGTTGGGGCCGACGCCTCGGTAATTGCCCTCGGTCGAGCAGCCGGGCGGCGGCGCAACCCAAAAGCCGCCGCGCAGTAGCCCGGCACCCGGATCGTAGTAGAAGCCAAAATCCATGTCGTCCAGGATGGCCTGGGCCTCCTGGCGCAGTTGCGGCACGGAATTGGTGACCATAATCAGCGCCGCCGCCAGCCAGCCGTTATCGACGCTGGAGGCGAAGGGGTAGACCGGGTCGCCCGACGGCGGCCAGGTGGTCAGCTTAGCCCCGGTGGCGGGGTCATACCAGTTGTAGAACTGCCCGCTGGCCTCGTGGCGCTCCATCGTCGCCAGCGTATCCAGGGTCTGGCCGATGCGCTCGCGCGCTTCCTTGTGATTGATGATGCGCAGATCGCGGGCGACGAGCGTACTCCAGATGTAGGAACCGACATTGGTCGGCGAGGTATAGCCGGAGCGCACGCCCTCGGCGCTCAGATTATCGGAGGGCAATCCCGAGGGGTGAGTCATGGCGACAAAAGATTGCCAGGTGTCGCGGGCAATGCCCAACAATTCACGGCGCGTCTGGGCCGGGGTATCGGGGGTGACCCCGTTAGCGTCCGGGTCGCCCTGGGCCTGGGCGGGAACGATCAACACCGTGAGAACTAACAGGGCCAGCAATAGAAGCTGGTAGCGGCGAGTAGCGGATTTCATCGGAAACACCTCCAAATAGATTTGCGCGTTGGTGACCGGGTTGATCACCTTTCTCCGAAACTTATCCGGCTCCCATGCGGCCTTCGTCCAGCGGCGACGCGGCTTGTTGAGCCGTGCACCGTCACTCCTGGCTCTCCATCCGGGCCAAATTGGCGTTGGCCCGTTCGATCAACTCCGGCTGGCTGGGGAATAGCTCCTCGATCTCGCGGTAAATGTCCTCGGCCGAGCGCAGGTCGCCGTCGGCCTCGTACAGTTCGCCCAGCCGCACATAGACGATGCCCAGGTACGGGTTGGTGCGGCCGATGTTTTCCTGCACAAACTGCTCGGCCTGCTCGATCGTCAGCCTTTCGTTGATGATCTCGTCAATGCGTGCGTCGGCCTGGGCGGCGACCGAGGGCACGGGCCGGGCCATGTTGTGCCGCCAGATGCGTTGCACGTCGCCGAAGCCGCCGCGGCGCACGAACTCATTGGTCGTCTCGTCGAAGACCTCATAGCCGGCCAGCGCTTCCAAATAGTTGCCGGCCTCGAAGCTGGCGTTGGCGTCGGCCAGGTAGGTGTTGGTCAAGCGCACCGCGTCCCACCAGGCCAAGAAGTAGGTGCCGACGAAGATGAGGACGACGATCAAGATGATCAGCGGGATGCGCCACCAGGGAGGGCGGGCCGGGGCCACGGGAACGGGCGCTGTTTGGACCGATGGTAGATTGGTGGTCATGCGAGCCTCACTTGAAAGTCACGTTGGCGAAGGCCTTCATAAACTGGTCTTGCAGGAAGAAGAAGAGCAGCACCAGCGGCAACGTCACCAGCGTCGTGGCCGCCCACACTTCTTGCGCGTTTTCGCCGGGCACCGACGATTGGAATTGCATCAGCCCCAACTGCACCGTCCATTTGTCCGGGGTGTTCAGATAGAGCAGCGGGCCGAAGAAGTCATTCCAACTGGCCATGAAGTTGAGGATGGCTACCGTAGCCAGTGCCGGGCGGGCCAGCGGCAGGATGACCCTCAGGAAGATGGTCAACTCGTTGGCCCCGTCCAGCCGCCCGGCCTCGATCACCTCGTTGGGGATGCCGGCCATGAATTGCCGCAGCAGGAATATGTTAAACACCGTCACCGCCGCCGGCACGATCAGGGCGTGGAACTGCCCCACCCAGCCAAGGTTATACATCAGCACGTAGGTAGGGATGAGGAACAGGATGCCGGGGATCATCATCGTCGCCAGCATGAAGCTGAAGAGGGCGTTGCGGCCGGGGAACGGGATCTTGGCAATGGCATAGGCCGCCAGGGCGCTCAACAGCGTGTTCAAAAAGGTGATCGATACAGCCAGAATGAGCGAGTTGCGAAAGAGTAAGGCCATATTCAGCCGCTCGAAGACGCCGGTATAGCCGCTGAAGGTGATCTCGCTGGGCAGCGCGGTCGGCTGATGCAGGATCTCGCGGCCCGGTTTGACCGAATTCATCACCATGTAGAGGAAGGGGTACAGGACGATGATAGCCCCAATCAACAACAGACCGTAAACAATGATGGTTGACCAGCGCAGACGGCGGCGCTTGGTAGGGACGACGGGGGTGGCTAACGATGCGTTGCTCATGATGTACCTCACTCTCCTTCCCGCGATACAAACCGGAACTGCAACACGGTTAGCACGCCGATAATCACCGCCAGTAACAGGCCCAGCGTGGAGGCATAACCGATATTGGAGCGGTCGAAGGCCTGGGCATATAGATAGAGGACGGGCGTCAGAGCCTGGTTATCGGCCCCGCCATACAGATCAAAGAGGGCAAAGACCTCGGTGAACATCTGCAAGCCGTTGATGATGTCGACCACCAACAGGAAAAAGAGCTGCGGGCGTAATTGCGGCAAGGTGATGTAGCGGAATTGATCCCACTCGCTGGCCCCATCCATAGAGGCGGCCTCATACATATCGGGGCTGATCGAATAGAGGCCGGCCAGCAGGATAACAAAGCTGATGCCGAACCATTTCCAGGTGTTGATCAGGGCGATAATCGGCATCGGCAGCCAGCGACTAAAGGTCCAGAATACCGGCCCGTCGATAATGCCGGCATTGATCAGTACATTCTGCACCGGTCCGGTGGGACTGGCCAGGTAGCCGCCGACGATCATCAGCACCATTGTCGAGGTGAGCACCGGCAGAAAGTAAACCGTGCGGAAGAAACGGCCGCCCCACCGGGCGCGAAAGACCAGCACGGCGGTCAGCAACCCGAAGCCGTTTTTCAATACGATGAAGATGGCCTGGTTATAGACGATATTAAACAGGCTGCGCCAAAAGAGCGGATCGACGATGCCCTGAAACCAGTTGCCCACACCGACAAAGGCCCGCGTCTCCGGGGTCACAAAGGAGTAGTTGAAGAACGTCAGATAGAACGACAACACCAGCGGGTAAAGCCCGAAGACGATATAGAGGATGATCCAGGGCGAGACAAAGATGTAGCCCCACATATTGCGGCGAATGCGTTGCCAGAGAGAAGTGCGATGACCACTTCCAATGGCCCCGGCGGCGCGCTCGCCGGGAACCGTGATGTTTGCCATATCAAATTCTCCTTTCCCGGTGTAGGCGGGCGGTCGCGCAAAGGGCATCCTTCCGCGCGACCGCCCCTGGTTAGACGTGATTGCCTATTGCGATTGCAGAGCGCTGCGCGCTTGCTCGCTCGCCTGGGTGACGGCGTCGGTAGCCGATAGAGCGCCTTCCACCACCGCTTGCTGATACACAGCCTGAACTTCGTTGGCCACAGTCTCGGCCGTGGAGAACTGCTGCGGCAACATGCCGTTCTCCAGCACTTCCACGAACACTTGCCGCGCCGGCTCCTGGAAGTAAGCGTCTTCGCGCAGGCTGAGCAGGGTCGGCAGATAGCCCAGTTCGGTGATGAATTGCCGGTTGTTCTCCTCTTCCATCAGGAATTGGAGGAAGTCCCAGGCCCGTTCCTGGCGTTCGGGGGTTGTCTTCATAATGATGAGCGCCCGGCCGCCATAGGTCGTGAAGCTGGTGTCGCCGGCGTTGGGCACCGGAACCGGCGCCACGCCCACGTCCTCGCCGATGACCATGGCCTGATCGGCCGCGGTCTCCAGATTCGGCTCCCACGAGTAGCCGTACTGCGGCCACATGCCGATCTTGCGGCTGAAGAAATTCGTCTCCATCGTCAACGGCGCGTATTGCTGAGCCGCCTGGGTGAACTCGAAGAACGCTTCCATGCCGCACTCCGGGTCGTCGAAGACGATATCGGTGCCCAGACGGTTGACCAGTTGGCACTGGCCCTGATTGCCGTTGAGGTAAATGGGCTGGAGCATGTTCCAGTACCAGCCGCCCCAGGCCAGGGCTTCGTTCCAGAACACGGTGCCATAGATGTCATCGCCCAGTTCATCGATGGCCTGGGCCGCGGTCAGGAACTCGTCCCATGTCTCCGGCGGGGCCTCGGGGTCGAGGCCGGCCTGCTCGAAGAGGTCCTTGTTGTAGATCATCAGCGTCACGTCGGCGCCGATGGGGACGTAATAGTTGTGGCCGGAGAATTGCTCCACGATGCCCGGATCGACCTGGTCGATCAACGCCTGGAAGCTGTCTAACTCCTCCAGAGGCACGAGGGCATTATCGGCGGCCAACTGCCCCAACGCCGGGCCAAGGGAGGTAACGACTAAATCGGGCTGGTTGCCGGCGGCGATGAGGGCTTGGAAGACGCCGCCTTCCGGCTCATCTTCCACGGTGACTTCGACGTCGGGGTTTTGCTCCATGTATTGTTCGGCCAGGCCGACCAGCACATCGTGCATTGCGCCGGCCACCGAGGAGACGCGGATACTATTGGCCCCGCCGCCGGCTGCGGCTTCCTCTTCGGCCGGGGCTTCGGCGGTTGGCTCGGCGTCGGCCGGTTCTTCGGCCGCCGGTTCCTCAGTTGCCGCTTCCTCGGCGGCGGGTTCCTCGGCCACCTCATCTTCGGCGGGCGCGGCCGCTTCTTCGGTTGGCGCGGCCTCTTCCGGCGTTCCCCCGCCACCACAGGCCACGGACAGGGCCAGGCCCAGCAACAGGACGGATAGCAACAGGAACAATCTGCGCAAACGGTTCATATCAACGTACATTTTCTTTCTCCTTCCTTCAATGTTTGAACTCTGATCAGGATAAAAAGAGGCCAATGGTCATTGGCTGCGGCTTAATCGCCGTATTACCTGCCCAGCCAACTCAATGGCAGCCGCAAGAGCGACGGACGACGAGGCGCGTCGGTAAAACTACGTGCATCGGTTCGATAGGTTTTTCCTCCTTGACGATGTTCAGGGCCGCTTGAGCCGCCTGAAAGCCCAACTCGTAAGTTGGTTGGTGCACAGTCGTCAATGCCGGGGTGATGTAACTGGCCAGCGGCACGTCGTCAAAGCCGGCGATGGCGATATCCTCGGGCACGCGCAGGCCGTACTCGTTAATCACTAAAAGCGCGTCGCTGGCCATCTGGTCGTTGGCGGCGAAAACGACGTCGGGCAGCGGGTCCAGGGCCAGTAATCGCTGCATGGCCTCATAGCCGCTGCCACGCAGGTAGTCGCCGGGAGCGATGTAGCGGTCATCCAGCGCCAGACCGCGGCCGGCCAGGCTGTCTCTTAAGCCCCTGAGCCGCTCGGCGCTGTCGCAGGTCAGATTGCTGCCGCTGATGTAGGCGAAGCGTTGGTAGCCGTGATCGAGCAAATGCTCGGTCAGTTGGCAGGCGCCGCCGTAATTATCCGTTACAAAGGAGGGGATATCCTCGCCCTCTGTTTGTTGGACGAGAACCAGTGGAACGTTGCGCTTTTCCAAATCGGCCATCTCGGCGCGACTCAGATCGACGGCAACGGCGATGATGGCGTCGACCAGCCCGCGCTGGAAGGGAACCAGATTGCGTTCTTCTCCATCGTTGCGGGTCTGGCTGACGATGAGCAGGCTATGATTGGACAGGGAGACGGCGTCTTCTACACCGCGGACGATTTCGAAGTGAAAGGGGTCGTTGACCTTGGGGATGATGAGGCCAACCATCTCGCTGCGCCGGGTGACGAGCGCGCGGGCCAGCGCATTTTGGCGGAAGCCGAGTGAATCGACCGCCGCCTGAACGCGTCGCGCGGTATCAGGATTTACCCGGTCGCGGCCATTCAGGACGCGCGAAACCGTGCTAATTGATACCCCGGCTCTCTCCGCCACGTCAAAGATGGTTACGGACATACACCTCTCCGATATACGTGCGGTCAGTTAGATTGTAAAAACGTTTTTACATCCCCAGTTTCATTATAGGGAGCAGTTGCTCAATGTCAATCCTCGTCCCCCAAAAACAGGCTTTTAGCAAAGCTAAGAGGATCAAACTCCTCTTATGGGCCAAAATAAGGCTAAGCAAAAACGACGTGGAACGTACTGAATATACGTAGGCGTCCCGTACCCTCAACCATACCTGACTTAGGTAAGCGTTGAATTGACGCGAGGCAAGCTTTTATTAGCTTACATAAAAAACACTTGGCCGGGCCGGCAAATGCACTACACTTTAGGCTTGTTCCCATCTCCTGGATTGCGCTTGAATCAAGCAAGGCCGCGGACAGGTGAGGCGGAGCTGGCCGAGGAAATACGTAAGATGATCACGCCCGCCGGCAAAGAGTGCCGTTTCTATTATCAGGATTACTTCCGCGGCCGTTCGGAGCAGGAGTGCCGCCTGATCAAGGCCAATTCGCGCTCGCCGCGCTGGCAGCCGAAGGATTGCGCCACCTGTCCCGTGCCCGACATCCTGCTGGCGAACGGCAATCCCAACCTGGTGCTGGAGGCGACGGTCAACCCCGGCTTCCTGGGCCTCAATCGCCACGTTTCCGTCTATGCCTTTTGCAGCCTGCACNNTGTTCGACGAGGCCACCTTTCTGCCCCACCTCATTCAGGCCACGCAGGCGGTGATCGCCGACACCGACCCGCGACACACCAACGATCAAGTCTTCTGGCAGGCATTCGAGAGGCTAACCGGCGGGCGGCGGGCCGAGCTGGAGCCGTTCTTCCAGCGCTTCTACGACACCGAATTCGCCCGGCTGCGGCCGTCCACCGTGGCCCGGCCGGCGGCGGCGGCGCTGGTGGGCGCGGCTCTCGACCGCGGCCTGGCCGTCGTCATCGCCACCAACCCCCTCTTCCCGCGCGCCGCCATCGAGCAGCGGCTGGAGTGGGCCGGCATTGCCGTGGGCGACTACGATTACGCCCTGGTGACGACCTACGAGATCATGCACGCCGCCAAGCCGCAGCCGGCCTACTATCGCGAAATTCTGGCCGCCGTGGGCCACGCGCCGGCGCAGGCGCTCATGGTCGGCGACGATTGGCGCAACGACATTAACCCGGCCGCCGCCGCCGGGCTGTACACCTACTGGATCGCCGCGGCTGACGCCGCGCCACCCGACCCGGCCCTCATCAGCGGCCAGGGCACGCTGGATGATCTGCTGGGGCTGGTGGCCGGCGGTTGGCTGGAACAGTTAGGCGCACCGGCCTGAGGTCATCCCCCAACACCACCCCGCCATGCTGAACCCACCGCCCATTCCCGAATTGTTGGCCGAACTGAACGCCTTCCGCGACCAGATGGCAAGCCTCCAGACGGCTGACGGGCGGTGGCGGCAGCGGCCGTCGGCGACAGAGTGGTCGCTAAATGAGATCGCCTGCCATTTGCGGGACGTGGAAATAGAAGTGCATCAGGCTCGCCTGCGGTCGCTCTTGGCCGAGGAAGGGGCCTTTCTGCCCGGCGTGGATGCCGACGAATGGGCCACGACGCGCAACTACCGCGCCCAGGACGGCCGCGCCGCGTTGGTGGACTATCTGGCCGCCCGCGACAGGACCATCGGCCTGCTGTCGCCCTTGCCGGAAGCCGTGTGGGAGCGCCAGGGCCAGCACACCTTCTTCGGCCCCACGTCGCTGCGGGAGATCGTCTTTCTGGCCGTCCGCCACGACCGGGTTCATGCCGAACAGATCGCGGCGTTGAACTTCAACCAATAAAGATCAATAAATTAACCACGGATATGACGGATCGGCACGGATAAGAGGTTTAGCCGAGTTCTTGAATCGAGCGGCGCAGGAGAGCGATGTCCTCCAGCCCGGCCGGGTCGTTGAAGTTGTCGTGGTGGCGCTTGCGATAGGCCAGCTCGCTGCACTGCTGGAAGCGCCGGCCGCTGCGGCGATAGGCGGCCAGGCCATCGTTGACCAGTAGTTGCAGCCGGTAGCGGTTGCGGCGGGCGGCCGAACCGATGATCTCATACTCGTCGGCCGTCAGCGTACCCAGGCTCACTTCATCCAGCAGATAGTGGCGCAGCCAGCGCCGCTCCTGATAGAGAGCCAGGACGATGATGATCAGAGTCACCAGGACGCCACCCCAGCCGAAAGTCAACCCAAACAGGAACGCCGCCAGCGTGCCGCCGAACATGGACACGTTGTGGAGCGCGTGGAGGGTGATGGCCGCGCCCAAGCCCAACAGCGGCGCGCCCAAGCGCACCAGCGGGCGGCGGTCGGTGCGGGCCAGGGCGATACCCAGCCCGGTCAGCGCCGTGTAGAGGGCATGGTTCAGGCCGAAGATCACCCCGCGTATCAGAACCAACGAATTCCAACCCGCCGCGCCGTCTTCGCCGAAGGCGGTCAGGTAATAGAGCACGTTCTCCACCATGGCGAACCCCATGCCGACCATGGCCCCATAGATGATGCCGTCCAGCGGGCTATCCAATTCATTGCGGCGGAAGATGAGGATCATGAGCAGGGCGATGGCCTTGACGCTCTCTTCGATGACCGGCGCGACGAAGCCGGCTGAGGTAAATTCGGCCGCGCCTTCGCTGAAAAAGGCGTAGGCCGGCAGGCTGAACAGGAAATTGAACAGCAGGGCCAGGATGGCGGCGGGCATGGCGCCCCACAAAAAGGCCGCCGACAGCAGCCACCACGGCTCTTTTTCGTAGCGGTCAACCCAATAGATCAGCCCGGCATAGAGCAACACGGGCATGATGGCCGCCGCCAGGGAGTAGAAAAGAATGTTATTGGCCGTCAATGAAAACCCGCTCATGGTATAATATCACGGTCAACCCGGACGAGGATTATAGCGGCATTGACCGCCAAGGAGTAACCCCATGACTGACCTGGATCCCGCCGAAGTATCCGGCACGTCGGATGAGGCCGTCACGCGGGCCACGGGCCGGCCCTGGAGCGCGTGGATGGCTTTGCTGGACGCGGCCGGCGGGCGGGAGATGAACCACAAGCAATTGGTGGCCCAACTCGATGCCCAGGGTGTCGGCCCCTGGTGGCGGCAGCAGGTCGCCGTGGCCTACGAGAACAGCCGCGGCCTGCGGGCCAGGCACGAGATGCCCGACGGCTACCAGATCAGCCGCAGCCGGACGATGCCTGTCCCCATCGAGCGCCTCTATGATGCCTGGCTGAACGAGGAGGCGCGCCGCCGCTGGCTGCCCGACGCCGATTTCAGCCTGCGCAAGGCCACTGCCCCCAGCTCCATCCGCCTGTCGTCGGCCGACGGCAGCCGGGTCAACGTCGAGCTAAACCCCAAGGGGCCGGAAAAGACGACTGTCAGAGTGCAGCACGACAAGCTTCCCGACGCCGCCGCGGCCGAGCGCATGAAGGCCTATTGGGCCGCGGCGCTGGAAAATCTGGCAGCGACGATTGAGTGAACGATGAATGATCTACCCGCCGGAGCCGTCACGCCGCCCCCAGCGCCCACAGCCCGGCGATTGTTGATCGATTTAGCCCTGGCCCGCGCCCAACCCGGCGGCGGCAGCGGGGCCGATTTCATGCGCCGGAGGACAGCCATGCAAGAGTTTCCCAACCTGAGCGGCATNNGAACGGGCGACGCAAGACCTGGACATCCTGGTCCGCGCCGCCGACGCCGAGACGGTGGCCGCCCGGCTCTCCGCCGCCGGTTTCCTGCCGGTGGCCGAGTTGGGCATACCGGGGGCGGCCTTC
>CXWJ01023993.1_pt1 | contig 13469 bp, 9 predicted proteins | sample 590841 | NCBI WGS metagenome assembly CXWJ01 (sample SAMEA3498367, study PRJEB10139) | wastewater metagenome | biome: wastewater treatment plant; material: activated sludge | place: Austria | collected 2015-01-21 | reverse complement strand
GAAAGAAATCCTCAAGGAGTGGGTTGCGCAAGGGGCCGAGTATCAACAGCACTGGTCTTTCGAGCCGCCCGCGAAAGCGGAGATACCCGCCGGGCAAAACGGCGTCGATGTGCTGGTGCAAAAGCGGCTGGCGGAAATGGGGCTGAAGCCATCGCCGGAGGCGGATCGGCGGACTTTGATCCGCAGGCTCTATTTCGATCTGCTCGGCTTGCCGCCGAGCCCAGAGGAAGTGGCCGCGTTTGTGAATGATGCATCGCCCGCTGCGTACGAACGATTGGTGGAGACGATCCTGCAGAACCCGCACTATGGCGAACGGATGGCGCTCGATTGGCTCGATCTGGTGCGCTTCGGCGATACGATCGGCTACCACAGCGACGAGCCGCAAAACGTCTGGCCCTATCGCGATTGGGTGATCCGGGCTTTCAACGAAAACATGCGATTCGACCGCTTCACGCTGGAGCAGGTGGCGGGGGATTTGCTGCCGGATGCTTCTCAGCAGACGCGCGTGGGCTCGGCCTTCAATCGGATGATCCTCTCCACGGCGGAGGGAGACGCGCAGCCGAAGGATTATGAATGCCGCATGCTCACTCATCGCGTCCGGGCTGTCGGCGCGGTGTGGCTGGGGCTGACCACGGGCTGCGCTCAGTGCCACGATCACAAGTTCGATCCGTTCACGATGCGCGATTTCTACTCGCTGGGAGCGTTCTTTGCGGACATCCAGGAGGCGATCATTGCGCGGCGCGAGGCGGGGATGCTCGTCGCCACGCCCGAGCAAGAGGAGCAATTGGCGAAGCTCGATGGGCAGCTCGCGGAGGCAAGCAAGAAGCTCGACGTGGCGCAACAACAGTGGGAAGCGGAGATTGCGGCCAAGAATGAGGTTCTGCCGGAGCTGCAGCCGGACTCGACCGCTGCCGAAGCGGACAAGAAGAATGCTGAGCGTGTGGCGGCACTTCTGAAAACAGAGGCGGGCGAGCGGAAGGCAGACGAACAGCAAGCGATACAGAGTTATTTCCGCACGAAGCTGACCACGGTGGCCGTGCCAGAGCGGGAAGCTTTGACCAAGGCCGAAGCGGAGCGCAAGCAATTCTACGACGCATTGCCGAAGGTGTTGGTTTCCATCCACGATGAGAATAAACGTACCGTGCGTATTTTGCCGCGCGGCAACTGGATGGACGAGAGTGGAGAAATCGTACAGGCCGCCCTGCCCCACTTTTTGCCGCAGCCGAAAATTGAAGGACGGGAGCCGACGCGCCTCGACCTGGCGGCGTGGTTGGTGTCGCGTGAAAATCCGCTGACGGCTCGCGCCGTGATGAACCGGTTGTGGAAGCAGTTCTTCGGCATCGGGCTGAGCCGGGTGCCAGATGATCTTGGCGCCCAGGGAGAGCCGCCCGCGAATCCCGCGTTGCTCGATTGGCTGGCGTGCGAGTTTATGGACAGCGGCTGGGATCTCAAGCATATGGTGCGAACGATCGTCACCAGTCAGACCTATCGGCAAGTTTCCACGGCATCGCCGGAACTGCTGGCGGCGGACCCAGCAAACCGCGAGCTTGCACGGCAGAGCCGCTTTCGACTGGATGCGGAGCTAGTGCGCGATAATGCACTGGATATTGCCGGCCTCCTCACACCGACGATTGGCGGGCCGAGCGCAAAACCGTATCAGCCGGCGCGCTATTGGGAGAACCTCAACTTTCCGCCGCGCGAATATGTGGCCGATACGGGCGAGAATCAATACCGCCGTGGCCTGTATACCTGGCGGCAACGGACTTTCCCTCATCCATCGATGCTTGCCTTCGATGCGCCCACGCGCGAGGCTTGTGCGGCGGAACGGACGCGCTCCAATATTCCTCAACAGGCGCTGGTGCTATTGAACGACCCATCGTATGTGGAGGCTGCCCGCGCGTTTGCGGCCCGTATCTTGGGTGAATGCCCAGGCTCGACGCAGGACCGGCTGGTTTGGGCCTGGCGACAGGCGCTTCAGCGCGATCCGAGCGCGGAGGAAGCGAGGACGATGCAGGCATTGTTCCAGGAACGGCTGACGGCCTACGGCGGAGACAGCGCCGCCGCGGACGCGCTGTTGAAAATCGGGATTGCGCCGCTGCCGCCAAACGTGGATCGAGCGGAACTGGCCGCCTGGACGCACGTTGCGCGGGTGCTGTTGAATCTTCACGAAACCATCACTCGCTCTTGAGCAAGCCATGGACATTCGCACCGAGCTCAATCAATACGGCCAACAACAACAGACTCGCCGCGCCTTTCTCGGCCGCAGCACGCAGGGATTGGGTGTGCTTGCGCTTGCGTCGTTGATGCAGCAGCCGGCGCCACGGGCCGCAGCGGCGCCGCAGCCGATGCGCGGCATATTCAACCCGCTACCACTGCGTCAAAAAGCAAAGCGCGTGATTTGGCTTTCTATGGCGGGGGGCCCTTCGCATTTGGAGACTTTCGACCCGAAGCCCAAGCTGGCCGAACTCGACGGCCAGCCGATGCCCGAGAGCATGACGCGGGGGCAACAGCTTGCGCAGTTGCAGGGGGCGAAACTGATGTGCTTCGGGCCGCAGCTTTCGTTTGCCAAGTTTGGCAGCAATCAAACGGAGATTTGCTCGCTCTTTCCCCATATCGGCTCCGTGCTCGACGACATCTGCTTGATCCGCTCGATGACCACCGACGCGATCAACCACGACCCAGCCCACATGTTCATGAATACGGGCTCGCAAATTGTGGGGCGGCCGAGCATGGGGGCATGGATCACGTATGGATTGGGCAGCGAAGGCGCGGATTTGCCGGGATTCGTCGTCCTGACGTCGCTCGGCAAAGGGGGCCAAAACCAACCCATTGCCGCGCGCCAATGGAGCGCTGGCTTTCTGCCCAGCCGTTACCAGGGCGTGCAATTGCGCAGCCAAGGCGAACCGGTCATGTACCTGAGCAGCCCCGGCGGCATCACGCGCGATCGCCAGGGGGGAGACATCGCGGCCATCAACTCGCTGAATCGGCAATACGACGTCCAGGTTCATGATCCGGAGATCGCCACGCGCATCGCGCAGTATGAGATGGCGTTTCAGATGCAGGCCAGCGTGCCGGAACTGATGGACTTATCCGGCGAGGGCGCGAAGACGCTCGAACTCTACGGCTGCCAGCCGGGCGATGGCTCGTTCGCCAGCAATTGCCTGCTGGCGCGACGACTGGCCGAGCGGGGCGTGCGATTCATTCAACTCTATCACAAAGATTGGGATCATCACTCCGGCGTCCAAGAGGGGGTCACGCTGAAAGCTCAGGAGATCGATCGGGCTTGCATGGCCTTGATTGTCGACCTCAAACAACGAGGCATGTTGGAAGAAACACTCATCGTTTGGGCCGGCGAGTTTGGTCGCACGCCGATGTCTCAAGGAGGCAATGGGCGCGATCATCATAACAAGGCGATGTCGGTTTGGATTGCGGGCGCTGGCGTGCGCGGCGGCATCGTGCATGGCGCCACGGATGACCTGGGTTATGCGGCCGTGGAGAACATCACGACTGTCCACGATCTACATGCCACGATGTTGCACCAGTTAGGAATCGACCCAAACCAATTCACCGTCAAGTTTCAGGGCCTCGACGCCAAGCTCATCGGCGTGGAAGGGGCCAACGTGATCAAAAGCATCTTAACGTGAGTGGGGTTCATCCTCATCAGACGACTAGTTGGAAGCCTAATCTCTCAATGAATCTTAAGCCTCCCATCGTGCAGATCGCCTTGGATTATGCGACCATCGAAGAGGCCATCGCGATGGCCAAGATTGGCGTCGAGGCGGGGGTCGATTGGCTCGAAATCGGGACGCCGCTCATCATCTCGCAAGGGCTGTCGCCGATTGGAGAGATGGTGCGAGCGTTTCCGAATTACCCAGTGCTGGCCGACTACAAGACCATGGACTCGGGCGGGAAAAACGTGCACCGCACGAAGGCCCAAGGTGGTCACGTGATGACGGTCTGTGCCAACGCACCGGACGAAACGGTCCGTTCGGCGATTGCGGCTTCCAAAGAGACGGGTGTGTGGGTTGTGGCCGACACGATCGGCGTCAAACAGCAGGCCGCGCGGGCACGCCAGTGCGCTGAATGGGGCGTCCACATGATTTATCTGCATTATGGGGCCGACCAACGGGCGGCCGATGCTTCGCAAGACTCGACTCAATGGTTGGACGAAGTGATTGCCGCTGTACGGATCCCGGTGGGTGTGGGATGCTTTGATGTTGAGGACGCGGTTCGGGCTGTACAAAAAGGGGCGGAGCTTGTCGCCATCGGCCATCCAGTGATCAGCGGCGCCAATCCGTTGCAAGAACTTAGCCGCTTCGTCCGAGAGGTCCGGGCGAATTACCGCCCGCGCGCCAAGACTTAACGCGCCCGCTACACGATTCACTTTTTTGCTTTCCTAGGAAGATGGAGGTTTGCCCAGTGGCTGAGTTTCGTTTTTGCTTCAACACAAGCACGATCCGCGGACAGAAACTGCCCCTTATTGAAGTGATCGATCTTGTCGCCCAAGCGGGCTACCAGGCGATCGAACCCTGGATCAGTGAAATCGAAACCTACGTGCAACAAGGGGGTTCGCTGCCGAGCTTGAAAAAGCGCATCAGCGATTTGGGGCTGACCGTGGAAAGTGCGATCGGCTTTGCCGAATGGATCGTGGACGACGACGCCAGGCGAGCGAAGGGCTTGGAACAGGCGCGGCGCGAGATGGATCTCGTGCATCAAATCGGTGGGAAGCGCATCGCCGCGCCAGCAGCCGGCGCGACGGACGTGACCGATATCGATTACCTGAGAGTGGCGGAGCGGTACCGCGCGCTGCTCGAGCTTGGCGACGATATCGGCGTGGTGCCACAGGTGGAGGTGTGGGGTTTTTCGAAGACGCTCCATCGGTTAGGTCAGGCCACGTTGGTTGCGATTGAAAGTGGACATCCCAAGGCTTGTGTGTTGCCGGACGTGTATCATCTCTACAAGGGTGGCTCAGACTTTACGGGCCTGAAATTGCTCAACAACACGGCGATCCACGTGTTTCACATGAACGACTATCCGGCCAGCCCGCCGCGCGAAACGATTGACGATCGCGACCGCGTATATCCGGGCGATGGAGTAGCTCCCCTGGCCGATATTCTGCAAACACTGCGCGACATCGATTTCAACGGTTACCTGTCGATCGAATTGTTTAATCCAACCTATTGGCAGCAAGATCCGCTTCAAGTGGCAAAGTTGGCGCTGAGCAAGGCGAAGGCGGTGGTTCAGCAGACTGCGTAGGAATTTGGCCTAACGCGGCTGAGGCCTACTATTCGTGCTCGTCGTCTTCATCTTTCTCCAAGCTAACAGCCCATTGGGGATAGGTGTCGTCATTGCCGCGCCGCGCGTGCCAGAGAATACGATTGAAGATGTTTTCATCGGCTTCGTCGATGTCGTCCAAGGCGAGCTTCGCGGATTCCATAGCCCAATGGCGCTGACGGTGGTCCTTGATTTGGCTCACCTGGGGATTGAGGCGGTCGAGTGGGATGATGTTGGGCACGGCGTCATAGGGGGTCAGGTCCGGCTGATCCATGAAGCAACTGTCCATCGGCGTTGCCGATGAATCGAACTGGTTCATCGGCGGCAACTGGAGGATCAATTCCATCGTCCGCACCATGCTGGTCTGGTTGTAGTTGGTGCTATCGACCACGTTGCGGCGGGTGTACGGACTGATGACGAGCGCCACCGTGCGGTGGCCATCGATGTGGTCGAAGCCATTTTGAGGGTCATCTTGCACGACGAAGATGCAGGTCTCCGGCCAAAATTTACTATGGCTAATCGCTTCGACGATTCGGCCGAGCGCCACGTCGTTGTCGGCAACGGCACTTTCGGGAGTCGGCATATCTGCCCGCGTTCCGGCCGTATGGTCGTTGGGGAGGAGCATGATCGAGAAATTGGGAAAGTCACCCGTCTCCTCAAACCGCTTTAGCTCGTTGATGAACTGAGCGGCACGATAAACGTCCGGCACGATGCTGGGAAATCCGATGGCCGTCGGGCAGAGATAATTCTCCAATGTTTTGATATTGGCGGTCGCTTTGATATCGATGAGTCCCGTGCCATCCAGGAAGTCTCGATAGCATTCGATAAACTTGGGACGCTCCTTTCGCTGCGGATCCTTCCAGGTAATCGAAGCGGATACAAACTCTCCATAGACGCGGAGCGTCTTCTTGTGGGCGAGGACATTGTCCCAGATGAACCCGGTCGGCGCGTAGGCCATTGCATCGCCACCCGGATAGGGATAACTCCGCGGAAAGCCGGCAAAGGCTTTTTCCAAGTAGTCGGTAACAAAGGCCTCATTGGTCCACTGATGACCGTCGGCGCTAAGCACGCCGCTACAATAAAAATTGTCCAGCAGGACAAACTGATCCACGAGCTTGTGATGATTGGGCGTCACTTCAGCCCCAAAGATGCACAACTGAGGATCGCCCTCCCCTTTTTCCATGTCGCCGAAGACTTGATCGTACGTCCGATTCTCTTTAATGATGTAAACCACGTGCTTGAAGACCGAAGGTTCGCCATGCCGCTCTGGCACTGGCCGCGGCGCGGCATCCGCTCGCGGCGGAGCCAGCGCGCTGATCGACTCGGTTAGCCGATTATTTTTGAGAACTGTTTGCGTACTTGCCGCCAGCTCCTCCGTCTTGGGCAATTTGAGGAGCGTGAGCGTTCCTTGTGCATCGTGTGAATTGAAACCGAAGACCTGCTTGCCCTTGATGGAGCGTTTGCCCTCCCACGATTGATTGCGCGACCCGATCCCTTTGACGTTGGCCACGTACAAAGCGTCCCGCTTCGCATCGAGCACAAGGCCGGCCGGATACCATCCCGTGGGAACGCACCCCAGAAGCTTGCTGGCTGGGGGTTGGAAGTCGATCACAGCGATCGAGTTGTTTGTGCCGTTGGAAGCGTACAGCCGGCGACCATCCGGGCTGATCGCCAAGGCGTTGGGGGTGCTGCCGAACAACAGTTCATCGGCCGGCTTGGTGGAGATGGTTTCGACGACCTTTTCCGTGCGAACGTCGATCACTGAAATGGTGTCACTATTGGCGTTGGCCACTGCGATGAATTTTCCGTCGGGCGTCGCTGCCATTCCGGAAGGGTGCAACCCGACGAGGATCTGATTGATCTCGCGCCCTGCCTCAAGATCGACGACGGAGACCGAACCATCGTTGGCGATATTTCGAACAGGATCGACACGCACTGGCGTGCCCTCGCCCGAAGGACCAGTAGCGCTATCCTTTTCCGGAAGTCGGCCGGCCCAATTGCTGACGTAAGCGCGCCGCCCCACTACGACCACATCATACGGCGCGTTGCCGACGGCGATCTCCCGTACTACTTTGCCGGTCGCCAAATCGATCTCTCCGAGGGTATTCTTGAGATTGAGCGCGACGAGGAGCGACTTTCCATCGGGATTCATCAACAGCCCTACGGGGAGTGCGCCACCACCACGCTCCGTGGCATCCGCGGTGATCGCGATGGGATCGGCGGCAGCGAGCTGACCTTCGTCGGTCACATCAAAGACGTTGATGTTGCCTTTGGTGCTGGAGGCGTAAACACGTTTGCCATCGGGCGTAAAGACAATTCCCTTGAAACTGCCGCGGCCGGGAGCGCGACTGATGACCTTCCCAGATTCAACGTCCACCAACATGACTTCACTCACATTGAGCACCGCCAACCAACGGCCGTTCGGCGCGAGCGCAACGTCGGTCGGTCGGCCCCCTACGATCACTTGCCGCCCCGCGGGCGAAAGAACCTGATTCGTCGGCACAACAATGCGGCCGTCTTCAAGCGGGCCTACGCCTACGCTGTCATACAAATCTTCCTTTTCAAAACCCACGTTAGGAGGCGTAGGCGATGCTTTCGGCTGCGGTTCTTTGGCTGAAAGTGCTGCGAATCCGAATGCAGCCAGAAAAACAAATGCAACAAATGCCAATTTCACTAATTGTCGGCCAACCCGGGCTTCTAAACGAAGCAACCACTGAATTATCGACACTCGCCTGTCATTCATAACTTGCCTCAATGCTGAAAAGTGGAACTGTGTTCCTGACATTCGTGCTAACGTCCAGACCGTTCGGACTGTTGTCCAATTTTCCTAATCGCCGATCATGAAGAAAACGGAGAAGCTAAACCCTTCTCCATACTTCTTCCCTTGCTGTCGCGTGTCACCCTACCATATTCAGCGAGAGATTTCAGCAACTTTTCTTGGTTCCGGCGGCGGCGAAGGCAAAGAGCGTGGTACAAGAAGTAGGTGCGGATGAACTGGCTGCTGGACGAATGAATGTCTCACTTTTCTTCAGACGCGATTCGCCGAAAGTCGGTATCATCCGCAAGGAATCAAGGAATTGAGTCGCTGTTTCGACATCCTATCCATACAATGGAATAGCCCGCCGATTCTTTCCACAGGCTGTAACAATTACCACTTTCGTTAGCGATTCTGAGCTTCTCGCCAAGGCATCGTAGGGCAATATATGATGTGCCATAAGCCGATTGGCCCAACCCGCATTGTGTCCCTAATCCCAGGATCTTGCCCTAACCATGCCCCGCCGCATCGTCATTCTTACCGAGGGGCACACACATCCAGTGCCAGCGAAGACCGCCGCCTGCGTTGTTCGTTACAAGGGCGAAGAGGTGGTCGCGTTGTACGATACGACCCAAGTCGGCCGTACATCGCAAGAGTTGTTGGGCGTTGGCGGTGACTTGCCGATCATCGGGAAGCTGGCCGACGCCCCTACGGCGGATACGCTATTGCTCGGCATTGCGCCTCCGGGCGGGAAGCTGCCGGCCGCGTGGCGGAAGGTGATCTTGGAAGGGATCGACCGCGGGATGAACGTCGTTTCTGGCCTCCACGATTTCTTGAGCGACGATGCAGAGATTTCTGCGGCCGCGGAGCGTAAAGGCATACAGATTCAAGATGTTCGCAAAAACAAGGAGAGAGACGTCGCCAATCGTCAGAACATTCGCGAAGACTGCTTGCGAATTCACACGGTCGGCCAGGACTGCTCGATCGGCAAGATGGTGGCGTCGGTCGAAATTGCCCGCGCGCTCTCGGCCCGCAGCCACGACGCCAAGTTCGTCGCTACCGGTCAGACCGGCATCATGATCGAAGGAGACGGCTGTCCGGTTGATTGTGTCGTCTCCGATTTCATCAACGGGGCGGTCGAAAAACTGGTTCTCGCCAATCAGCATCACGATATTCTGGTCGTCGAAGGTCAAGGGACACTCGCCCATCCGCGTTATTCGGCGGTCACGGCCGGATTGCTTCACGGCTGCATACCCCATGGCCTCATTATGGTGTACGAAGCGGGCCGGTCTCATATCGGCGGCATGGAATGGGTGCCGCTGACGCCTCTGCCGCGGCTGATGAAGGTATATGAAGAGTTCGCATCGCTTGCGATGCCAACTCGGTTCATCGGCATTGCCATGAACAGCCGGCTGTTGACGCCAGAAGCGGCAGAAGTGGAACGCGAAACAATCCGCCGCGAGCTTGGGCTGCCGGTGTGCGACGTCTTCCGACACGGTCCGGATGATTTGGTCAACGCTGTACTTGCATTGCAGAAAGAGTTGTTCCCACACATCGCTGCGAAGAGTTAATTACGAAGAACACAAAGAATGGTATGAGATTGAGATTGAGATTGAGAAACCAAACTTGATGATCATATAAATCCTGTCCAACGCTCATTTACTATTACTTTCTTCGTGGCCTTTGAGCATTCGTAGTTCATTTTCCATTTTTCCCGTCAATACAGTCCAATATTCATTGCCGTGCAACTTGCTTACCAACAGTTCGATCTGCCACTGAAGCACGTGTTCACGATTTCGCGTGGATCCACCGCCGTTCAGCCCACGTTGATTGTGCAGCTCGCCGCCGAAGGTCAGTACGGTTACGGCGAATCGACGACGAATTCGTTTTATCACACAACGATTGAAAGCATGGCGGCAGCGATTGAATCGGTGCGACCATTACTTGCCGCTGCCGACTTTGGTGACGATCCTCTGTCCCTCATCGCTTTGCTGGCCGCCAAGCTCGTGCCGGGCAACGAATTTGCGATGAACGCCCTCGATCAGGCCATTCATGATCTATGGGGCAAGTTGCAAAGCGCGCCCGTCTACAAACTGTGGGGCCTGTCTACTCAAAACGTCTGCCACTCAAACTACACGATCGGCATCGACACACCGGAGAAGATGGTCGAGAAGCTGCTGGAAATGCCAGGGTGGCCGGTTTACAAGATCAAGCTGGGAACGGCGGATGACTTGGGCATCATCCGCGAATTGCGGCGGCATACACATGTGCCATTCNNTCCGCATCGACGCCAACTGCGGTTGGACGGTGGAGCAAACGATTGAGTTTTCGCACGTTCTCAAAGAAATGAATGTGGAATTCATCGAGCAGCCATTGCCACCGGAGGATGTGGATGGTGCGCGGCAAGTCTTTGAGAAAACCGCCTTACCGTTGATTGCCGACGAAAGTTGTGTCTTGGAAAATGACGTAGACCACTGCGCGAAGTGCTTTCATGGAATTAATATCAAGCTAGTGAAGTGTGGCGGACTGGCGGCGGCGAGACGCATGATTGATCGCGCCAAACAGTTCCGAATGAAAGTTATGGCCGGATGCATGACGGAGTCGACTGTCGGCATTTCGGCGTTGGCTCAACTTCTGCCGCTGTTGGATTATGTGGACATGGACGGCGCAGTGCTTTTGGCTCGTGATATTGCCGACGGCGTGCGAGTGGAACGCGGGACTTGTCATTACCCTGCGACTAATGGAACCGGCGTGAGTTTGCTGGACGGACCCCTCCCTGTATGATCGAGCATACCTCGTAGGCGAGTTCCGATCATGAATCGTCATGCCACCTTGTTCAAACTCCTCGCGCTGCGGCTAATCTTGCTAGCGGGCTTCGTGCTTTGCGTGGCCATCGTCCCCCCTTCGCAATCGAAAGAAATCGATGAGCCGGCTGTCGAGAATGCGGAAAACGCCGACAAGCTGACAATGGAGCCACTCGATGGCCCGCCGTTTGTCACCGCGAAATCCTGGGCGATCATCGACGGCGATACGGGCGAATTCTTGGCCGGCAGCAATGAAAATGAAAAACGTGACCCCGCCAGCACCACCAAAATCATGACGGCCTATCTGGTGACAAGCCTCGCTGAGAAAGACCCGAGCGTTCTGGATGAAATGGTCACGTTCACAGAACGCGCCGACAAGACGACTGGCTCTACAGCCGACCTCAAGGCGGGTGAGAAGATTTCGGTCGGTGAGTTGCTGTATGGCCTGCTCTTGCCTTCGGGCAACGACGCTTCCGTTGCGCTCGCTGAGCATTTCGGCAAACGCCTCTCCCCCCTAAAAGCGGCCCATGATCCCAAAGCGACCTCCTATGATTGCTTTGTCGATGCCATGAATCGAAAGGCGGCCGAGATCGGCATGACGAATACGCACTTCGTTAACACGCATGGTCTCACTACGGAGGGTCACCAACTCACGGTTCGCGACTTGGCCCATTTAGCTTATCTCGCCTTTAAGCAGCCGGAGTTTCGCAAACGCGCGGGGGCAGCGCGGCACGGAGCGACGGTTAAGTCGGAGGACGGTCATCAGCGCAATGTCGTCTGGAAAAATACCAACCAGTTGCTGAAGACCCAAGGCTACGACGGCATCAAGACGGGGACCACGGGGGCCGCCGGCGCTTGCCTTGTTTCTACGGCTCAAAGAGAGGGACGCCGCTTGATCGTGGCAGTCCTCGGCTCGACATCGGATGAATCTCGCTATGTGGATGCCCGCAATCTGTATCGCTGGGCTTGGAAAGATCTCCTGAAACTTCAGGGACATGGCGGCAACAACGAGCAAAAAGCGTCCCAGTAGTCTGACGCTGGCTTACCTAAGGCGGATTTTAGAATGACTCATCTACTTGCCATCGACCAAGGCACAACTTCCTCTCGCGCGATCCTCTTCGACGCCGCGGGGACGATCACCGCCGTCGCCCAACGGGAATTCAAGCAACATTATCCGCAGCCCGGCTGGGTGGAACACGATCCGTTCGAGATTTGGACAACACAACTTGGTGTCGTACACGAAGCACTACAAACGGCCGGTTTGAAGGCTGCCGACATTGCCGCCATTGGCATTACCAACCAGCGCGAGACGATCGTCGTCTGGGACCGCGCCACTGGCGAGCCCATCCATCGCGCGATCGTCTGGCAGGACCGCCGCACAGCAGCAAGGTGCGAGCAGCTTCGCGCCGACGGTCACGAATCGCTCTTTCTCGAGCGGACCGGACTCGTGCTCGATCCTTATTTCAGCGGCACCAAACTCGCCTGGATCCTGGACCACGTGAAAGGATCCCGTCAAGCAGCGGAAGCAGGCCGACTCGCCTGCGGTACGATCGACACCTGGCTTATTTACAACCTCACCGCTGGCAAACTCCATATCACGGATGTCTCGAATGCCTCCCGCACGCTCCTGATGAACATTCACACTGGCGCATGGGACGACGAGTTACTCGCCCATATCGGCGTGCCGCGAGCTATGCTGCCGGAAATCCGCGCCTCGAGCGAAGTCTACGGAACGGTTGAGGGCATCGGCGGTTTGAACGGCATCCCAATCGCCGGCATTGCGGGCGACCAACAGGCCGCCCTTTTTGGTCAAGCCTGTTTCGAAAAGGGTGGCATCAAAAACACCTACGGCACCGGCTGCTTCATGCTGATGAATACAGGCGCGCAGTTCATCACTTCACGCAACAAACTGCTGACGACCGTCGCTTGGAAGACTGGCAATCAACTTGAATACGCCTTAGAGGGGAGCGTATTCGTCGGCGGGGCGGTCGTTTCCTGGCTGCGCGACGGACTTGGCATCATCAAATCGTCCGGCGATATCGAAGCACTTGCCAACTCCGTATCCGATAGCGACGGCGTTTGCCTCGTGCCCGCGTTCACAGGCTTGGGCGCGCCCCATTGGGATCCTTACGCTCGCGGCATGATCGTCGGCCTGACGCGCGGCACTACGGCCGCCCACATTGCGCGGGCCGCACTCGATAGTATCGTTCTGCAAGTGGCCGACTTGGCCGACGCCATGCGAAATGATGCGGCCAACGAGCCAGCCGAGCTGCGCGTGGATGGCGGAGCGAGCGTCAACGATTCCTTGCTGCAAAGTCAGGCCGACATTTTGCAGCTACCGGTCCTGCGACCCAAGGTCACCGAAACGACGGCCCTCGGCGCGGCTTACCTGGCCGGCCTGGCAACCGGTGTTTGGAAGAACCGTGAGGAGATCGCGCGGCAGTGGCAGATTGACCGCCGCTTCGAGCCGCGTATTTCGGCCGACAAAGCAGCCGCCATGCGGGCTCGCTGGAACAACGCGGTCGAACGGTCTAAACATTGGGCTAAACAAGATTGACGGTACGGATTCCGCATGAGCGACTACACACGCGCCGCACAAGTCGACCGACTCAGCGCAGACACCCAAACCTGGGATT
>CXWJ01041849.1_pt1 | contig 13490 bp, 7 predicted proteins | sample 590841 | NCBI WGS metagenome assembly CXWJ01 (sample SAMEA3498367, study PRJEB10139) | wastewater metagenome | biome: wastewater treatment plant; material: activated sludge | place: Austria | collected 2015-01-21 | reverse complement strand
TGTGTACACGCACGGCGGCCTAACCGGCGGGTTCGGGATTTACCTGCGCGACGGCAAAGCACATTTCGTTTACAACTGGCTGGCCGTCGAGCGATTCGATGTCGCATCGGAACACCTTCCGGCGGGCAAAGTTTCACTCGTGGCCGACATTCGATATGAAGGCAAGCCGGGCGAACGCGGCAAGCCCGCGACAGTAACGCTTACCGCCAACGGCAAGAAAGTCGGTGAAGGCAAACTGCCGAAGACGATCCCGCTCCAGTTCTCGCTCGGCGAAGGCGTCGACGTCGGCACGGACACCGGCTCGGCCGTCGACTTCACGTATAAGCTACCGTTTTCGTTTACCGGGGAGATTGAAAAGGTCACCGTCGATTTGAAGTGATCTACACACTTCACTTACTTGCCTCCAAAATGCAAGGAGTCCAGCCATGCGAGTAATTGTTTACCGCTCTGCGATCCTGAGTTGCCTGCTTGGTTCGCTCGCTAGCGGTCAGGTAGCGATCCCCAAGCCTGATCCGGAGTTTAAGGGCAAAATTAGCGAGACGTATCAAGAATCCAAGCCCGACTATCCCCAGTCCGTCAAAGCGCCGCGAGGCGCGCCGAATGTGCTCATCATCCTGCTGGATGACGTTGGCTATGGAATGTGTTCGACGTTTGGTGGGCCAGTCGAAACGCCAAACATCGATCGCCTGGCGGCCGGCGGGTTGACGTATACGCGATTTCACACCACGGCGCTTTGTTCGCCGACGCGGGCGGCCCTACTCGCTGGACGCAATCATCACAGCTGCGGCACGGGCGTGATTATCGAGATGGGCACCGGTTATCCCGGTTATACCGGCATCATTCCGCGCAGCTGCGCGCTGATTCCCAAGATGCTCGGCGACAACGGTTACACCACCGCGATGTTCGGCAAGTGGCACAACACGCCGGAGCCGGACATCAGCCCGGCCGGGCCGTTCGATCGCTGGCCAACGGGACTCGGCTTTGACTACTTCTATGGCTTCAATCAAGGGGAAGCCCATCAATTTTATCCGACGCTGTACCGCAACACGAAGCCGGTGTCACCGCCGAAGACGCCGGAGGAGGGTTATCACTTTACGATTGATATGACGGATGAGACGATCGCCTGGATCGGCAATACGCGGGGGGCCGACCGTAACAAGCCATGGTTCGCCTACTACAGCACGGGGGCGGCCCACGCCCCGCATCATGTGCCAAAAGAGTGGCGAGGAAAGTACAAAGGCAAATTCGATCACGGGTGGGACAAGCAGCGAGAGTTGACTCATGCCAAACAACTTTCCATGGGGATCATTCCCAAAGGCACCCAGCTCACGCCGCGGCCGGAAGGAATCCCGGCTTGGGAGGATCGGGCGAACGATGCGAAGAAGGTCTATCTCCGCTTGATGGAGAATTATGCCGAGTACATGGCTCACACCGACTACGAGATCGGCCGGCTCATCGACAGCTTGGAAGCATCCGGAGAGTTGGACAATACGCTCATCTTCTGCATCGTTGGCGACAATGGCGCGAGTGCCGAAGGCGGGCTGGAAGGTACATTCAGTGAACTAGCCAGCCTACTCGGCATCCAGCTCGGATTGGACAGCGTCATCGACCGAATTGATGAAATCGGCGGTCCAAGCAGCGAACCGCATGTGCCTGTGGGTTGGGCGTGGGCGATGGATGCGCCGTTCCAATGGACGAAGCAGGTTGCCAGCCACTTCGGCGGCATGCGGAATCCGCTGGTCGTCCACTGGCCGCGCGGGATTAAGTCGAAAGGCGAGCGACGTACGCAGTTCCATCACGTGATCGATGTGGTGCCGACTATTCTTGAAGTGTGCCAGCTTGAAGCGCCGACCGAAGTCGATGGCATCATGCAGAAGCCGATCGAAGGAGTCAGCATGGCGTATACGTTCGACGATGCCGAAGCCGACGAACGTCGCACGACGCAGTACTTCGAAATGTTCTGCAATCGAGCCATTTATCACGACGGCTGGATTGCGTGTTCCCATTTCGGAACGCCGTGGGATACGGATAGCCGCAGCGGCGATTTTCTCGATGCGCCGTGGGAGCTTTACAACATCGAAGAGGACTTCAACCAGGCGAACGATCTGGCGGCGAAAGAGCCGGAGAAGCTCAAGCAGTTGCAGGCGAAGTTTGCTGATGAGGCTAAGAAGTACAACGTGTATCCACTCGACCCGCGATTCGCCGAGCGAATGGATCCGAAATTGCGCGTCGGTGGTGAGCCGCCGACTTCGTGGACCTATTTCGGCAACAGTGTTTGGCTGCCGGAACCTGTCGGTCCGCAGCTCTTTCCGCGGGGACATACGATCACGGCCAGGGTGACCGTTCCGGAAGATGGGGCGGAAGGCGTCGTTGCGTGCGCTGGTGCATTCTCGGCTGGCTGGTCGCTCTATGTGAAAGACGGCAAGCCGGCGTTCCGTTACACTTGTTTCGACATCGCCGACGAAACGATTTCTGGCGACGTCAAGATACCGAGTGGAAAGGTGACGCTACGGACCGAGTTTACGCCGGACGGCTCCAAAGAGGGCGGAGGCACTTTGAAGCTGTTCGTGAACGGCAAGCCGGCCGGTGAAGGCAAACTCAAACGGACGCTCTTCCGGCATGGATTGGAGCCGTTCGAAGTCGGCCGCGACTCGATCACGCCAGTCGATCCGGCTTACGAGGACGAGGGCAAATTTGAGTTCACCGGCGTCGTCGATAAAGTGGACTTCGCGCTGAAGTAGTTAATTCCCTCGCCTAAATTTTTTCTGTAGTCATTCCAACCTCCGGGAGAACAACCGATGATCGTGAAGCAGATGGCATTCACGCTTTCATGTGTCGCGCTTGCCGTTGCGACGGCTCTAGCCGCAGACAAGCCGAACATCCTCATTATCTGGGGCGACGACGTCGGGATGTGGAATATCAGCGCCTATCACCGCGGCATGATGGGAGGTTCCACGCCGAATATCGATCGCATTGCCAAGGAAGGCATGCTGTTCATGGACCACTACGCGCAGGCGTCGTGTACTGCAGGCCGCGCGGCGTTCATTACGGGTCAATACCCCATCCGCGTAGGACTGGCCACGGTCGGCTTGCCGGGCGCTGAACAAGGCCTGAGCACGAAAGATCCCACTCTCGCGACGCTGCTCAAGCCGCTCGGTTACGCCACCGGTCAGTTCGGCAAGAACCACCTCGGCGACCGCGACGAACATCTGCCGACGAATAACGGCTTTGATGAGTTCTTTGGCATCCTGTATCACCTCAACGCCGGCGAGTATCCGGAGTTGTACGACTATCCGAAAGATCCGGAGATGCAGAAGAAGATGGGGCTGCAGCAGCGCGGCGTGATTCATTCCTGGGCGCAACGCGGCGGCAAACAAAAGATCGAAGATAAGGGACCGTTTGGCCAGGAACGCCAGCGTACGCTTGAGCAGGAGGTGCTCAAGGAATCCAAGCGATTCATCACGGATGCCGTGAAGGCCCAAAAGCCGTTTTTCGTGTGGCACAACACCACGCGCATGCACTATCGCACCAACTTGTCGGAGAAGTACAACGGTAAGAGTGGGTATGGACCGTATGCAGACGGCATGATAGAAATGGACGATGTCGTCGGTGAGCTGCTCAAGCTGCTGGATGATCTCGGCGTCGCCGACAACACTCTGGTGATGTTTTCTACGGACAATGGGGCTGCCTCCAACAGCTGGCCCGATGGCGGCAATCAGCCGTTCCGCGGTGAAAAAGGGGTCGGCGGCTATGAGGGTGGTTTCAGGGTGCCGGTGATGGTCAAGTGGCCGGGCGTGATCCCTGCCGGCACAACCTCGGCCGAACTTATGTGCATGGAGGATTGGATCCCGACCATCATGTCGCAGCTCGGCGAACCAGACCTCAAGAAGAAGCTGCTTACTAACTATCAGGCCGGCGATCGCTCCTACGAGAAGATTCACCTCGATGGCTACGATCAGTCGCCCGTCATTACCGCGAAAGGGCCATCGAATCGCAAAGAGTTTTTCTATTTCACGGAAACCACACTCCACGGTGTGCGCATTCGCGACTGGAAGTTCCTCTTCAAGAAGCAAGATCGCTGGTTCAATGGCGTGCAGCAGAACTTGCTTACGCCATTGATCACGAACTTGAAGCTCGATCCGTTCGAGAGATTTCACGAGGCGCGCGGATTTGACGAATGGCAGGAGAACCGCTCATTTGTTCTGCCCTTGGCGATGGGTCAGATCCAGGCGCTGATGAAATCGCTCCAGGACTATCCGCCTCGCATGAAAAGCCTGGACTTCAACATCGACGAGGCGATGCGGGCGCTCACGCCGAAGGCGCAATGAAGTCGTTGAAGGTCGGCGTCAAGGTTCCATCGGACCAGTCGCAACCTGGTCGTATATCCGTTACGCTTACTGGAGTCAAACAGGAAACTCTGGAGGTTTCATGCATTACATAAAAGGGGCTCTCGCGATTTTGGCCCTATTGGCCATGATCATCTTTGCGGTTCAAAACCTTGAAGTGATCGATGTTTCGTTCCTATCCTGGGCCATGGCCATCCCGAAATTCATGATTATTGTGGGAACCTACGTGTTGGGAATGATCACCGGCGCTTGGCTGTTCGACTTCCTGAAGCTGCTGTTCAAAAGCGGTAACGCAAGTTCAGGTAGCTGAACTACTGCAGCTATTATTTGCGGTAAGACGATAGATTAGGACTGGTTGAAGAGGCGAGTGAAATGCAGAAGCGACAATTTTTGGTGGTGGCGATCGTTCTTCTCGCGGCGCAGGCGAGCGCAGCGGATCCGCTCTCATCGTGGAACGATACGGCGCCCAAGCAGGCCATCATTAGCTTTGTGGAAAAAGTGACGAAGGAAGGCTCGCCTGATTTCGTGCCACCCACCGATCGAATCGCCGTCTTCGACAATGACGGCACGTTGTGGCCCGAGAACCCGGTGCCATTCCAATTGGCCTATGCCCTCGATACGCTGAAGCGTCAGGTCGCGGAGAAGCCCGAGTTGAAACAGGACCCCATGATCGAGGCGGCATTCGCGGGTGATTTCGCCAAGTTGCTAGCCGGGCCGCATCACGACGGCTTGCTGGAAATTGTCGCAAGAACGCATGCCGGAATGACCGCCGACCAGTTTCAGAAGAGCGTGGAGGATTGGGTTTCTGTTGCCAAGCACCCACGATTTAAGCGACGTTACGACGAGCTCACGTACAAGCCAATGCAACAACTTTTGGCCTACCTGCGAGCCAACGGATTTAAAACGTTTATCGTTTCAGGTGGCGGCGCCGATTTCATGCGCGTTTGGAGCGAACGCGTATATGGCATCCCTCCGGAACAAGTCGTCGGTTCGTCGTCGCGCACGAAGTATGAGCTGCGACCAGGCGGACCTGTACTTGTCAAAACGCTCGATTATTTGTTCGTGGACGACAAGGAAGGAAAACCGGTTGGGATCCACCAGTTCATCGGCAGGCGCCCGATCGCATGCTTCGGCAACAGCGACGGGGATAAATCCATGCTCGAATATACGACGATTAACAATCCACGTCCGAGCTTTGGCCTGATCGTGCATCACACCGATGCCGATCGCGAGTACGCCTACGACGAGAATCCGAAAAGCAGCGGCAAGCTCGTCGAGGCGCTTAAAGACGCCCCCATGCGAGGCTGGACCGTCGTCGATATGCAGAAGGATTGGAAGCAGGTGTTTGACCAACCAACCGAGTTATCGAAATAAAGGATGTCACCTTTAACCAAGCAGGTGTTGATAGTTAGCCAACCATTGAGTTCTCAAACTAGGGAGACAAACACATGAAACTTGTTTCTATCACTTTGGCGGCATGCTGCCTAATGCTTGCAACAGCATTGCCGTCTGTCGCGGCCCAAGATACTGGCAAGAAGCCAAATATTCTCGTCATCTTCGGCGATGATGTCGGCTACTGGAACATCAGCGCCTTTCACCAGGGCGTTATGGGTTACGACACGCCGAACATCGACCGCCTCGCCAAAGATGGTGGCAAGCTCGTGTGTTACTACGCGCAGCAGAGTTGCACCGCAGGCCGTTCGGCTTTTATCACAGGCCAACTGCCCTTTCGCACAGGCCTCTCGAAAGTGGGGCTGCCTGGCGCGAACCTGGGATTGCAAAAGGAGGATCCGACGATCGCCGAAATGCTCAAGCCGCTCGGTTACATAACCGGGCAGTTCGGCAAGAATCACCTCGGTGATCGTGATGAGTTCCTACCGACGGCACATGGTTTCGATGAGTTCTTTGGCAATCTCTATCACCTCAATGCGGAAGAAGAACCAGAAAACCCGGACTACCCGAAGAAGCCCGAATTTCGCAAAAAGTACGGCCCGCGCGGAGTGATTCACTCCATAGCCGGCGGCAAGATTACAGACACCGGTCCACTAACCCAGAAGCGGATGGAAACCATCGACGAAGAGGTACTTGCCAAGACGACCGACTTTCTCGATCGAGCAACAAAATCGGGTAAGCCATTCTTTTGCTGGTTCAATACAACGCGGATGCACAACTTCACACACGTTAAACCGGAACATCAGGGCAAGACCGGCCTCGGCACGTACGCAGATGGCATGGTGGAACATGATGAGCTGGTTGGCAAGCTGCTCGATCACGTGGACAAACTCGGCATCACTGACAATACAATCGTCGTCTATACGACCGACAACGGACCGATGGTTTGCTTGTTCCCAGATGCCGGTACAACGCCTTTTCGCGGAGAGAAGAATACAAACTGGGATGGCGGATGGCGTGTGCCCGCCCTCATTCGTTGGCCAGGTGTAGTTAAGCCTGGCTCGACATTCAGAGACATCTTCGCTGGTGAAGATCGGTTTCCCACGCTACTCGCAGCGGCCGGAAGTCCTAACGTCAAAGAGCAACTACTTAAGGGTGCACAAGCCGGCAACAAGTCGTTCAAGGTTCATCTCGATGGCTACAACCAGATGGACTATCTTTCGGGAAAATCAGACCAAAGTGCGCGAAAAGAGTTCTTCTACTTCAGCGACGATGGTGATTTGCTCGCCGTTCGCTACGATCGCATCAAGGCGCATTTCATGATCCAGGAAGCCACCGGCATCGATGTCTGGCGGCATCCCTTCACGCATTTGCGTGCGCCAATCTTCTTCGATCTGGCAATTGATCCAGTCGAACGTGGCCAGGAGGGCATGAATTACAACGACTGGTGGTATCGACGTGCATTCGTGCTTGTGCCATTGCAAGAAATGGTTGGCAAGACCTTGGCATCCTTCAAGGATTACCCGCCTCGCCAAAAAGCGGCCAGCTTCACGGTAGATGAGGCCCTGAACGCACTCGGCGAGACTGCGGGCCACTGAGCAACAGTTCAAAAGAGGGGCGATTTATCGCCCCTCTTTTACAATCTCCGCATTCGTTTAAATTGCACTTTGCAGGCTGCTACTCGACGTGCAAAAGGCGATCCACGCCCGGACTGATGAAGTGCTGGGAGGATTCTTCCACTCGACCATCCGAGAAGATTCCAGCCAATTCGTAGTTCCAACCAATCACCCGCGCCGCGCCGGATCAATAGTTCGGGAAAGCTGTGCGTCTCGGGTACGGACCGATTGTCGACAAATGAATAAGTGGATTCAAGAATCCATCGCTGATCGCCGGCAGTGGTAGTAGCTGGTGTGAAGGGATCTCGATCGGTCTCCATCTCGTCAGTTTCTCTGGCTTGTTCCGACTCGCCCTAAAAAGATCCCAGTTCAAGCAGTTCCTGGGCGGATGCTTCCACGCTTACGAGCATTTGAACTACGAACAGCAATTGGAACAAACAAGATTTGGACATAGTTTGTCAGGAAGAACGCGTAGTAATGAGTTTGTATCGAGTGATTTCAGAATGCCCACTGAAGTTGAGTTTGAAATCCGAATCCTTCGTTGTCGGGATTTGCAGCCGCCTTGTAGTCCGTCTCGCGCCAAGTGACTTCAAATCCGATTCGGAACGATTGATTAACGTCCCAAAGCAAATTGGTGTAGATCGTGCTATTGAAAGTTCGGCCGAGTGCGGCGACCGAGTCGGCGACATCGTCGTCGAGAGGATCATCGACGCCATAACCAACATGCGAGTGCAGACACGGCACCCAGTAATAAAACGTTTCAATCCAGCCGCCCGTTGAGCGGAGTCCGTTTAGAGTGTCCGCATTGATTTCCTGGAGTATTGCTCCGTTGTACGTGCCAAGCGTTTCGCCGGTATAGGCTTCGCCTGCAAGTCCAAAACTTCTTGTCATTTTCCAGCGTGCGTCAACTGCGACACCCCACACATCGTCAACAACGCGCTCATCGGGTGGCAGAGGTGTTGTGCGAATTTGGCCGACAACCCCCGATAAGCCCACCTCGAATGGACGCATTGCAGCGAGTCCGATACCCTGAACGTCCCCCAGGCCTAATGCGACTCTTCCTTCGACATTTGGCCAGCCGTTGTCTTCGCTGATGCTAAATGTCGGGTCGATAGTCGTCGTGATTGGTTCGCTTAACGCGGTCTGAACTGTCCATTGGACGTCGTTGGCAACATGGAGAAAGCGTTCTAGTCGCAGTTGCCCGCGAAACGAATTGCCCGCGTTGCCCGACGCGGCTAGGGCCGAGAACGGCAACACGGTTGGCATACCCGGCGCGAACACATCGAATTGGAGGCCAGCAGCCATTCGCCAGTCTTCGTTCTTTAACTCGCCATAGGCCTGCAATGGTAGGAAACCATATTTGTCCGCAATCACATTGTCATTAAACAACATCGCGACGATCGTACCGCCCGACTGAAATTGGCCCATCTGGGGACCAACCAACGCCGCTCCCAGCGTCGTTTGGCGAGCATGAATGTCAACAGTGTTCTGGCTAAGGCCCGTCAATGAATCTGGTGCAAGAAAGAACGGAACGCCAGGCGACACAGGGCGCGCTTGATTGAACAGCATGTCGAGCTTCACGGCGCCAAAGAAATTGATGTTGTAGTATGGGCTCAACGTTGTGGCATGAGGACACTCGACGCACGGTGCCGGATCGAGTTGACATTGGCACGTAGTGCCACCGCAGCTAGGACACACCGAACTTGGGCAGTTGTTGATTTCGTCCGTGCAGGTATGTTCTAACACTGCTGTTTCCGCTTTGCTCGTAGCCTCCGCAGCAGCGCTGCCGCTCAACGGAAAATGCCCATCGGACAACCATTGCGGATCAGCTTTCTCGGAAGGCACCTCGAACGCCTGGCATTGCTGTAGCAGCGAAGGTCCGTAGATGCCAGCTGTACTCACTTCCGGCTTTGCGAAGGGCATTGTCTCGTCGCCAAATACGACCTGAGCAAATATGGGCGAGCTCCAGGCGGTCACTTGACCGAGAAGTGCGCAAGAGAAGAACAATATGCGCGGTAGAAGAGCTGATCGAGCCGCCACGACGATACTCCTTACCAAAAGTGTGTTGGCAAAACTTCCTGTGACCGGCTCTCGTAGGGCTGGCGGTCGGTAGTGTCGCAAAATCCTAATGTCAGGAGTATTCGGCAAAACCGACAAAAAGCGGTGGTATCCTGCAAAGAATTCCGGTTATTCCGCCGTGCAAGTCGACCTAGTCCTTACAGTTTGCCAATTGGATTGCCACGAGTCCTCGCATCAGCGACGATCTCAAATTGCGTCCATCCCGATAGTGCGCCGACGGACGCCGATATACGGGAGAAGCTAACAGTCAGGCTTGCAGGTATATAGCCAAGGACGAACCCCTATATGGCTTCGGCTGTCAAGAGAGCGCACGGATATTGTCCCCGTTTATCTTGGCTTTCTTAATCTCTTTGGATCAAACGGGTGCATTCGAGATGATGCGAATCGAAGCCGTTCGTGGACTGCGCGTGCGATTCTCATTTACGGTTGCGTCCGGCCGAGCTGATCGCTGGCGTGACGCACTCAGCCCCCTATCCGACGGCCGGCTCCAGCCGGTACGAAGCTGGCCGAGAGGGTGGCACGAACGGCAACATGGCCGTCCTTGAGCGTGCCACGCCGTAGAAGCACATCGTTTTCCTAGACACCGTCCATTCATACTTGGAGTTCATCCCACGGTTCACGTGGGCGTCTTAGGTCGTGATGGGCTCGAAATCTTTCTCCTCCAACAACTCGCTGCAAGCCGCCAATCGCACCAATTCCAAGTCCTCTTCCCAGACGAGGCGCGATTCGGCCAGCACGGAACGCTGAAGCGCGTCTGAGCCAAATGCGATTCTCCTAATAACTCAGGGCGAGAACTGCAATACGGTGATCTCCAAGCGATCGGCGCAGCACGTGCCTCGACTTTTCTGGCATCTTGTCTCAATACCGATACGATAAAACTACACCTTTCTTCGGGAGTTCGGGAGGTTCTCGTTGATTGTCGCTGCAGGCGAAAACGGCTAGACTGGAGTAATTCCGAGGAGAATATTCATGCCAACTGAAAACAACTGTCCCTTTCAACACACCGCCGGCGGCGGCACAACAAACCGCGATTGGTGGCCGAACCAGTTGAGGGTTGATCTACTCCACCAGCACTCCTCCAAGTCGAATCCGATGGGCGAGGAGTTCAACTACACGGAACAGTTCAAAAGCCTCGATCTTGCGGCGTTAAAGAAGGATCTCGCGGCATTAATGACCGACTCGCAGGATTGGTGGCCTGCGGACTTCGGTCACTACGGCCCGTTGTTCATTCGCATGGCTTGGCACAGCGCGGGAACTTACCGCATCGGCGACGGTCGCGGTGGCGGGGGTCGCGGCCAGCAGCGTTTCGCGCCCCTCAACAGTTGGCCGGACAACGTCAGCCTGGACAAAGCGCGCCGCCTGCTTTGGCCAATCAAGCAGAAATATGGCCGCAAAATTTCCTGGGCCGACCTGATCATCCTCACTGGCAACGTCGCACTCGAAACGATGGGATTTAAGACTTTTGGTTTCGGCGGCGGGCGCGAGGACGTTTGGGAGCCGGATCAGGATGTGTATTGGGGTTCTGAGAAGACCTGGCTTGGCGGCGACATTCGTTACGCCCACGGTTCCGAAGGCGTCGAAAAAGGGAAGGGCGATGCGGTGCTGGTGTCCGACGACAAAGCCGACGGGGACATGCATAGTCGCCGGCTGGAAAATCCACTGGCCGCAGTTCAGATGGGTTTGATCTACGTGAATCCCGAGGGCCCGGACGGTAATCCCGATCCGGTCAAGGCGGCGATGGATATCCGCGAAACTTTCAAGCGGATGGCGATGAACGATGAGGAAACGGTGGCCCTCATCGCCGGCGGTCACTCTTTCGGTAAGACCCACGGAGCCGGTCCGGCTTCGGATGTGGGGCCTGATCCGGAAGGTGCAGGCCTCGAAGAGATGGGCTTGGGCTGGAGGAGCCGCTTTCGTACGGGGGTAGGTGGCGATGCCATTACGAGCGGCCTTGAAGTCACATGGACCACGACGCCGACGAAATGGAGCAACGGGTTCTTTGAAAACCTGTTCGGCTACGAGTGGGAACTCACGAAGAGTCCGGCCGGTGCACATCAGTGGGTCGCCAAGGATGCCTCCGCGACGATTCCTGATTCGTCCGATCCGTCGAAGAAACGCTTGCCGACGATGTTGACCACCGACTTATCACTGCGAATGGACCCTGTTTACGAAAAAATCTCGCGTCGCTTCATGGAGAACCCGGCCCAGCTCGCCGACGCCTTCGACCGAGCTTGGTTCAAGCTGACCCACCGCGACATGGGCCCCCGCGCGCGTTATCTCGGCCCGGAAGTTCCTGCGGAGGAACTCATCTGGCAGGATCCGATTCCGGCGGTGAATCACAAATTGATAGATGCCAAGGACATCGCGTCGCTGAAGAGTCAAATCCTGGCTTCGGGTCTCTCCGTTTCGGAGCTGGTTTCGTCCGCCTGGGCTTCGGCTTCCACGTTCCGTGGCTCAGACAAGCGCGGCGGGGCAAACGGTGCCCGCATACGCCTCTTACCGCAGAAGGATTGGGCGATCAACCAACCTGCCCAATTGGCGAAGGTGTTCAAGACTCTGGAGGGCATCCAGAGTACCTTCAATGGCGCCCAATCTAACGGCAAGAAGGTCTCGCTGGCGGACCTGATTGTGCTGGCCGGTTGCACAGCGGTCGAGAAAGCGGCGAAGAATGCTGGGCAAGACGTCGTGGTTCCCTTTACACCGGGACGCATGGATGCCACCCAGGAGCAAACTGACGTGGAGTCGTTCGAAGTGCTCGAACCGATTGCCGATGGTTTCCGCAATTACCTCAGTCGTAAATACACCGTCCCGGCCGAAGCGCTGCTCATCGATAAGGCGCAATTACTGACCCTTACCGCGCCCGAAATGACAGTACTTGTCGGCGGCATGCGCGTCTTGAACACCAACGCCGACCAATCGCGACACGGCGCATTTACTAAGCGTTCGGAATCGCTGACGAATGAATTTTTCGTAAACCTGCTCGACATGAGCACGGCGTGGAAACCAGTTTCGCAAGAAGCCGACGTGTTCGAAGGCCACGATTGCAAAACGGGCGAATTGAAGTGGACGGCCACGCGCGTCGACCTGGTCTTTGGTTCGAACTCCCAGCTCCGCGCCCTGGCGGAAGTCTACGGAAGTTCCGACGCCCAAAGGAAATTCGTCCAAGATTTCGTCGCGGCCTGGAACAAAGTGATGAACCTGGATCGCTTCGACCTCGCCTGATCGTGCAAAAGCGTCGTCGAGAGGCTCTTATAGGGAAGTGATAAACGTAGGACTACAAGCGTTTCCAGCGGGCCGTGTATCGCCACCACTGAACTGAATTGTTAAATGCAACAGGTGGCGGGGAGCTACGCGCCCCTAGTGCGGCTGGTCCGCCGATATCAGCATTTCTGATTGAGTAAGGAGGCGTGCCCTGGGTTGCAGCGGCGAGAACGCAACGCTCTTCGGCACAGTTGATCGTAAAAGGTCCTTCGACTCCATGGCGAATTCTCCACTTCCCGAGGCAATTCAGCTCCACCTCGACGACAACGTCGCCATTGCAACCCGGCCGCTGAGGGGCGATTCCGCTCTTAAACTTGGCGCACTCTCAGTAACCCTACGGCAACCGATTAAGCTCGGGCACAAACTATCTCTGCGAGCGATCAGACACGGGGAGCGCGTATTGCGGTATGGGCAGACCATCGGATTCGCGACCGAGGAGATCGAACCGGGGGATTGGGTGCATGTGCATAACTGTGCGGTTGGCGATTTCACCCGTAATTATGCGAGCGCGACCGAAACGCCCTCGACACCGACGCCGATCCGCGATCGGACCTTTCAAGGCTACCGCCGGACCGATGGACGCTCCGGGACGAGGAACTATCTGGCGGTGATCTCGTCAGTCAATTGCTCCGCGTCCGTATGTAAGGCGATTTCGCGGAAGTTCACGGCCGAATTGCTCCGCGATTATCCACAGGTCGACGGCGTCGTGGCTTTCACGCACGGTGGAGGGTGTGGCATGAGCTATCGTGGTCCGGCTCATCAGATTCTCCACCGCACGTTGGCTGGCTTCGCCAAG
>CXWJ01003398.1_pt1 | contig 13498 bp, 11 predicted proteins | sample 590841 | NCBI WGS metagenome assembly CXWJ01 (sample SAMEA3498367, study PRJEB10139) | wastewater metagenome | biome: wastewater treatment plant; material: activated sludge | place: Austria | collected 2015-01-21 | reverse complement strand
GGGGAGGGGCCGTTTTGAGGGGGATTCTATGGCAAATAGCCACGTAAGGGAGTTTGTAACCGCCCTCATTTACCTTCGATCATCATATAGACTCCCATAGGGACAGGGAATGAATCGTCGTGACGGTCGCCAGAACTCGTAGCCAGCCCTTAACCTCAGAACAAGAAATCACTCACTATCTGTTTGACGATGTCGCTCGCCTGCCCATCATCATCAATCGTGCCCAGGAATTGTGGCTGGGCATCCAATTGCGGGCCGCGCAACGCCTGAGTGATTGTCCCGATCCCGACGCCGTGCGACGGACCTTCGCTCAGTGTCGCGCCGATCTGGCCGCCGTGCCGCCGGCCGGCGCGGACGACATCTCGCTGTGGGCGCGCGACTTGTTGATCGCCCGCCATCACCTGTACGAGCTGCGCCGTAGCCCGCTGCGCCATTTCCTCGATGCCCTGCCTGAGGATGGCGACAGGGTCGGCCCGCGCGCGCTGACCTGTCAGACGGTGGAAAGCCTGGCGCTGTTGCCCGATGAGTGGTTGCGCGATTTGGCGCATGATGCCTCGGCTGACCTGACGCCGGACAACGAAAATCAGGCGGCCTACATTGCCCGCGTCACGGCCCATGCCCGAAGCGCCCGTCACGATCTTGTTACCGGCTATTTGCGCTACGTCTTGCGCGTGGCCCGTGGCTATGTCGGCCAGGGGCTGGATTTCGGCGACCTGGTCCAATGCGGGTTCATGGGGCTTATGCGGGCCGCCGACCGTTTCGATTATCGCATTAATGCCCGGTTCGGAACGTATGCCACCAGCTGGATATGGCAGAGCATCACCCGTGGTCTGGCCGAGGAGGGCCGCCTGGTGCGTCTGCCCGTCCACATCCAAGATAAGCTCGAGCGCCTCGGCCGCCTGGTTGCCCAGAGCGACACCGGACACGGTGACCCCCTTCGTGATCCCGACCGACTGGCCGAAGCCGGCTTTCTGGACGACCACCGCAGCAACGATCCCGACCCGGTGGCCGGCACCCAACGGCGCGTCCAGCGCCTGGCGCTACAGGCCTATGGCGCGCTATCGTTGGACAATCCGCCCGGCGCGGCCCTGGCCCACACGCTGTGGGCCGAACCTGGCCCCGATGAAAAAAGCCATACGCTGCGCCCGATTGTGAACCATGTACTGGAAAGCTTAACAGGACGCCAACGCGAGGTGCTGGAGATGCGCTACGGCCTGGCCGACGGCCAGGAGCGCACCCTGGAAGAGATCGGCCAGGCGTATGGCCTGACGCGCGAGCGCATCCGCCAGATTGAGGCCAAAGCCCTGAAGACTGTTGAAAACCGGCGGATACTGCACCGGCTGGGCCTTGAGCGCGACGTGTTGCACGAACGGCATGATTGGAGCATTCCCCAGGTCCCGCTACCACCCATTTACCCCAACGAGCTGTGGGCCATGGCCGATGCCAACAGCGACGAATGGGCCTGGCTCGACGCGCTACTGGCCCGGATGCCCCACGGTGATTGGCACACCGTCCGTCCCGGTATCCTGGACGGCGGTCGCCGGGGTCAGCTACGGGCCGCGTTATTGGCCGGCGGCGGCCCGGCCCACTTCAGCCGCCTGATCGCCGCGGCCAACGAAGTCGCCCCGGCCCGTCTGGCTCTCGACCCGGTCACTGGCTACAACATTCTGGTTCAAAACGAAGATACTTTCTTGCTGCTGGGGGAAGGCGTATTTAGTCTGGTCGAATGGGAACAGGCGCGGGCCGCCGAACCGCAACCCCGCCTGCCTTTTTGCCCGCGGCCCCTCCCCGACCCACCCGGCTTCGAGGACGCGCTATTCGAGTCGATCTTCGTCGCCCGCGACTATCTGACCGACGAGCCGACGGCCGCCCACCTGGTGGCCCATCTGCTGCGCTGGGCCGGCGCTGATCCGGCGGTCAAAGTATGGCAGCGCCAGGGCATCCTGTCCGCCTACTACCTGCTCGACCTCATCCCGTACGTATCTATTGCCGGCGGCCACAACCCGCGGTTGCGGTCGACGCTGCCCGCCGGCGGCGTAGCCGATTTGCGCCGCCACTGTCTGGCGACACTGACGGCCAGGCTGGCCGAAATGCCCACCTTTTGGTGGCTGCTACAGCAATCCGGGTTGGCCCGGCCGGCTGAGTTGGCCCAACAGATGGCGGCCTATCGCCCGGATGACCTGGACGATTCACTCCACCGCCTCTACATCCTCAGCGGCCTGGGCGCGGTGGCCCGCCAGCCGAACGGCCGCTATCGGCTGACGCCGTTCGGCGAGACCTGTGCCGCCGTCTGGGCCAGGTCGCCGGAGGCCGAAGCGGACGCGCTCATTGAACCGGCCGCCGGGACGGATGATTTGTCGGCCTGGGGTTTGTGGTGAGGGCCGGTTTTGTGGTGTTTATCGTCGGCGTCTCGTGATACACTCTTTGCTAGTCAGGACTATATTAAGAAAAGTTGTAAGTTGCAACGGCTATGCTGATGAGTAGCCCGGCGCCGCGGCGCCGGGAATTTGACGCGGGGGACATCAATCACGCACGCATCGCATTTATTACGATCTGATCATAATAAACAACCGCCTGGCTTAGCCCAGGTCGGCCCAAAGTCATGAGACTGCCATTTCGCCGGCCGCCAGGGAATGCATCCCGCCTGCAAATCGAGCCTAACCCACCGTCTCGCTCCCCGTTGCCGGCCGCCCCGGCCCCGCCCGCCGCCGGCACGCCTCTGACCACCCTCGGCCTCTCCAAGCGTCCCTATAATGCATTGATGCGGTCGGGCGTCAAGACGGTGGAGCAGTTGGCGGCGCTAACGCCCGACGACATTAGAATCATTCATAACGTCGGCCCGCTGGCGGTAGATGAGATCGTGAGCAAGCTGGATGCCTATCACCAGCCCTGTGCCGTTGTCTCAGGCCGGCCCGGGCTAGACGAAGGCCCGCGTGCAGAATCTCCCCCCGGTAATGCGACCGACGACCGGACGCCGCTAGCTGAGCTTGGCTTGTCGCGCCGCCCATTCAATGCGCTAATGCGCGGCGGTGTGAAGACCATCGGTGCGTTAACCCGTCTGTCATCGGATGAGGTTCTGGCAATGCGCAACATCAGCCCGCGCGCTTTGGCCGAGATCAACGCCCGCCTGGCGGCCTATGCCGGGCTTACTCTTGGGACCGACGCCCCGCCCGCCCCGGAGCCGGTCGACCGCAAGCATCAGGCACCCCAGGCGTCCACCGCCGCCAAACCATACCTGAGCATCAGGATAACGCCGCCCGCGCCGCCAACAGCCGCGCCCTCAGGCGTCACAGCGCCGCGCCGCCGGCCGTCCTGGCCCGCGCCCTGGCCGGACAAGGTGCGGAATGAGCGCACCTTTATGGCCTTTGTCGCCGCGGCCGTCGATAGCCTGGCCCGCCGCCCCACCGTCGAGCAATTCCTGGATGACCTGCTGGCCTGGGCCAACCGCAAGCGGCGCAAATCGTCGTACTATAAGCAGAACGTTCTGGATGCGTGCTATATCGTCGGGCTGATCGACGACGTCAACTATGACCGGCAGTGCCACCAGGTGCTGAAAGCCACTATTTCCCCCTCGCTGAGCGCCGAGGCCCGACGCCACCATTGCCGCCAGGCGGCGCTGGCCCGGCTGGCAAACGGGCCGCAACTGCTGCGCGCAATGGACGGCGTGCAATTTGATTTCGACCGACTGGCGGCCCGCTTGTCGATGAGCGAGGCGGCGATAGAGAACGACCTGAGTTTGTTTCGGTATCTCGGACTGGTGGTCTGGGGGCCGCCGTGGCGCGTACCCCCGGCCATTGCCGCCGCCTATCTGCCGGACNNCCCGGCACGGATAGCTCCTTTCTGTTGTCATTGAATTTCGCCCGTTCGGTGCTGGAAACGGGCGTGACGGCGGAGGAATTCTTGCGGCAGATGATCACCTGGGCCGGACGGGAGTATCCCAAGTCGGAGACGTATTACCAGAACGTGTTGGATGCCTACTACGTCGTCGGGGCGATCCACCGTACCAGCTATGCCGCCGGTCGCGACGCGCTGCTCACCTGCTGCTTGCCGGCCGACAAAAGCGTGGCGGCTCTGCGCGAGCACTGTATCCGCGCGGCGCTGGAACGGTTGGAGAAGGGGCCGTTGTTGTTGGCGGTGGCGGAGCGGTTGGGGACGTTTACTTCGCATGACGTTCAGGAAGCTCTGGAAACCCATTTTCATGATGCATCCTATCACATCAGATTATTTGTCAGTCTGGGTCTATTGGAGCGGTCAGGTACTCACTACTCGTTAGGTCTTCTCGCCGGGCCATTCGTGAATCATAAGGCAATCCGATACGGTGTCCATTCCCACCCACAGAGGGTTCGCGAATCCGGCCCATCTTGGGATGATGAGGGAGGACTTGAAGCATTGGCTTTCCTCGATTTTGATTGATTAAGCTAGCAAATCGATTAAACTTCTGATCTCACCCGCCAAACACAACTCGCTTGCTAGGTTAATACGGTTATGCAATTTGTGGCCTCTCTTACCCGTGATCCCGGTGAAATCCAACGCTTCCAGCGCCTATGGAAAAGCGGGGATGATTCTCGAAAGCCTTTTCGAAATGTGCTGGTCACAGCCCTTTTTACGCCGCCAAGCACTCTCCGGTTGCTTAGAGAGATGCGGGAAGAGGGGCAAGTTGAGCAAGTCTATTTCGATAGTGGTGGCTTCTATGTCCAAATGGGTCGAATAACCCATGAGGATATGTATTATCAGCTATTGCAGTTCTATCGGGAAAACGATTGGGCTGACTTCTATATAATGCCTGATACCGTACCTCTATCTTCAGACGATACGGAAACATGCTGGCACAAAGTCCGCCAGACGGCTGATGGCACAAAACGTTTTTACGACGAGATGCCCAGTAGGTTGCGGGAAAGGGCATTAGCCGTGATCCAAGGCCGCTCCGACAAACAGATCGATTATTGCCTTGAGTTGTATATGTCGCTGGGCATAAATCGGCTTGGCTTTGGCTCCTTTGCTACCAATGGCAAGCAAAGTAGCACCAATCTTGTCACCGAAGAAGCTTTGCATTTGTTGAAATATGTTACAACTGTAGCTTCACAAAAGGGAGTCAAGGTTCATGCCTTCGGCGTTGGCACACCACCTGTTATCTATTTACTCAATCAAGCTGGGGTGAGCAGTTTTGACTCGATTGGTTGGATGAAGACCGCTGGTTTCGGCAAGGTGTATTTGCCTTTCATCCGTGCCTACAATGTCACCTATGGTGACATAGGCGCAAGGGGGATGAAACAATCAACGTTCGAAAACCTCAAAGATTTAACCGGGCATCGCTGCCCTTTTTGCGAGAACTTCGAGCAATTGGCAACCAAACGGGATTTACGCGTCCTGCATAACCTGGCGGTCATCCAGGATACGATTGAGCTGATAATGAACGGACAATCGTCTGAGTTGTTGCGTTTAATGGATGAGTTTGCACCAACCTACGCTAAAATGAGGAAAAAGGTGGCTTAATGCCGATTAGCCTTCACGTCCGGCACGAAGTGACACCCGACCGAACGCTCGCCGTTCTACAAGGGTTGAATGTCGGCGAAGATGTGGAACACATTACGCAATGGGAGCGCCAACTAACGCGCCTGCGCCAGTTAGGGCTTGTTGAACAGAATGAAATATCTCCACTAGGCGAAAATGCACTTACTATCGTTCAACGCATTCCTGACCTTTGGGGAGAAATAGGCCATTTTCTTCATTACTCATTGTGGGACTCCGATAAGGGCAGAGAGTTAGGCTTTTCCTGGACATACCAGAAGTTTACCGACGCAGCGTGGAGCCTGGGTAGTTTCGAATTGGCGGCTGGACTGCGTGAGACAATTACCTCTTCGCTGATTAACCTGGCTGAGGACGAGCCGGATATCGATTTGACAACGTTCAGGAAACAGGCTGCTTCCATCAGCAAAGATAGTCTGAACGGAGTCCTACATTGGTTAGCCGCCTTAGTTCCACCAGTCATCAACCAGAATACTCTATTCGAGCGCCGCACCTTCTGCCCCCCCGAGCTTCTCCTCCTGGCCGTCGGCCATATGGCCCGGCAGACCGAAGGCGAACTGGGCATCGACCTGCTGCTGACCCCGCCGCGGCGCGAGGCCGTTTGCCGCCTCTGCCTGCTGGAGCCGGCGGCGCTCGATCGGGCGCTCAACTGGATGCTGCCCCTCTATCCCACCATCGTTGTGCCCGGCACCACGGCCGGAACCTATGGCCGCTTCCTGCGCTTCCTGCGCTGGCCCACCCTGGCCGACGTAGCCGCCCGCTGAAAGAAAGCCCGCCATGAGCCGCCTGTTGACGCTGCAGAACCAACTCAAAATCCGGGCCCGGGCCGACCTGTTGACCGACCCCCAGCGGCGCCTCTATGACGCCGTGCTGGCCCGCTGGCGCTACCCGGAGACGGTTAATTTATTTGGCCCGGCCGGCGCGGGCAAGACCTTCGTCGCCTGGGCGCTGGCCCGCGAGCGCGACGTCCCCTTTTTCGCCACCCCGGAGCGGTTCGAGGCGGCCACCCCCACCCCCGCCGCGCCGGTCATCATCGACAACGTCGACGTTGACCCCTACCCGTTGCGCCGCTTGCTGGCCGGGCTGCAACTGCGCGCCATTCGCACGGCGCTGCTCATCTCCCGCCATGCCAACCCCGGCCTGCTGCCCGTGGTCACCCTGCCGCCGCCCGGCCCCGACGACATCATCGTCGTGCTGCACAATTTGAGCCAATTGGATTATTACGCCCTGAATCCGCCGGAGAGCGCCAATCTCTGGCTGACTATCCGCGCCACCCTCTAGACAGGAGTTCCCGCCCATGAGCCTTGAAGGATTACAAGCCATTCTGGAGAAAGATGAGGTCGTTGCCACCCAGCGCGCCGAAGATCTCGTCGCCCATCCGGCGATGGTCGATGAAACCTACCGCCGCCACGTGCGCACCTACGTCCCCTTCGGCCGCAAAGCCTCCGGCGGCGACGGCCAAAGCGTGACCGACTTCGAGAAAGAAGTCATCCGCGAGGTGAAGAACAACGGCGCCGTGCGCGGCTACATCACCGCCGAATACGGCCACGGCAAGACCAGCACCGCCCTCTACCTCTGGGAGCGCGCCGGCGCCGCCAATCTGCTGGCCGTGCCTCCCTTCCAGCTCAACAAACTGACCGACCTCATCCAGGCCACCTACGGCTGGGCGCGCTATGCCATCGGCCGCACCCGCCCCGGCACGCCCGCCCTGGCCCAGGCCGACGCCCTCTACCACTCCCTCGTCGACCGCGACGCCGCGGCCATCGCCCGCCGCTACAACATCGCCGAGGCCGCCGCCCGGCAGATGATCCACGACAAGCCCGACATGCTGGAGCTGACCCCGGCCGACTACATCCGCTTCTTCGAGGAGATGACCGCCCTGGCCCGCCAGGCCGGCTACGACGGGCTGCTGGTGCTGGCCGACGAGCTACAGCAATACATCGACCCCCAGGTGAAGGCCGGCATCAAGGACCCCGTGGCCCCCTTCTTCGACGTCATCGCCAATATCCAGACCCGCCGCGGCCATCTGCCCTTCGGCCTCGTCGTCGTCATCCCGCCGCGCGAACTGGAAGTGCTGCGCGACCAGCGCGGCGACTTCATCCACCGCCTGGTGCAGGCCAGCCTCGATCTGCGCACCGTCTATGACCAGGAGTTCCCCTCCCGGCTGTGGCGCAGCCTGGCCCGCGAACACGACTTCGAAGACCACCGCGACCGCATCATCACCGCCGACTGCCTGGCCGCGCTGGGGCAGATCGGCGCCCGCCACGACCTGGCCGACGGGCCGCGCACCGTCGTCAACACCTTCCGCCGCGCCGCGCGCCTCTATGGCGAGCGCGGCCACCCCCACGACCACCCCTATACCCCCGAAGCGCTGATCGACGACCTGCTGGGCGGGGCCATCCAGTATGACAGTTCCAAGAAAATCCCCCAGGAAGTGGCCCGCGTCCTGGCCCATTCGCTGGTGCGCGGCCGGCCGACCCACGAGCGGGCCGTCAAGTGGGCCGCCGCCTTCCCCGAGGAGGGCGTGACGCGCGAGATGCAGGAGCGCCACGGCCTGACCGAAGCGTTCGACGAGCTGGCCCAGAGCGCCTTGGGCGACCTGGTCATCTCCATCGGGGATGTGCGCCGCCGCGGCTTCACCCTGAAGGGGCTGGAGCGCAGTCAGGTGCAGAGCGACTGGCTCTCCACCACCGTGCGCGAATTCTGGCGCAACTACGTCGAGACGGCCGACATCACCCGCCAGCGGGCCATGAGTGGCATGATGGCCCTGTTGAAGAACAAAGTCTTTCCTGACAATCAATGGAAGGTGCAGCGCCAATGGGAAGACCGCTTCACCCAGAACGCGGGACTGGTGGTGCGCGGGGCCTTCACCACCGGCCGTCAAAGCTACCCCGACCGCACGGTCCACGTGCGCCTGCTGTGGGAAGACGAGCCGGTGAAGGACGCCAACGTCCAGGGGGAGGTGCTGCTGGAGATTCGCCTGCGCCGCTATCTGGAACAGGTCGAAGGGGAGCGCCGCGCCCACGAGGAGCCGTTGGGCATCGACAATGACGGCCGGGCCATCCACCTGACGCTCAACCTCATGGGCCGCTCGCTCGACCTGTCGCCCAACCTGGAGCGCCACATCGGCCCGGTCGTCTCCCCCTTCAAGCTGACGCCGCTGCTGCTGCTCAATCTGTATCAGGTCATCGAGGGCTTCCGCGAGCGAGAGGCCATCCCCAAGGAGCTGCTCGGCGAAATGGGCTACGTCCAGAGTGATCTGCTGGGCAACGCCTTCCACCAGATGTTCAACGAGACCGTCGGCCGGCCGGTGGGCGCGGCCGAAGAGCGGATCGTCGAGCTGGCCCTGATGCAACTGTTGAAGAGCATCTACCCCCACTATCGGCCGCTGAGCGTGATCCAAAGCTGGCAAAGCTCGATACAAAAATACGAAAACGCCCTCGGCCGGCTGCCGTCGAACTACGAGCGCCAGGGGCAGAGCGACGTCGAGGGCACAAAAGAGGCCATCGCCAAACTGTTCCCCCTCACCAGCACCGGGTTCGATAGCCTGGCCCGCAATTTCCCGACGCTCATCGACGGCGCCGGCAAGTTGCCGGGCACGGGGGCGGGGGTGGTGCGCTTCACGCTTCACCCGCTGGAAAAGGAAGTGCTCAACTGGCTGCGCGGCGGCCAGAGCCAGGCGGTGCGCGTCGGCGGCCAGAGCCAGACGGTGCGCGCCCTGCCCAAGAATAATGTCTTTGGCCGCGCCCAACAGTTGGGCTATCTGGAAGAGGAGATCAACGCCCTCCTGGGATTGATGCAGGCCCGCGGCCTGGTGGACGAGGAAGCCGCCAAGGGGCTGTGGCGCGAGGCCGTCACGCTGGCCCCCTCGGTCGATGAACTCATCACCGCCATCGACGACTGCCTGGGCGACATTGCCGCCCTGCGCCGCGTCTTCCCCAATGACCCGATGCTGGCTAACTGGGCCGACACGGCCGAGCGCACCAAACAGTACGCCGATGAGCAATTGCGCAAAAAGCCGGACGACAACCAACTCTACCAGCGCAAGAAGGGCCTCAGCAAGTTGCGCGAGCANNCGGCCAGTTGAGCGCGCCCATCCAGGGTTCGGTAGAATACGTCTCCCAGGTGAATGACCAGTTGCGCGTCGGGCTGCTGAAACAACACATCAAACTGGAGTCAGAGCTAGACGACTTGCAGGCCCAGATCGCCGCCGTCCAAAAAGGACTGGCGCCGGAAGATCTGAGCGTGGTCGCGCTGGTGGAACTGGCCGAGGAGGCCAAGGGGCTGCACACCTTAGTGGCCCAGGCGCGCAAACAGCAAGACGCCTTCGCCAAGCAATATGGCGACTATGCCGATTGGGTCAGCCTGATCGACAGCGGCAACCGGCTCAGTGAAGAGCTAAACCAGATGGGTGAACTGGTCACCGAGCAGCGCGCGGCGTTCGAGCAACTCACGCGCGACATTCGCGGCCACCTCAGCGCCCACAAGATCGACGGCCTGCCCGACGCGCCCGGCTTCAGCCTCCGCCTGACCGAACTCTCCCAGGCCGCGCGCGACGTGCGCGCCGCCACGACGAACGAGTTCGCCCAGTTGCAAGACCGCTACCGCCAGGCCATCGCCGAGATGGTCGGTTTCCCCGCCGACCGGCTATGGGCGCCGCACCGCTTCAACCCCCTGGCCCCCCACGACAGCTATGTGCGACTGCGCGAGGACGTCGGCAAGACGGTGCGCGGGGCCATTATCACTCAATTTCGCAAACTGATCGCCGATCAAAGAGCCAGCATCCGCGACACGCGCCACTCACCGCTGTTGCCCGCTCTGCCCGATGATGAACAGCGCCGCATCCGTGAGCGGGCCGACAGCCTGGAGAAAGAGATGGCCCAACTCGACCAGGCGTTGCTGGACGCCCACAAATACGCCGGAGAAGCGGCGATCTATAGCGACTTCCCGGCCGAGGGCGGCCGCCTGCGCCAACTGCTGGGGCAACTGGGTGAGTCGGCGCGGCGCATTCTCAAATTGAAGCCCGACGTCGAAGCGTTGAGCCGCGAACTACAAAAGCTGGAACTGACCCCGCCGGAGAACGCCCTGCTGGCCGCCATGCCCGCGGGCAATAGCGCCGTCGACTTCGGCGCGGTGCGCCAGGCCACCGGGCTGTCGAACGATGAGTTCTGGCGGGCGTTGGGCGGGCTGCAGGCCAAGCGGCGCGTGCGCATCCACATCGAGCGAGTGAGCTATGATTGATGAGTTGCTGCGCCGCCTGGCCGTGGCCCCGGTCATGGGCCGCTTCCACCCGCTGCTACCGCTCTGTTTGCCGCCCGAAACGGACGTACAGCCCGCGGCGCGGACAGTGGCGGCGGCCATGGACGACCTGGCCCCCACCGTCGCCCGGCCTATCCTGATCACGGCCGCCGACCCGGCCTACGCCGACCGTTTCCCGGTCATGGACGCGCCGGAACTGCCCCACGCGGCGCCCATCAACGAAGGCTTGCCGCGACGGCTGGCCGCCGCCCGCTCGCTATTGACCCAGCGAGGCGTGGCCCAGCGCATTGCCGCCGACACCCAGCGACGCGGCTACCGTACCGTGGTTTTGCTACTCGTCGATGGTCTGAGCTATGAGGACACGCGCCATTGGCTGGAAGCGCCGGAGCCGGTGTTCGTCGATGGGCCGACAATCACCTACTTCGCCGCCGCCGACGGCCGAATCCTGCCCGACGTCGGCTTTCCGGCTATCGTCGGCCGGCCGCCTCTGGCCCAACGGCTGGCGGCGCTGGGGCTGGGGCGCGCCCGCGGCTACTCCTATTGGGACCGGCAGAGCAACGCCGTGGCCGCGCTGATGTTCGACGGCATGCCCTTGCAGCGCGTCGGCGGCATCACCGAGGCGCTGGCTCGGCTGGCCGACGAGCCGCTGGATGGCCTCTACGTCCAGATCGTGCGTGTCGGCACCGACGGCTTGGCCCACGGCCGCCGCGAGGTAAGCGCGCAGGAAGTCGCCGCCACGGTCGAGGCCGTGCACGAAGACTTATTGCGCGTCGTCGAGCTTCTGCGCCGCACGGAACTGCCCGGCGCGGCCTACCTTGTGTCTGATCACGGCCTGCTCTGGAAGCACGAGCACGCGCTGCTGGAGGTGACCGGCTGCCGTTCCGACCACCCGCGCTACGCAGCGCTACCCCTGGCCCACGACGCGCCGGCCACCCGCTTCGAAACCGAAGGGGCTACCTTCAGCCTCTTTCACTATCCACATTTGGGCGCGCCGATCCGGGCCAACAACAGCGGCGTCCATGGTGGGTTATCGTATTGGGAAAGCATTGTTCCCTTCGTTCATATTGAGGTCAACCTATGAAGCTCCATCTGGGGCAGGACGCGCAAGATACACGGCCTGTCTATCTGACCATCGGCGGGGCACATGCGGTCCTCGTCTGCGGCAAGCGCGGCAGCGGCAAGTCGTATACGCTGGGCGTCTTCGTCGAGGAGTTGCTGACGACGGCCGGGGCCGACATCATCCCCATCCTGGTCGATCCGATGGGCGTCTACCATACGATGGTGCAAGCCAATGAGGCCCAGCGCGACACCCTGTTCGATTGGGGGCTATCGGCCAAGGGTTTCCCGGTGCGGCTGCTCGTGCCCGGCCCGCCCGATACGCTCTACGATGCCGACGTGCGGCGCGCCCTGGAGCAGCGCGGCGTGCTGGTTGTGCCGCTGCGGCTCAACCCGTCAGATCTGTCGCCCGACGGCTGGTGCGATCTATTCGACGCCGACATCAACAAGCCGCTGGGCATCACGCTNNCCTATCCCGGAACTATTTTTGCCGGGCGCGGTCAACGTGCTGGACTTGAGCCGATTGGAGCCGGGGGTGCGCGGCCTGCGCAACCTGACCGTCTCCATCATCGCCCGCAACCTCTTTCGCGCCCGGGCCGATGCCCGCCTGCGCGAGGAGTTCGGCCTGGCTTCCCCTATGCCGCGCGTTTGGCTACTGATCGATGAGGCGCACCAGTTCGTGCCCAAGGGGAGCACGACGTTGGCCAAAGACCAGTTGGTGCGCTGGGCCAAGGAGGGGCGGCAGCCGGGTCTGTCGTTGGCCGTGGCCAGCCAGCAGCCGTCGGCCATCGACCCGGAAGTGCTGTCGCAATGTGACATTATTCTGTCCCATAAACTGACCAGCCGCGACGACGTGGCCGCATTGAACAGCTTGAGCCAGGATTACATGGGCGGCGAACTGCGCACCTACATCCGCAATCTGAATCGCATCGGTGAGGCGGTCATCGTCAACGACGAGGCCGAGACGGTGCAAATGATACGTATCCGGCCCCGGCGCAGCGCCCACGGCGGCAGTAGCCTGCCGCCGGAGGAGGAGAACGCCTTTGACCTCTGGCAATAAGCCGGCTATCCGCCGCGCCGTGCCCGACGACCTGTCAAGCGTCAAGCGCCTGGCCGATGCCCACCGCCACGAACTCGGTTTCGTCCTGCTACCCTCGCTGCGCGAACAGATAGACCGGGGCGAGATGCTCGTGGCCGAGTCTGCGGGCAACGTCATCGGCTTTGTTGATTATCATCGCCGGCGGGATAGGCAGATGACCCTCTACCACATTGCGGTTGCGCCGACCATCCAGCGGCAAGGGGTGGGCCTGGGGTTATTGGTCGCCCTGGAGGAAGCCGCGCGGGCGGCCGACTGCTCCCACATCCTGCTGAAATGTCCGGTCGATCTGCCGGCCAATCACTTTTATCAACGGTATGGCTTTCAGCTCCACGAAACGCTAACCGGCCGCAAACGGGCGTTGCATGTGTGGACGCTGCCCTTGCCGTGATCGGCACCGGCAAGCCGAGCGCCGGCGCCATTGAGCCGGAAAACTGCCCACCACGTGACCGACCACGACGCCCACCCATGAACAAATTTATGCTATAATTACTTCCGATAATGTAGATTAACCCAAGCAATAATTAACCACCCATGACCCCTCCCCCTCATCCCTCATCC
>CXWJ01008811.1_pt1 | contig 13501 bp, 9 predicted proteins | sample 590841 | NCBI WGS metagenome assembly CXWJ01 (sample SAMEA3498367, study PRJEB10139) | wastewater metagenome | biome: wastewater treatment plant; material: activated sludge | place: Austria | collected 2015-01-21 | reverse complement strand
CCGCAGCAGACGATGCCGTGGCGACGGCTTGCGAATCAAGGATATTGGCCGCTTCGCGGCACGCCGCCGCAAACTCGGCGAACTCGCGTTCATCGTGTGGCACGTCCAGAATGAAGTGACGAATCCCGCCACGGACCAGTCGAGAAAGCAGGTCTGCCACCTGTGCTCGCGAACCTACGAAGTATGGACAATCCGCCTGCGAATTACGGAAAGGCTCGAGCCAATAGCCCGGCCGTGCATCCGTTTCCATCTTCGCGGCGGTCATCATGCGCTGTTTCCAGGCAGAGTCAGTGTTTTTCATCGAAAACGCCTGCAAGCGCTGGCCGTTGGGATCGTGCGGAAATGCCGCTTTTGCAGCGTCCCAGGCTTCGGCTTCGCTCTCACGAGTGACCACCCCCAAATGAACTCCCAATGAGTTGACCGCTAGTCCGTCCTCTAATTGGCCCGGCAACATCTGCATATGAACCGCGTTGATCGCACGTGCGGTTTCCATCGCTGCGTCGGATTGTCCGGCGATATAGAAGACCGGTTCAAGCTCAGCGGGCATCGCCGGCTGGAGTTTGACGTTCTTGACCTTGTAGTACTCACCATCGTAGTTGACTGGCTTACCGCCCGAGCGGATTAGCAGCGTGATCAACTCGGCATATTCCCGCAACCGATCGTAGCGTTGTTCTTTGTCGAGATTGTCGTTTAGAGCGTCGAGATAACTGAGCGCCGTGCCGGTAATCATGTTCAGATATGTCCTTCGTCCGAACAGATAAGCATTGCTGTTGACCATTTTGGCTGCGGTAAACGGGTGCATGTAAACCGGATTCACAGCCACCAACGGCGACAGACTCTTGCTATTGGCGAACGTGGCATACGCGGCTAGCCAGGGTTGCACGAATGTGTCGTTACCTTCGAACAACAGCACACCAGTGGCACCGTATCGATCGCCCCAGTCGATTATGTTCTCGATGTGCTTCCAGTATGTGTTGACCTCCATTGACCGAGGATGAACAAAAAAGAAGTCAACGGGTTCGTTCTCGAAGGTGAATTTCATCGTTAATCTCCTCGGCAAAATCGCAGATGATTTTTGTGCCGTGATGCTGGTGGTTCGACTACCGGGATTCGATGCGGCGTCCCTCAGCTGCTGATAATCTGGATAATAACCTCCTAATCCTCCACTACCTCCCAAACTACCACTTAGGTAGTTTAGGATAATTTGGTAGCAAAAATCGGTCAAACGACCGTCACGTACGCCATTAGCTGCAAAGATCGCCTCGCAGACGACTTGCGTGCCTCAGTTGGAAGCGTAGTCGCCGCAGCGGGCTTCGGGCGTAACCTCCCGCGAAGACGATTTCCTCAGGAACGGCTCTTAGGCGCGGTACCATTGCTCAATCGCCATATTTTCTATAAAGTATCCATTTTGTCTATTCACTTTACAGTGACTTGACTGTGACTAACTTCATAAATTTTTCTGGTTGAGACTAGAGAGCAAGGATTCAAGCCTTCGGCAGTTTAAGCGTTTCACGTCCACCCTCAGTCATAGCAAACTGGGCATTTCGGATTATATGGATTATTTGATGTCTTTAAATGTGAAGTATTTGAGTGTGGTACTTGTAACTTTTAAGTGAGATAAATAGAGTGAGTAACACATAGCATTTACTTCCTATGGGATACATGAATTGAATGTATCACATGAGTAAATTGCGAATTTGATTGCCTGCCTACCTATCCCCACGATGGAGCTTTTGCGGGAAATACCTATTGTTCGCGGATTGCCCAGTCTGGAAGTTCGGGCATCCCGGATATGAAGGCTTTGAGAACTCCAATGCCGACTTTCCCAGAGAGTGGAGTTACGCCCCGCGAAGTTGCTCGATTTCTCTTCCGACACTGGCGCAAGATAACTCTTATCTTTTCAGGCGTGATAGGCCTGACGTTGCTGCTGATCGCTATGTTTCCCAGGTCGTATGGCTCCGAAGCCAAGCTCATGATTCGGATCGGGCGGGAGAGCGTCGGGTTGGATCCGACGGCTACGACCGGCGAAACAATCATGCTGCAGAAGACCCAGGAGGAGGAAGTCAAATCCGCGGTTAGCGTGCTGACCAGTCGAGAGGTTTTTGAGCGAGTAGCGGAACGGATAGGCACGGATCGCATCCTCAAAGGTAGCTCGGATAGCTCGCCGGACAAGCCAGCGGTCAGCGATGCAAGTTCGACGCTTAGTAAAGCGTCGGCCTGGTTGCGTACTGCGATGGTCGACTTGCGACTGTCCGATCCTGGCACGACTCAAGACCAAGCCATCCGCCGATTGGAACGTGGCTGCGTAATTAACGCTCCCAAGCAGTCCACGGTGATTTCAATTAAGTACAGCGCTATCTCCCCGCAGCTTGCGCATGACGTTGTGGAAGCAGTGACCAGTGTGTTTGTCGAGGAGTACTCAAAGCTGAACCAATCAGAAGGCTCACTCGAATTTTTCTCCAAGCAGGTCCAGAAGCTTTTTGATGACTTGACCGTGGCGCAGGAGAGGCTGCGCGACCGCAAAAATGAGTATCAATTGACGACGGGGGTCAAGCGACGGTCCGTACTAGAGAGCTCCAAGGATGCAATCCGTCAAAAGGTAAGCGAATTAGAGAAGCAAGAGATGGCCTTAATGTCGCGGTACAAGGACGAGTATCCGCCATTGCGAGAGATCCGTCGACAGCGTGAGCTTGCGCAGGAAATGCTGACAGCAAAAACAGACGTCAATACGCCCGGCAAGAAACGAATTAAATCCGACGAAAGTGTGGCTAGCTCAGATAAACCGTCGACTCAGGTTAATACTGCTTCCTATCAAGCCGTGGGCGGTAGCGAGGATGCGTCGGCTAAGTTGAATGCCGAATTGCAGTCGCTGAACGAGCAAGAATTCGAGTTAGCGCAACTAGAGCGGGAAGTGAAATTACTCGGCGCTAAGTATGAAATGCACGTAGAAAAGCTGGAGCAGGCACGGATAAATGACGCATTGGGGCGCGAACGAATCAGCAACGTGAAGATCGTACAACCAGCTTCCTTGGTCTATAAGCCTGTTTCGCCGAACAAGGCGTTGTTCTTAGGAGCGGCTTTAATTGCCGCGCTGATCGGTGGTCTTGGTTCCGCGTTCATTTCGGAAGGGCTCGACCAGACTCTGCGAACGACGGACCAGGTAGAGCGACAGCTCGGCTTGCCAGTGCTGGCATCGTTGCCCTATCGAAAGCGGAGCCCAAAGCAATTGAAAGGTCCGGTGAGCCCCCCCGGCACATCGCTAGTGACGGGAAATGGGTCATATCAAAACGGCTCCAATCGAGTTGGTCGCTTTCAGGGGTTGGTGGCAGTCGTGCGATCATTCGCGGGAAGCGAGCATAACACTTGTGAACGCGCAAAAACGATCGGCATCGTGGGATGCGATACAGCGAAGCTCCGTAGCCAAGTAGCCGGAAACCTAGCGATCGAGGCGGCCTTATCTGGAACGGACCCCATCCTGTTGATCGATGCGGATGCGCGACACCAACGCGTTGCAAAACGGTTTCAACTGAATGGTTCGCCCGGTTGGCGAGACGCCGTTTCGGGCAACGCGGCGCTGCAAGAGTGCTTTCAGCAATCTAGTCCAGGAAATCTTTCCGTTATGGGACCAGGCGCGGTGGGGACAGCTATTCAAGCCACGGGTTCGCCTTTGGTCGGGGCGCTGGCTCGATTGGAGGGAATCAAGACTCTCTTCAGTCTAGTCGTGGTGGATTTGCCGCCTACCGGCGAACTGGCCAGCACTCAGAGCGCTTCCGAATGGGTTGATGAAGCTGTTTTGGTCGTGGAAGCAGAGCGCACGAGGATCCAAGCGGCGAAAAGGGCACGAGATATGCTTCAACGCTCGGGCGTCCGAGTGTTGGGAGTGGTGTTGGCCAATCGACGCGAGTACGTTCCGGATTGGCTTTATCAACGGCTGTAATGTCTTGCAAGAATATGCTCGTTGGGAATTTAGAGTGAGACTCAACATCTCGCATTGGAAAACTGAAACTTTGTACTGGTTGCTATAAACAGAGTCAATGTTATTGGATGTCAGGACCAGGGGTTTTAGAACATTCGTCCCTACTGCGAAACAAGAGTTGTTGGGCGAACTTTTAGAGATCAGTAGGCAGGACTCTGGAAAGACTCGTCGACAACGAGTGGTGCAACGGTCGATTGGCAATCAGGTGGCTGGAGTAATTGGACGATGGTTGTACGCCGATGGTTTCGCAAAGCTGCGGCACAAGTAGTGCGGAGAAAGACTCCGAGCTATGGTTCGCTCTTGAGCGTGCAGGACTTTCGACGCCAAGCCGCGCGTGAGCGAGTTCGTGCCGACCGCAGCTGCATGCCATTCTCGATCTTGGCGATCGAACTTCCCGGCGATCGTTCCACGCCTCGAGACTTTGTCTTTCTGGCAAGGGTGTTAGATCGTCGACTCCGGATCACCGATACATCGGGCTTTTTGGAGGATAACCGGGTTGCTGTGTTGCTTCCTGAGACGCCTAAGGCGGGCGCGTGGAAGGTGGCAAGTGATATATGCGACCTATATCCGGTCGGACGTGAACGTCCCAGTTGCGAGGTTTATGTCTATCCGGAAGAGAGTGGGCCACAAGCCGATGAGCGACAAGAAAGAGAAGCCCGCGTACCTAGCGAAGTCACACGCCAGTTGGAGTCATTATTCCTTCATCCAACACCAATGATGAAGCGAGCTGTCGATGTCTTGGGTGCGACGATCGGGCTTCTATTAGTCGCGCCATTCATTTTGTTGGTCGGGATCATCATCAAAATCAGTTCGCCCGGACCAGTTTTCTATTCTCAACTACGAGAAGGCTATGGAGGGCGCAGATTTCGCATGTACAAATTGCGCTCCATGCTCGTGGATGCGCATCAGCTTCAATCGGCGCTGCGAGCGTTTAGCGTGCAGGACGGCCCCGCTTTCAAGATGCAGCACGATCCGAGAACAACCTGGATAGGCCGACTTCTGCGGCGCACTAGTCTGGACGAGCTGCCACAGCTCTGGAATGTGCTGGTCGGAGATATGACCCTAGTAGGTCCACGGCCATTGCCAATTGAAGAGTCAATGCAATGCTCACGTTGGCAGCGACGCCGACTTGCGGTTGTGCCCGGCCTAACTTGCGTTTGGCAAGTGCGTGGCCGTAGCACCGTATCCTTCGAAGAATGGATGCGAATGGACCTCGAATACCTCCGCCGTCGCTCGTTTGCGTACGACGCACGGATCTTGCTTTCGACGATTCCGTCATTGGTATTGCCTCGAGGGCCGCGTTAGAGGCAACGGAAATCAGGCGCATTCACTTCCAGGCGCTTCAAACTGGCAACATGGTTGTCAGCACGAGCGAGATCAAACCGTGGACTTTAACACTAAGCAGTCGATAGGCGACACGCCGTCCGTAACTTCTTGGGCAGCCTCTCAAGTGGCGGCGGGGATGCAAGTCTTGCGCGGCAATCGTGTTTCAGACGGTTTTGGCATTTTGATGTACCATCGCGTGACGGATCACGTTGCCGGTTTCCCGGCACCGACTTGGAACGTCACACCAGATCGGCTGAGGCTGCAATTATCCGGATTGTTGGCGCGTGGCTTCGAATGTTGGCCGCTTTCTCGGCTCGTGCGTGCCCGGCACGACTCTCAGACAATACCGGCGCATGTATTCGCGGTGACCTTCGACGATGGATATGCGAACAATTTCTCGCATGCGTTGCCGATCCTGCGAGAGTTGAATGTCCCCGCAACGATTTTTCTGGCCACCAAATATCTGGACATGGATCGTCCGTTCCCGTTTGAAGACTGGCCCGGCATGGACGCCAGCCGCGTTCCTCCCGAGGCATGGCTGCCACTCACGACAGAACAGTGCCGGAAGATGCTGGATAGCGGTTTGATTGAAATTGGCGCGCACACGCACAGCCACGAGAAGTTCTTGGGCCGCCGCGATGAATTCCGACAGGACATGCAGCGTTGCCTAGACGAATTGAGTGGGAGATTTGGAATTGAACAAGCCACTTTCGCTTTCCCTTTTGGCGATTACGACGAAGACCTAATCAGCGTGGTCAAGGACTTGGAAGTGACATGCAGCCTATTGACGCTGCAACAGCGCGTTGCGCCAACCCACGACCCCTTTCATTGGGGCCGTTTTCACGTTCAACCCAAGAACACTGCGACTATGCTCGCCGCCAAATTGTCGGGTTGGCATACGACAGTCGTCACGGCGGGGCGTGCGCTGACGCAACCATTGACGGCGGTTGCGCGAGGCGTGCGCGGCCTTTCTTAAAAGAATCTTTGTTGGAACTCTAGACTCATCTTGAACCGGATAGGATTAGCCAGAGCCATGACTTCAGATGTGATGGAGCTAAGCGAACCGCGATTGGCTGAGCGAGGGGGAGCGCTGTCAGCCTGGTTCGAGCGAATCAAGAGCATGGCATGCCGCTACCCATCGGCATCGAAAGGAATGCTCTCGATCTTCGATCAAGCGATCGTCAGCGGCACCGGATTCATGACGGCGGCAATTATCGGTCGCATGACATCGCCGGATGAATTGGGGTTGTATTACCTCGTGCTCACGATCGTGCTCATCGTTTCAGGCACGCAGGATCAATTGGTGGCGTCTCCCTACGCGGTGTATTCGAAACGTCGAACGGGGAACGAATTAACGGAGTACACCGGCAGCGTATGGGTTCACAATTTTATCCTAACCTTGGTCGCAGTTGCGGGACTCATCTTCGCGATCGTCGTTTGCTCCGCGCTCGGTTATACAAAGATTAGACCCGGGTTATGGGCTCTGCTGGGAGCCGGACCGTTGCTGATGCTGCGCGATACGATCCGACGTTTCGCCTATGCCGACCTGCGACTGATGACGGTCATACCTTTCGATGCCGTCATCGCGGTCACGCAATTGGGGGGATTAGCGTTACTCGGTTATTTCGGAAAGCTCTCGCTGTTCAGCATCTATGCGGTGATGGGCGCCGCTTGCATTCTGGCTTGTATAGGGTGGTTTATCTTCGCTCGTCCACGCGTCGAGTTTGTCCGTACGCGATACATGACAGACTGGCTACATAATTGGGGCTTTGGCAAGTGGGCGTTGCGAACCTTTTTGGTAGGCAATACCACGCCTTACGTCATGCTCTGGATCTTGGGTATTGCCGCGGGAGCGGCGGCTACGGGCGTGTTAGGAGCTTGCACGACGTTGGTAGGGCTGACGAATGTCATCCTGACTGGTATTTCAAATATTCTCACCCCGCAAGCGGCGCACGCTTACGTGACAGGTGGCGCGGCGAGTTTGCGGCGAATTCTCTTCAGCACGGCCGCCTTCTTAATTCTGGTGTTGGGTAGTTTCTGCTTGTTCGTATTGATCACGGGTGATTGGTTGGCGGTACTAGTATTTGGACCTCCGTTCGCGGAGACGGGCGCGATCATGCTGGCGCTAGCCGTCAGCATGTTGATGACCAGCATGGGCATGGTCGCGGGCAATGGTTTGTGGGCAATCGACAAGCCCCAGTTGAACTTCGTCGCCGACGTCTGCTGCATGGTGGTAACGCTGATCGCGGCAGCGATCTTGATTTATCCGCTCGGCGCTCTGGGCGCTGCATTGGCCACGATGGCCGGCACGCTGTCCTCGGCGGTTGTGCGAATCATCACATTCTTTCGGCATTTGGAAGGTGCTGCTAAAGAACCGCATGCTTCAAATAGCTCCGCGTTTTCGTCTTAAAGGTCTATTTGATGAACATACGCACGGCTACTTTCGACCAACTTACAGATGGGGAGATCGCCGTCTGGTCCGCTATTCAGCGAGACAATCCCACGTTTTCCAGTCCGTTTTTCCGCCCCGAGTTTACGCAAGCGGTGGCCATTATGCGGAAGAACGTGGAAGTGGCCGTATTGGAGGAGGACGGCTTAGCAGTTGGATTTTTCCCATTTGAGCGAATGCGTAGAAATCACGGTCTGCCCGTCGGTACGCGGTTGTCCGATTTTCACGGAGTCATCGCTCCCGGGAGCGTTCGTTTCGAACCAAGCGAGCTCGTGCGTAGTTGCGGCCTCGCTTCTTGGACGTTTGATCACTTGGTGAGTGCGAACACTTGCTTCGAAAAATTCACCTATCGTCATGCGGACTCGCCGTATATGGACGTCTCGGACGGATATGAGGCCTACGCGTCGAATTTTCATAGCAGTTTTCGTTGCGGACTGCGCCGCAGGCAACGGAAGCTGGAGTCCGAATTCGGCCCACTCCGTCTTGACTTTGAGTCCCGCGATACTTCGCTACTATACAAACTCATCGACTGGAAAATCGCGCAGTACGAACGTACGAAGACCCAGAATACCCTTGGCTTTACCTGGGTGTGCGATTTGCTTGAAGAAATGCTCGGTTTCCGAAGTCAGGACTTCTCGACCTTAATGCCCGTGCTTTATGCCGGGGATAGAGTACTGGCAATCTCATATCAGTTGCGGTCTAGAAAGATATTGCATGGGTGGTTTTCCGCTTACGATCGCGAACTGGCTCGGTTTGGGCCGGGGATGCAACACAGGGTGCGTGTCCTGATGGCAGCGCCATCGCTCGGCATAGCTCAATTTCATTTGGGCAAGGGCCCTGAAGAATACAAACAGATATTTCAGTCCGACTCAGTGCCGCTTAGCGAAGGAGTGGTCGATCCTATGCCGTTGAAGGCTGGAGTGCGTTCGGCGTGGTGGGCAGTACGCGACGGCATTCGAGCTACCCCCTTGCAGAAGCTGCTAAAACGTCCCGCTCGGATGATGTACGATCTCCGCGGCTGGATGGCCCTTAAATAAGGTCCGCAAGAAGATAATTCGCAACATGAATCCTTTTCGTCTATTCAGTGTCTGGTACATACTGGCGATCCCGGTCATCGCCGGTATGTCGACGCTGGAGTTTCGGATCGGGGGCTTCAATTACACGGGCTATTTTTGGGTCGTCCTGTTGCCGGTGGGCTTGTTCCTGCTGGCGATGAATCGGCTTACGGGGGTCGACCCCGGCGGCATCTTTCCAAGTTGGCCTTGGCTGGTGTGGTGTAGTTATGTGTGCCTGTCGCTACTCTGGAGTAACGATACATCAAGGCGCAACGTTCAAGAAGCGTTGCAATTCAGCATGCCGATTGTGGTAGGAATGTTGGCTGCGTCGGCGATTCGTACGCATGCGGAAATGCGCTGGCTGTTTGCCGCGTTCGGAGGCGGATTGCTGTTGTTGACGGCCTTTACGGCTGCCTACGTTACGGAACGGTTCGACCGTGGGTGGATGGACACCCATCTCCGCTCGGCCGCACTGGCGGCCACGCTTTGTGGATGCGTATTCCTGGGTAATTTTCCCCGCAAAAAAATACTTCCCCTGGTCGGCTGGGGCGCGTGCTTGCTGATCACGGCGTTGACCAGCAGCCGCATCGCGACGTTCGGACTGCTGCTCGCCCCCGTCATCCACCCTCATTTCCGAGGCAAATGGTTGTGGAAGCTCACGGCAGCCGTTGTTTTCATGGGACTCGGTTTAATTCTCTTTCACACAGAGACGTTTCAAAAGCATTTCTTCGAATCAGGCGAAGGAACTATCAGTGATTTGTTCTCGGGCGACATCAAAGATTTTGGTCGGGTCGAGGCGTGGTCCGCGATGTGGGACGAGGCTTGGGAAAGCCCGCTACTGGGAGTGGGAGTGGGCACGGCTTACGATTTCGTGCCTCACATTTGGCTGGATATGAATCATATTCACAATGATTACCTGAGAATCTTCTTCGAATTGGGGCTGGTGGGTTTCTTTTTATTCCTGGGCGTCGTCAGTTGGCAATTGTTGACCCTTTATCGAATGATCGCCTCGATGGATGAAGGAATCGTGCGTTCGGCCTTTGTGGGTGTGTGGTTGGGGTTTATCGCAATGTTGATTAGTTGCGTGACTGATAACACGATTTTGTACCACATGTATGTTACTAATCCCCTTTTTGCATTGATGGGCGCGGCCTATGGGGCAGCCTGGGCCGAACAGCGTAATAAGTCAGCAACGAGTGCTTCAGAAATTCTGGAGCCCCCGTTGACGACTCTCCAACCCTGGATGAGGGACCACGATCCCACGACGTTAGGCGCGACTCAGATTCTGAGTTTCTCCTCTTTTCAGACCAAGAGATTGAGGTAAAGCATGCGGCAGAGTGACGAGAAGAAGCAGATGTCCGTGAGTGTGATTATTCCCACTTATAATCGCGCCGGCTTCATCGCTGAGGCAATCCAAAGCGCCTTGAACCAGACACGCGCGGCAAACGAAATTATCGTCATCGACGATGGCTCGACCGATGACACACAGCGCATTCTGGCTCAATTCGGTCCGCCGGTGATTGTCATCGAACGCGCCAATGGCGGGGAGGCGGCGGCCAGAAATACCGGCTTGCGCGCGGCGACCAGCGATGCCGTCATCTTTCTCGATTCAGACGACTTGCTCGTGCCTGAATGTATCGAGCGCTGCGTGCAAACGCTGGAAGAACATCCTAATGTGGGAGTCGTTTACACGGATGCTTTTTTATGCGACCGCGAGGGAAATCGCATCAGCCGATATAGCCATGAGCTTCCCGGCCTCCGTCCCTCGGGGATGGTCCTCCGCGAATTCACGCGCCGCAACTTTCTCACGGTTACGTCGATGGTCCGCCGCTCGTGCCTGGGGGAAATAACATTCGAAGAGGGCATGGTATGTTGCGCAGATTATGATTTTTGGCGGAAGTTGGCCGTCTACTGTGAATTCCAGTATCTGGATGAACCTTTGATGTGTTACCGATTCCACGAGTCGATGACCGTTTCCACGCGCCTGGCGGAAACACTGACTGCCGAAGCCGAAGTGCAACGCCGCATCATGGAAATGCCGGAATTTCAAACATTTTCTAAACGCGATCAGGCGCGTGCCTTCTGTATTCATGGCATCAAGCGCGCGATGCTGGGATCAACCGATGTGGCCCGCCAACATTTTTGGCGGACGATTCGAACCTCACCGACCTCTTTAAGCGCGTACCCGCTATTGCTGCTGAGCTTATTGGGCAAACGCCCGTTGCAATACGCAATTCTTAAACGGCGACAACTGGCCGGAAATCGGCTAGGTACCAAGGCCGGACCATTGGGACTGCTCCAGAAACAGCCCGCGCGGAAGAAACGGACAACCAAGCCTATGGCAGGGCGTATTCCGGCAGAGGCAGCCGCCGGCCAGGGAGGCCTCCATGGTTGAAGTCTTATATGTTGACCGACAGCAAAACACACCGCACAGTAAACCGAACCACGCCGTCGATCGCATGCGCGTGCTGCACATCATTAACGGAGAGCACTACGCTGGAGCGGAACGGGCACAAGATCTGATGGCGCTGCGACTGCCGCAATTTGGGTACGATGTCACGTTCGTTTGCCTCAAACATGGTCGGTTTGCCGAGATGCGCAGGTCGCAGACGACGCCGCTTGTGACGTTGCCGATGCGTTGGCGGTTTGACGTGCGGCCAGTGCGCGCCGTGGCGCGTATGATTCGCGAGGATGGGTATAAAATCGTGCATACTCACACGCCCCGTTCCGCGCTAATCGGCGGATTGGCGGCGACCGCGGCTCGTGTACCCTTAGTGCACCATGTGCAAAGCCCCACGAGCCGGGACTCGACTAATCAAGGTCGAAATCGGATTAACGCGATAGCTGAACAAATGAGTTTGCGGCGGGTGGCAGCTGTGATTCCGGTATCGCAAACCTTGAGCCAGTATGCGCACGAGCATGGCATGACCGGCCGGCATGTTTCGGTGGTTCCCAATGGCGTGCCTGCCCAGCTTGCGCTCATCGACCGACCCCGCCCGCAAGGAGTGTGGACGATTGGTTGTGTGGCGCTTTTTCGACCACGCAAAGGGCTGGATGTGCTGATCGATGCCTTTGCGAAACTGCGCGCTGAAGGTTGCCCGGTGCGGCTACGCGCCGTTGGACGCTTTGAATCGCCAGATTACGAATCGCAGGTCATGGGACAAGTCCACAAGCTTGGAGTTGCCGATGCGATTGAATGGTGTGGGTTTCAGAAAGATGTCCTGGCTGAATTGAGGACCATGGATCTGTTTGTGCTGCCCAGCCTTTTCGGCGAAGGGTTGCCGTTTGTTTTGCTAGAGGCGATGTCGGCCGGTGTACCGGTGATTAGCACTTCAGTGGAAGGCATTCCGGAGGCGATTCGCGATGGACAGGATGGGCTAATCGTTCGGCCCGGCGATGCAAATGACTTAGCCCGCGCCATTCGTCGAGTTGTTGATGGCGAAGTTGATTGGCACGCGCTTCGGACATCCGCCTATAAGCGTCAGTCTACCGGCTACACCGATGTGACAATGGCAGCCGGTGTGGCGGAAGTGTATGCCAAGGTCTTGGCTGCACGTACTCCATCACGACCGGCAACCAGTTGCTAACGTAACCCTATTTCCCCTGAAACCCACGCCTGAGCGGCAATGCACTCCTGCGTCACATTATTTGGTTGCAAGATCGATTCTCTACGTATGCCAGGGGCAGTGGCGCGCGTATATGAGATGATCGCCGACTGGAATGGTGCATGCCAGTATGTAGTAACGCCTAATGTGCAACATGTGGTGATGCTTGAGCATCATGAAGGGTTACGACGAGCGTATGAGGACGCCTCGCTTGTATTGCCCGACGGCATGCCTTTGATCGTTGCCAGTCGACTTTTGGGAAGGGCACTGCCCGAACGTGTAACTGGCGCCGACTTAGTATTCGAGTTGCTCAAGTCCGCCAGCGAGCGCGGCGGATTGCGAGTTTTTTTGCTTGGAGCGGGTCCGGGCGTCGCTCAGCAAGCGGCAGAAAAGATCAAGGAGCGTTGGCCAGCAGTGGATGTTGTGGGCGCATATAGTCCACCAGTTGGCTTTGAGAACAACGTGGCCGAGAATGAGAGAATCATTCAGCGAATTGCCGCTAGTCGGCCCGATGTGGTGGTCGTCGGTTTAGGCGCGCCTAAGCAAGAGCAATGGGTGCATGCGCATCGGATGGAGCTAAATGTTCCCGTAGCGCTCTGTGTCGGCGCGACCATCGATTTTTTGGCCGAGCACAAAAGCCGCGCCCCACTCTGGATGCAAAAATCAGGTCTCGAGTGGCTTTACCGAGCGGGGACCGAGCCGCGCCGTCTGTTGTGGCGTTATATTCACGATGCGTGGAGTTTTCCCCGCCTCGTTTGGCGAGAGTGGCAGCACAGCAGGTATGCAGGGCAATGACGCTCTTAAGCGATGAGCAAAAACGATTGGAAATCAACCCGTTGCCGGCGGGTTTACTGCGATTGTTTGATGCCCTCGTAGTAATTCTGCCAAGGCAACGAGGAGATCACCCAGATTGGTGCGAGTAGACTTACGCCGCCCTCAACTCCAGACTTGTCGGTTGCAGTATCAGTCGTACCTTGATCGCCTCCTGTTTTCGTAGGCGGGTTCGTGCTTTTGACCGCCGTCGTGGGCATTTTCTTATCCTGTGTTGTCGTTGATGGTGCATTCACAGCACTTTCGGTCATCGGAATGA
>CXWJ01008631.1_pt1 | contig 13502 bp, 11 predicted proteins | sample 590841 | NCBI WGS metagenome assembly CXWJ01 (sample SAMEA3498367, study PRJEB10139) | wastewater metagenome | biome: wastewater treatment plant; material: activated sludge | place: Austria | collected 2015-01-21 | reverse complement strand
GTTCATAGCGTATGGTTGGTGCTCGGTACAAACACGGAGCAGTCGCGGTGGACTCACATCGCCGACAGGTTACAGTCAGTCTGGTCCACCTCGAATAGCCTGGAGAAGGAGCCCTAGTGAGTCACATCGGTGTCTTCTGTCCCAATGTGCCGGGACATCTTAACCCCATGGTGGCACTGGCGGATGCGATTCGTACCCGTGGGCACCGGGTCACATTCTTCCTATTGGGTGTGCCGCCGTCATCGATCGCGGAAGCCGGATTCGAGATCGTCCCTCTCGGAGGAAGCGTCTTTCCGGTTGATCAGTACCATGCCGAACTTGAAAAGCTCGGCTCGTTACAGGGGCGGGCAGCGCTCACGCACACCCTTGCGATTGGTGCACGCGCGGCTGCGGCGATTCTGGAGGTTGGGCCGGCCGTGGTCCGCGCCGCCGGCGTGACTGCCCTCGTGATTGATCAAGCCTCGTTTCCCGCTGGGACGGTTGCCGACCAGTTAGGGCTTCCATTCGCGACAGTCTGTAATGCACTGCTCCTCAACCCGGATTCTGCCGTTCCACCCTACTGTACGCACTGGCAACCACGAGATACCTGGTGGGCACGGATTCGCAACAGGATTGCATGGGCCGGACTGAACCGGTTGTACGCCTCAATCGTGACCTGCATTCAGAACCATCGTCGCGGGCTTGGTCTACCGGTTCCGACCGACATCTCACAGGTCTGGTCCGACACACTACAAATCAGCCAACAACCTCAACTCTTCGAGTTTCCTCGACGCGAGTTGCCGAAACAGCTCGCGTTTGTCGGCCCGCTCCGGCTCCCCGGCGGATACCAACCAGTCTCGTTCCCATGGGAACGTCTTGATGGGCGACCGTTGATCTACGCCTCGTTGGGGACATTGCAGAACAGGATTGGAGGGTTGTTCCGGGTGATTGCCGAGGCTTGCGACGGGCTGGACGCCCAATTGGTTATCTCGACGGGGCACGGGGTGACTCCGGAAGAGTTGGGCAACCTTCCTGGTTATCCGATCGTCGTGGCCTATGCTCCGCAGTTAGAGCTACTCCGTCGGTCGACCCTTGCGATTACCCATGCCGGCCTCAACACTGTCCTAGACGCGATGACGACGGGAACTCCACTGGTGGCTATTCCCGTCACGAACGAACAGCCGGGGATCGCCGCCCGTGTTGCGTGGATCGGGGCTGGTGAGGTCATTGCTCACCAACAGGTCACACCTCAGGCGCTGCGTGCCGTAGTGGTCCGCGTGCGGTCGAACCAGTCCTATCGTACGGCCGCCGAACGGGTTCGCGATGCGATCCAGGCTGCCGGCGGAGCACCACGCGCGGCAGAACTGATCGAGCAACGCTTGGGACTTGGGACGTGTAATGATGTGGAAGAGAATGGAATGTCTTGTACCGCCTTGTCTTGACCTCTCGATCTAGTTAGGATCGCCGAAGCATGCAGACCCTCCAGGGCTCTCGCCGCATCACTGTACTTATGGGACTACTCTCTCCTCCATGAGTAGTCAGCCTCAACGATCGACCACGTCTGGATTGGCGCTTGCGGCGCTCGGTGTCGTGTATGGTGACATCGGAACCAGTCCCTTGTATGCGCTGCGAGAATGTTTCCACGCCTCGCACGACCTGTCCGTCACCCTCTCGACGGTCACCGGCCTCTTGTCGCTGATCATCTGGGCCCTCCTACTGGTCGTTACCGTGAAGTATTTGCTGTTCGTGATGCGAGCCGATAATCAAGGCGAAGGCGGCATTCTGGCCTTGATGGCGTTGGGGCAGCGCCATCGGGAAGAATCGGCCTTTCCCTTACGAATCGGCCCGGTGATCGCACTCGGGCTGCTCGGCGCGTCATTGGTCTACGGGGATGGGATGATCACGCCGGCCATCTCGATCCTCAGCGCGGTGGAAGGCATTGCCGTTGAGACGACCGCCTATCAATCCTATACGCTCCCGATTGCCATCATCGTGTTGCTCACATTCTTTGGCATCCAGTCGCATGGGACAGGACGACTGGGTGAATGGTTTGGGCCGATCATGCTGCTTTGGTTTGTCACGCTGGCTGTCTTGGGAATCAGGAGCGCGATCCAGACTCCGGATGTGTTTGTCGCGTTCAGCCCCTACCACGCCGTTCAATTTCTGTTGGACCATCCGACACAAGGCTTTGCGGTCTTGGGGAGCGTGTTTCTCGTCGTAACGGGAGCCGAGGCCTTGTATGTCGACATGGGGCACTTTGGGAAGAGTCCCATCCGTCTCGGTTGGTACTGCGTAGTTTTGCCGTCGCTCGTGCTGCAATACCTGGGACAAGGCGCCTTGCTGATCCGGCAGCCGGAGGCCGTGGTGAATCCGTTCTATTTACTGGCGCCCACCTGGTTTCTTCTGCCTCTTGTAGTGCTCGCGACGCTGGCCACCATCATCGCGTCACAAGCGATGCTGAGCGGAGCCTTTTCCCTCACACAGCAGGCGATTCAGTTGGGCTATCTGCCACGCATGGCGATTCGGTATACGTCGGCCTCCCAGATCGGACAAATCTATCTACCCGCCATCAATATGCTGATGCTGATCGGCACCATCAGCTTGGTCCTGTTCTTCGGCACCTCCAGCAATTTGGCCGCCGCCTATGGGATCGCGGTAGCCGGCACCATGGTCATTTCCACACTGCTGATTTTTGTCGTGGCGCGGCGCCAATGGAAATGGAGTTGGCCGCTGGCTGGGCTTGTGACGGGTCTCTTCCTGACTCTGGACCTCTCGTTCTTCGGCGCGAATGCGTTGAAGATCCCGCATGGCGGGTGGTTGCCGTTGGTGCTGGGTGCAGGGCTCTTTCTCTTGATGGCGACGTGGAATGGCGGTCGTCGGCTCATTGCCAAACATCTCTGGAGCAAGATGCCGCAATTGGATGTGTATCTCAAAGACGTGCTCGCACAGCCGCTTACGCGTGTTCCAGGTACCGCGGTCTACTTGACTCAGTTCCCGGACCTGGCACCGCCGTCGTTCGTGCAAAACGTCCGGCACAATCACGTGCTGCATGAGGAATTGGTCTTTCTGACGACCACGACGGCACGTGTGCCGACCGTCACCAGCAGTCATCACGTGCGGATCGAACCCCTCGCGCCGGGTGTACGGCGCGTCGTGGTGCAATACGGGTTCATGGAGACGCCGGACATCACTCGCTTGCTCGCAGCCTGCCGTTCACAAGGGCTGGAGGTGGATCTTGAGGGAGCGACCTTCTTCCTCAGCCGGGTGAACTCCATTGCGACACCGAAGCCGGGGATGGCGTTGTGGCGAGAACGGCTGTTCGTCTTCCTCAGCCGCAACTCTCAACGCGCCAGTTCCTTCTTTCACATTCCCGCCGAACAGGTCGTCGAGATCGGGGTTGTCGTGGAAATCTAGGCCAGAGAGTCAGTTTGTCGGGACTCGATTCAACAAGATCACTTTCCGCCATGCACACGACAGAACCGATCTTGTATCGCCCGACAGATTCAATGGAGAGTCGGATACCCAGAAAATTCTGGCTTGGAGCACTCTCGATTCTCCCACATTGTTGCACCCACTTTTATTCTGACGTACAGTATCGAGGTGCCAGAACTTTGCCGCTTTCTTGGAATTGTGATCGGTATGTTTTATCGGGAGCATGGTCCTGCTCATTTCCATGCCGTGTACGGGGAGTTTGATATGACGGTAGAAAACGAATCCGGTATCGTCACCGGGAAGTTCCCCAAACGGGCCCTCACACATGTACGGAATGGCATGGATTGCATCAAGCTGAACTTATGGAGAATTGGCGCTTGATGGAAGAGCGAAAGCCGCTCAAGAAAATTCAACCGTTGGAGTAGACCGATGTCTTTTCGGGTAGTCGACGCACGATACCGTCATGATTTCGTACTCTGGCTCAAATTCGGTGACGGTGCTGAAGGCGAACTCGATCTGCGAGGAGAACTCGAAGGCGTCATGTTTGAACCGTTAAAAAACCATGAGTTTTTCAAACAATTTCGTATTGATCCTGACCTCCATACCCTTGTGTGGCCCAATGGGGCTGATTTTGCCCCTGAGTTTCTGTACGCCAACATTCGGGTGATCGCTTCGCGGGTATAGGCTACACCAGCTTCTCATCCATCATATCAAAAGCTCTTCGCATGCGGTTGCCCAGGGTTGCTACCGGTGCTCTCATCGGGGTACGGCTGTTCGTCTTCCTCAGCCACAATTCCCAGCGGGCCAGTTCCTTCTTCCACATTCCTGCCGAACAGGTCGTCGAAATCGGTGTGGTGGTGGAGATTTAGTCAGGATGTTAAAAAGCCCTCGAGCTTTGTTCTCGCATTGCTCAGAGGCTCACCGCTGCAGGGTTATTTTGAGCATCCGGGAGAATCGTTCAGTTGGTGAGAGATCAACATTGCTGACGATTCACCATTGTTTCCCTAAACAGCTTGCTCACCGAGGCTGTACCGATGGGCTCCACTGGTGTGCAAACGAGATCTGGTTATTGCTCTTTGTCAGTATAGGTCTAATTTGAGGGAGGGGTAACTATCGTTTCAGCTAACACGTCCTTGGCATTCTGGAGGTCCGGAATTCCAACTGGTTTGGGGGCTTTGTACAGTGTCACGGTCATGGCTGTACGGCGTGAGAGTCCCAGCACGTCCAATCGCCCACCCATGTGAAAGTAGTCGTGCCCCTCCCGGAGCGTCAGTTCGGCACAGCGTCGACGCAGGTATCGGTCGAGCTGCTCCTGTGAGGTGAAAGCGCTCGTCCGATACTCCACCCGATACACATTCTCTTTGAGTTGCTCAACGACATCGTTCCCTGCTTCACCAAGGGGTGTGTAGTGTGCCGTGGCACATCCGGTAAGAGAGACAATCAGCGCTAAGAAGAGCAATCCTGTCTTCCAACGATTCGTTCGCATGGAGGAGCATCGTAGCGAGACGAACCGAGGAGATCAACTGCAGTGCTATGGCAACACTGACTCAACGGTAGATGCCTAAGTCTGGGAAGGGGTGAATGATGAGTGCATAGAGCGAGAGTTGATCCCAAGTCTGCTGTGTGTGTCAGAAATGGCAACCTTGGGTAGATAAAGCGCGGACCACGAGGGAGCCAATGAGAAGGATCGTGAATTCCAGAGGCTTACGCTGATGGTTTTGGTGCGGGACTCAGCGAGGTGAACAGCTTTGGATCCAGAGCGTATCAGAATAGACTCACGGTTGGTTCGTCTGGACGAGCAGGCATTCAGGAATGACATGGGGGACCAGTTGCGCTTCCACGTGCCTGTTCCCGACTGTGTGAACAGGAAGATGGTTTTCCCCCGACAGAATTACCACTCTCGAATTGGCTGAACCTCAGCGGTGAACAGTTGTGAACCGGCTTCTTTGAAGACGATTTCGTCCGGAGCATAGATAACCTGCCGACCGGCCTTCACCATTTTCTCGATCTGAAATGGAGTTGCAGCCAAGAATCCCTTGTCACGCATGCTGGCCCGCTCAAAGAACACATCATCTGGAAATAGGCTGAGATAGGTATCGAAGCCGCCTTTGAACGTGCCCAGTTTACGATACGCCCACCAGGTACATTGGCGACGGTAGAGCTTGGGGTGAATAAACCGTTTGGTCTTTTCCGGTGTGAGCGTGGCTGTTGCCGGGGATTGGTAGAGGAGTTGCGGGTCGAACTCACCAATGGTCCGGGTCTGGTATTGAGCGATACCTTCCACGGCGGTTTTCCCAAGAGCCCACGCCTCCAGGCAGGCCTCCATTTCAGCCGGGTGCATGGAGTTATACAACGCCACGATTGCGAGACCTTGCCGGAGAATCTCCAGATTGATGTCAATCTCATTGACGAGCACGTTGCCGACGAATCGTCCATATTTGTCCACAGCATCGGCCGGACCTTCGTGATCCGTCACCTCCGTTTGAAATCGGCAGGGGAGTGGGGAGGTGCCGAGCGTGCTGAGGTAGCGGCCCAGTCGAACCGTGGCGGTTTCCGCCTGACGCTGGCGATATTTCTTGACCAGTCCGGATCCTTTAAGGCTCCCGAATGGCTGACCTTTGTAGCTTTTCCCCTTCATGGATTGCGGTTGATAGTGCAGCTCAGGTGCATCGACTCCCTGTAGCCTGACCGTGATCTTCCCCTTCTTGATGACCGGCTTGAACTGGCCGAACAATTTGACACCGGCTCCGTCAAACTTCGTGGTGGGGCGAGGCACGTCGTTGGTTGGTTGATACTGAACGGCACCAGGAAGGACGGTCAGCACGATCTTGGTCGTATCGGCGTCAGATTCTCCTATCGGCCAGAACTGTGACAGGTCTAGCATTCCCTCGATCATCAGCTTGCCCATGTCGTCTGTCTCCTTTCAGCCGGAGGGGTTGAGCCACTGGATTCCGTTGCGAGAGCGCGATCGTTTGCTTAGGCTGCACGAGCGTTTCCTGGTGGCAGGCTGGTGGACCTAGCGGACTAGCCGGGGCAAGAGCTTCGCAGCGCCCCCCTGATTTGATGTTTGATCGTAGCGCAATATCGTGAGCCGGACTTGAGACCGGGGTCAGGCAGGAGGACTGACCGGTCGCCGCACCCACTGCCGCATGTTGTCCAGTGGAGTTGCGATCGGCACTCAGGCTGACTCCGAGCAACAGAAGCAACCACCCAACGCTCACCCACAGTGATGTACGCATGGCCTGTTCCTTTAGTGGGAGGAGGAGGTACTGCAGAAGTCCATTCTGTATGCTTTGTCGTCGTCCAACGCTGCTCATGGTCGTTTCCAATCTTCTTATCCCCAGGCCTAGTACCATCTGTAGTGAGCAAGGAACGGGCCAAGCAGAATGCGGAGCGAATTGGAAAAATTCATACAGAATGATGACGGTGGTGTGTATCGAGAACTGTGCAGATGTATCTCTTTTGATGCAGGGCGTATCTGAATGGATTCAGTGCGGTCGTCCGGCCATGCGGATTCTTGAATTTCATGGCATGACGATCATTCGTCGGATCCTTCAACACAGGATTCTACTGGTCGCTCAAACTCACGGCCAGGTCGCGCATGCGAAAGCGATGGCTTTCGCCAATGGCCTTGGCAGCTTCACGCATCAGGCGAAGCCACAGAGTGGGTTGCCTGTCAGATACTGGGAAGTTCTGAAGCATCGCACTCACCCTAGCCTACTAGGGGACTCACTCCGCTGTCGAGAGGGGTTTGGGCCATGCATCATCAAAGGCTTCGGGCGTCGCATCGATCGAGACATTACCGTAGATCATCGAATCGCCCCAACGATTACAACATCATGCGGTGTCGCGATCTCCTTTTGTCCTAACAGAACCTTCGACTCGGATTGGAGGTTCAATCAGATGCGGGATAAGTGGTGATGCAGGGTCAAAGATCCGGGCACATCCTTTAGGTGCTTGGATCTGATGTGTTACTGCTCCCGTGATGGAACTTGTGACGGAAGTCTGTCTCACCTCTGGAGCAAGGACCCATTCACGGGCTGGGTTGGACAGGCCGATGGGATAAATTGAGAGGCCTTCCGGGGCAATCTTGATCCGAAGAAAGGACTTGAATTGTTCGATACCCTGAGCGGAGAACACTTCTTGGTCATGCATGCCGAGAAACTTGTGTGTGAGAAACAAGTAAACCGCAAACAATACACCGCCTAAGATGCTGATTTGAAGAAATGACAGCAAGAGAATCGACACCTTTACGAGAACACTGCCTCCAAGAAACATCCATGCCACATGAGAGACCATCCAAACCGAGGTGATACCGAGGGCGCACTGGCTCAGTCCATGGAGACAACCGATCGCTAGAGCGACAGACGATCTTCCACCATGTTGTTTTCCCGAAACGGCAAATGAACCGAATGCGGCTAACACGATCGCCAGAGTGATCAGAATTCCTGGAGAGCCGAGGTGAAAAAAGGCAAGCGTGAAGATGGACCAGAGCCCGTCGGTGTTGAAAGGCGTACACATATTACGGGCAATCCAATTGGCGGAGAAGTCGCCGTCGCAGAGTTGATCAGCCGCGACGGGGGTGAGTGGCGAACTGAACAGCCAAACCATGACCATTTGGATGCCGCCAAGCAAGGCGGAAAAAGCTTTATTGACGAGAGGAAAGCCGAATACGCCACGGCGTGCGTGAATGGACTGTTGTTTGTTGGGAAATGACTGCCGGAGTTTTGCCTCCGCGGGTTCTGCGCCGTAGTTGTTCACCTGTACCGAAGAAGGCGTTTGGGTTGTCCCAAGGCCGAAGGCACCTCCGCCGCCGCAAATAATGAAATGGCGAAGTCCATTGGAGAGATGGGCTTCGTGTCGCGCGTAGTAGTGGAGGTCTCCGGTGAGGATGACCGGCACGGACTTGCCGCTCTTCCCGTCCTTACCGGTGATCAGATTCAAAATGATGTCGAGTTTGGTGAACTGTTTGTTTCCTGAATCGTGCTTCAGCCAGCCGGGCGAGGGTACGCAAAGAATGACACAGTCGCCTGGTTGAAGAAGCCTCGCCTGGCAGACGAAGTATTCCAATTGCGGCGGGTCAAGGTCATCTTCCAACGCCAGGTCCAGCCCCCATAGCCACCAGCTATACGGGCGTTTTATTGTGAAATAGCTACGGCGTTGCTTCGATCGCCAAGCTCCAAACCAGCGGCGGCTATCACCGGTTTGGCAGAAGAGCCGAATAAAGCTGGTGAGGCCGTCGTACCAGTCATGATTGCCAGGAATTGCGAAGAGATCCCGTGCAGGTTGTTGCCACGAGCGTGCGGACCTCATCACGTCTGAAAATCGTGCCTTGTAGTTGGCCACGGAAGCCGTTGGATAGACTTGATCTCCTCCAAGAATGAGGATCTTCCCGTGCGGGAGGGGTATCGCACCATTGATCGAGGGTATGCCTTCTTGAAAACCACTCGACGGAATGGGTTGTGGAGTCGGATCACCGTTGGGACTCAGGGCGAGCGCATCGCGCCCCGCGAGCCACATTACGGAGTGCGTCGCGTTCCAGCCGTCGCCGGTATCAGCAATGTAGTCGAGCCACAGGGCACCGGTGGAATCAGGCGTGTACTCCGGAATCTCTTCCACAGCAGGGGCCAGCGCGGCCATGATCTCGCGGCGCCCCGTCATCGGACCCACGATGGTAGCCGCGAGCGATTTCATGGCCGTCGCTGCGAGTTGGCGTGTATCGAACCAACTGACTTTGCTTTCCCGGGTGATGCTGAAGTCAAGCAGAGGAGGTGTTGTCATTTCATGCTTCCCAGCATCCGGATGGCGGCGATGCCGGGTAGGAAGAAGTAGGCGCCGCCTCGCACCTGTACGAATCGAGGCATGTCAGAATAGGTGCAACGCACCGGCTCTTGTTGCACGGTGAAGGTAGATCGCTCACCGTCCAATACGCCGATGAGGGGGTCGGGGTCGTCGTAGAGTCCACCGAATTTTGGGTTGTTGGCCCAGAGGTTCTGGACGAACTCAAATTGGCGGTCGATTGCGGCATTCAGGCAAAGAAAGTGCAGTCCGCGCTCGACGCCGTCGTCTGGAGCAGCCATCAGCTTAGCCGGATCCATGTTTGGTACCAATGGGTTGCCGTAGGAACGTCCGCGACGGACGATCCGGTGCTGATTCGACAGTGTCACTGACTTTTGAGGGTCATCATTCAAGGAATCGCGGGGGTTGGTCCGTCGGATATGTGAGCCGATCGGGCAGTGGAACCCGAAGGGGTCTGGGTGTGTTTGATGACGGGCATAGACAAACCGGTCGTGTGTCTGCAAGGTCGGCTGCGGGCCCGTCGGAGATTCGACCAATGGTGTACCGTCCGGCCAGCGGCCGACCATCTTCGCCGCCAGCTCAACGGGGCCATACCCCTTGTCGGCGGCTTGTCGGGCTACGTAGTTCCAGAAACCAACGACGTCTTGGTGCAATTGTCGGAAGACTAGAAATGTGCCGTTACGTCCGAACCCTTGGCCGTTCGCGTCCGTAGGACCTTCCGGCATTTCGCCATAGGCATTGGCATACCCCAGGAGAATTTCACCGGTGGGAATGATGTTGCCTGGGATGGCGTGACCATCCTCCCGTGATGGCATCCCGGCGATATGCGGTTGGGCGATCCCGTCGCGGAAGCCGAAATGCTCCTTCGGTCCGTTCGGGTTTCCGGTAGGATCACATTCGGGACCAGCCAAGAACACGGTGTCGAGCCCGGTGATTGTATGCAGCCCGGACATGTCGAGCTCATCCAGCACCGACTTTTTTATGTGAGATAACGTTGGGCCGTCTTTGGCATACATCAATAGAAGAAGGTGCAACTTAGGATCTGTCTCGCAGAGACCTTCCTCATCCGCATTTGGTTGACAGGGCGCGCTGCCCCAACGCCAGTTGGCGGCGCTGCTGGCACCGCGATCTCCAAGGAGACGTTCTCGATGCACTGTCGCCATTCCCTCGCGAAAAGCCAGTGGAAACCTGTTGAGAAGCTCTTTGCCGACACCGAGAGCCTGTAGCCCCTGATAGGTCAGGGCGAGGTGAAGTGCACTCGCGCGATCTGCCTTGTCACGACCGGTTGCCGTCGCAGGCTCAATGCGGTCGGCCAGCTTTGAGAGCCAGGCCCGTGCACGCTTCGCATCAGTCACTTGGAGCAGGACAAATTCCGCTGCAGGCAACTCCTTATACCCACGTTGCACCAATCCTTGAATGTCTCGAAACTCCACGTCAAAGTCCCCAGCGAGTCCCATTCTTCACCTCACTTTATAGCAAATAGCAACGTGACGATTACTCGATGTTCGCCAGCGTGTTGCAGGCATGATTCACACCTTCCTCAGCCATTCACCCAGCTCTGCACCGCTGTGCGATGCGAACAGTCCATGAGCAATATCGGTATTGTTATTCACGTTGACGACACTCAAAAGGGGATATGCGCTATACCACACCTGGGTTGGTATCTGGTGGTCGCGCGTCCATTTTTTGAATTCCTGTTCTCGGCGTGCCCCTTGTTCGAAGAGGCGCTTCGCCGATTGGTTCCCGGTCCGTGATTGAGTGGACAGAACGAGTCTGAGGGCACGGGGAATGATCGTCCAGGCAGGAATTCTGGTTTGAGGGAAAAAGGTCGTGTTGGACCAGATGCCGGTGAGTCCGTCCGATGCCAGGTCGATAAAATCGCCAAGATAGCTTTCCCAGCTGAAGTCGTAATTGCTGAAGAACAGCAGCCGCCGGTTGTCGTCAATGAGGATCCATCGCGCGAAGTGAATAGTCGGGATGTCGCCCAGCTTGCCCTCAACGAAAATTCTGCTTCCGAGTAGGTTGATTGCCCACAACACTGCCCGTAGTGTTGCCAGGCGCATCCGTCCAGGTTTGATATTGACGACGTGGGTCATTTGGTTTTGTATCAGGCCGCGTCGGTTTTCCAGATCGGTGACGATCATCAGTCGCCTGCGGCTGCGATCGGAGACATAGGGGTCCTTTGAACCATCAGGATCCGGTGGAGGTCCATGCTGGTCGAACAAACGGCGCTCACGAGCCTGGTCACGCCGGTCGAGCAGGTTCAAGATCGTTCCCCACAGGCCAATAAACAGGATCAGGACAACCACACCCGCAACTCCACATCGGACAAACCACGAGGGTGAGAGGAGGGCGAACAAGAGCAGTACGGCACCGGCAAATATCCAAAAAGATCGTGATCCTAATGAAGGCTTCTGTGGCTCACCGGCGGTTGGGGATGATTTCCATCCGCTCTGACCGGCAGACCACCGCAATCTGGTCACCGCGGCCTCAGTGGTGGCGGGTGGTGGGGATGCGTCCAACCCCTTTCCCAGTGCTTTGCGCAATTCTTCTTCACTGTTGTTCGAGATCCCCCAGATTTGTTGGACGGATCGGCCGGGATGTCCACGGTAGAATGCCTCGTAAGGACGTTGGGCAGCCAGCAGATACGGCTTCATGGCGCCGGTTGCGGGTGCGGGGTTGCAGAATGAGAAAATTGCGTCCAATGCCGGACCGGCTACTGCAATGAGTTCATCGATATGCGCATTCAGAGGACCGTCATAGTCGGTTGCAAAGGCGAGACTGGCACTGATTCGTCTCCCCTCAGCGTCCATGGCTGGCTCCAGTAGCACCCAGCGGAGAAAATGCACAGTCGTCAGTTTGTGAAACTCGAGAAAACACCGTCCTCTCGGTCGTGTCGGCGTAGATGGAAGAAGTCCTTCTACCTTGTCCATGAGGACTTCCCGCTCTTTCGTAATGTTCTGACCCACGGCATTCAGCAGTTTCTGTAAGGGCTTTACGTTCTCATCCCTCACAGGGAACAGAGCCGCGAATGCTAATTGATCCGGCATGGAAGGGCCTCCTCTGTTCTTACTCCATTGTCATACCGAAAATTCGAGGATCATCCGGTCTGGAAATGGGCCGTCATAGGCGATGCGGCCATCCCAGCCTGGGGCGCGATGTACGTCGGCCAACCGAAGAATGCCTGCCACGATCAACGGGATCTGGATTCCACTCACGTATCGACCTTGGCAGGCATGGAGGCCGGCGCTGAAGTGAAGATAGCGTTTCGGGTCCCGATCGGTTCGGAAACTTCCGGGATCGGGGAACGCAGCCGGGTCGAACATAGCAGAGAGTGTTCCGAGGTAGACCGTCTCCCCTCCCGAAAGCCTTTGTGGGCATGATCCGCCTTGTCCGAGCACGGCTCCAGGCTGGCCATATCGAATGATGATCGGATTGTGGGGGTTGAACCTCAGGGCTTCCCACACATATCGTCCCAGGGTAGCCTCATCACCTGCGTGCGCGGCTTGTCTTGCTTCGTACAATTCCTTTGGTCGCCGCAGGAGTTGATCAATGACTTTGGCTGCAGCAGTGCTCGTGGTATCGACTGCGCCGACGATCAAACCGGAAATATTTCGCCTGATACAATCGTCGTCCAACCACTCCATTCCAGGCTGTCTCTGACAGAGGAGCATGCGTGTCAACACATCGTCATTGGTCTGGTGTGGATTGGATGTGATCTCTGCTTTCCTTCTCGTGATCCACCCCAATAGGTAGGGGCGTATTTCCTCGAACGAGGTGACGGCTTTCTGTGCGACGCCCTTGTCGTTGGTCAGGTTAAGGAATAGATCGTGGAAGAGTGTGCGCATCCAACGAAGCATCACCGTATCGTCCGGGCCAGGCACCCCAAAATATTCTCCCACCACTCGGAGCGGAACACGCCTTGTGAGGTCATTGACCGTATCAATCCATCCGCGCGTGGTGACTCGATCGAGGCATTCCTGAACTTGAGCGGTGACGATGTCACGGATCCGGTCGATGTCCTCCCGTTTCATCACACTATTGAGGAGTGCCTTCTCACGATCGTGTTGAAGGGAGCGATCCATGCTGAGCACAAAGGGGCCGTTGTCACGGTTGGTTCTCTCGGCGTTGATTTCCGAGATTGTAAATTCCGTATCGCGAGCCAATGCATCCACGACATCAGCGTGGCAACTCACGATGACACGTCGGCCGAATGTGACGGTCGGCGCCAGACGGCGGAGTAGCGCATTGAGGGGGCGTAAGAGAATTGGTCCGGTCACCCACGCTACCAG
>CXWJ01008578.1_pt1 | contig 13502 bp, 14 predicted proteins | sample 590841 | NCBI WGS metagenome assembly CXWJ01 (sample SAMEA3498367, study PRJEB10139) | wastewater metagenome | biome: wastewater treatment plant; material: activated sludge | place: Austria | collected 2015-01-21 | reverse complement strand
GATGCGGCGAGGTAGAACTCCCACATCCGGCAGAAGCGCTCGTCGAGCCTGGAGGCCACGATGTCGCGATGGGCGAGGAAGCGCTCGCGCCATTGCCGCAGCGTCATGGCGTAGTGCAGGCGCAGGATCTCGATGTCGGTGGCCCACATGCCCGACCGCTCGACCGCCGAGGTCACTTCCGACAGGGCCGGGATGTAGCCGCCGGGGAAGATGTACCTGCGGATCCATCGGCTGGTGGCCGCGGGACCGGCCATGCGGCCGATGGAATGGATCACCGCCACGCCATTCGGCTCCAGCAGCTCGCTCACCCGGGCGAAGTAGCCGCCGAGATGATTGACGCCCACATGCTCCAGCATGCCGACCGAGACGATACGGTCGAAGCGCTGGCGGATCTCGCGGTAGTCCTGCAGGCGGAACCGCACGCGGTCCGACAGCCCGGCCCTGGCGGCGCGGGCGGTGGCATAGGCGTGCTGCTCCCTCGACAGGGTGAGGCCAGTGACATCGCAGTCATAGTCGGCGGCGAGCGTCAGGGCGAGGCCGCCCCAGCCCGAGCCGATATCGAGCACGCGCATGCCGGGNNGTCCATCCCCGGCCGCACGAAGTAGGCGCAGGAATATTGCCGGTCGCGATCGAGGAACAGATCGTAGAGGCGGCCATCGAGGTCGTAGTGGTGGGCGACGTTCTGGCGCGAGCGGCGGACCGGATTGAACTGGTGCAGCCGTCGGAGCAGCAGGTCGCCGGCATAGACCAGCTTGGGCACCAGCCCCGGCATCGCCGAGGCGACATTGGCGGCGCAGAGATCGACCAGATCATAGATCGAGCCCTGCTCGACGGTCAGCCGGCCGTCCATCACCGCCTCGCCCAACGTCGGGTCGGGAAGAAGCGCCAGCTTCCACAGCAACCGCCGATCGGCCAGCCTGATGGTGACCTCCGGACCCGGCGGCCGGCCGAAGACGTGGGTCGTGCCCTGCGCATCGATCAGGGTGAGCTGGCCTACCCTGATCAGGCGCTGCAGTGTCGTCAGGAGCATGTCGTGGTCCGCTCCGCCGTTTCCTCCTCCAGTGGACCGGCCGCAAGCTGCCAGCCCGCGCCAGGATTGTTGCAGCAGCGCAGCGCGGTTCACAAATGCAGATCGTGCGCGGCAGCCTACGGGAAACGCACGCGTGCCAGCGACCCCAAGTCCTCGAAGCTGAACGGCTTGTCCGGCCTGATGATCACCTGCGCCAGCCGGGCGGCGACCGGCGCCTGCACCTGGGCGGGGTCGAGCTGGGCCAGCCGCGGCTTGACGTCGATGCGCTCGATCTGGCCGAACAGGCTTTCACCGCGGCCGGCGATGATGATCTCGGCGATGTCGCCGAGCCGCAGCCTCTCGGCCACGGCGAGATCGACCTGGGCGCGGGCGACCAGCGGCCGGTCGGCGGCCACCAGCGCCGCCACCGGCTCGCCGGCCTGCACATACTGGCCGGGCAGGGCCAGCCATTCGACGAAGGCGCACTCGCAGGGGCTCTCGATCCGTGTCGTCTGGCCCGAGGCGTCGGCTATGCTGCCGATCTGGTCGCCGCGGCGGAGCAGATCGTCGATCTGGTTGCCGTCGAGGATGCCGTTGGCGGCGGCGCGCACCCGGAAGATCGGCGCCTCGATGACCGCGCTCTCGGCCTCGGGCGTCAGGAAGCGGTCCTTGAAGCCGAAGGCGGTGATGCCGAGCAGCGCCAGCCCGGCGAGGCCGAGCAGGCCGTATCCCACCAGCCGCTTGGCGCGGCGGCCGGCGGCCTCCTCCTCGCTGTAGGGGTTGAAGCTCAGCGGATTGATGCGCGCCTCGGCGGTGTTGTCGCGTCCGGCGATGGCCAGGATGTCGCCGCCGCTGACGATCTCGCCCGACAGGTAGGCGTCGATCAGGTAGCGGAAGAGTGCCAGCTGCCCCTGGCTGAGGCCGAGGAAGCGGCAGCCGAAGCGCGAATTGTCCTCGACGATGTAGACCATCTGGCAGTCGAGTCGCAGCGAGACCTCGAAGTCCTCGAAGGGGAAGATCATGCGCACCGGGAAGCGCTCGCCCGGCTGGCGCGAGCTCATCTCGCTCTCGATGCCGAAGCCGCCCATCGACCAGTCTTCGACGTTGAAGCGGGTGCCGTCGATCTCGACGACGATCGGGATCTTCAGCCTGACGTGCTGACGATGGATCTCGGCCTCGTGGACGATCTGGAGCTGCATCTGGGGGACCTAGAAGAGCCGGGACAGCAAGGCCGGCGAGGGGAGGGTCAGCCCGCCGGAGAGAAAGGCGAGGCCGCTGATCAGCGCCAGGAGCGCCAGTCCGTGCACATAGGCGGAGCCGAGCGCCCGCAGCGCCCTGTCGGCCGCGCCGAGCTGCGCCTTGAGCGCGATGTTCTGGCGGGTCCAGCGCTGGCGGTCGAGCCGGAACAGGACCCAGGTCTTGAGCAGGGCGCCGTAGACCTGGTTGTAGTAGATGAGCAACGGCCAGAGGCCGCCGATCGTCGGGCGCATGGTCAGCAGCGACAGGGCCTGCAGCAAGCGGGTCGTCATGACCCACAGAGCATAGGCATAGAGCAGCGCCGGCGCATAGGTCAGTGCGGCGATCGTCACCACCACCGGTCCGACCAGCGGCGTCCACATCGACAGCCGCTGGTCGACGAGGCACCACCAGGTGAACAGGCCGACACGCCGCGGCCCGAGCGCGATTGCCCGGCCGCTGGCGCGGAGCATGTTGCCGAACCAGCGCAGCATCAGCTGCGTCGACGAGCGGAGGAAGCCGCGGGCCGGCGGATGCTCGACGGTCAGCACGCGGATGTCGGGCACGTAGAGCATGTCCCAGCCGCGCTCGAGCAGCCACAGCCAGGTCGACTTGTCCTCGCCGGTCAGCAGCGGGATCCGGCCGAGGCGCCAATGGTCCAGGGCGTCGTCCGCGACCATGGTGACGAAGCTCGGGTCGGTGGCGATCTCGGCGCGGAAGATCGACATCCGGCCGGTGAGCGTCATCAGCCGGCGCGACAGGCCCATCGAGGACATCAGCAGGTGCCGCTGGGCGAAGCGCAGCCGGTGCCAGCTCGCCATGATCCTGCTGCCGTCGACCACGGCGTCCTCGTCGGTGGTGATGCCGCCGACGCGCGGCATCAGCCGCACGAAGGGCAGGCAGCCCTGCAGGGTGCCCGGCGTCAGCATCGTATCGCCGTCCATCACGATCACCGCGGCATCGTCCTGGGGACGGCAGCGCTGCACCGCGCGCAGGGCGGCGGCGAGCCCGTCCCGCTTGCCGATGCCGGGCCGGCGCACCAGCACCAGCCGCACCATCGGCGGCCGCAGCCGCATGAACAGCTGCTTGATGAACCGTTCGTCGGCCAGCTCGACGATCGAGGCCACGACCAGCGCGGGCCGGCGATAGGCGGCGAGCTCCGCCAGCAGGGCGCGATAGACCTGCGCCGTGGTCTCGGCGCGGATCCGGTAGCTCGTGACGATGCAATAGAGCTCGGGCACATGCGGATCTGCGCCCGGCATTCCCTCCGCATAAGCGGCGTCGAGGCGGGCCACCGCCCGTCGCCAGCGAGGAAAGACCAGCCGGCCATAGACCAGGGCGCGACCGAGATGCACCGCACCCCAGAGATACCGCCACGCACCCACCACACCGAGAATGACGAAGAAGGCGCGCGAATGCGGATCCCACACCGACACCGGCGCATTGGCGGCGAGCGCCGCCAATGCGAGGATATAGAAGAGGAGCTGCATCTAGCGCATCGGCCGGCCGCGGGTCGGCCGATGCGACGGGAGCTCCGCCGGCCCTGGCATCCGATGCTCCGGTTTGCTCACCGCGTCCCGCATAGACCGCCCGCCGGCCAAGATCGATGAAAAATTCGCCATTTGGCTACCATGGCCGCCGGCCCGGCGGTCGCGGAATCGCGGCGCAGCTTCACAGGCATACGCTCACACCGCTAAACTCCTGGAACAGCGGGCTGGTCGCGGCCGCGGTATGAGGTTGCCGAATGACGACGCCGAGCCGCGTCCTGATCGTCGATGACGACGCCGAGTTCCGCCGGGAGCTGGCCGAGCAGCTCAAGCTGCATCAAGGCATGGACATCGTCGAGGCCGGGACCTTCCGGGAAGGCCGCGAGGCGGCGGAGGCCGAGCCGCTGGCGGCGGTGATCCTCGATGTCGGGCTGCCGGACGGCGACGGCCGCGATCTATGCCGCCTGCTGCGCCGGAACGGCATCAAGGCGCCCGTCATCATGCTGACGGCGCACGACAGCGACGCCGATACCGTCCTGGGTCTCGACAGCGGCGCCAACGACTATGTCACCAAGCCCTTCAGGCTGAGCGTGCTGATGGCCCGGCTGCGCGCCCAGCTCCGCCAGTTCGAGCTGAGCGACGACGTCACCTTCCAGGTCGGCCCCTACAGCTTCCGGCCGGCGGCCAAGATGCTGGTCTCCGCCGCCGGGCACCGCATCCATCTCACCGAGAAGGAGACGGCGATCCTCAAATATCTCTACCGCATCGGCGACCGCCCGGCGAGCCGCGAGGTGCTGCTCGACGAGGTGTGGGGCTACAATGCCGGCGTCACCACCCACACGCTGGAGACGCATATCTACCGGCTGCGGCAGAAGATCGAGCAGCGCGGCGGCGAGCCGACGCTGCTCGTCACCGAGCCCGGGGGCTACCGGCTGGTCCGCTGACGGATGCGGGCGAAGGCAGGCAGCGGCGCGGCGTAGAGGACCTTGCGCACGCGCGGGCTGTCAGGCGAGTGATGCCGGTCGAGAACGCCCTGGACATAGGACAGGCGGCCATACCAGACGAAGGCCTGGACATAGGCGGCCAGCATCAGCAGCTCGAACCATTCCATCAAGATACCCCGTGTCATCGCTTGTCACGCGACCGGAGGGTTCCTCATGCCTCGGGGCGCTGCGATCGCCCTCTACCCTGCGTCTTTTGGGTAGCATATCGCTTTGCGTGAGCAAAGTGTCCTTTTCGCCACCTGGAGGCTACTCACATCTCGAGATCGACGGTCACCGGCACATGGTCGGAAGGCTGGTCCCAGCCGCGTGCATCCTTCAGCACCGATGCGCCGAGCACGCCGGGCGCCAGGTCCGGCGACAGCCAGATGTGATCGAGGCGCCGGCCGCGGTCGGACAGTGCCCAGTCCCGCGCCCGGTAGCTCCACCAGCTATAGAGCCGCTGCTCNNGTGGCTCCAGACGTCGGTCTCGAGCGGCGCGATGTTGAGGTCGCCCACGAGGATGGTGCGCGCGACCTGCCGTGCCTCGAACCAGGTGGCGAGCTCGGCCAGCAGGTCGAGCTTGTGGGCGAATTTCGGATTGAGGTCGCGATCGGGGACGTCGCCGCCCGCCGGGACGTAGAGATTGTGCAGCTCGACGCCGCCGGGCAGGCCCACCACCGCGTGCCGCGCATGGTCGATGCCGCACCAGCGCATGTAGCGGCACTCGGTGAGCGGCAGCTTCGAGAGCACCGCCACGCCGTGATAGGCCTTCTGGCCGTGGATGTAGAGGTGGGGAAAGCCGAGGCCGCGCGCCATGTCGGACGGGAAGCGCTCGTCCTCGATCTTGATCTCCTGCAGGCAGAGCACGTCGGGCTGCAGCAGGGCCATGGCCCTGGTCATCAGCGCTTCGCGCAGGCGAATGGAGTTGACGTTCCAGGTCGTCAGGCGAAGCCGCACGAAGCCTCCCTCAGGACAGGGCGACGAGCGCGCAGAGCCGGGCCTCGCTCGCCGCCAGCACCCAGCCCTGCACCCGCACCGTATCGGCGCGGCCGAACTCGGCCGCCCGCGCCGCGTCCAGGCGCGAGCGCAGCAGCGCGCGGTCGAGGCCGGCCAGCCGCTCGGGCGGCAGGGCCACGGTGCGGGCAAGCTCGGCGACCAGGGCGTCGGCCGTCAGTTCCGGTTGCTGCGCCAGAACCTCCCTGCCTATCGCCAGAGCGCTGTCTCGATGGTCGAGGGCATCGACCAGCGCGCCGGCCGGCGTGGGCGCGGCCGCGTAGGCCGGCAGGGTGGTGGCGAGCGCCAGGCCGGTGCTGCCTGCCAGCATCGAACGGCGGTCCATGGCGCTCATACCGGCTTCTCCTTGAGGTGATCGGCGAGCCTGAGGGCCAGCGCGATGAGCATGAAGGTCGGCGTGCCGATGCCGGGGGTCGCGAACACCGAGCTGCCGGCTATCCACAGATTGTCGATGCCGTGGACCTTGCAGTCCGGGTCGACGACGCCATCGGCGGGATCGGCGGACATCCGCGTGGTGCAGACATGGTGGAAGCCGCCATGGTTGTCGTCGGGCCAGGTCAGGTCGTCGCCTTCGACGATGGTCTGCATGCGGCCGATGCCGGCGCGCGCCACCTCGGCGGCCAAAAGCTCGGTCGAGCGGCGGACGGTCTGCTTGTCGAGCGGCAGCAGGCGCCAGTCGACGTCGACGCGCCGCATGCCCAGCGGATCGCGCTCCTCGCCCAGCGTCACCCGGCTGTCGGGATTGGGCGCCGGGATCGTCGCCACCACGACGTCGATGCGCTCGACCGGCACCTGGCCGTAGCGGGCGGTATCGAACGCCAGCCCGGCGAGGCTGCCGAGATCGCCGGCGATGTTGGCGACATGGCGTCCGAGGTCGTCGGGAAAGCGCAGATGCTTGATGTCGCGGCCGACCGAGCGGAACGAGGCGAAGCCCGGCGAGCTGTAGGCTTCATCGGGCCTGGGCAGCAGCGCGAAGGTCACGGGGCAGATGCGCTCGCGGCGCTGGGCGGCCTCGGTGAGCGACAGGTGCGGGAAGATCCGCCCGCCCGGCACCGACTGCTTGTAGTAGAAGCCGATGTCGACGCCCGGATCGGTCGGCACGATCGTGCCGACCTTGCAGGCGTTGTGATCGGTGAAATAGCGGCCGACGAGGTCGTGGCCGTTGCCCAGCCCCTCGGTCTGCACGCTGTCCGACGACAGCAGGAGGCGCGGGTTCTCGATGCCGCCGGCCGCCAGCACGTAGCGCTTGGCGCGGGCGGCGATCTCGGGGCCGAAGCCGGCGCGGACGCGAAGGCCGGTGACGTGGCTGGCGTTGGGCTCGACCTCGATCTCGACGACGTTCGCGTTCAGGTAGATGCGAACGTTGGGCATGGCCTCGAGGTCGTTGCGGTAGATCTCGCCCAGCCGGTTCTGCCAGACGGTATGGACGTCGGTGGAGAACAGGCCCGGGTCGAGCGGCAGGCGCTTCTTGCCCAGCACCTGCTCCCAGTGCGCCGCGTCCCAGCCGCCCTTGGGCGTGGCGACGATCTGGGCGACCTCGGCGAAATAGGGCTCGACGGCCTTGATCGAGATCGGCCAGCCGGTGTGCGGTATGTCCTCGCGCGGCTCGAACTCGTAGGCATGGAACGGCATGCAGTGGCCGCCCCAATGGTTGGTGGTGCCGCCGAGATAGCGCAGCCGGCAGACGTCCAGCTCGTAGTAGGGAAGGCCGATATTCTTGCCTGCGTACAGGGCCTGGGTGTCGGCCTCCAGCTCCTCGCCGCCGCTTTCCAGGATCGCCACCTGCAGCGAGCTGCCGGCGAAGGCGCGGGCGAGGGTGATTCCGGCGGCACCGGCGCCGATGACGCACAGGTCGGCCTCGATGACCGTGCCTGCGCCCAGCGAACGCGCGTCAATGAGCATCCATTCCACTCCGAATTCGGGACGGCCGGCGTCAGTCGACCAGCAATATGCTGTCCACCGGGTCGAAAGCCAGCCAGCAGCCCAACCCGGGTGCCAGATCGGCATCGGCCGCACGCGTGGCGTTGTGACGCGTGCAGCTCATGCGCTGGCCATCCGCCGTCCGCACATAGACGTGGCTGACATTGCCGAAATAGGCGAGCTGCTCGATCGTGCCGGGGATGCTCACCAATACGCCTGACGGCTCGGCGAGTGCCAGGCGGATCTTCTCCGGCCGCACCGCCAGCGTCGCGGTGGCGGGGGCCGTTCCCGTGAACGGCACGTCGAAGGTGCCCAGCGCCGGGTTGTGCACCCTGGCCCTGCCGTCGGCCACGCCGCGGATCTCGACGTCGAACAGGTTCATGGCGCCGATGAAGCCGGCGACGAAGCGGCAGTTGGGCTGCTCGTAGAGNNTTCTTGTCGAGAGCCGAGAGCGGCTCGTCGAGCAGCAGCACCTTGGGCCGCTTGACCAGGGCGCGGGCCAGCGCCACGCGCTGCCGCTGGCCGCCGGAGAGCTGGTCGGGCTTCCTGGCGGCGAAGCCGTCGAGGCGGACCATGCTCAGGGCATCGGCGACGCGCGGGCCGATCTCGGCGTCGGGCGTGCCGCTGACCTTCAGGCCGTAGCCGACGTTCTCCTCGACCGTCATGTGCGGGAACACGGCATAGGACTGGAACACCATGTTCACCGGCCGCCGGTTCGGCGGCACCCGCGACATGTCCTGGCCGTCGATGAGGATCTGCCCCTCCGTCGGCTGCTCGAAGCCGGCGATCATCCTGAGCAGCGTGGTCTTGCCGCAGCCCGACGGGCCCAGCAGCGCGAAGAAGGCGTTGGTCGGGATGTCGAGGTCGACGCGCTCGACGGCGTTGAAGCTGCCGAAGCGCTTGGCGATGCCGCGGAGCTGGACGATCGCCGGCTGGGTCGCGGGGTCGGCCATGGCGGGCTCAGGCCTCCTGCTTGGCCGGCGATTGCAGCCGGATGGCGATGACGGTGAGCAGAATGGTCATCACGATCAACACCGTCGAGGCGGCATTGACCTCCGGTGTCGCACCGAAGCGTACCATCGAATAGACCTTGACCGGGAAGGTCAGCGTCTCCGGCCCGGAGGTGAAGAAGGTGATGACGAAGTCGTCGAGCGACAGCGTCATCGCCAGCAGGCCGCCGGCGATCAGGCCGGGCTTCATGTAGGGCAGAGTGATGTTCCAGAAGGTCTGCCACTCCGAAGCACCCAGATCCTTCGAGGCTTCCTCGAGCGAGCGGTCGAAGCCCGCCATGCGCGAGCGGACGACCACGGTGACGAAAGGGAAGCTGAAGGCGACGTGGCTGACGATGATCGAGGACAGGTCGAGCGGCCAGCCCATGCCGGTGGGCCAGCCGACCCGGCTGAAGAACACCAGCAGCGCCACGCCCATGCAGATCTCGGGGATGACGATGGGCAGGGCGCTGGCGGCCTCGACCGTCGAGCGGCCGGGAAAGCGGAAGCGCCACAGCGCCAACGCCAGCAGCGCGCCGATGACGGTCGAGATCGCCGTCGAGATCAGCGCCACGACGATGCTGTTGCCGAAGGCCTCGATCAGCGAGTCGTTGCGCAGCGCCCGGCCGTAATAGTCGAGGGTGAAGCCCTGCCAGACGATGTTGCGGCGGCTGTCGTTGAAGCTGAAGGCGACGAGGCAGACGATCGGCGCATAGAGGAAGACGAACACGCCCAGCAGCCAGAGCCGCAGCCACCAGCGGCGGGTGTAGTCGAGCGGACCGGGCTTCTCAGCCATGCGCCGCCTCGCGGCCGCCGAGCCAGGCGCGCAGCGCCAGGAAGACGAAGGTCAGGTAGAGCAGGATGAACGACATGGCCGCACCCAGCGGCAGGTTGTTCGCCGACTTGAACTGCCGCTCGATGACGTTGCCGATGAGCTGGCTGTCGGGTCCGCCGAGCAGGTCGGAGATCAGGAAGGTGCCGAGTGCCGGGATGAACACCAGGATCACACCCGAGACGATGCCGGGCATCGCCAGCGGCACCGTCACCGAGAACAGCGTGCGCCACTGGCCGGCGCCGAGATCGAGGCTGGCCTCGAGATAGCTGCGGTCGAGCCGCTCCAGCGTGGCGTAGAGCGGCAGCACCATGAAGGGCAGGTAGACGTAGACGATGCCGAAGATGACGGCGGTGTTGTTGTAGAGCAGCTCGAGCGGCTGGAAGCTCTCGCCGAACAGCCCGCCCAGGCCGATCGGCGTCAGCAGCGCCTTGGCGCCGCCCCACAGCCATTCCAGCGTCCAGTTGACGTAGCCCTGGCCGCGCAGCACGGCGATCAGGGCATAGGTGCGGATCAGCAGGTTGGTCCAGAACGGCAGGATCACCAGCATCAGCATCAGGGGCTTGATGCGGGTGGGGGCGAAGCTCACCGCCAGCGCCACCGGAAAGCTCAGCACCAGGCANNACGAGTCCCGGCAACAGGAACGTCCAGAACACCCAGGGCTGGTTGCGCCAGTTCTCCACGCCGCGGTCTTCTCCCCGCCCGGTCCCGGCTCAGGCCGCCCGGTGCCGGCTCAGGCGGCGAGCACCCGGGTCAACGAGCTCTCGTACAGGCCCTCGACCTCCTCGCCCTTGTAGGTCGCGAACTCGCACTTCGCGAGNNCCCTTGGGGATCGCCATGGTGTCGACCCACAGCAGCGCACCTTCCTCGGGCACGACGTAGTTCAGGTCGTCGTCCTCGGCCATCACCTGGCTGATGTCGCCCGACCACTCCATGCAGACGTCGACCTCGCCCGAGATCAACAGATCCTGGCCGGTGTCGGGGGCGAAGGCCTTGACGTTGGGCTTGGCCTTGATCAGCACCTCGGTCGCCTTCTCGACCTCGTCCTTGGAGGTCGAGTTGAGCGAGTAGCCGAGATATTTCAGCGCCATGCGGACGACGTCGGCGTCGTTCAGCAGCGAGATCCGGCCCTTGTACTTGTCGGAGGCCAGGAGGTCGGCCCACTTGGTGGGCTCGCCCTTGGACTTGCGGTAGCCGATGCCCTGGGTGCCCCAGAAGTAGGGCACGTTGTGCCTCAGCCCCTTGTCGTAGTCGGGATCGGCGAAGCGAGGTGCGACGTTGGTGATGTTCGGCAGCTTCGCATGATCGAGCGGCTGCAGCATGTCGGCGACGATCATCCGCTCGACGAAGTTGTTCGACGGGAAGATGACGTCGTAGCCGGGATTGCCCTCGCGCAGCTTGGCGAACAGCTCATCGTTGCTCGAGAAGAGGTCGTAGCGCACCGAGATGCCGGTGGCGTCGGTGAACTCGTCGAGGGTGTCCTCGCCGATATAGGTGTCCCAGTTGTAGACGTTGACCTGTTTTTCCTGGGCCATGGCCAGCCTCGGCAGCGTCGAGGCGGCAACGGCGACGGTGAGCGTCCGGCTGAGGAAGGCGCGGCGCGCCAGGATGGCGCCAGGCAGCGGCGTGGGGCGACGGGGCATCGGGCCGACTCCGGTCTTTGTCGAGCGGGGCTCGATCGTTGCCGCACCTTCACAACACGATCCGAGGCTTGTCAACGGAAGCGCCCGGCACTTTCGGCAATGTAACCTTCAGCCCATGCGGCCGGCCGGCTACAAGGGCGGCATGCAGCTCGTCCTCGATGCGGCGGCCATGCTCTGGCTGGCTGTCGGCGCCATCCTCGGCCTGCTGGCGGGCTTCTGGCTCGGCTCCGGCCGCGACCGGCGCTCGGCGGCGCTGCTGGCCCGGCTGGAGGAGCAGCGGCAGGCCGAGACCGAGGCGCTGCTCGACGGGGTGAAGTCGGCCTTCGGCGAGATCACCACGGAATCGCTGCGCCGCGCCGGCGACGACCTGGTCCGGCTGTCCCAGGCCGGCATGGGAGCCGAGCGGCGGCTGCAGGGCCAGCAGCTCGCCGCCGAGCGGGCCGAGTTCGAGGCGCGGATCGGCGTGGTGCTGGCGCAGCTCGAGCGGATGCAGGGGCTGATCCGCGAGCTCGAGCGCGACCGCGGCCTCAAGTTCGGCGAGCTGGCGGCGCGGCTGGACGGCGCCGGCCAGGACGCGGCCGCCCTGGTGGCGCAGACCCGTGCCCTGGCGGCGGCGCTGGGCAACGCCCGGGTGCGCGGCCAGTGGGGCGAGCGGCTGGCCGAGGATGTGCTGCGCGCCTGCGGCCTGGTCGAGGGCGTCAACTACCGGCGGCAGGCCGCGACGGCCGAGGGTGGCCGGCCCGATTTCACCTTCCTGCTGCCGCAGGACCTCGTCCTGCACATGGACGTGAAGTTTCCGTTCGAGAACTGGATCCGCGCCGTCGAGGCCGCCGACGAGGCGGCGCGGATCCGCTCGGAGGCCGCCTTCGTGCGCGACGTCCGTGCCCGCGTGCAGGAGATCGCCGGCAGGGCCTATGTGGCGCCGGCCGAGGGCACGCTCGACTTCGCGCTGCTGTTCATCCCCAACGAGCAGGTGATGGCGGCGGCCCTGGAGCTGGAGCCCGGCTTGGTCGACGAGGCCCTGGCCAAGGGCATCGTGCTGGCGTCGCCGGCCACACTCTATGCGATGCTGGCGGTGATCCGCCGCGGCATCGACAGCTACCGGTTGGCCGGTGCGGCGCGCGAGGTGGTCGAGCTGCTGAGCGGCTTCCGCGAAGCCTGGCGGGCCTACCAGGCCGAGGGCGAGAGGCTGGGCAGGGCGCTGGCCGAGGCGCAGGATGCGTTCGACCGGCTCAAGGGTGCCAGGGCCCGCCAGCTCGAACGGCGGCTGGACAGGCTCGACCGGCTGGTGGACGGTTCGCCGGCATCGACGGAGGGTCAGGCATGACGGCCAAGCTCAACCAGCCCATGGGCGGCAACGAGATGCCGCGGTTCGGCGGCCCCGGCACGATGATGCGGCTGCCGTCCCAGGCCACCGCCGACGGGCTCGACGCCTGCTTCATCGGCGTGCCGCTCGACATCGGCACCTCCAACCGCAGCGGCACCCGCTTCGGGCCCCGGCAGATCCGCAACGAATCGGCGCTGATCCGCCCTTACAACATGGCGACGCGCGCCGCCCCGTTCGATTCGCTGCAGGTCGCCGACATCGGCGACGTCGCCACCAACCCCTACGACCTCAAGAAGTCGGTCGACATCATCACNNGGCCTGATCCATGTCGACGCCCACGCCGACATCAACGACACCATGTTCGGCGAGGAGATCGCCCACGGCACGCCGTTCCGCCGCGCCGTCGAGGAGGGCCTGATCGACTGCGCCCGCGCCATCCAGATCGGCCTGCGCGGCTCCGGCTACGCCGCCGACGATTTCGACTGGCCGCGCCACCAGGGTTTCCGCGTCGTCCAGGCCGAGGAATGCTGGCACAGGTCGCTGACCCCGCTGATGGGCGAGGTTCGGGCGATGATGGGCGATGGCCCGGTCTATCTCAGCTACGACATCGACAGCCTCGATCCGGCCTTCGCACCCGGGACCGGCACGCCGGAGATCGGCGGCCTGTCGACCTGGCAGGCCTTGGAGATCGTCCGCGGCTGCCGCGGGCTGAACCTCGTCGGCTGCGATCTGGTCGAGGTGTCGCCGCCCTACGATCCGGCGGGCACCACGGCTTTGGTCGGCGCCAACCTGCTGTTCGAGATGCTGTGCGTGCTGCCGGGCGTCGAGTACCGGGCCTGAGATGGCCACCTGCGGCGAGGCGCTGGCCAGGCTGCTCGAGGCCTACGGCGTCGAGCTGGTGTTCGGCATCCCCGGCGTCCACACGATCGAGCTCTACCGTGGCCTGCCGGCGACGCGGATCCGCCACGTGACGCCGCGGCACGAGCAGGGTGCGGGCTTCATGGCCGACGGCTATGCCCGCGTGTCGGGGAGGCCCGGCGTCTGCTTCGTCATCACCGGCCC
>CXWJ01005156.1_pt1 | contig 13511 bp, 11 predicted proteins | sample 590841 | NCBI WGS metagenome assembly CXWJ01 (sample SAMEA3498367, study PRJEB10139) | wastewater metagenome | biome: wastewater treatment plant; material: activated sludge | place: Austria | collected 2015-01-21 | reverse complement strand
CTCCTGGGGCAGGAGCGCGTCCAACGCTTCTCACCCGAGCATCAGACGTTAACGCGAGGGGAATCATGCGCGCTCGATCGAAGAAGTTGCTTTCCGGTGCATCCGCTATTGCAGTGATCGCAGCGCTGGGTGCCAGCACGTCGGCGTACGCGGGCCAAACCGTCTCGGGTCCGATGCCCAGCGACGCGATCGTCAACACGCAAGTCGACTTCGTGACGATTAACGGCAATGCGACGGTCTATGCAGACGCGAACGGCGACAGCTTCTACAACGGTCTCATCATGAACGCGCCGACCGACGCGCTTCTTGTCGATAGCAGCGCTCTCTTCGGCGCGATCACGAACGTCGGCCAGATGGTCGCCGCGAACAACGCCATCGCCGTTCAAGCGAACTCGCAAGTCGACGGCGGTTTCGAAAACGATGGTACGCTGAACGGTGGCCAATACGGTTTCGCTCTGGACGGTGACTCGTCGATCGACAACGGTTTCCTGAACGATGGTACGATCATCGGCGGTGTCGCCGGTGTCTTCCTGGGCCTGAACAGCGACATCAACGGCGGATTGACGAACAACGGTTCGATCTCCGGCGCCATCGGCATCGACATGGCCGGCGATGCGTTCGAGCTTCGCGGCGGCATCGACAATAACGCCAATGCCACCATCACGGGCACCGCAACCGCCGCGATTCAGGTCAACGGCGCCGCCACGCAGCTGAAGGGCGGCATTACGAACGACGGCACGATTCGTGGCGAAAACACAGCAAACGGCATTGCTTTGCTCGCGGGCACGATTGCCGGCGGTATCACGAACAACCAGACCGGACTCATCGAGGTGACGGGCACCTCGAACACGGCAATCCTGATCAGCGGCGCGACCTTCAACGGCAACATCACGAACTCCGGGCAGATCCTGGGCGAGAACACAAGCTCGCTCGGCATCGTCATTGCGGGCACGAGTGCCTTCACCGGCAACATCGCCAACAACGCCAGCGGCACGATCAGCGCCGATCTCACCGCGGTGGGCGTTGGCGGCACGTCGTTCACCGGCGACGTCACGAACGACGGCGACATTCTCTCCAATGCCGGCGACGGCATTGCGGCGTCCGCGACGACGTTCACGGGCAACATAACGAACAACGAGCTGATCGACGTCGGTGGCCGCGGCATTTCGGTCGTGGCGGGCGCATTGACCGGCAACATTGCCAACAACGACACGATCAATGCTGGTACGGGCATCGCCATCGACAACGCCGTCACGATGACCGGCACGGTCGGCAACGCATCCACCGGCACCATCACAGGCACGGCAAGCGGCGTCGTCGTCGATGGTACGGTCACCGGTGGCATCACCAACGCGGGCACGATCATTGGCGAAACCGGAGCCGGCATTGACGCGAGCGCGGCTGACGCTGCCACGACGATCACGCAGACGGCAGGCCTCATTCGCGGCGGTGACGGCGTCACGGTGGGCACGGCGCTGAACCTCGCCGGCGCCAATGCCGACACATTCAACGGCGATGGCGGCACGCTCGACGGCGACGTTACCGGCGGTGGCAACGACGACTTCGTCGTGCATGCGAGCGGCGTCTTCTCATACCTCCGCGGCACGGCGACAGGTCTCGACCAGTTCGACATGCAGGGCACAGGCGCTACCGTCATCGGTGCAGGCTTGCGGGGCACGACGGGCGTCGGCGCAACAGTCAATGCGGCCAGCATGACGCACAGCGGCACCGGCCGCGTCTATCTCGACGACGACACGATCGTGAATCTAACCGGCGATTACACCCAGACCGCCGGCACGTTGGAATTCCAACTCACCTCCGACACGACGCCCGGCGCATACGGCGCAATCAACGTCGGCGGCACAGCAAACCTCGGCGGCAACATCGCGGCCTACATCCAGGGCGACACGTTTGCTTCGATCGGCGGCGACACGTTTACCTATCAAGACGTGATTGTTGGGGCGACCGCGGGCACGTTCGCGAATGCGGCCGCCATCGAGACAAACTCGATCTTCTTCACCGGCATCGCGCAAGTGAACGCCGGTGACGTCGACATCACACTGAACCGCCAAGGCTTCAGCACGGCGCTCGCGCTCGTGAATCTCTCGCAGAACCAACTGACCATCGGCAGCACGCTTGAAGGCATCTACAACGCCGGCGGCTATAGCGCCGACTTCACCGACCTGTTCAACTACCTCTTGAGCATCCCCGCAGGATCCGAGGAAGAGGTTGCCCGCGTCTACGACGACTTGAGCGGCTCCGAACACGCCACCGTGCAAGAGGCGGGCCTGCGCATTAGCCAAGGCTTCAACGACGCGATCGGTGGGCGCCTCGACGACCTGCGCGGTCCGGCGGGCGCTGCGGCAACGGCCGAACTTGCGCTCCGCCGCTACGCCGATGCGACGCCGGCGAACACCGCATCCGACGCTATGAACCGTCCGGGCGGCATGCGGGGCAGCATGTCGATCTGGGGCCGCGGTTACGGGGCCTGGACGCAAAGCGACGGCGACGCCGAAGCGGCGGGATATGATCAAGATACTGGAGGCTTCGCGGGCGGTTTGGACTTTGCCGTTGACAGCCGCTGGAACGTGGGTGGTGCGATCGGCTGGTCGACCTCTGACGTCGAATTCGACACGCTGCGCGATAGCGCCGATATCGATACCTTCCAGTTTGCGGGCTACGGCGCCTACACGGGCAATAGCTTCTACGCCGACGCGCAAATTGGCGTGGGCTTCCACGATATCAGCTCGACGCGCTTCATCGACGTGACAATACCGAACCCGCCGGCGGTCGCTTCCGCCAACTACGACGCCAATGCCTTCGGCGTGCGCACGGAAGTAGGCATGATCTACGACAGCGGCCGTATCGACTTCACGCCGTTCCTGGGGTTGGCTTACGCCTCGACCGCAACCGACGGCTTCGTGGAGTCGGGCGCGGGCGCGTTCGACCTGCTCGTTGCCGAATCCGACGCCGACAGCCTATCGACCACCTTGGGCTTGCGCCTCTCGGGCGCCTGGCAGGCAGGCGGCGTCCGCCTTGTGCCGGTCGCCGAGATCGCCTGGCGTCACGAGTTCCTGGACGACAACCAGAACTTCTCGGCCGCGTTCCTGGAAGACCCGGCGACGCAGTTCCAAATCGTATCGGCTGAACAAGCGCGCGACACGATCATTGCCAACCTCGGCCTCGGCGCCCAGGTGTCGAAGAGCTTGGTCGTCTTTGTGGACTACAACGGCCAATTCTCAAGCAGTCTCAACACCCACGCAGCCTCGGCCGGTCTGCGCGCCACCTGGTAGCGGGCACGAGTTCCGAAAGGGTAAGGGCGGCCAATCGGCCGCCCTTTCTGTTTGGATGATCCGGCTTAGTCTGGCCCGCCCTGACCGTCCTGATCCAGCGCGGGCATTGCAGGCAGCGACTGAGCAAGCATCACGAGCTGCACGAACTCCGCCCGGTAGCCAAAAGTATCCTGACCCTTCGCGCCGTTCGCCAGATCGGCGACGTCCGCGTAGCTGAAGTTCTTCATATAGGGATCGCTGCGCAGCAACTGTCCGAAGCCAGCAACAGCGGCCGCGAAACGCAAATCGGCAGGCGCCCGGCCGATGTCGTCGACCTGGTCGCGTTCGGTCACCGGCCGCTCGATCAGCCGGCTTTGGTCTTCGCTGGGCAGCTTGTAGCGCATGCGCAGGAAAGCGATCTCGCCGGTGGAGCTTGCGGGGGTCGACGGCGCCTTCGCCTGATAGCGCAGCGGATCCATCAAGTTCCCGTTCGAGCCCGCGGGCACGATCTCGTAGAGTGCCGTTACCGCGTGCCCCGCGCCGATATCGCCCGCGTCGACCCTGTCGTTGTTGAAGTCCTCACGGTTCAAAAGCCGCGTCTCATAGCCGACAAGGCGATACTCGCTCACGCGCGCCGGGTTGAACTCGACCTGGAACTTCACGTCCTTGGCGATCGTGAACAGCGTTCCGCCGATCTGCTCGACCAGAACCTTGCGCGCCTCGTTGATCGTGTCGATGTAGGCGGCGTTTCCGTTGCCCTTCTGCGCCAGCTTCTGCATCAGCGCATCGTTGTAGTTGCCACTCCCGAAGCCGAGACAGGTGAGCGTGACGCCGCTCTCGCGTTCGCGCGTAACGAAATCCTCAAGCTGGTTCGGGTCGGTAATGCCGACGTTGAAGTCGCCGTCCGTCGCCAGGATCACGCGGTTGACGCCGTTCTTGACGAAGCTCGATCGCGCCAGCTGATAGGCCTGGCGGATGCCTTCGGCGCCCGCCGTCGATCCGCCGGGCGTCAAATCGTCGATCGCAGCAAGTATCTTTCCTTTCTCCGATCCCGGCGTGGGCTCCAGCACCGTTCCCGCCGCCCCCGCATAGACGACGATCGAAACGCGGTCCTTGGCGTCGAGTTCGTTAACGAGCATGCGCATCGCCTTTTTGACCAGCGGCAGCTTGTTTGGCTCGTCCATCGAACCCGAGACGTCGAGCAGAAACACGAGATTCGCCGTCGGCCGTTCGCTGCGCTGAAGGTCGAAGCCCTTGATGCCGATATGGACGATCTGCGTGTCGGGGTTCCACGGCGTCTTATAGACTGCGACGGTCGGACGGAACGGCTGCGAGCGGCTCTCGGGCAGCGGATAGCTGTAGTCGAAGTAGTTGACCATCTCTTCGATGCGCACCGCGTCGACCGAAGGAAGGGCGCCGTCGTTCAGGAATTTCCGAACCACGGTGTAGGAGGCGGTGTCGACATCCGCTGAGAATGTCGATACCGGTTCTTCGCTCACCAGCTTGACAGGGTTGGGCTTTGCGTCGGGGAACTTGTCGCGCACCTCAGGTTTGGGAAGAAGTGCTGGCGGGGGAGGGGGCGCGTATGCAAACCCGCGCATCGAGGGCTCGGGCGCCGCATCTGCGGCAACGGTATTCTCCTGCTCCTCGACGTCGACGGTCCGGCCGCGCTCATCCGGCTTCTTCGCCTCGGCGGTCGTCTTGTCGGGCTGCTGATCGCAGCCCGCCAACACCAACACCCCGACGAGCAATGCCGCGATCGCGGCCGATGTCGCGAGCGATTGGCGGAAAGGGGGTGGCGTCGTGTACGCGAACTTGGTCATGAGGCGGTCTCTCCTGCGGGGCCTTCCGGGGAAAGACGCTCACGCCCAAATGCGCCCCACGAAGGGCGCGTTCATGGCAATCTTGCGGCGCGAACGCAGGCGTCCGGCGGCTTTCCGCCGCACGGCAACAAAAAGACCGGTCAATACGAAGGTTTACGGCGTCTTCGGTGCAGCGGGGGGCGTCGCTGGCTTAGCCGCAGCAGCGGGCTTGGCCGGTGTCGCGGGTTTGGCGGGCGTCGCGCCCTGCTGTTGCGCCGTCTTCACGACCCACCTTCCGTCCTTGCAATCGCTGTCCGGAATCTTGTTCGCGGCGTTGTATTCGCAAACGGCGTTGTTGAACGCGGAACCCACCGCTTCCTTTTCGTCCTGGCTCACTCTGAGCGCCATCGCGAGCAAGCGCTTGTCGTTGTCGGTCAGGACCGCCGCGTGGGTCTCCGCGAGCTTGTAGACGCAATCCTGATAGACATCGGCTTGCGTAATAAAGCTAGTAACTTGAAACTTAGCTTCCTCGAGCTGACCCTTCGTTGCCGTCTTGCCGTCGAGATCGACTAGGCCATACGGCGCCGAGCCGCACTTCTCGCTCAGCTCCTTCTTGATATCGACGGCCTTTGGCGGCTTGCCCGCGCTTGGCGCGGCCAATGCGACGCCCGCGACCAGAACCGAAACAGCGGCGACGAAAGCAATCCGCATGACAAAAAACCTCGACAACCCAGAGACGATGGAGGAGGCGTCTATACCCCAAAACGGCGCCACAAATCCACGCCGATCATGATCGACGTTAAGCCCATGGTTTCCAAGGAAAACCCCGGCAATCCCGCCAGGCCGAATGTGCCTCAACGTTGCTGATCGAGCGCGGCCGCAGTGTCGCGGCCGGGCACGACTGGAACCACTTCGAACGCCATCAGATCGTTCCATTCGGCGATCCAGCGTTGCAGCAAGGTAATGTCATCGCATTCCATCAATTGAAAGCAACGGCTCAAGTCCGCAGAGACGTAACTGGATACGAACTTGAGCCCCTCAGGCATCATGCGCCCGCGCTCGCGCAAGCGCTCGTAGATCGCCTTGGCGTCCTGATTGCGAAAAGTCTCGACCACCATGAACTGCATTTCAGTCTCCTCACCTCGCGCGAAACGCGGCCGCCCAACTCGGCACGGCCATACCCGCCTCGTAGCGCGTCACGCACTCGACCAAACTCGCGACATCGAACTCGTGCGCCTCGGCAAGCCTGCTCAGGTAGACCTCGCTATGCCGGTAACGACGCTTCTCGCCCAACCCGAAATCGGCTGTGTCGCCTTTCTCCGTCGTGAAGAGCCACAGCCCATCCGGCTTCAGTCGCGCCCGCACGGCGGCGAACAGCTTTGTTAGATCGCCGAGATAGACAAGAACATCCGCCGCAACGACCAGATCGAACAGCCCATCGATGATCTCGGGCGGGGCTTCCACGTCGCCCTCGGAAAGCACGTCGTAGATCGCTAGCGCGCGCGCTCTCGCGAGCATCTTTGGAGACAGATCGACGCCGGCAAGTCTTCGCGCGATCGGCTTGAAGGCGACGCCGCTCAAGCCGGTGCCGCAACCGAGATCGAGCACGTCGTGCTTCGCCGCGGGATCAACCAAAAGCGAAGCCACGTCGCGCAAAATGCCAGGCGCCGCATAGCCGAGTCGCCCACGCATGCGCACGTCGTAGTCGGCTGCGAACTGATCGAACAAGTGCCGCACATAGCCCGCATCCGCGCGCGCCGCAGTGCGAATACGCGCCGCGGCGGCAGCCAAGTCTCGAAGCTGCGCCTCGTCCGCACCGCCAAGCTCGGCAGCCGTTCGCGCCGCTGCTTCTGCCTTGTCCGCTTCCCCCGCCGCGAGCCAAAGCCGTGCGATCTGCCAATGCGGCCGTCCGTCATTGGGCGTCAGTCGGGCCGCACGCTGGAACTCGCCGATGGCGGCCGGCAACGAGCCCGCCGCGCCAAGCGCTTCGCCGAAGGCCAGCAAGACCTCTGATGTGTTCGGCGAAAGCAAGTTCGCTTCGCGAAGTTCATCAACAGCTTCGGCACAATGTCCCGCTGCCACCAGCGCACGCCCGAGCGCGACGCGCGTCAGCACGCCACCGCGCCGCTCGGCCAGCATCTGGCGCGCGATCACAACGACTTCGTCCGCGCGCCCCGCCGCGATCAGCTCGGCTGCAACGCCTAGCGGATCAAATGCTAGCTCGTCAGCGTGCATTTGCCGTTGTTGAGCACGACGACGTCGCGTTCCTTCACCTTCGAGCGAAACGAGACCACGTTCCCGTCCTTCCACATCTCGGTCACGATCGTCTCGCCCGGGAACACCGGCGCCGAGAAGCGCACGTCGAATCCCGTGATCATCGTGTGATCGTAATTGCAGATCGTCTTCAGCACCGCCCGGCACGCCGTGCCGTAGCTGCAAAGCCCGTGCAGGATCGGCCGCGGGAAGCCCGCCATCTTCGCGATCTTCGGGTCCGAGTGCAGCGGATTGCGGTCGCCCGACAGCCGGTAGAGCAACGCCTGATCGACCCGCGTGTCCGTCTCGCACACGGCATCCGACTTGCGCTCAGGGATAGGATGCGGCTCAGGCCCGCCGGTCGAAGGTCCGCCGAACCCGCCGTCGCCCCTCGCGAAAATCGTGCCGCCGACCGTGCAGAGCTTCTCGTTCGTATCTTTGAGACGGATGACCTTCTCCGTGTAGATCAGCGCGCCTTTGCCAGCACCCTTGTCGACCGCCGCCACGACGCGCTCGTCGGAGATAATTGTTGCCGCCGATGGCAAGGGCTTGTGCATGGTCAAGCGCTGCTCGCCATGCACGACCATGAGGTAGTTGATTCCCGCTTGGCCAATCGTCCGCTGCCCCCAGGCGATCACGCTTGCCAAAGTTGGCAGAGTCTTCAGGTCGTTTTCGTAAACATAGCGAAGCTCGTCTTCGTTCATGGGATCGCGCCCCATTCCCACGCCGAGCGCATAGAGCATGGTCTCTCTATCGCCGTAGGTGAATACGTCGCCATCGGAACGCAGCGACATGAGGCTGTCATAGGTCACGGACATCAATCTCTCCTGGCGTTAATAACTGTTACGCCAATCAACCTCAGCCAGGTGTGCACTGCAATAGAGATATCGCTTGTCGCGCCACACGCACGCGCTATTCTCGGGGCCGGTATGGTCAAAGTAGAACCGTCGCTTCGCGAGTCACAGTCGGCAACGGACACGATCAATCGTATCCTTGATGCGGCCGAAGAACTTTTCGCCGATCACGGCATCGCCGGAACGTCTGTCCGCGACATCACCCAGATGGCGAAAGTCAACGTCGCCGCGGTCAACTATCACTTCGAAACCAAAGACAAGCTCGTCCATCGCGTGCTCGAGCGCCGCGCGGGTGACTTGGAGCATGAGCGCACGAAAGCGCTCGACCGCATCGAAGAACGCCTTGCAAGCGAAGGTCGCGAGCCGACGGTGCACGAGCTCGTCGATTCGATGATAGGGCCGATCGTCGATCTCGCGCTGTCCGAGACGGGCGGCTGGCACCACTTCATCCGCTTCGTTTCGCGTCTCTCGTGGGAGCCGGGATTCGAAAACATGAAGGCGCCGGAGAGCCAGATTCGCATCTTCGAGCGCTTCGATAGGCTTCTGCAGCGTGCGCTGCCTGCACTGTCACAAGCCCCGTCGACGCGGTTGTGGCGCATGGTCTTCATGCGCTCCGCCACCCAACAGACGTTGATGCTGATTACGTCGCTGAGGGCTGGAAAGTACCCGCAGGGGATACCGTTTCTGGACGCGGCGGCGGCGACGCCGGCCGACACGATTAAGCGCGAATTTACGGCCTTCATTGCCGCAGGCCTTTCCGCGCCGAAGCCTTAGCGCAAAATCTCGCCCTCAAGCGGCACCGGCTTGTCCTTGAGCCACGCCTCGATCATGGCGTTGACGGTCTCCGGCGCTTCTTGCTGCACCCAGTGCGACACGCCCGGCAGATAGCGCAGCGTCAAGTTCTTCACGTATTGGTCTGTACCGATGGTCGTCGCCTTGCTGAGCGCCGTGTCTTCCTCGCCCCAGATCATCAGCGTCGGAGTGTCGACCGTACCGGGCGCGGGGTTCATCGCCTTCTCGCCCGCGCGTACGCCTGCGCGGTAATAGTTGATCATCGCCTTGAGCGCGCCGGGTTCGAGCGCGTTGCGCCGGTACTCGTCGGTGACCGCCGGCGGAAAGCGGTTTTTGTCGACCGCCATGTCGCTGAACGCGCGGCCGATCGCTTGCGCCCCGCGCGCTGCCAGGATGCGCTCCGGCAGCCACGGAATCTGAAAAAAGAAGATGTACCAAGACTTCTTACGCTGCGCCCATGTGCGCAACTCGCGGACCATGCACGCCGGATGTGGCACGTTCATGATCACAAGCCGCTCCAGCGGCCGCACTTTGCGGATCGCGAAATTCCACGCGACGACGGCGCCCCAATCGTGTGCCATCAGCAACGTTTCCCTGCCCCTGGCCGCATCGATCAGGGTCGCCGCATCCGCGACCAGATGATCGATATGATAGTCGGCGATCGCACCCGGCTTCGACGACTTCCCATAGCCGCGCATGTTTGGCGCCCAAACCGTGTAGCCGAGATCGGCCAGCAACGGCATCTGATAGCGCCACGAAAACTTCGATTCCGGGAACCCATGCAGCAACAGCGCAAACTTGTCGCCCGACCCGCACTGGTCGACCTCGAACGTAAGCCCGTTCGCTTTCACGAACGCGGTACGGATCGTTGTTCCCATTATTCGCGCCTCAAAATCTTATCGACTAGGACGTTCCCCCACCAACCGGCGCGGAACTGGGATTTGAGTTTCACGGGATCGTAGTCCCGCTCCATCCACTCGATGAGCGAGAGCCCTTTCGAAGCGCCCCGTTCGAGGTATTCCTCGAAGAAGTGGTCGATGACCCCGGTCATGCCTTGCCGAACATGCCCGTAACGCAGGCCGAGCATCCGCATCGCCTTCTCGATTGGCTCTCCCTTGCGGAAATGCAGATAGAGCACGCTCATGAGCCCGGCGCGGTCGGCGCCCGATTTGCAATGCATGAGGGCAGGGTAGGCGATGCGCTCGAACAGCGCCTTTGCCCCGCGCACCTGATCGAGCGTTGGCGCCCCACGCGATGTAACGGTCCAATTCTCGAGCTTGATCCCCGCCCGCTCGCAAGCTTCGCGCTCCAGCTGATGAAATGCAGTGCCGAATCCGCCGCGCAAGTTGATGATCGTCTTGATGCCCTGCCGTGCCCGCCGCCTGATCTGAAACGGCCAAGGCTGGTTCGCCCGCATCATCTCGTCGGAGATCCAATGCGCGTTCTGCCACCACAGGCGCAAGAACGCGTGATCGCGAAACGTCATGTCGACGAGTGCGGCCAGCCGTCCGGAGGTCTTTGCGAGGTCGTACTCGGGCATGGGGGCGCTCAGATAGCGTCTCAACCCCAAAAACGCAAAGGCCGCCGGCGTGTGGTCCGGCGGCCTATGCTCGGATGCCCCCTACCCAGGGGTCGGAACGGTTAAAGGACGAACTGCAACCCCACGTCCACGCTGTGCTGCGTGATGTTGGTTTGCATCGGCTCCAAGAAGCTGTTGGCGTACGTGAAGTCTTCGGTCCGGAAGTACTTGTAACCGACCGACATCGTCATCCCGTCGCCGATCGGGAACGCAACGCCGGCCATCAGCTGATAGGCGAACACCCAAGTCGTGTCCTTGCCCTGGAACGAGATCGAGCTGTTCGGGTCGGTGATGGAATAGTCGATGAAGGCAGCGCCCAAGCCGCCCCCGAGATACGGCACGAACGACGGGTCGACCGTATTGAAATCGTAGAACAGATTGATCATCGCTGTACCCATCTCCGCGTCGCCGCCCGCGTCGATGACGGTACCGACCGGATACGGCGGCGGCGGCACGGCGGGTAGCACCGGCGGCAACGAGTCGTCGCGCACGATCGTCACGCTGCCAATGTCGGCGTGGCGATACTCACCTTCGATGGCTAGCCGGAAGCTGTCGCCGATGACCCAACCCATCTCGACGCCGGCGGAATAACCGTCGTCGTAGGTCTCGTCATAGTCGTAGACGCCGGACGCCGGATTGCTGCGCGTTTCGCCGTCGCCGGTCCAAACGTACGATCCGCGCAAGCCCACATAAGCGGTGCCGTAAATATTGCCGGCCATCGCCGGGTCTGTCGCGAGCGCGCCGCCGACCGCGGCCACCGCAAACGAAAGAGTGACAAGACGCATCGATATTCCCCTTCGAACGAAGAATTCGTTCCGATTAATTCGTTGTTCACATTGCGGGGGTGTGCTTAAGGCGGGGTTAAGCGCGGGGTTAAGCCTTCGTTTACGCGCCGAAGGCGTGCGCGAACGATACGGTCGGTCTTATGCGGTCGGTGTGATGCGCGGCGACGACGAACCGGGACCCGCAGCGACGGCCAGAGGCCGCCGCTGAGAGCGGCTTTTCTGGCCAAACTTGCAATCGAAACCATGCCGCACTAGGTTCCGCACCCGCTCGCAACCCGGGCGTCGCCGAGCGCGCCCCGTGTGCAGTTGTAGCTCAGCTGGTTAGAGCGCCGGATTGTGGATCCGGAGGTCGGTGGTTCGAACCCACCCAACTGTACCATTCACTTCCCTACTGCTGCTGCGAATGCGCGCCGGGCGTGTCTGCTCGTTCGACGCTTCGCGTGGATGAACGCACGACGCGTAGGAAGTCGTCCCGCCGCTTTGGCGCTTGACCCGGCGTCACGCTCACCGCGACCGCAAGCTCGCCGTTGGCGGGCCCCTTGAACACGCCGCGCGACGGCGGCACATCGTCGTAGTCGCGTCCGATGGCGACCCGGATATGCCGCTCGCCCACAAGCACGTTGTTCGTCGGATCGAACCCGACCCAACCCGCGCCCGGCACGAAGGCTTCGACCCACGCGTGCGTCGCGTCAGGCGCCGAGCGGTCGCCCGCATCGCGCTTCGTGTAGAGATATCCCGACACATAGCGCGTCGGGATACCCCAGCCGCGCGCGATCGCGATCATGATATGCGCAAAGTCCTGGCACACGCCCTTGCGCTTCTTGAGCGCCACATCGATCGGCGAGTCCACGTCGGTTTCTTCCGGCGCATAGGCAAACGCCTCGAACAGCGATCGGTTCAAGCGCCGCAATGTCGTCATCGGATCGCTGGTCTTCTCGAGAGCGCACTCGGCAAGAAACGCGCCCAGCGCCGCCGTGGGGCGAGCAAGGCCGTGCGCCGCCAGCATGTCGAAATTCTCATGCCTGACCCGCGGCGACTGCAGGGCCTCCCAGGCGGAAGCATCAACCCACTCGGGCGGTGCCGGCACGGCTTGCACTTCGACATCGGCGTCGACCTCGACCGTGAGTTCCTGATGCTCGCCTGGTACGTCGAAGTGATAGACGGCGTTCCCGAAATGGTCGGTATAGGCCTGCAAGCCGGCGCGCGGGTTCGTTGCCACTTGAAACGACTGCAGGCGCTGCGCGCCATCGCTCTTCGGCTGCATGAAGATCTGCATCACGCTCTCGCGTACCGGTGCGTCGTATCGATGCCGCGTAATGTGACGGATTGAGTAGAACATGGAGCGTTAACCCGGCAGAAGTTCGTCGACGGCGTAACCGATGAACGCATCGTACACCGCTTGGTGGATCTGCCTGCACGACGTTTCGATGCCGCGCAGGAACGTGTCGATGTCGCCGGCCATCAACTCGTCGACCTGCCCGTAGTCGAGGCTCGCCTTCAGCCGCCCCGCCAGCCGCTCGGCCAGCGCCCGCTTCGATGACGCACTACCGGGTCCCAAAAACCGGAGTTCCTTCTGCACGGCATCGACCGCAAAGCGGATGGAGTGAGGAAACTCCGGGTCGAAGATCAAAAACTCAGCGATCTTCGCGGGCTGTACGTCGGCCGTATAGACCTTGCAGTAGGCTTCGAACGCCGTGCATTGCTTCAACAGCGTGATCCACTCGAAGTAGCGCGGCGCCCGCACATCCTGCGGGACGTCGGGTGGAAGTTTGCCGAAATGCAGGTCGAGCAACCGGCTGACAAGCAACGCGCGCTCGATATGCCTGCCGAGCTGGATGAAGTGCCAACCCTCGCCGTGCCGCATTGTCGAGTCCGCTATGCCGGCGAACAGAAGCAAGTCGTCGGCAATCTCCCGCAGGAACGCGACAGGCTGCGCCTTCCAGCGCTGTGGTGCATCGTGCGCCGTCAAGTTCAGGAATTGCTTATTGATCTGCCCCCACATCTCGGTCGAGATCAGCTCGCGCACCTGCCGCGCATTGTCCCGCGCCAGGCGGACCGACGCAATGACGCTCGACCGATGCGCCCGCTCCAGAGTGAGTTCCCGCGCGATTTCGATCGGCGAAGCCTGCACCGCGCCCGTCATCGGCCAAGCGAGCGCGCCGACGACGCGCACC
>CXWJ01008736.1_pt1 | contig 13526 bp, 5 predicted proteins | sample 590841 | NCBI WGS metagenome assembly CXWJ01 (sample SAMEA3498367, study PRJEB10139) | wastewater metagenome | biome: wastewater treatment plant; material: activated sludge | place: Austria | collected 2015-01-21 | reverse complement strand
GGCACCGCCGCAAGCGCCGCGGCGAGCGCGTCGACCGCCGCCTGCGCCTGCCCATCCGCGATACCGAGCCGGCCACGCAGTTCGAGCGCGTCGACGCCGGCGAATTCACCGTCGTTCAGCGTCGCTTCGGTTTCCACGCCGTCGCGGGCCTGCACCATGTCCATGCGGCGCAAGGCGCGGGTCTTGTCGAGCAAGCGCTTCAGCAGCCAGGCAAAAGACTCGAAACCGACGATGCCGACGCTGCCCGCGGGCGCCCCGGCCGGTGCGTCGGCGTCGATGACGACGGCCATCCGGTCGGCATCGGCGCCGAAATCGGCGCGCGCCTTGGCGCTCAGCACCGCCGCCAGGCGTTCCTGCACCGCGCTCTGGCCGCCATGCTGCTGCGGTTCGCTGCCGAGCACGAGTGCGAGCGGCGACAGCCCGAGTTCGTCGATAGCCGCTTGCAGCGGGTGCGCCTTGTCGTCCCAGCGGAACACCGGTCGGCCGTCGTAGGTCTCGCCGGTGGCGACGCGTTCGAGCACACGCGCGCCGAACACAAAACGCTCGGGGGCGCCGAGCAGGCGTGCGAGCCAGGCGTTCAATCGCGGCTCCACCCGCGCCGGCAGGTCGTCGAGAAGCGCCCAGGCGCCGGCATTGACGCTCGGCATCACCGCGACCACACGCTGCACGTAGCCGCGCGTCGAACGCGGCGTGTCGACCACGCGCGGCTCGGGCGGACGCGTCTGCTTGTCGAGCGCCGACATCGCCGCCGCTGAACCGTCGACGTTGCCGCCGACGAGCTGGTGGACGCTTTCGGCGACCATCAGGTCCGAGACCGCATCGAGCTGGTCGATCAGGTCGACGATGAAGGGTTCGATCGCCGCACGGTCGGCCGCCGGCACCACGGGCGGCGAGACCGCGGCGATGCCGCCCTTGCGGTACTCGTCGACGAGGCGCACGCCGTCGATCACGTCGCGCGCGCCGATGTCTTCACCCACCTCCGGCGCATTGCCGCTGGGCCGCAGCGGGTAACGACGGCGGAACTCGAGGAGGTGCTGCGACAGCTTCGCGTCGCGCAGCGCGCGCTCGAAGCGGTAACCGAGCAGCGCCGCCATCGCCTGGCCGTTGGCCACGCCTTCGAGCAGCACCTTGGCACGCTTCACGCGCTGCGAGCGCAGGTCGATGTTGAACGCGCCCGACGCGCCGGCGCGGTTCGCGAGGTGGCCGCTGCGCAGCACCGCCGCAGTCGTGGCCTGCTGCAGCGACGGCGCGTGCACGTAGCCCATGCTGTCGGCGAGGCGCTGGTCGCGCAGCGCCGAGTCGGGGCGCAGGTTCTCGACGACGCCGAACGCGCCGAGGTGCAGGCCGGCCGGCGCGGCCTCGCGCATCTGGTCGAGGCGTTTCGTCGCCAGCGAGGTGATCCACGCATCGAGCCGGTGGCCGGCGCAGTCGAGCGTCGTGCGCAGCGCTTGGTCGAGCTCGCCGACGCGGCGCTGCTGCAGGAACTCGAGGCTTTCGCGGAAGGTCGCGACATTGCGCAGATGCTCGGGCCAGTCGGCGACCACGGCGCCGAGCTGCGCGCCGATGAACTGCGCGACCGACTGCTCGCCGGTCGTGCCGACGAGCTGCAAGCCCATCACCGCGCTCGCGTGGCCGACCTGGAACTGGTCGCCGATCAGCGTGGCGTCGTCGACGCCGTTGTATTCGGAGTAGCGCAGGTTCTTCACCGCCGCCTTGACCTTGTCGGACACGAGCGGACTCAGGTCGAGGTGCTTGTCGAACAGCTTGCGGCCGCTGCCGAGCAGTTCTTCGTCGGCGGCGAAGGCGAGCAGCGCGGCGAGCAGGCTGTCGGCGTTCTGCATCGCCACCAGCGGCGCGCGCGCATCGGCGCTGCTGCGCGACAGTACGTCGATCAAGGCGGCGAGGTAGTCCTGCACCAGGCGCGCGTTCGGCGCCAGTTCCTGCTTCGGGTTCGCCGGGTCGCGTTGCACCCAGGCCACGGCGTCGAGCGAGTGCGGCTTGGGGACGACCGCGCAGGTGGCGATGAACGGCTGTTGCAGTTCCGATGGCTGCTTGTCGAGCAGGTCGGCGACGATGTGCTGGATCAGTTGGCGCTGCGCGTCGGCGACGTCGGTGATCTCGGGGTAGTTCGCGATCGCCGCCGGCCCGGCCACCTGCCAGAAGCGTTTCGCGACCGACCAGGGCTGCATCGCCAGCACCTGATGCAGCGTTTCGGGGCCGGGCGATGCCATCGTCGGCACGCGTGCCACCGCAGCCTGCCAGAAGCCGCGGAACCAGCCGATGGCCTCCAGCAGTTCGCGCTCCAGCGCCGAGTCGGCGCGCGGCTGGAAGTTTCGCGCGGCCACCGGCAGCAGCCCATAGGGTTGGTTGCCGATGCGCAGCGCCGAGAGCGGCCCGCCCGGGCGCAGATAACGCACCGCGTGCGCGCGCAGCGTGGCGACGGCGGCATCGCCGAGCAGGGTCTGCGAGGCGTCGAGCGGGTTCCAGAAGTGGCGCAGCGTGTAGCCGAGCGTCGCGCTCCACAAGGCGTTGATCATGTGGCCCGAGCTCGCGCCTTCCTGCAAGTCGGCGCCGGGAACGAGCGTGGCGTCGAAGCCCGTCGCGCGATCGGCCGGTGCGGGCAGGCCAAGCAGCAGCTGCAGCCTCGCGCCGGCACCGGCGAGTTCGTCGGCGACGACCGGCACGTCGACGGCGGCGCCCGCCTGCGCCATCGCGGCGGCCTGGGCGTCGGCCGCCACCGGGTCGAGCGCCGGGGCCACGTCGCTCGCGTTGCCCGCGAAGCCGGCGCGCGCGGCCGCGGTGTTGTTCGTCGGCGTGCCTTGTGCGACGAAGGCCAGGCCCTGCGCGTGCTGGTGGTTGTGCAGCAGTTCGCCGACGAGCGCCGCGGCCGAGTCCGGCGTCTGCGTCCAGTCGACACCGAGCACCACGAGCCGGTCCAGCCCCTGCGCCAGGGTGTTGCCTTCGGCCAGATCGGCGGCGGTGACGGTGATCGCCATGCCGGCGTCGACCGCCGCGTCGTAGTCCACCAGCCAGGCGCGGTCGGCCGCGAAGGGGTTCCACTGCGCTTCGTCGTCGACCATCAACGGGTCGAACAGCGGCGACATCGGCAGCACGTCGGCCACCGGGCGGCCCCAGACGCGCAACACCTGCCGGCCGCGCCGCCAGCCGACGGCGACGAAGCGGTCGGGCAGCGCAGCGGCGACGAGCTCACGCGCATCGGGTGTGGCCACGGGCAGCGTCGAGTCGTCGAACAGCGGCGCCGCATCGATACCGATCTGCGCGGCGTTCAGCGGCGTGAGCATGCGCACCAGGTAGGCCGCGCGCATCGGCCCGAACAGCGTGGCGAGCTCCTTCCATGCCGAGCTGCTGTCGGTCGGGGCTTCGAAACGTTGCGTCCAGTAGCGCCTGGCGTCGTCGATCTCGGCCGGCGTCAGCCCGGGATCGTGCTGGTAGGCATGCAGCACGTCGGGGTAGATGCGGATCATCAGCCGCGTCGTCGCGTCGTCGTAGCGCGTCTGGATCGACACCGGCATCAGCAGCACCGGGTGTTTGGCGTCGAGCGCCTGCACCAGCAGCGCCGGGTCGCGCTGCGCGACGATCGCCTCCGACAGGCCGCGGATCGCCTCCAGTTGCTCGCGGCCGGCGAACACGCTGCGCCGCGCCCGGCCGCGCAAGGCCTCGACGCGCGCCTGCGCCCGGGCGATCAGGCGCGGGGCGGCACCGTCACGGCGCAGCAGGTCGAGCGCTGCCTGCGCACTTTGCAGGTTCGCGCGCGCTGCGCGCTGAGCCTCGCGCTGGCGTTCGCGGGCCTGGCGCGCGCGGGTGATTTCGGTGCGGTCGATCTCGAGCAAAGCCATGACGTCTCCGTCCTCTTCAGGGCCCCGGTGGCGGCATCACCAGGTCCGGCCCTTCCCAGTACGCGCGGAATGGCTCCTGCAGCAGCGCCTGGGCGATCTCGGCGGCCGTCGGCGTCGGCGTGAGCCCGGGGAACGACGCGAACGGCGCATTGCCCGGCTGCGACAGCGCCGCGAGCGCGCCGATCGACACATGCGCGCCGGCCGCCACGCCGATGTGCGACCACGACAGCGTCTTCCAGGCGTTGTAGCCACGCTCCTTGAGCGCCTTGAACTGCGGCGTCGCCGCGTTGCCGAGCGCGAACTGCTCGCGCGCCCAGGTGAGCGACGCGCGCGGCTTGGCGCCGACCCTGCCGGCGCCTTGCGCCTCGGGCGGCGGCACCGGCACGTCGAAGCCGAAACGCGGCTCGCTCATCGGCTCCTCGACGACGAAGCACCAGTCGCCGATGTCGCCCTGGTCGATGTCGAAGCCGAAGAAGGTGATGTCGGGCTTGATGAAACCCGCGAACACCGGCGTCTGGATGTCGGTCTTCGGGTTCGGCGGCAGGCCGTCGGCATTCTTCACCAGCTTGCTTTGATCGGCCGGAACGTTCTTGCGCCGTTTCCAGGCATAGACCGCTGTGTTCGGGTAACGCAGCAGCAAACGCCCCTTGATGATCAGCGCGACGCGGTCCGGGTCGGTGATGTTGATGTCGACGCGTTCGCCGAGCGGCTGCTCGCCCCACTCGTGGATCGGCTGCATGTCGTCGAGCTTTTCGGTGGTGCCGTCGGTGCGCGGCTTGATGCGCCCCCAGAAGCGCTGGAACGGCGTGCCGCGCAGGTCGGTCGGGAAGCCGCGCCACAGCAGTTCGCGGTTCATCTCGACGTTGGCGCCGACCATGAAGCTGTCGATGAACGCCTGGTTCACCTGCACCAGCATGATGAGATCCGGCGGCAGATTGCCGATGCCGGGCATGAAGGCCTCGGGGTCGTAGTCGGCGAGCGCCTGGTACATCGGCTCGCGCNNTCGCCAGGCGTGCCGCGAGCGTCAGCTCGGGATGCGTGCGTGCGCGCACGATCGCCGCCGACGATGCGACCGGAAAGTCGACCACCTTGACCGCGACGCGCGACGCGTCGAACGCATCGCTCCACAGCGCCTGCGTGCCGCGCGTCGCCTCGGCGAAACGCTTCAGGATCGAACGCGTGCGCAACGCCGGCGGCAGCGTGATGCTCGCGACGTTGCGCGGCGGCGCGGGCTCGCCGACGCGTTTCAGTTCCAGCCCCTCGTCGAGCGCGAAGTTCGCGCCGGCGTTGCCGCCCTGCAGGTCGAGCGCGTCCGGCGGCAGGCTCGCGAACAGGCTGACGTTGTCGAAGCGCTTCGCGTCCGCGCGTTGCACGCTGCCGAGCGCTGCGCCGGCGGCGCGCGCCTGCGTCCGCGCATCGGCCGGCACGGCGCGGCGCTCGGGCGTGAAGCGCACGATCGGCCGGTCCAGCCGCAAGGCGCCGCTGCGCGCGTCGATCTGCATCGCGCTGAACTGCAGCGCGCCGCCTTCGCGCTGCGCTTCGAGCAGGAAACCCTCGACGCCGCGGCGGCCGAGCGCTTCGACCTGCGCCGTGACGACAGCGAGATCGGCCGCCTTCAGACCCGGCGTCGCGGCCAGCAACAGGCCGAAGCGCTGCACATGCGCGTCGGTGAAGATGCCCTTGCTCATGCCGGCGCGGATCGTCGGCGGCGGCACGCCGCGGCCGAGCGCGATCTCCTTGGCCTTGGCACCGGCCGCCATCACGGAGCGCACCTGCGCTTCGGCGAGCGGTTGGCGCAGGCCGCGCTGGCGCAGGTCGAACTGGCCGCGGGACGGCACGACGCCGTCGAACAGCACCGTGCCGGCAATGCCGTCGGGAATGAAGGCGTTGATCGCGAAGGCCGCGGCTTTCTGCGTCGCCATCGCCATCGCGCCGAAGTAGGCGCCGCCCAGGCGCGGCAGCGTCTCGAGCTGTCGCGTGCGCATCGCCGCCGTGCGCAGCCGCCGCTGCTGCGGACTCGCCAGGCGCCGCAGGCCGCTGTCGACCAGCGCCGCGGGCAGGCTCGAACGGTCGACCTGGCCGCCGATCGACGCGGTGACCCCGTTGACCTTGTACGCTGCCACGCCCTGCGCGCTGATCGCCTCGATGCGCGGCAAGGCGCTGCCCATGACCTGCAACAGGCGCTCGGGCGGCAGCGGGTCGAAATGTTTCGCCTTGAGCAAGCGCAGCGCCTCGATCGCCAGGCGCGTGAGGTTGAACTTCATCTCGGCGTCGAGGATGCGGCCGACCTGGTCCCAGCAGGCGTCCATGTACTCTTCCTGGTACTTGCGGACGACCTCGGCGCCGTAACCCGCCGCGCCGCGGTAGCGCGGCGTCAGGTTCAGGCCGGCGAGCCAGTAGTCGGTGATCTGGTCCTGCGCCTGCACGACCGAGTGCTTCCTGGCGTGCCACGCGCCGTACAGCGGCGGCTTGACTTCGATGCGCTGGACGCTGCCGTCGGGGTTGTCGACCACCGGGTTGTCGACCTGGTCGGCCGGCGTGTTGACGATCACGCGCAGGCTCGTCGCGTGCGTCGGGTGCGGCGGCGTTCCGGTCTCGTAGCCGATCGGAACGAGCGCGCCTTCCATCGTCGTGATCAGGCCGGGCGTTCCGGCGTTGAGCACGTCGTCGACGCTCATCGGCGAGGTGCCGATGTTCGCCAGCAGCGCTCCGATGATCGGATCGTTCTTCCACTTCTTCGGGCTGCGCAGCTTGCGTGCGAGGTATTCGAAATCGCCCGCCGGGCCGGTGGAGAACTCCCAGTGGTAGTAGACCGGCAGCAGCACGTCGGCGGCCACCGCCGGGTTCCATGCCGGCGCGAGCGTCTGCATCGCCGCCGACGCACCGTTGCCCGCCAGCCCCAGGCCACGCAGCCGGCCGGGTTCGAACGCCGGCACGACGCAAGCGACGTAGTCGGTGTCGGGCTTCAGCCGGCGCGGGCTCACGAGGCGCGAGATGTTGCTGCGCGGGTCCTTCTGCAGGTCGGCCTGGATGGCCGCGGCATCGTCGGCCTCGGCCTTGCTGACCACCTGCGCATGCGCCCAGGACCACGATTCGCCCAGCGGCGGCAGTTCGTCGGCGACATCGGCCGCGGCCACGCGAAGCTGCGGCAGCGGCGCCTGGCCGGCCATTCGCGGCAGCCCGACCTTGGCCTTGTCGAGCACCAGCAGCACGAGCCAGGGCCGCAGGCGGTCGTCGGCGTTCGCCCTGGCCGGCGTCAGCATCCAGGGGAAGTCGGGCGGATCGAAATCGACGATCGCGAGGAAGTTGGGCTCGAAGTTGGTCGTTCCCGGCCGCGGGTCGGTGCGCACGACGAGTGCGGTGTCGATGCCGACCACGTCGCCCGGGCCGTAGAGTTGCATCGCGATCGGCGTGATCGCTTCACCGGCATGCGGCCCGGCGAGCTTGACGCCGACCTGCGCCGTGGCGCGCGCCGGCAGGTTGGCCAGCGTCTCGGTCTGCGTCAGCGCCACGCTGAGGCCGCGGCGCACCCAGGGCAGGAACTGGTAGGCGATGGACATGGCCGCTCTTTCCGTTCAGAACACGGTCTCGAATTCTTCGACCGCGAGCGCGCCGGCGGCAGCCGCGGCGTCTTCGGCGTGAAAGAACGAGGTTCGGGCCGCCCCGACGAGCGCCGGGCCGGCGAGCGTGCCGCCGGCCACGTCGATCGCCGCCATCGGCGGCGGGTTGATGACGACCTTGACCAGGTCCTCGGGCGCGAGCGCTTCCTTGCGCCGCAGCGGCGAGCGCGCCGCCGCGCCCAGCTCGAGTGCCCAGCCGCGGTGCTGCGCGAGCGTCAGGCCGGGCATTGCGAGCGTGCCCACGCCGCTCTTCTCGATCGACAGGTTGACCTCTTCGTACTCGAAGACCTCGTGCACCGCGCCGTGGAACTCGTAGTCGCGCTGGCCCACTTCCAGGCCGGCGGTGAAGCGGTCGAACGACGGCTTGCCGAGCCGGTCATCCTCGGACATCTCGAGGAACTGCGCGGCCGAGAAGTTGTCGGTGAGCAGCTTGTCGGCGGCTTTCTCGATCGCGCCGAAGACGAGCGTGGCGATCGCGATCTCGGTTTCGCCTTCGATGCCGTCGGAACCGAGCTTGCTTAGCTTCTTCGCCAGCGGCAGACGCTTCTGCAGGAACTGGAGCACCGCGTTCGGGTGCGCGAGCAGCGGCGCGGGCGCGTCGGGGTCGGCAGGCGGCGGCAACTTGGCAAAGCTCGCGAAAGCGTCACCCGCCTGCGCGAGCTGCGCCGCCCAGTTGCCGACGTTTTCGATCTCGGGAACCAGCTGCGAGGCGAGCGTGAAGCGCCGCACCACGGTCTGCCGGTCTTCGCCCCAGCTTTCGTCGACGTGGAAGTCGAAGTCCGGCAGCGGCCACGGTGTGTGCACCGTCGCGCGGCCGACCACGCGCCAGCGCCCTGGGCCGGCGAGCAGGCCGTAGATGTCGACGCTGGCGAAGTCGATGCCGAAGACCTCGACGCCGGCGAAGATGTGGATGTCGACCTCGAAGCGGAAGGTCGGCACGAGGTAGATGATGGCGTTGAACTCGAAGCCGCCTTCGAACGCGGCGATGCCGACGTCGCCCCAGACGCGGAACGACGAACCGCCCTGAACGCTCGCCGAGGTGACGGCGAAGTAGCCTTCGAACTTCAGGCCGACGATGCCGATCGAGAACTCGCAGCCGATCCGCTGGAACGGGCTCGGCAAGCCCGGCGGCAGGTCCGTGAAACGCGGGTGGAAGCCGCCGGCGCTGATCAGGAAGCTGGGGTTGTCGCCGGTGATCAGGCGGAACGCGAACTGCCCGTACAGCGAGATGAACAACACGCGCGAATCGCGCAGCACGCCGTCGAACCAGATCTGGAACGGGCTGAAGACCACGCCGCCGGCGAAGTCCACCTGCAGGTACAGCAGCGCCAGGTCCTTGGAGATCAGCGGCGGCAACTGGACGATGATCTGGCCGACGAAGACGATCTGCGTCGGCTCGATCAGCAGGCCGACGCGTGCCGTCACCAGGCTCGGCGTTCCCCAGCCGAGTTCGAGCATCGGGCCGATGATGAAACCGCCGGCCTTGAACGGGAAGATCACGCGCAGCTGGTTGAACAGCTGCGGCGCGTTCGCCACCGGGTTCTGCGGGAACAGGAAGCTGTCGAGCGAGCCGGTGGCGAGCCCCGACGACAGCGCGTCGCGGTCTATCGTGTGCTGCACGCCGATCAGCCCGCCCAGGCCGGTGAGCGTGAAGCCGAAGCCGAGCTGGATCGGCGGCAGTTGCGCGGTGATGATCAGCAGCAGCGACCAGCCTTGCGGGTTCTTCGTGCCGAGCAGCCCGATCGCCTTGACGCCGATCTGCATCAGCTTGATGTCGAGGATGCCGCCGTACTCGCCGCGGTCCGGGTCGAACAGCAGGAAGCCGCCGCCCTTGATGACGCCGGCGTCGATCGCCAGGCCCGCGCCCGACGGGAACTTCAGCCCCCAGCCTGCGCTCGCCGCGCCACCGAGCAGGTTGTCGAGGTTCAGCTTCGTTCCCAGCCGGTCGATCGAACCCTGGAACGGGCCGATCGCGACCTGGAACGAACCCGACAGCTCGACCTCGATCTTGTTCAGCCCGTCGGCCTTCTTCAGCTCGAAGCTCAGGAACGGGATCTGCACCGGCGAGTTCGGGATCTCCTCGAGCGGGATCGTCGCTTTCAGCCCGGTGCCGTCTTTGAGCCGCAGGCCGCCGGCGGCGTCGGCGATCAGGCCGAAGGTGAGCGCGACCTCGACCTGGTCGCCGAGGATCGCGCCGAGGAAGGGGTCGTCGCCGACCTTCAGCACGAGCTTGCTGTCCTTCAGGTCGAAATCCAGCCGCGGTTCGAGGTTCTTGATGGCGATGGCGCCGCCGAGCTCGCCGATCGAGAAATGCGTGCCGTCGGCTGCACCGAGGATCAGCGGCGAGGCGCTGTTCTTGCGGCCGAAGGCGAGGCCGAACTCGACGCCGGCGCTGAAACGCGGCACCGGCAGCGCCGCCGGCAGCGGCAGCAGCGGCGGCAGGTCGAAAGCGATCGTCACCTCGTTGTTCGCCGCCAGGCCGATCACGAACTGCCCGCCCACCGCCTGCTGCGCCTGCAGGTTGCTCTTCAGGCGCGCGAACAGCTGCGCCGGGTCGGCGCCCGCCGGACCCTGGTAGCCGAACGCGAGTTCGAGCTTCTTGCCGGCGCCTGCCGCGATCTCGAAGGTCTGCGTGGCGGCGCCGGCAGGCAAGCTCAGCGCCGGGATCGCTGCGGGGATCGCCGCGGCCACCGCGTCGCTGTCGAACGAACGGTCGATGACCGTGCCCACCGCCATGATCGCCAGGCCGAGGATGGCTTGCGCTTCCTGGACCTCGGCCGCGCCGACGGCGTTGCCCGCCGGATCCTGGCCCTTGATGATGTGCACCAGGCGGCGCGCCGGCGGGTCGCCCTCGCCTTCGTCGGCGTCGCCCGAGACGATGAGCAGCAGCTTGGCGATCGAATACGCCGACGGCGGCTTGCCCGGCTCGGCGCCGAGGATGCGGTCGATCTGCTGGACGACGCGGGCCAGGTCGTCGATGCCGGCGTTGCCGGCTTGCAGGTCGGCGAGCAATTCGCCCAGCGTGCGCAGCGCCGCGACGGTTTCACCGGTGACCAGCGTCGCCAGCGCCAGCGACTGCGCGGCGGCGCGCGTGGCGGCGAACTGGCTCGGATCGATCTGGGCGGCAGTCTTGTCGAGTTCCAGGCCGATGCTGGTGCGCAGCGCCTGACCGAGGCCGGTGCGCAGCGGGCCGGCGGGCAGTTCGCCTTGCAGGTGGTCCACGGCCGCCTGGAACCAGCGGAAGGCCCGCAGGAAGACTTTGTCGGAAGTACCTGCCATGCTGGCCGTCTCCGCGTTCGTGGGGAGCGCCGGCCGCTCCCTTCTGTTTCCGGCACTCGCCGCCGGGACGCCGCCCCGAGGCTGCCGAAATATAGGGAGCGTTCGAGCTCGCGTCACCCCCCTAGCAAGCGCCGCGCGTCAGCGCGAGCGCGCTACCCGGGCCGGCCGTCGGCGCGTGGCCGGCCGAACCAGCGGCCGTAGCGCAGCGCCCAGCCGCCCACCGCGACCAGCCAGGCGAGCGCCGCGGCGAGCAGCAGCGCCGGCTCGGCCGGGGGCCACAGAGCCGCGGCAACGCGCAACACCGTCGCCGCTTGCAGGCAAGCGAACAGGCGCCAGGCGATGTCGTCGGCGGCGAGCGTGCGGCCGCCGTGGCCGCAGGCGACACGCGTGGCCATCGCGAGCAGGATGGAACCGAAGAAGCCCATCGTCAACGCATGCTGCGGCGCGAGGCCGAGCGACAACGCGCCGTCGCTCGCCGCGATCAGCGCATGCGAAAGCGCCGCCAGGCCGAAGCCGATGCCGAGCCAGACGAAGCCCAGGTGCAGCATCGCCAGCAGGCGGATGCGCAGGCTTTGCACCAGGCCCCAGCGCAGCGCGAGCAACAGCAGCGCGACGGCGGCCGCCGCTTCGACGACGACCTGCAACACGCGCCAGGCCGTCGGCCAGGGCCAGATCCACAGCGTCGCCCAGGCGAGCGGCGCTTGGGCGGCCATCAGCGCGACGAAGGTCCACAGCAGCCACGCCGGCCGCCAGGCGTCCAGCACGGGCAGCGCGCTGGCGGTGAAGAACGGGATCATGCGGTGCGCCACGGTCACGTAGACCACGCCGACGAAGCCCCACAAGCCGAGTTGCAGCGCAGCGCGCGCCAGGTCTTCACGGCCGAGCACCAGCCCCGCGGCGGCGCCGAACATCGCGACCAGGCCGGCCACGGACGCCACAGCGACGATGCGCGCATGCGTGCGGTCGGCCACCCGGCTGGTGCGCAGCAAGCACCAGAAGCGCCAGGTGAAGTGGGCCCAGCCCGAGGCCACGGCGGCCACGCCGATTGCCGCGAGCGCCGCGCTCGTGTGCACGCCGGCGACGAAGACGGCCCAGCCGGCAAGCGACGCCAGCACCGCGGGCCGCAGCGCGCGCGCGTCGACCGGCGGCTGCCCGAGCCACTTCGGCCCGGCGGTGAACAGGAAGCCGGCGAAGAACATCGGCACGAAGCCGAAGCCGAACCACAGCCCGTGTGCGAGCCCCGGCGAGACCGCCCAGGCCGGCGCCACGCCGGCGCCGTGGCGCATGACGAGCACCGCCGCCCACCACAGCGCCGAACCGCCGAGCATCAGGGCGCCGGCGAAGAAGCCGAGCCGGTGCGGCGAATCGAGCAGCCGCGTGAGGTGCCAGCGCGGGTTCTGCGCCGGCGCGGCACGCAGGGAGATCGGCCTCATCGCCGGGGCAGGTCAGGCCACGGCCGGCGAGGCCTGCGTCAGCAGCCGCTCGACCAGCTCGCGCACGCTGCGGATCTGCTCGCCGAAGGGCAAGGCGCCGGCGCCGCGGAAGAACAGGCCCTTCTTCAGGTCGCCGCGCAGGGCCGCGGCGAGCTGGTTGTCGATGCAGAACTGGCCCCAGCCGGCAAGGCCGTCGCGCAGCCCACACTGCGCCAGGCAATCGAAGGCCTTGGTGCAGCGCGCCTTGGCATGCGCCACGGCCTGCAGCTTGTCTTCGATCTTCAGGTAGGCCTTCAGCCAGGGCGTGGCCACGGCACGCGCGGGCAGGCCGGCGACGCTGGTGAACTCGACCAGGTCCGCGTCGCGCGCCTGCGCGAGCACGCGCTTGAAATCCGGATGCGCATCGCCTTCCTCGGTGACCGCGAACGGCGTGCCGATCTGCACCGCCGCCGCACCGAGCGACTGCACGCGCGCGATGTCCTCGAAGCTGCGGATGCCGCCGGCAGCGATCAGCGGGATCTCGCGCTCGATGCCGGCGCTCTTCAGGAACGCCAGCGACTGCGGGATCACGTTCTCGAAGTCGAAACGCGCATCGCCGAGGTCGGCGATCTTCGCCGCGCCGAGGTGGCCGCCGGCCAGGCGCGGGTGTTCGATGACGATCGCGTCGGGAAGGCGCTTCTTGCGCTCCCACTTCTTGACGACGAGCTGCACGCCGCGCGCGTCCGACAGGATCGGCACGAGCAGCGCGTGCGGGTGTTCGGCAGCGAGCTCGGGCAGGTCCAGCGGCAAGCCGGCGCCGACGACGACCGCGTCGATGCCGCATTCGAGCGCCCGCCTGACCGAGGGCGCGTACTCGCCGACCGCGCGCATCACGTTGATCGCGAGCAGCCCGCGGCCCTGGGCGCGTTCGCGGGCGAGCGCGATCTCGCGCGCCAGCGCCTCCAGGTTCGCGGCGTCGATCTGCACCTTGGTGTCGGCGTCTTCTCCGGCGCGTGCGGCCAGGCCCTGGGTGCGCGCCATCAGGTCGGGATGGTGGCGGCGCAGGTCGACCGAGCTGATCGTGCCGACGCCGCCGAGCGCCGCGACGCTGCCGGCGAGCCGGTGCGCCGACACGCCCACGCCCATGCCGCCCTGCACGATGGGCAGCAGCGTGCGGCCACGCAGCGTCAGCGCGCGCAGCCCGCTGCATTCGAAGCGGGCGGCGATGTCGGGTTCGATCAGGGCCGAGTGCATCGCCGTCGTCAATGCAGCACCAGCACCGGGATGCGCGTGCGCGCGATCACGCCCTTGGTGTGCGAGCCGAACACGAGCTCGCCGAGCGCGCCGCGACCGTGGGT
>CXWJ01011070.1_pt1 | contig 13540 bp, 11 predicted proteins | sample 590841 | NCBI WGS metagenome assembly CXWJ01 (sample SAMEA3498367, study PRJEB10139) | wastewater metagenome | biome: wastewater treatment plant; material: activated sludge | place: Austria | collected 2015-01-21 | reverse complement strand
CCGGTACACTTGCGGGCGTGCCAGGGCAAAAGCCAGCGTTTCGCGTAGAAACGAGCGCTATCTCGAGCAGGCAAAATTACGAGCCAGCACCGCTGGCGAATTGGCCGGGTGGCAGACATTCTTGCCTACGGAGATTTTTGGATATGTGAGACAGGAATGTCTGTCAATCAAGAATGCGGCACTTTTCGGGCAGCCGCCTACTGCACAATCTGCTGTCGGATATACTTCACTTTCGGCGGCCCGGCACCCGGCACTGGCACACCGATCATGTAGTCACTTGCGTAGCGGAGTTTGTCTTTTCGCTCTGGCACTCGGAAGTTGTCGCCCTTCTGCAAGATGGTTCGTGCCAGCGGCATTTCTCCGAAGGCCCGCGTGCCGGCCGATTCGCACGGGTACCAGGTTCCCTTGCCAGCGGCATGTTCCAGGTAGAACTCGGGGTAGCAGTGGCCATCCACCCAGACCATCCGCGCCGGAATCTTGAGTGATCGGCAGATGGCGATGAACACCGCGCTACGGCCCTGGCAATCGGCCTGCTTGTCTCGTAGCGCATCGAGCGCCCCTTTATCTGGTCCCTCGACATACTCTACATGGTCAAGCACATAATCATAAATCGCTTCGATCTTTTCCCAGTCGGTGGCAGATTCGTCGACACTTTCCGTGATCTCTTTACTCAACGAACGAATCTTCTGGTGTTTGACTTCGATGTAGGGGCTGCCGTTAATATAAGCTCGAATTTCAGCCGGTATCTTCGTCGGCACCTTGAGATCGTCTGTGTTTTCGGGCGGGTTGATCTTCCGCGTGGCGACTTCGGTTGTGATAATTGCTCGGGCCGTAGCCCCCTCTTTAAGGAACGGAACCGAAATCAACATCTGACGCGCGCCGCCCTGCAACGTGCGGTAGGTCACTTCGCCGACTTCAGGTGAGAATTCCTCGCCGGTAATTTGTACCTCTTGCTCCGGACACTCCAGCGGCACGGTAACCATCGCCACAATGTTCTTGCATGCGCCGCGAGAGGCAGTAATCTCCGCGCCCACGCGGAACCCAATTTTCTCGGGGGGGCCAAAGCGCGAGTCGGTGGATGACTGGTCGACCGGGGCGACCTGCGCGTGCAATGTGTTTATCTGGACAGATGCCACGAAAACAATGAACAGCGGAAGCACGAGATAGGTCTTCATGCCTCAATTATAGTCTGCCGCTCTGGCGATGTGATTCAACAAGCCGCGATGGCAGTCGAGAGACCGGTGCAACGCCGCAGCCACCAATAAAAACACCCTGTTCGGCTGCCTTCAGGATCGAGCAGCCGAACAGGGCAAGTATGCGGGTTGAAAGCCCGGACTGACTTCAACCCACGTCGCGCGGCGACGTGCCAGTTTTTGGGAGGGCGGGGAGGCTGGCTCGTCCGCCGTCGCGCTTTAGTTTCCTTTTTTCTTCGTTCCGAACCCTAATGCACCCTACGGTTACCAGGTTACTCAGCCATCGGGACGGGGTCTGTCGAGCCGCCCGTGACGGGCGCGCCCATCATCATGCCTTCGTGACTACCGCCGCAGCCACAGCCTTCACCCCCGTAGGAGCTTGTGCCGCTGCAGCCATCGCCGCAGGGGCAATCAGTTGGGCAGCAGCACGGATCACACGGGTAGCAGCACTCCACAGGCGGGCAGGGGCAGCAGGGGGCTACAACCTGAGCACACGGGGCTGGCGGGCAAGGGGGAGCGCAGGGTGGCTGAGGGCAAGTAATCGTCGTTCCACGGCATGGATCCCAAGTCGCACAACAGGCTTGGTTTGGCGTCACCGCGGCCAACGGAGCCGCGGCAAACGTCTGTTGCGGCATGATTTGGGGGATCACGGCCGGCGCACAGGGAGATGGCGGGCAGCAAGGTTGGGCAACCAAAGGTGCCGCCGCGTACGTCGGCGTGGCACAAGCCGCACCTCGGTTAAACCAATTGCAAGGGCAAATGGGACAGAGCCGCTGACAGCAGCAGCCCGTCAGATTTGCCGCGATGACCGTTACGGCCATCAAAGCCAGAATCTTCTTCATTTTTCTCTGTCTCCTCAGAAAGCAGCAGGGGATTACTGCTTGGGTCGCATGGTCTGATTATCCGATTCAGACCGTAATAGGCGGGATCGCGATCGGGGAACCATGCACAGCCAGCAGAACGCGAATTCGCGTTTTGCCAGCAGCACTTGGCACCCTTCGATCGGTTCGGATTGGCTCGTACCTGGCGGTCGAGCCGGTTGGGTACGAAACTCTACATCGCGAGGCGCGATGTGCAAACGAAACGGATGTTTTTTTTCAACAAGGTCGTGCCGCCCACGGTGAAAAGGTGGTACACTTCCCACAGCTTTCCCCACGCGCCGGGTTTGCCAAGTTGCGAATCCGCCACGGGGCCCTACAGACTGCATAATCCAACTTAGGACGCAGGTTCACACGGATGGCAACGATTATCACGGCTGGTACGAATGTAACGCGTCGGTGGCTGGGCGCTGTCTTGATGCTGGTGGCGGCGTGTTCGACGTCGCTTGCCTTCGCCGATAACGCTTGGATCGTGGAGGCCGGCTCGCCGACGTTCGGCGAAGCGGCCGAATACGCTTCAGCCATGCGATTGGCTTCGCAGCAAACGGCAGCAGCCCCGCTAGAAGTTGAAGCTCAACCCGTGTCGGCCGGTAGTGGCGGCACGGTTGGCGGCAATGTTTTCTGCAACGGCATTCGGCTCCAGGACGAAATTGTGCTTGTCAGCACGCGTTCGATCGGTAACTGCTGCGATCCGGCTCTACTTCGCAGCGGCCTCCGCGTTGAAAACTACGCGATCTGTAACGACGCCGGCGCACGCCGTTGGCAGCAATCGGACTTTGAAAGTTTCTTGTCGTTCGATCAGTCCGTCACGACCATCTTCTTCGTCCACGGAAATCAGATATCCCCCAGCGACGCGAAACATGATGGCTTAACGTTTTATCGCCGCCTTATGCATTACGGCGCGGATGCACCCCGTATTCGCTTGGTAATCTTCTCTTGGCCCTCCTCGAAGATTGGCGGGTTGCTCCGAGATGTTCGCGTAAAGGCGGCTCGTACGACTCCTGCTGGTTGCCAGTTGGCATACGTCCTCGATCAAATGGCGCCTGAGACGCCCATTACCCTGTACGGCTTCAGCTTCGGCGCGCGGATCATCACAGGCAGTTTACACATTCTTGGTGGTGGGCACCTCGGAAGTTGCAGCTTGAGCGAACGGGCCCATCCCCATCGTCAGCCTGTGAACATCGTGCTGGCGGCCGCGGCTTCGCACGCCTATTGGCTCGGCGAAGGCAATTATCACGGCTTGGCCCTGACGCAAGTCAATCGCGCGTTCTTCTTTAATAACTGCGACGACCCGGCCATGCGGTATTACCGTTTCGTCACCACCAACGGCAGCCCGCAAGCGATGGGTCTCCGTGGCCCGACCTGTCTCAATTCGGCACAAAGGTCGCAGGTTCGCCAGCGTGACGTAAGCCGAAGCGTAGGCTCGCAGCATAACTTGAACGCATACCTCTGCGTTCCCGGCTGGTCCGCTCAGATGTGGGAGTACATTGACACGGCTCAACCTCTCGCAGCAGCGGCCGCGAATTAGTCTCAAGAGGCTCTCTTTTGGCTTAAAGAGTGGCCGCCTCTAATCCATCCGCCCTTGTGCATCTATACTGGGCGTATGGAAACTCTTTGGGCCTACCGCAATGGCATGTGGATCCCGCGTTCGCAGCTTGCGATGGATGTCGATGATTTCGGCTTCCTGATGGGCGTGACCGTCACGGAACGCCTTCGCACTTTTCGCGGCCAGGTGTTTCGGCTTGACGAGCACCTCCGCCGCATGCATCGGTCGCTGGAAATTGTTGGTCTGGATGCGCCGGCGATAACGCGCGAGTTGGCCGAAGTCGTGCCTGAATTTATTACGCGGCACGAATCGCAGATTGCGGCTGACGGTGATTGGTATGTCGTCGCTTTTGCGACGCCGGGCGTCGGTGGCCACGGTAAGCCAACCGTTTGCGCTCACGGTGGCCCGCTGCCATTTCATCAATGGGCCGACAAATTCGAAGCCGGCCAAAGGGTTTTTGTCAGCAGTATTCGACAAGTCCCCAATAACTGTTGGCCAGCCGAGCTGAAATGCCGCAGCCGGATGCATTACTATTTGGCCGATCGCGAAGCGGACGCGAGGCAGCCTGGTGCCCGGGCCATTGTGCTAGATCAGGAGGGCCATATCGCCGAGGCTACCTCCGCGAACCTCGTGATCTATCACAAGGCGGATGGCTTAATTACACCAACGCCTGAAAATGTTCTATCTGGTGTCAGCTTGGGCGTGATGCAAGAGTTGGCTGACAAACTGGGTATACCGTTCCTTACACGCAACTTTAAGCCGAACGAATTGCGAACCGCGGAGGAAGCGATGCTCACAAGCACCTCGATCTGCGTCCTGCCAATCGTCGAATGTGATAGCCGGCCTCTTGGCACCGGCTCGCCTGGCTCTGTTTATCGCCAACTCTTGGCTGCCTGGAACCAATTGGTGGGCATCGACATCGCCGAGCAAGCGCGTCTGTTCAGCGCGTCAAGCCGCCGATAGCATCGCCTGCTCCGATTATGCCGCCCCGCGCGATGAGCCGTCCGACGCAACCTCGTCGACCGACTGATCATTAAAGGGACCGTTCGAAAACGCAAGCTGCTGCACTGGCCATACCATTCTCATGACGCGCTTTGCCGCAAAGAAAATTGCGAGTGTTCCCAGGCAGGTAAATGCCAAGCTCAGCGTGGAGGGATCTTCGAGCCGTGACCGATCCACTACGGACAATTCGCCGAGTATAGGCGAGAGTGAATCGAGACTGTTCCATGAGAACCACGATTCGAACATGGCAGACATCCTTGCCGCCTGCAGGGGCCGCATCCCGACGCCTACAAGCTATGTAGCCAATTTGTCGCAGTAACACTAACTCAGTCGGATACTCGGCTATTTCAAACCGGTAATTGCAGCTTTATTTGAGAGATAGGGTAGGGACCGGCGGGTACCAGTCTCCCCAACTGCCCTTTGCTGGGTTGGCGGTTTCTGTTAGGTAACCCCACCCGGCGGTGCGCGCTCCGTCGCCCGCGGACCCGATCCAAAACTGGAAGCTAGCTATCATGGCTATAACGACTCGCCTCGCGGCAAAGTTGGCGGTCCTATCAACCCTCACCACGACAGGTGGCGTCGGCACTTACTATTACACGACGGGCCACGACTTGCCGTTCCAAACCCAGACGGCCAGCGAAGTGCCAGTTGAGACGAAGGAAGCAGCCGGCAACTTGGATGCGGTTGCTAGCGCCTGGAGCGAAGCGAAGCCGGCACGTGTAGCCGAATCGCGTGGAGCGAATCTTGCCGAGACTAGTCCCACCGCGCGCTCGGCCGAAGTTACGCTTGCCCATGCGGAGCTGCCGGTCAAACCGACCGTGAGCGGAGACCGATACTCGATCACCACAGCCCCCACAGCCTCGCCGATTGATGAACTAGCCCCCAAGACAGTTGCGGAACCGACGCCCGCAGAGGTTCCCGAGAAGAGCCCTGCCAGCGAGCCTACGGAAGAAACATCTGTACCGCTCGCCCGCGGGCAGGCACCCGATGAGAAGCAAGGTGTCGTGACCGATTCCAACCCGATCGAGACGGTTACTGATTCCGATCAGGCCAGCGACACCGCAACCGGGACACAAGATGCCGCCACGCCGCAACAATTGAAGGCACTTGACCAGGATGCGAAGCTCAATCCTAGCCTGAACGACACGGCCCGCCGGGCGAAGGAAGCATTTCGTGATCAGTCGAGTGTCCCGCCAGCGGCAGCTACGCCCGTTGATCGATACGGTACGATGCCTCCCAGATCCATCGAACCACTAAATGGCACCACCGATACTGCGGCCGCTGCCAAGAATAACGCCGGTTCGAACGATGTGAATCCCTTCGCCTCTCGTCCGGCTCCCCCGGCGGCGAATTCGCTTTCAACCGCCGCACCGCGCGATATTCAGCCACTCGAATCGGCGCAGCCACTTCCTCCAGCCGCCAGCGGCTTGGCGGATCGCGAGCCTTTAGGCGGCAGCTACCGTGAGCAACCGATGGCCGCGGCTCCACATACCGATACTGCAGCGGCCCAACCGATCGGCGAGTACGACGCTGAGACGCGCGGCGATAAGTTAAACATGCCGCCTAACCCGCGCGGTGGTTTGACCAACGCAAATGCCGAAACGCTGGGCACGATCGACGGCACCGGCAAGCCGGGCGAACATGCACTGGAAGGGCCGCAAAAACCGGCGCTCGTGATCCAGAAATTTGCCCCGGGCGAAATCCAGGTCGGCAAGCCGGCTAAGTTCGTTGTCCAAGTTCGCAATGTAGGCGGCCAAACGGCGCAGGAAGTGGCCATTCGCGACGAGGTTCCTCAAGGGACCAAGCTCGTGAACACCACGCCCAAGGCTGATATCAACGCTAGTCAGCTCACTTGGCAGATTGGCTCTCTATCTGCCGGCGAAGAACGGACTGTAGAAATGCAGCTGATGCCGACGGCCGAAGGCGAAATCGGCAGTGTGGCCACCGTTTCGTATGCCGCACAGGCTTCCGCCAAAACGCGCTGCACCATGCCGCAGCTTGCTATACGGATGACTGCGCCAAACGAAGTCATGATTGGCCAGCAGCAGCGCGTGAAGATCGAGCTTCGCAACCCTGGGAGCGGCGATGCCACCGGTGTGATGCTCTTCGAAAACGTGCCCCAAAATGTCAAGCATGCGGCCGGTCCCGCGCTCGAATTCGAAATCGGCACACTCCGCGCCGGAGAGACTCGAGAACTGGAACTTGTTCTGCTGGCCGAAAAGGCGGGCAAAGTGACTAATGTCCTCTCCGCCCGCGCCGAAGGCAACTTGCAAGTCCAACAGCAGGTGGAATTCGAAGTGATTGCCCCCGGCTTGGCGGTCGGAGTCAACGGTCCGGAGCGGCGCTATCTGGAACGTCCCGCGACGTACGAAGTTAGCATCGAAAACCCTGGTACTGCTTCCGCGCGAGATATCCAACTAATAACTAAGCTCCCTAAAGGACTGAAATTCGTCCGCGCAAATAACATGGGCGAATACGATGCGGCCACACACACCGTTTATTGGAGCTTGGCAGAACTGCCGAAGGGGGAGCGAGGTACCGTCGAACTTGTTGCGATGCCCGTCGAGACGGGGCCGCAGACGCTGGAAGTGGAAGGCCACGCCAAGCAAGGCCTCTCCGACCAGGCCAAGCAAAATATCGTTGTCGAGGGCCTAGCCGCCATCATGTTCGAGGTCCGCGACCTTGAAGATCCGATCGAAGTGGGCCGCGAAACTGGTTACGAAATTCGTGTCGTCAACCAGGGTACGAAAGCCGCGACCAACGTGCAGGTGACGGTCAACCTGCCGGCCGGGTTGCAGCTTGTCTCCGCGGAAGGTGAGGCCAATCACGCAGCCCAAGGGGGCAGCATCGTCTTCGAGCCGATTCCCCAGCTGGCCCCCAAGGCGGATACCCTTCTCCGCGTCAAAGCCCAGGGCGTACAAGCGGGCGATCAGCGCGTGACGGTGGAAGTGAAAACGGACGATCTCGACCAGCCGATTCGCAAAGAGGAAAGCACACGGATTTTTGGTGATCAGTAGCACGTTGCTATCGGGTACAACTGAAACATCTTTATTTCTCTGCCATCAAGCCCCGCAAATGCGTCTCCACGCATTCGGCCAGGATTGTTGGGTTGTAACCCCCTTCCAACACGCTCACGACGCGCCCGCCCGCGTGAACGGAGGCTACATCGAGCACGATCTTCGTGAGGTCGGCAAAGTCCTCGACTTCCAGACCGAGTGACCCGATCGGATCCTGGCGGTGGCTATCGAAGCCGGCGCTAACCAGGATAAGCTGCGGCCGCAGCTTCGACGCGAAGTCTTCCAGTTCGTGTCGAAAGTGATCGCGATACTCGTCGCGCGATGTGCCGAACGTCGTCGGCAGGTTACGCGTCGCGCCCAGGCCGTCGCCAGCGCCCGTTTCATCGGCCGCGCCCGTGCCCGGATAGAAGGGCCAGCGGTGGACCGAAAAAAAGCCTACCTGGCCGTCGGCATAAAACATGTCTTGCGTGCCATTGCCGTGATGAACGTCCCAATCGATTACTAGCACCCGGTCGAGATTGTGTTCTTTTGTCGCCGCGCGGGCCGCGACCGCGATGTTGTTAAACAAGCAAAAGCCCATCGCCCGGTCTGGCAGCGCGTGATGGCCAGGCGGCCGGACGAGGCAGAGGGCAGTTCGCGATTCTCCCTTCAATACGCGACTCATGGCATCGCAGGCTGCCCCTGCCGCGAGCCGCGCTACGTCGGATGACGCCCGGCTGACGGCCGTATCCGCATCAAGCCGCCCGCCGCCGCGCTCGGCGAACGCAGCAACGCTTTCGATGTGAGCACGGTGATGGACGTGTTCCAATTGTGACACGGTGGCAGGTTGCCAGGTCGGTCGGACACATTTTTCAGCCAACCCAGACTCCTCGAGGCGAGTCATGATCTTCTGCAGCCGCAGTGGCCGTTCCGGATGGCGGCCCGTATCGTGGTCCAGGAATCGCTTGTCGTAGTAGAGGAGGGTCATGGAATGATTTATCCGACACGAACAGAATTCATATCGTAGTGAAGGTGATAGCGACACGCGGGGGGGAATTGTCCGGCTTTGGATCGCAGTACCTCTGGGTGGATTACGACTTTCTCCAGGGGCTTGAGTCGTCAAAACTTGAATAATGCTCACATTCTTGGTAGGGTAAAAATGGGAGTTTGTACAGCCACGGCTGCTCTCAACTCATTGTCTTGACGTGGCTTACTGCCGTCCGAATCTATCTACAGGCCAGCTTGAACAGAGGAGTCGGCCCGATGCGATCCTATCGCCATTTCGCCCTGCCGATCGCCCACAAGACGAGCAACCGTTTGCTACCCATCGGACTGATGGTCTCGATCGTCGTCGCGGTGCTCGCGACTACCGCCGCCGCACAAGAAGCACCGCAATATCGCACAGACCAGATAGATGCCGCCGCGAGTCAGGGCCAATCGGCCGCTCGGGCGAGCGTTAAAGATCCGGCAAGATATTCCACGGATAAGATCAAGGTCGACGATTACTTTGCGAAGTCTTATTTCCCAGCGATGACTAAGACTGGTCCAAAGGAATTCGAGGCCCTCGGTAAACTTCGCTACGAATTGTTCAATACTTTTTTGCGTCCCGCAACGCATGAAGCGATCCAGAAAGACGTAACCCAAGCGGCGTACGCTTTTATGGCGAAGGTGGTCACCGCCAAGGACCCGCCCTATCATCCGGCCGTGCGTTACAACGCAGTGCTTGTGATCGGGATGCTGGATCAGCAGTACGGTGTCGAAGCCGCCGGGGCGCCTAGGCCACCACAACCCTTACCGGAGGCGAATACCTTCCTGGTTCGCATCCTAGGCGAAGCCAGTAAGAACAATCCGGTGGTTACCCCAGCGCTCGTAGTCGGTTCACTGATTGGCCTGCAACGCCATGCCCAGTTTCGCCAGTCGTTGCCGCCGGAAGCCGTCACGGCCATGACGGACGCCGTTTTGAAAATAGCCACGCGCGACGAACCGATTCAGGAAGCAGACCGCGACACGATGGCCTGGATTCGCGTCAAGGCCGCCGAGGTGCTGGCCCATCTAGGGACCGTTGGGCCGGACAATGCGATTCACGACGCTTTGCTAAAACTAATTAATACGAGTCGCTCTCTGGATGATCGCTGTGTAGTGGCCGCACAACTGCCAAAGATCAAGTATGAAGGCGCAAAGGTCGATGGCAAGGCGACGGCCGATGCCATCTTCAAGCTGGCCCGAGACGTGGGGGATGCCGAGAAGACCCGCGCGACCGATTTCGAAGGTCTTCGTATTGGCGGCGTCGTAGGCACTGCGCCAACCACGCGGAACCCGCAGGCAGGGCTCGATCCGTACGGAATGCCGGAACCTTTCGCGCGGGGGCCACTGCTGGCGAGGGTAATCCAATTGCGCGCCGGACTGGGGGCCGTAAAGCCTGTCCTGCCAACCGAGCTTCAGACGAAGGCGGATACGATCCTCAAAGCGATCGGGGCAGTGATCGAAGCGGCTAGCAATAAAGACACGGGCGATCTGGTCGTAACAGAGCGGGTCAAAGCGATGGCCAAAGCAATGGAACTGGCCGTGCCGAAAGAGGCTGACGCCAAGGAAGATCTAGCGACGGTGCTCGATCCGGGCGCAGCAGCAACGGAGGCCGCCCCGCCTGCAACCGACGCGCCCGCGGCAGTCCCCGAGAATCCACCCGCGCCCGCGGAGGGAACTGCGGCGCCACCCGATACACCAACTGAAGAGCCTCCAGCCGCCAGCGAGCCGGCACCGGCTGCCACTCCAGAGCCTCCGCCTGCTGCAGCTCCGGAAACGCCACCTGCCGCAGCTTCAGAAGCAGCCCCCGCCAACTGACGGCGAGCGGCCCCTTTCGTATTGTTTAGTAGGGTTTGTCCGTGCGCCTGAGCTCTAACCACGGCGGCGTACGAGGTCTTCGGCTCGCTGAGCTGTGTTGGCCACACCCAGGCCCGCCAGCACCCAGCAGCCGAATAGCACAGCCAAGTAAAACACGTCGCCGGCCACCATCGCGCGGAAGAAGGGGATGGCCGCCACGTAGCATCGGGCGAGTCCGGCCAGCGACCGCTCGTAGTCGCTTTGGAATGCCCAGACGGCAAGGTTCGTCACGAAGAAGAACAGCACGGCCGGCAGCAATCCACATACGGCCCATCGCCAAACCGTGTCCCAGCCGCCACGCCGCTCGCGCAACATGCGGCCAAACCACACCGGCAAGGTCATCGCGGCGTAGGTAGTGAGTAGCACTGGAATGTTGTCGTGTGCCGGCAGCAGCAGGTCGCTGATAGCCAGTGTCGCCAACGGAACTAAAGCGGCGATGGCGGCTCGCGAAAAATAGAATCCGGCAAAAACGGCCGCGGCGGCTACCGNNGGCTACCGGCGTGAATTCCCACGTCGGCTGGCCCCATCGACCCACGACGCCAATGCCGATCAGCAATGCAAAGACCAGCACATCTTGAATGCCCAACTTACCTGGAAAGCGCTGTTGACGACTGTTATCCACGTTCGAATGCTCCTCAAATGTCCGTTGCGTCCACGCTTCTAAGCCATAAACCCAGCGTTCATTCTACTGCTGTCCCGTGAATTCCCACAAGACACGGTCGTCTGGCTGCAGAGGATAGATGAAATAGCTCCTATCGGCACGCTCGCCATTGACGCTAAAAATCCAATTGCGTCCGCCTGTGCCTTCGTTCGCCACGTCGCCAATTCGCGTCAGTAGGGTCATCTCCCCTGTGCCCTGCTTCTCGAAACGGATGCCGTCCGGCAAATGGCTCGCGCTAGCCAGCACGTCGCCAACGGTCATTCCATCTTTCCACGCAACTGCAATTGTACGCGGCTCTTGCCCAAGGCCGGAGTCAATCACCAGCGTTACGATTTCTGCTGGATCTGCAACGAGCGCGCGCTCAGGAGGCTTAAGGGACGTTTCCTGTCCCTCCTCCCGAATGCCGCGACTCCGCATCGCGATGATCGCTCCCAAAACCAAAGCCAGCAACACGGGTAGCCGCCAAGGTCCGCAGGTTGGGCAAGCGTTTCCACCGGTGGTTGACTTCGATTTCATGGACTCTTTGCCGCAAATTCATGCGGGGGGATCACAGCCAGTTATAGCGAAATTGGCTCCTCTCCGGGAGCAGGGCTGACATTTGGGCGCGTTCTGCGGTATCCTATTTCGCATGGCGGCCAGCACTACATTATCTCTGTCGTTTCCAGAAGCGGACATCGCTCTGCTCACGCTCGATGATCCTCAATCGGGCGCGAATGTCTTTTCGCGCCATGTCCTCGAAGCGCTCGAAAAACATCTCGACGACTTGGACAAACGGCCGAAACTGGCCGGGCTCGTGATCCGATCCGCGAAACCCGGCATGTTTATTGCCGGCGCGGACATCAAGGAATTTCTCACCTGGATCGATTCGCCCAAGGAAGAAGTCGTTAGCTTTGGCCGCCGAGGCCAGCAGTTGTTCAGTCGGCTGTCCAAGTCGAACTATGTTACTGTGGCCGCGATTGACGGCGTCTGTGTTGGCGGAGGGGCGGAGCTAGCGGTGTGGTGTGATCGCCGCGTTGTTACGGCGAGTCCCAAAACTGCCTTTGGCTACCCGGAAGTCAAACTCGGCCTGTTCCCCGGGTGGGGTGGCACGGCGCGCACGCCGCGAATGGTTGGACTCTTCAACGGCATCGAACTCGTCACCAGTGGCGAGTCGATCGACCCTCAAGCGATGGCTGCGATGGGCTTGGCGGACGATGTGATTGCCGCGCCGGGAAAACTGACGGGCGAAGCGGACGACCCGCTGATTGCCGCCGCGATTCGTATGATCCGTGCCGAGCAAAAGTCTGGCAAGTTTCGCCGCGACCGCGAGCAATGGTCGAAGCCAATTGCTATCAGCGAAACGGAACTTGGTTTCCTCGGCGCCACCGTCAGCGCGTTTATCGAACAACAGACCAAGGGGCAGTATCCGGCTCCGTTGGCTGCCCTGGAGGTTATGCTCGGCGCGGCTGGCGTCGATCTCGAAACGGCCTGTCAAATGGAAGCCGAGGGCTTCGCCCAATTGTTCGGCTCGCCGATCAACCGCGCGCTGATCAATGTGTTCTTCCTGCAGGATCGCAATAAGAAGGATACGGGCGTCAAAACCACGGATGCCGCTGCGCCACGGAAAATCAAGTCCGCCGGTGTGGTTGGCGCGGGCATCATGGGGCAGGGTATCGCTGCCGCCAATGTGAAACGAGGCATCCCCGTGGCGTTGATGGATGCCGATTCCACCGCGCTCGCCCGAGGCGTGCAAGGCATTCTGAACGATGTTTCTTACGACAAGAAAACCAAAGGTCCGAACGTGCAGCGTGCGTTCGAAATGGCCCCGCTCATCAATGGCACGCTCTCGGACGCGGAGCTCTGCCAATCGGAAATCGTGATCGAAGCGATTATCGAAAAACCGGAGCCAAAGCGAGAGCTCTTTGCTCGCATCGAGCCGCTACTCGCCAAAGACGCTTTGCTATGCTCGAACACTTCGACGATCCCAATCACCCAATTAGCGGCCAACCTGAAGCACCCAGAGCGCTTCTGCGGGTTGCATTTCTTCAATCCGGTCCGGCAAATGCAGTTGGTGGAGGTGATCCGCGGCAAGAAGACTAACGACGCCACGGTGGCCGCTGCCGTCGCTTACGCCAAGCAGCTTGGCAAATCGCCGATCGCCATGAACGACGGCCCCGGTTTCCTCGTCAATCGCCTGCTACTGCCCTACATGAACGAAGCCTCGCTGCTGCTTGAAGAAGGGGCGAGCATTGCCGACGTCGAAAAGGCCGCGAAAAAATTCGGCATGCCGATGGGGCCGTTCACGCTTTACGACGTGGTCGGCCTCGATACAGCCGTCCACGCCGGCCGCACGATGCTGGAAGCCTACCCGGACCGCGTGGTACCGGCCCAAATCGTGCAGAAAC
>CXWJ01006516.1_pt1 | contig 13554 bp, 10 predicted proteins | sample 590841 | NCBI WGS metagenome assembly CXWJ01 (sample SAMEA3498367, study PRJEB10139) | wastewater metagenome | biome: wastewater treatment plant; material: activated sludge | place: Austria | collected 2015-01-21 | reverse complement strand
GGCCGCGGCCTGGTCGTGTTCGTCAAGCTCCATATTACTCCGCTTGCAGATAATTCAGCGTCAACAGAACGGTCTCAACCCAAATGGCGGTGGGCTTGTGATCGTAGCTGCTCTCCAGCCGCTCGCTTTGCAACGTTATCTGCTCCGTTCGATACGCGATTTGTTGGTCATCCAGCCAGGCGCTGTCGCCCACCCAGACGACGGGCCGGCCGCTATTCTGCCACGTTTTGATGCTCTCTACCAGCGGCGCGGCCACAGTCGCCGGCGGTTGGCGCAGGGCGAAGGCGTCGTGGCCGTAGATGAAGCGCAGCGGCGTGCCCCATACGTCCCCCTGGCCGACCGCGGATTGATCGTTGAACAGCAGCACCGCCCCGTCGGGCAGCCGCCCGGCCAGTTCGTCCAGTTGCCCGGCCAGTCCGGCGTGATCGACCTGGCTGACAAAGCCCCGCGCCGACCAACCCAGCCCGGCCAGCCAGATGACGGCCGCCGCCGCCAGCAGCACCGGCCCCAACGGGTAGGGCAGCCGGCGGCCGACGCGCGAGCCAACACCGGCCCAGCCCGCCCGGTCGAGCGGCCAATGGCCCAGCAGGTAGGCCGCGCCCAGGATAAAAAACGGCGCGACGACCGGCGCGTAGCGACGCATGACGTAGATGTGGTGGGGGTTGGCGCTGATATTCCACAGATAAACCACGGCGAACAGCCAGCCAATCGCCACGACCAGGAAAGTCCGCCGCTCGATGCGCCACAGCAGCAGGCAGCCGCCCAGCACGCCCAGCCACACCCCCAGCGGCGACAGATACCAGCCCAGGCGCAACCAGTTCTCATGATTCGTCACCGGAATTTGGCCGCCGCTAAAAAAGTCGGGCCGAGAGAGGACGGCCGGCAAAATGGGGCGCAGGAACCAGCCGTAGAGGGCGTAGAGCAGTAACGCGGCGACCAGCCCGCCTAAGATCGGCCGCCGCCAGCGCGCCGGCGCGCTCCGCCGTCCCTCCCGCCGCGCCAGCCACCACAGCCCCGCCCCGCCGATGATAATGGCGACCAGCAAAACCGGCCAAAGCCGCGTCAGCAGAAGCAGGCCATAGCCAACCGTCTCATAGAAATATGGCCCGCTCAGGAAATGGCCGTGCAGCAGCGACTGGACGACCAGGGCCACGAACGGGATGGCGAACCAGTTATCGGCCCGCGCCCAGCCCCGCGCCCAGCGCCAGACCAACACCAGGGCGAAGACCGGCAGCAAAACCAGCGCGTCGATGCGCGTCAGGAAGACGGCCCCCAGGGCGCAACCGGCCAGGAAGGCCCACAGCCGCGTCGGGGAGCGGTCGCCCAGCCACCGTCCGCCGCTCCACACCCCCACCCACAGCAGGAATTGGGTCAGCGCCTCGCTGGTCGGGTAGCGGCCGAACCACACCTGCAAGGCTGAGAGCGACAACCCGGCCAGCGCCAGCGCCCCCACCACCGGCCCGCCCAGATCGCGCGCCGTCAGGTAGACGGCCAGCGTCCCCAGCGCCATCCACAGTCCGGTCAGCAGCAATTGGGCGTCCACGCCGGCCGCGGCGTCCACGCCGGCTGCGGCGTCCACGTCGGCTGCGGCGTCCACGTCGTCCACCCCACCCGCGCTACCACCCACGGCAAAAGCCACCGCCTGCCACACCGGATGCTGCGGATAGAACTGTGGTATCAGGCGCCCGGCGTCGCCGTCGCTGACGTAGAAGCCGGGCAGCAGGTAGGCGGCGGCCCCCAGCGTGTCGGGCAACGGGCGCAGCACGGCGGCGCGCATCTCCGGCGACAACCCGGCCAACGTCCCGTCAACGATGCGGAAGCCGCCATTGTGGGCGATCTCCGCCCCCAGGCTGACGTAGACCCCGGCATCCGCGCCGCCGTAGACGTATTCGTGGGGCCGGAAGAAGAGCCACGCCGCGACGACCAGCCACACGGCCAGCAAGGCCCATTCCCACCGCGCCAGTGGCGCTTCCGGGGCGGGCGGGGCGGCCACATCCCCATCGCGCCGTCGCCACGACCACACGAGCAGCACGGCCACCGCAACCGCCAGGAGCGACAGGAGCGCGCCGAGAGAAAATCGGTTCAACTCGGCCAGGACGAGGGCCAACCAGCCGGTGACGATGAGGCCCAACGCCCACCCGGCAAAGAGTTGGGGCGGATGCAGCGGCGCGCCGCGCGGCAGAAAGAGCCGGACGGCCAGCCCGCCCCCGGCAACGATCAAAGCGACCAGGAGCGCCCCGAAGAACCACTCAGGCATAGGCCGTCTCGCCTGCCAGAATGGTCCGCACAAAATCGATGGTGGCGCGGGCGACCTGTTGTGGCTGGTGATGGGCCTGAATGTAAGCCGCGCCCGCCTCGCCCAACGCGCGGCGCAACGCGGCCGACTCAGCCAGGCGTTCCATCGCCGCGAAGAGCGCGTCCTCGTCCCCCGGCGGCACTTTCAGCGCGACCTCGTCCGGCAGTTCGGCATACCAGCCATGGTCATAGACGACGACCGGCCGGGCGGCGGCCAAGGCCCGCAGGGCGACGGCCGACGTCTCGCCCACCGTCGGCTGCCGCAAATTGACCACCACATCGGCGGTGTGAATCCAATCCACGAACTCGCCCAGTTCGGCCACGTGACCGATGGCGATGACCGCGTCCTCCAGTTGCAGATCAGCCAGCAGGCGCGGCAGGTCGATGTCGGGCTGCGCCCCGCCGGCCAGCAGGTAGCGGCTGTGGGGATAGCGTTCGCGCACCCGGCGAAAAGCGCGCAGGGCGGCGTCGATCCGCTTCTCGGCCGTCAGTTGGCCGAAGCTGCCGAAGATCACGGCGTCATCGGCCACGCCCAACTGCGCGCGCCGCGACCGGCCGGGGTGGGGCGCAACCGGCGCGGCGATGACCGCCGCGCGCAAACCCGGCCGGGCGGCCCGCGCCCGCCGCGCGGCAAAGTCGCTATGGACAATGAGGCCCACGGCGGCATCGATCAGGCGGGCGTTGAGCGGCTCATCGAACAGCGGGAACGCGGCCTGCCCGTCGCGTATGGCGCGCGCCAGGCGGCGGCCGTCGCGCCCGGCGGCGTAGGCCATTTCGCGCTCGTAGCCGGGCCAGTCGCCGCGCCCGATGGTGTGGTAGTGGATGAAGTGGTGGAGGAAATAATCGTGCAGGACGACAACCCCCGGAAACCGCATCATGATCTCAAACATCGCCTCGTGCCGGTCACTGTTGCCCATCTGGTAGAGGGGCAGGTCGAAGGTGTGGCGCAGGGCCGGGTAGTCGCCCGTCGCGTAGCTCGGTAAGCCCAGGCTGCCGGCTTCGGGCTGATCGCTGAAAAGGGTGATGTCAGCCAGTTCGGTCAAATGGGGCAGCAATTCGGCGCTATAGTCGGCGATGCCGCTGGGTGACGGCGGCAGGGGGCTGAAATAGGCCAGGCGCGGGCGGCGTTCCGCGCCATCGCCGCGCGTCCAACGCGCCCGCGCCGTCAGCCGGGCTATCTCGCCGCTTAAGGCCGATTGCTGGTGATCCTGGGTGATGAGCCGCTCATCCACCTCGGCCGCGCTCGGATGTTGGGCCAGCCAGTCGGCCAGCGCCCGGTTGAAGGCCGATTGCTGATCGATCACCGGCCGGGCCTGCCACTTGGTCGCCACGCTGTTCCAGGCGGCGCGCAGCCGGGCCACCAGCCCCCCCACCACGGGCACGGCCGAGGTGAAGGCGAACTCGCGCAGGGTAGCCCGCCGCCGCAGTTCAGCCAACGGATCATCGTCAAATCGTTCGGGGTTCATGGGAGATCGATAGCTGGGGTTCAATCGTGCCAGGTCAGGTCGGGCACGGCCGCGGGCGTGGCATACGGCCCGGCGGCCAGATCGTCGAAGTAGTCGTGGCCTTCCAGCGCCGTATAGGAGAATATGGCGTGGCCGGCCGTCCCCAAGTCGCGCGCGGCGGCGATGCGGTCGGCGATCTCGCTGAACGGCGTCTGATCGCCGCCAATGCCGGGGATGATGAAGCGGTCGCCGCGGTTGGCCTGGAAATTCTCCACCAGCGTGCGCCAGCGCTCCAGCCGGAAAGTCTCCGGGTTGCTGGAGTAGATCATCGGCGAGATGGCGTCGATGTAGCCGCCTTTCACCCACGCTTGCGAATCCTGGTAGTAATCGCTGTAGCCCTGGCTATAGCCCCAGCCCCACAAGTCGCGGTAGGTATGCCAGACGGCGGCCGTCAGCCACACGTCGCGCCCGACCGGGACGATCACGTCCTCATACAACTCGCGCACCAGATCATTGACCTGCTGCCGCTGCCAATCCTCGTATGATAACCCATTGCTGGTGAAGCACGGCGCGCCAAAGGCCGACTCGCTGACCGGGTCGCACGAGGTCGTGCGGTTGATGTAGCGAATCCGATCCAGATGAATGCCGTCCACGTTGTAGCGCTCGACCAGATCGGCGACGACGGCCTTCATATGCGCCCGGAAGGCGGCCGAAGGCGGGGCGGCGTAGATGTAATCGCCGCAGGCGATCTGATCGAACGTCGTCCATTGCAGGCCGTTGAGCTTGTCGTCACTCGTGCCATGGGCGCTCTGGAGCAGATAGTAGAGCGGCGTCGGGTTGGTCAAGGGCGGCGGGTTGGTGCAATTGTCCCACACCGGATAGACGTTGACGTAGGCGTGGAGTTGCAAGCCGCGGGCCTGGGCGCGGCTGATGAAGTAGGCCAGCGGATCCCAGAAAGGGGATGGCGGCTGGCCGAACGCGCCGCCGCTGACCCGCTGCGCCCACGGCTCCAGCCCCGGCGTGTAGTAGGCATCGGCCGCGCCGCGCACCTGAAAGAAGATGGCGTTGAAGCCGGCGTCGGCGGCGTTGTCCACGATCTCGTCAATCCGCGCCGGGTCGGCCGGCGTGTTGAAGCGCGTCCAGTCGAAGCGCGTCACCCACAGGCCGCGAAACTCGGTCATGCCCGCCGGCGGCGTGGGCGACGCTGTAGGTGTAGCGGTGGGCGTCGCCGTGGGCAGGTCGGCCAGCTTGTAGATTTCCAGGAACAGCAGCTTGTTATTGGCCGCGCTCGGTCCGCTGCGCACGGTCAGGCGGCCGTCGGTGACGCTGAGGCCGGTCGCCGTGCCATCCATGAAGCGGCGGCCGTCGCTCGGCGCGCCGTTCACCAGCATCTGCCCCTCGGCCAGGCTGTGCATGAAGCCGTCGGAGGCGTCCGGGTCGCCGGCGGCGGCGTAGATGTCGTAGATGCCGGGCGGCAGGGCGATCTCCCACACGGCATCGGGGTTCTCCGGCTTTTGTAGGTGGATGAGCGTGTCGTAGCGTTGGTCAGGGGCCAGCGGGGAGTTGCGCTCGCGGGTCGTGGCGCTGTTGTCGGCGTTCCAGCCGTAGCTGAAACCATTGCCCCGGTTGCCAAAGACCGCCCCGCTGTCGGGCCAATAGCCGGGCGGAACCTCGGCCGCCGCCGGTTGGAAGTTGATCTTCACCACTGGGACGCCGGTGGAGACCGGGCCGCGCAGGACGACGGGCAGATAGTCGCGGCCGTCGCCCTGGGCCATGACGACCAGCGTCAACCCCAGCAGCCCCAACACGGCGGCCACCGGCCACCAGATGCGCGCACGCCACTTGTTCATTCAAGCGCTATTTTGCCACACAAGGCGGTTTTGTCCCATATCCCATAGAACGGCTATACTCAACCCCAATCTACCACAGCCAAATGGGAGAAACCGAACGATGAGCGAACGATTGTACGACATCAGCCGCCCGTTATTTGCGGGCATGGTCGTCTGGCCGGGCGATACGGACTATGAGCTGCGGTCGACCGGCCGCATCGCCGAGGGCAGCACGGTCAATGTGACGACGCTGACCCTGAGCGCCCACACGGCCACCCACGTCGATGCGCCATACCACTTCACCGATGATGGCGCGACGCTGGAGGCGGTCGATCTGGCCGCCTACTGGGGGCCGGCGCAGGTGATCAGCGTCGTCAAACCATCGGGGCCACTGACGCCGGACGATTTCGTCGGCCATGACCTGGGGCGCGCGCCGCGGCTGCTGGTCAAGTCGAGCGCCAGCACGGCCGATCGCCGCACCTTCCAGAAAGAGTTCGTCCATCCCAGCCCGGAACTGGCCGACTATCTGGGGCAGCGGGGCATCGTCCTCTACGGGGCCGACGCGCCGTCGATGGACCCGCCCAGCAGCAAGACGCTGGACGGTCACCACGCCATGCAACGCAACGGCATTCTCATCCTGGAGGGGCTTGACCTGAGCGAAGTGCCCGATGGACTGTACGAACTGGCCGCTTTCCCGCTCAAGATCGTCGGCGGCGACGGCAGCCCGGTGCGGGCCGTGTTGCGCGCCATCTCCGTCGGGCAATGAATGGGGCCGCGTCCTTCAGCCTGGCGGCCGCGCGTCAACTAGACGCCGCCGATCCGCTAACCGCCTACCGCGAGCGGTTCGTCATCGACGACCCCGACCTGATCTATCTGGACGGCAACTCGCTCGGCCGCCTGCCACGGGCCACGGTAGCGCGGCTGGACGAGGTGATCCAACGCGAGTGGGGCCAACGCCTCGTGCGCAGTTGGGGCGAGGGCTGGTTCGAGGCCGCCGGGCGCATCGGCGACAAGATCGCCCGGCTGGTCGGCGCGGCCGAGGGCGAAGTCATCCTGGCCGATTCGACCTCGGTCAACTTGTACAAGCTAACCCTGGCGGCGCTGGCCGCCCGGCCCGACCGGCAAACGATTCTGACCGACGATCTCAACTTCCCGTCCGACCTCTACATCTTGCACAGCGCGGCGGCGCTGACCGGGCGGCGCGTGCGCATCATCCCCGCGGCCGACGGCATCCACGGCCCGGCCGAGGCGATTTGCGCCGCCATCGACGACGACACGGCGCTGGTGTCGCTGTCCCACACCGTCTTCAAGAGCGGCTACGTCTACGACATGGCGGCCATCACCGTCGCCGCCCACCGCGCCGGGGCGCTGGCGCTGTGGGACCTCAGCCACTCGGCCGGATCGGTGCTGGTCGATCTCAACGGCGCGGCGGCCGATCTGGCCGTCGGCTGTACCTACAAGTATCTCAACGGCGGGCCGGGCGCGCCGGCCTTCCTCTACGTGCGCGGCGCGTTGCAGGACGCGCTCGGCAACCCGATCAGCGGCTGGATCGGCCAACGCGATCCGTTTGACTTCGCCCTCGACTACACCCCGGCCACCGGGCGGCAGCGCTTCCTCAGCGGCACGCCGCCCATGCTGTCGCTGGCGGCCGTGGAGCCGGGCGTCGATTTGCTGCTGGAGGCGGGCATGGCCGAGGTGCGCGTCCGGTCGGTGCGGCTCAGCGAATACCTGCTGGCCCTCTATGATGAACGCCTGGCCCCGCTCGGTTTCCGCCTCAATTCGCCGCGCGACCCGGCCCGGCGCGGCTCCCACCTCTCGCTGGGTCACGACGAGGGGTTGCGGATCAATCTGGCCCTCATCCGCGACGTCAATGTCTTGCCCGACTTCCGGCGGCCCGATAACATCCGCCTGGGGATTGCGCCACTCTACACTACATTTAGCGAGCTATATGAGGCCGTCGAACGATTGCGCCGCGTGGTCATCAATCGCCTCTACGAACAGCATGACGCGGCCGACCTGCGAGTGACCTGATGATGAAAGCCCCGCAACGTTTTCAGACCGGCAACGGCCGGATCATTTATTCGTTTCCGGTGCGGTCGTTTCCGACATTGGTCAATAACATCTACGTCATCGACGACGGCGACCGGCCCATCCTGATCGATTGCGGGTCGGGCATGGAGCAGCCCAACGCCGACCTGTTGGCCGGGTTTGCCGGCCTGCAGGAAACGTTCGGCTGCGCCTTCACGCTGGCCGACGTCGGCACGATCCTGATCACCCACGGCCACATCGACCACTTCGGCGGCCTGAATTTCGTGCGCCGCTACACGGCCGCCCCGGTGGGCAGCCACATCCTCGACCGGCGCGTCCTGTCGAACCACGAGGAGCGGGTCGTCTTCGCCTTCCGGCGGCTGGAGACGTTTCTGGAAGGCGCGGGCGTCTCGGCCGAGATGCGCGAGCGGCTGATGAGCGTCTACCTGTTCGCTAAGACCTACTACCGTTCGACGCCGGTCGATTTTCTGCTGGAGGAAGGGCGGCCGGCGGTGGGCGACATCGGCGTCTACCACGTGCCCGGCCACTGCCCCGGCCAGGTCTGCCTGCACGTGGACGATGTGCTGCTGACGGCCGACCACGTCCTGTCACGCATCACCCCCCACCAGGCCCCGGAGAGCATCACCCACCACATGGGCCTCAGCCATTACCTCAATTCGCTGGACAAGATCGCCAACCTATCGGGCTTCACGCTGGGGCTGGGCGGCCACGAAGAGCCGATTGCCGACGTGGCCGAGCGCATCGGCGTCATCCGCCAGGCCCACGACGAACGGCTGGCGCGGGTCATGGAGATCTGCCGCGAGCCGAAGTCAATCGCCGAAATCAGCCGCGACCTGTTCGGCCGCGTCGATAGCTACCACATCCTGCTGGCCCTGGAAGAGGCGGGCGCGCACGTCGAATACCTGCATCAGCGCGGCGAACTGATGGCCGCCAATCTGGAAGAGATCGAGCGCACCAGTCATCCTGTAGTCCTGTATGTAAGAGGATAAAGGGGAGCAGGGGAGAAAGAGCGTGGAAGCGCTCTTTCTCCCCTGCCAACCAATCATGGCCAACCCCACCGACCTAGCCACCCCCCTCCTCGCCTGGTGGGACGCCGGCCACGCCGACCTGCCCTGGCGGCGGACGAAAGAGCCGTATGCCGTCTGGGTGGCGGAGATCATGCTCCAGCAAACGCAGATCGCCGCCGTGCTGCCCTACTATGAACGGTGGATGGCCCGCTTCCCGACGGTTGAAGCATTGGCCGACGCCACCCTCGATGAGGTTTTGAAGCTTTGGGAAGGGTTGGGCTATTACAGCCGGGCGCGCAATCTCTATGCCGCGGCGCGGATCGTTGTCGAACAACATGGCGGCCGTCTGCCCGGCGGCGTGGATGAATTGTTGAGGCTGCCGGGCATCGGCCGCTACACCGCCGGGGCCATCGCCTCCATCGCCTTCGACGTGGCCGCGCCGGCCGTGGATGGCAACGTCAGCCGCGTCCTCAGCCGGTTGTTCGACATTGACCGGGACGTCACCCAGCCGGCCACGCAGCGCGAATTCTGGGCGCTGGCCGCCGCCGCCCTGCCCGCCGCCCGCCCCGGCGATTTCAACGAGGCGCTCATGGAACTGGGGCAGCAGATCTGTACGCCGCAAGCGCCGCGCTGCCTCATCTGCCCGCTGAACGCGCTCTGTCTGGCCCGGCGGCGGGGCACGCAGTTGGAGCGGCCGGTGCGTCCGGCCCGCCGCGCCACGCCCCACCATGACGTGGTGGCCGCCGTCATCTGGCAGGACGGCGGGCCATCGCGGGCGGGTCGATTCCTCATCACCCAGCGGCCGGCGTCCGGGCTGCTGGGCGGGCTGTGGGAGTTTCCCGGCGGCAAGGTGGAGCCGGGCGAGACGATGCCTGAGGCACTGCGGCGCGAAATTCTTGAGGAGTTGGGGTTAGCGATTGAGCCGGGGGCTTTCGTGCTCGCCGTGGCCCACGCCTTCACCCATTTTCGCATCACCGTCCACGCCTTCCACGCCGCCTACAGCGGCGGCGAGCCGCAACATCTGGCCGTGGCCGACCACGCCTGGGTGACACTCGACGACGTGGATCGCTACGCTTTCGCCGTGACGAACCGGAAAATCATTGCGCAGCTACGGCTGGAGTTGGGCGGCTGAATCGCTCTCGCCACTCGTGCCCAGCATTTTGCGGATTTCGGCCGTCTGTTCGGCGGTGAGACCGCGAATTTCAAAGAAGGCATCCAGCAACGGCATACGGCTGGTAGGCCACAACCAGGCCGGGCGCAGCCAGAAGCCGGGGAGTAGTTTTCCTCATAGCTCATGTACAAAGGAATTACGGGGTCGCTGTTAGACATTATTCTCCTCCGCGATCTCCGCGTCTTCTCTCCGCGATCTCCGCGTCCCTTTAAATATCGAGAATATCCATGTGACGGCAACCGGCGCTAATGCCGAAACAACCGCCAACGCAAGCCCGGCCGATTCAGATACGTAATCGTCTCCCCGAAGCGCGCCGGGCGAAAGCCGAACAGACGCTGCACGCCGTCCTGATCGGTCACGTCGGGCATGAAGAGGCGGTCGGTGAAGTAGCGGCTGATCGGCGGCCAATACCACCAGCCCAGCAACAGCCGCGCCACCCGCCGCGAGGGCGTCAGGGGCAGCGGAAACAGCAATCGCTTCTGGCCGGTGACGTGGAGGATGGTTTGCACGATCTGGCGGTAGTTGATCAAATCGCCCCCGCCCAGCGTCAGGGTTCGGTTGACCACATCGGGCCGGTTCAGGGAGTGGATCAGGCAATGGATGTAATCTTCGACCCACAGCGGCTGCATCGGCGTCTTGCCGCCGCCCGGCACCCAGGCCAGCGGCCACGACCACAGCGCCAGGCTATAGATAATTTCGCTGAAGCGGTCGTCGCGGCCGAACAGCGTCGCCGTGCGCAGGATCGAGTAGGGGATGCCGCCCTGCCGCACCAGCCGCTCCACTTCGCCCTTGGCCCGCAACAGGGGGTGCATCGAATGGGGGTCGGCATTGAGCCGGCTGGGCACGACGAGCCGGCCGACGCCCGCCTGCCGCGCTTCCTCGATGAGCCGCTGCGTGCCCTCCACGTCGACGTGGAGCAACAGCCGGTTGCTGCCGCGCGCCTCGGCCCCGGCCAGATGGATGACTGTCTCGACCCCTTCCAACTCGGCGCGCAGCTTCTCCGGCTCGTTCAGCCGGCCGCTATAGGGCCGCCAGGTGTGGCCGCCGCCGTCTAGCGCGCGACCGAGCGCCCGCCCGATGAAGCCCGTGGCCCCGGTGACGAATATCATGCGCCTAATTGTACTGCGCCGCCCGCCTGCTGCTATAATCGCCGGTCATGGTTCGCTTTTCCCCCGAAAATCCCCTGCGCGTCTGCTACTTCGGCGCCTATCGTGCGGGCTACACCCGCAATCAGATCGTGCTGAAGGGGCTACAGGCGCAGCCCGACGTGGCCGTGCAGGTCTGCCACGTGACGCTGTGGCAGGGGATTGAAGACCGCGTGGCCCAGGCCAGCGGCGGCTGGCGGCGGCCGGCCTTCTGGCGGCGCGTGGCCGCGGCCNNTGACGTCATGCTCATCGGCTACCCCGGCCAGTTCGACGCCTATCTGGGCCGCCGCCTGGCCCATAGCCGCGGCCGGCCGGTGGCCCTCGACATCCTCATGTCGCTCCACCTGGTGGCCGAGGAGCGGGGCCTGACGGCGACCCACCCCACCACCGGCCGCCTCATCTTTCAACTGGAACGGGGCGGCCTGCGCCGGCCCGACCTGCTCATCGCCGAGAACCCCGAATACGGCGGCTACATCGCCCAAAAATACAAATTGCCGCTGGAGCGCTTCCGCTACGTCCCCCACGGCGCGGACGAGACGGTCTTCCACCCCCGCCCGCTGCAACCGCCGGACGATCACTTTCGCGTCACCTACCACGGCGGCTACCTGCCGTCGCACGGCATGAACGTGATCATCGACGCCGCCGACCGTCTGCGCGGCGACCCGGCCGTGCGCTTCCACTTCTACGGCAGCGGGCCGGAGAAGGAGCGCGTCATGGGCCGCGCCGCCGAACTGGCCCTGCCCAACGTCACCTTCCACGGCTTCGTCAGCCAGGACGAACTGCTCGACAGCCTGGCCCAGGCCCACGTCTGCCTGGGCGTTTTCGGCACGACGCGCCAGGCGCAATTCACCGTGCAGAACAAGGTCTGGGAAGGGCTGGCGATGGGCCGGCCGGTCATCTCCGGCGACTCGCCGACCATCCGCGCCGCGCTGGCCGACCGGCAGGAGGTGGTTCTCGTCGAGCGCAATAACCCACAGGCGTTGGCCGATGGACTATGCGAATTGAAGAATGACCCGGCCTGGCGCGAACGTATCGCCGCCGCCGGCCACGCCCGCTATCTGGCCGGCAACAGCATCCCCCAGATCGGGCGGCAGATGAAAGAGGCGCTGCTCGCGTTGCTGGCGATGTGGGAAGCCGGCGGCCATTAAGGCTTGTCGGGATTGTCCCCCCGGCCGCGGAAGATGAGCCGCACCGGCGTGCCGGTGAACGGGTAGCGCTCGCGCAGCCGGTTCTCGATGTAGCGCTGGTAACCGAAGTGAACCATCTCCGGCCGGTTGACGAAGAACACAAAGGTCGGCGGGGCCAGGGCCACCTGGGTGGCGTAGTAGAACTTGAGTTGCGTCCCGGCTTTGGTCGGCGGCGGGTGGTGGGCCACGATGTCGCGCAGCAGGTCGTTGAGTTGGCCGGTGGAAAGGCGGTGGTGGCGGGCAGCCTGGACTTCCATCACCGCGCCGAGGATTTTGTTCACCCGCTGGCCGGTCTCGGCCGAGATGAACAACAACGGCGCGTAGGCCAGAAAGTTCAAGTCGTCGCGCACCTTTTTCTCGTATTCGGGCATGGTGTGGCTGTCCTTCTCCACCACGTCCCACTTGTTGACCAGCACGATGACGCCGACGTTCTCATCGGTCAACATGCCGCCGATGTGGGCGTCCTGCGACGTCACGCCCTCTTCGCCGTCGATGAGCAGCAGGGCCACGTCGGCCCGGCGCAATGTCTTGATGGCCCGCAGCACGCTGTACTTTTCGATGCCCTGGTCGATCTTGCCCCGCCGCCGGATGCCGGCCGTGTCGATGATGGTGAAATCCTGGCCGTGCCAGCGCAGCTTCTCGTCGATGGCGTCGCGCGTCGTCCCGGCGATGGGGCTGACAATGACCCGCTCCTCGCCGACCATCTTGTTGAGCAGCGTCGATTTGCCGACGTTGGGGCGGCCCAGAATGGCGATGCGGATCGACTGGTCTTCCACATCGTCGGCCGGGTCGAAGGGCGGCAAGCCGTCGACGATGGCGTCGAGCAGGTCGCCCGTGCCGGAGCCATGCAGGGCCGACACGGCGATGACCTCGCCCAGGCCCAGTTCGTAGAACTCGTAGGCCGTATCCCACAGCTTGGCCGATTCCAGCTTGTTGGCGGCGATGACGACCGGCTTCTTGGTCTGGCGCAGGATGGCCGCCACCTCGCGGTCGGCGGTGGTGATGCCCGCTTGCCCATCGACCACGAGGACGATGACGTCGGCGTCTTCCATGGCCACGGCCGCCTGTTGGCGAATGAGCGGCAGGAACTGCTCCGAATCTTCGGACAGGGGGGCCNNGACTCATTTGGGCGTGTGCCTCTCAATGCAGATTTCTTGTAATCCGGCCGATGTGATGCCGGACACGGCTAGATAACAAATCGCCGGGGTGGCGCGGCCCGGCGAGAAACTCGAGGCGGTGGTGATCGTGCGCACCGTGGTCGCCGGCTCGATTGCCGCCGGGTCAGCAGCCGCCGGGTCAGTACCCGCCGGGTCAGAAGCCGCCACGGCCCCGCCACTGCCCGCCTCCGGCGTGGCCTCTTCCTCTTCCTGAATGGTCACCGTGACCGCCGACGGCAGCACCGAGCGGATTTCGATGCCCCGGTCGG